>Ga0307379_10000346_pt1 | contig 79915 bp, 64 predicted proteins | sample UN2MG_FD_202237 | JGI IMG/M metagenome (GOLD analysis project Ga0307379, IMG submission 202237) | Soil microbial communities from Risofladan, Vaasa, Finland - UN-2 | ecosystem: Environmental > Terrestrial > Soil > Coastal area > Acid sulfate soil | place: Finland: Risofladan, Vaasa | collected... | reverse complement strand
GGTCAGCTGCGGGATTGGGGGTGCCCGCGATAGTATCGCGCAACTGGCTTTTCCGACCGAAGGAGATTACACGCACCCCTCCTGCGGTTGACAGCCGCGGCCCCGTCGCGTAACCTCTCTCCATCGCCTCACGGACCGACCAACCCGGGAGCCAGGAGACAACGATGGAGGCAAGGCCGCTCGGCCGCACGGGGCTGCGGGTGACCGAGCTGTCGCTCGGCGGGCTCTTCATATCCAAGTTCGGCGGCGACTTCGAGCAGTCGCGGGCCGCCGCGCTCCGCGCCTTCGAGCTGGGCGTGAGCTACGTGGACACCGCGCCGACCTACGGCAACAGCGAGGAGGTGCTCGGGCGCATCCTGCGCGAGGCCCGCAAGCCCCCCATCCTGTCCACGAAGCTCGGCGGCCGGCCCCAGCCCTTCAAGCCGCAGGACAAGGCGTGCCTCCGCCAGTCGGTCGAGGAGAGCCTGCGGCTCCTCGGACGCGAGCGGATCGACGTCCTCTTCGTCCACGAGCCCGACCGGCCCGGGCAATATGACTGGTGGACCCGTTCGCCGATGTGGGAGGTTGGCGCGCCCGTGGAAGGCCCCGTGCTGGAGCTGCTCGACGAGCTGAAGGCCGAGGGCGTCATCCGCTTCACGGGCATCGGCGGCACCACGACGCGCCAGCTCGCGTGCCTTGCCGCGACGGGCAGGTTCGACGTCGTGCTCGCGGCCTTCAACTACAGCCTGCTCTGGCGCGAGGCCGAGCACGAGGTGCTGCCCGCGGCGAAGGCGAACGGCATGGGCATCGTCATCGGCTCACCGCTCCAGCAGGGCGCGCTCGCCCGCCGCAACGATGACGAGGTGAACCACGGGGCGCCTTGGCTCAGCCTGCCACGGCGCAACCAGTTCAAGGCCCTCTATGCGCTCCTCGACGAGCTCGGCATGCCCCTGGTCGAGTGCGCGCTCCGATTCGTCCTCTCGAACCCCGACGTTTCGTGCACCCTCATGGGCGCGCGCTCGCAGGCGGAGGTCGAGCAGAACGTCGCCTACGCCGCCAAGGGTCCCCTGCCGGCCGACGTGTTGACGCGCCTCGACGAGATCGCGGCCATGGTCCCCTTCCGCCCCTGCGAGGAGCGGCCCACCCTGTGCTTCGGCTGGAAGGGCTACAAGGGGCCAGGCTCTCTGTAGGGCGTGCATACCTGCACGCGGAAATCGGGAGTCATCCGTGAAGGCAGCGGTTGTCGAAGGCCCGAATCGGCTGGTCGTCAAGGACATTCCCGAGCCGACGCCGGGCGACTATCAGGCCCTCTGCGAGCTGCTCTACGGCGCCACGTGCTCGGGCACCGATTCGCACATCATCGAGGGCAACTTCCCCTGGATCTCGCCCTATCCCACCGTGCTCGGCCACGAGAGCGTGGGGCGGGTCGTGGAAGTCGGGCCGAAGGTGCGCCACCTGAAGAAGGGCGACCTCATCGCCCGCGTGAGCACCCCCGCCGTGCCAGGCTACAGCGTCACCTGGGGCGGGTTCGCAGAGCTTGGCATCGCCACGGACTTCCGCGCGGCGCAGGAGGACGGCTTGCCCGCCTCGGTCTGGGGCGGCTGCCGCGTGCAGCGCCCGCTCCCACCGGGCACGGAGCCCGCCGCGGCCACGATGTTCATCACCTGGCGCGAGACGCTGAGCTACTCGAACCGCATCGGCTTCGGGGCGGGCAAGGCAGTGCTGGTCATCGGCTCGGGCGGCAACGCCCTGTCCTACATCGCCCACGCGGCCAATGCCGGTTGCGCCGTTCGCGTGATGATTGGCTCAGCCGTGCGCGAGGCGGCCGCGCGCAAGGCGGGGGCCACGCACTACCTCGACTACAAGGCGGCAGGCGTGAAGGAGGCGGCGGGCAAGCTCTGCCCCGACGGCTTCGACATCGTGATTGATGCCGTGGGCAAGGTGGGGCTGGGCGACCTCGGCCTCGCGCTCCTGCGGGCCGGCGGCACGATCGGCATCTACGGCATTGACGACTACGGCAAGTGCTTGCTCAACCCCGACGCCGCCCGCGGCTCCTTCGCCGTCTACCGCGACTACCTCGACGAGGCCGAGACCCACGACCAGGTCGTCGCCCTCTACCAGGCGGGCGAGCTCGACGCTTCGGTGTGGCTCGACCTCGCGCACCCCTTCGCCCTCGACCAGATCGCCGACGCCTTCGAGGCGGTCCGCGCCCGCCGGGTCGTCAAGGCCCTCGTACGCCTGCGGGGCGTGTAGGGCCGCGTGGCGTGGCCGACGCATTCCGGGGCCATTACAGCCTCGATCCTTTTTTCACAAGGCTCATGCTCCGTTTCGCGCAAGTGGTTCATATAACTGCACTTACGGCGCCTCATGCCGCCTCGCCGAGGACCATAGGTCTCCCAGGTCGCGCGCGCCATCAAACGTGGCTCTACGGGCTTCCTAGAGCGTTTCCATGAATAGGCGTAAGCGCCCGCAGTTACAGTGTTTACAGCCAGTCGCCTTTGCGAGGGGACCCGGGCCGCTCACTTGCCTTTCCGCTCCTCGAACTTCAGCGCGGCGGAGTTGATGCAGTAGCGCAGCCCCGTGGGCTTCGGGCCGTCGTCGAACACGTGGCCCAGGTGCCCGCCGCAGCGGGCGCACGTGACCTCGGTGCGGGTCATCCCGTGGCTCGTGTCCACGCTCTCCGCCACGATCTTGGGGTCCTCGGGCCTCGTGTAGCTGGGCCAGCCGCAGCCGGAGTCGAACTTGTCGTCGGAGACGAACAGCTCGGCGCCGCAGCCGGCGCAGCGGTAGATGCCCTTGTCCTTGTGGTTCCAGTACTTCCCCGTGAAGGCGCGCTCGGTGCCCTTCTCGCGCAGGATGCGGTACTGCTCGGGTGTGAGCGCCTTGCGCCACTCCGCGTCGGCCTTGGTCACCTTGTCCATGCGGTCTTCCTTTGGTGGGCTGGCGGGCCGCGGGTCGGGCTCCTTCGCCGCGCCGCATGCCTCGATGGACACGAGAAGCGACGTTGCGAGCGCCAGCAGGGGGGGTCTCAAGCGCGTCATCTCGGCCTCCTTGCCCCTCCCCTGGAGTACAGCCTAAGCCGGAATGCGTGAAATCGCAAGGGGAGATCATCCTGCCCTTGATCCCGGCCCCGCATCTGCTACGATGAGCGGGGGGACGACGCGTCCAGCGAGGCGAAGGAGAAGGCCATGGCAACGAAGGCGAATCGAAGGCAGTTCCTGGGAGTCGCAGCGGCCGGCGCGGCGCTGGTGGGGCAGTTGGGCGGCCGCACGTCGGGCGCGGCCGAGGAGCAGGACTGGCCGAAGCTGCCGCCGGTGAAGATTCGCAAGCTCTACGCCGGCACGTCGGGCGGCGCCTGGCCCAGCCCGAAGTTCAAGGCGCCCGACGAGATCGCCCGCTACGAGAAGCTGCTCGGCGAAGTCGAGAAGAAGCTCGGCGACGTGCAATTCATCGGCGGCGAGCAGGTGAAGAATGCCCAGGAGGCGGCCAAGGCCGCCGCGGACCTCGGCGACGCCGCCGGCCTGCTGGTCTTCGACCTGAACTTCGACGGCGGCGGGCGCATGGCGCCGCTCGTCAACGCCGGCCGCCCCACGGTCGTCTTCTTCTATCCCTTCAGCGGCCACCAGTGGATGTACTACTCCCAGTGGCAGAAGGCGGGCAAGCGCCTCCTCGTCTTCCCCACGAGCGACTACAAGGAGCTGGAGCGCGCGGCCCGACTCCTCCGCGTGCCCGCCCGCATGCAGCAGACGCGCATCCTCGTCGTCGGGCACCCGCGGGGCACGAAGGCCGCCTGCACGCCCGACGAGGTGAAGAAGCGCCTCGGCTGCGAAGTGGCTGTCATCCCCAAGCAGCGGGTCACGGAAATCTACAACGCGCTCGACGCCAAGGCGGTCGAGGCCGAGGCCGAGGGCTACTGGCTCAGCAAGGCGAAGAAGATCGTCGAGCCGACCCGCGAGGCCATCGTCCACTCCGCGCGCCTCTACCCCGCCCTCAAGAAGCTCATGATCGAGGAGCGCGCCCAGGCCGTCACGTCGTCCCACTGCATGGACATGCCGGCCAAGGGCTGCCTGGCGTTCAGCAAGCTCAACGACCTGGGCTACGTGGGCGCCTGCGAGGGCGACATGGATTCCACGCTGACAATGCTCCTCTTCCGCTATGCCTTCGGCGTCCCGGGCTTCATCACGGACCCCATGTTCGACTTCGCGAAGAATGCGGTCGTGCACGCCCATTGCACGAGCGTGACGCGGCTCGACGGCCCGGCCGGCGAGCGCGCCCCCTTCCTCATCCGCACCCAGTGCGACAGCGAGCAGGGCGTGTCGCTCGAGGTCGAGATGCGGGTCGGCCAGGAGATCACCTGCGCCAAGCTGGCGAACAACGACACAATCCTCATCTCGACCGGCAAGATCACCGAGGTACCCGATTACTACGACCGCGGCTGCCGCACGCAAATCGTCACCGAGGTCCGCGACGCCAAGGCCATGTTCGCCAACTGGGGCGGGGGCGTGCTGCCCAACGACATGATGACGCTCCTCCACCGCGTGGTCTTCTACGGCGATCGCCGGCGCGACATCGCCGACCTGGCGCTCCTGATGGGCATCAAGGTGGTCGAGGAGGGCTAACTACCGTACCAGCCTCTCGGCAGCCAGGGCTCCAGGGCCTTCAGGAAGTCGGCGAGGACGAGCGGGATGTCGTAGAGGTCCCGCACGTGCGGGTCGAGGAAGAGGGCCTGCTGCGCCGCCTCGCGGTCGCAGTGCATCGCCGCCTGGATGCTCAGGTCGTGAATGGTGACCCATCGCTGGACGAGCGAGTGCACGGCCGGCGGCAGCGCGATGGGTTTCGCCGTGAGCTTCGTGCCCGCCACGGTGGCCATGACCTCGACACACGCGTCGCGCGGCAGGCCGCGGATGAAGTCGCCGGTGTTGAGGATGTTGAGGGCGCGGGTGAACGGCTCGCCCGTGAGGTGCGCCCACATCAGCTCGTGGGCGTGCTCGGCCGTGAGCAGGTGCATATCGCCCACCGGCTCGGGGCCGTAGGCCCACTCGCGCAGGATCGCCGGCGGCTCGCGCCGCCCGAACCGCTCGCGGCCCGGGAGGATCTCCTTGATGCCGTGGTCGAAACCCCCGATGCGCCGCGGCGTGAAGAAGAAGTGATAGAACTCGGCCAGATGCGTCCCGCCGCACGAGGGCCACGCGCCGAGCAGGCGACAAATATCCTGCTGGAGCTTCACCTCCTCGTGCGTGCCGATCAGGCCGTCGGCCAGCTTCGCCTGCGACGCGAGCGAGGCGGCCAGGACGTCCCGCGTCCGCTCCTTGCCCCGAATCCAGAGCCTCGTCACGAACGCCTGGTGGTTCACGCCGCCCAGTTCCATCGTGACCTGCTTCTTATTGCAGCCGAAGATTTCGGCGAAATACTGGAACAGCGCGTCGGCCGAGTGGCAAAGGCCGTAGGCGGGGATCGAGCTGTAGCGTGCCGCGGCGCCGGTGACGCACGACATCGGGTTGGTAAAATTCAGCAGCACCGCCTTCGGGCACAGCCGCTCCATCTCGCGCACCAGCTCGACGACGACGGGGATTTCGCGCAGGTTGCGGGCGAGAGCGGTCGGCCCCAGCGTATCGCCCACGCCGACCGGGATGCCGTATTTCGCGCAGACCTCGAACGAGCGGAAATCGCTCTCCTGCCCGCCCGTCGTGATCGACAGGAGCACCACATCGGCGTCCTTCAGCGCCGCCGTGCGGTCGAGCGCGCGGGTCACGGCGACCTTCGTCCGCTTCTGGCGGGCCATGCGTTCCACCAGGTCGCCCACCAGCTTCATCGGCTCGGGGTCGAGGTCGTGCACCACTACCTCGCACTCGTCGAACCCCCCGACCAGCAGCATGTCGCGGAACACCCGGTGCACGAACTTGTAGGACGCCCCGACGAAGACGACCTTTCGCCGTCCCACGGACCCCTTGTTCCGCGTGAACTCCTCCACCGGCCCCTTCCACCCCGCCGACTTGCCGACGACCTTGGGCATCATCATCTCCCGAATGGGGATTTCCTCAGTCAACTGCCCGTGTACGGGGCGTAGTATAGCAGCAGGGTCAACAGTTTTCTACCACAACCCCGTGATGGCCGAGAATGCAGTATGATGTGGCCCGTCGTTAGGGTCGCGCGAGGTTACGGTTCAGGGTAGAGGAGGATGCGATGTCACCGCCAGTCAGCGCTGCGCCTGCCATGGGGACCGCCAAGACTATCGAGTCGCCAGACTTCAACGGATGTACGGCTCTGGTGCTTGGCGCAGGCGCCAGCCGCCCTTATGGCTTCCCAATCGGCAAAGAACTCGTGAAGGAAATATGCGATCAGTTCCTCGGCTTCTTCGAGGCCATGAAGGCTTACGGTGGCACTTGCTGCGAGCGCAGGGCCAAGGCCGAGCATTTCGTCCGAAGGCTGAGCGACTCCACGCATAGCTCTATTGACGACTTCCTGGAGAGCAATACTGATCTCTTGCACTTGGGGAAAATAGCCATAGCAAGCTGCCTCCTGCCCAGGGAAGACGAGTCCGAGCTTCTACGAACCAAAGACTGGTACGAGGCTCTGTTCGACTGGTGGTGCGAGGAGCCCATGAAGCTGGCCGTCATCACGTTCAACTATGAGCGGTCCTTTGAGCACTGGTTCTGGTTGACTCTGAACGAACGGTTCGGCCCAGAATGCGCCAGAGACATCATGCTCATAAACGACACCCAGAGGATCATTATCGATCATGTTCACGGTCATTTCGGTGACCTCCCCTGGCGTCCGGGTGACTACGATAAGGTTCCCTACGGTCTCGCACCAAACGAGGATCTCGGTGAAAGGGTCATGGAAGCTGCGCGACAACTGCGGCTAGTGTTCGAGCCGCCGAGCGACAGGGCATTGGCCGGGGACCGCCCCCTCCTGATCCTGGCTTCGCGCGTGCTGTTTCTCGGCTTTGGATACGATCAGAGAAACCTGGAAAGGATCGAGCCGATATGGTCAGGGAGAAACCTGTGTCCGACGGCGGAGATATTCGGCACCGCCTATGACCCGGGTGGCCCGACCGGCCAGCTCGCGAGAAAAGCAGAGCAGTTGCTTCCGCAATGGGCTGGCAGTGACTGGCACGGGGAACTGAAGGTCGTGCCCAAGAAGGTCATTGAAGCCATCAAGGAGCCCGGTCGGCTCGGCTCATAGCGAATCTCGGATACTCTCAGACCGGCGCGAGCTTCTGCTTCAGGATTTCGCTGGCAAGCTGCTTGACGGGGCGGCGTTGCTTCTGCGCGATCACGGGGTTGATGCGACACTCACCTGGTAGCCCACGAAGTGGGCGAGCCAGTCGTAGCCCAGGGCGACCGAAGGGAGCCCTGGGATCGTGCGGCCCCCCAACAAAGCCCCCGACGGGGGCGCTTCATGGCCATTGAATCGCCCCGTTCGGGGGCTAAACGGCGGTCATTCCATCCGTAGTCGTCAACGGCTTGCGGCGGCGGAGGGCATGCGCTATAAGCCAGGGGCGCGAGCGGCTTCGAGGCGATGGTTGGAGGCCAGGCATGAGCAAGGCGACGATCGGGCTGGGGGTGATCGGGATCAATCCGCACAACATGGGCAGCACGACGACGCTGCTGGCCAGCGTGCCCGATCTGCGCTTCCGCCTCGTGGCCGCGTGCGCGAAACGACGCGAAATCCTCGAGCCGTTCGCCCGTGAGCAGGGCATCCCGTTCGCCACGACCGACTGCCGCGAGCTGGTGCGGCGGCCCGAGGTGGACGTGGTCGCGGTCTACTCGCCCGACGCGCTCCACGCCGAGCACTGCATCGCGGCGCTGGAGGCCGGCAAACACGTCGTGTGCACGAAGCCGATGGTCGCGAGCCTCGACCAGGCGAAAGCCGTTGTGGCCGCGGTCCGGCGGAGCGGGCGGAAGTTCCTCGTCGGCCAGACGATGCGCTTCGACCGCCAGTTCCTCGCCCTATGCCGCATGGTCGCCGACGGGGAATTGGGCGACCTCATGGCCGCCGAAGCCTTCTACATCCACGACCTGCGGCCCGTCTACGCCCTGACCCCCTGGCGGCTGGAGATGCCGCAGGACTTCATGTACGGCGGCGTGACGCATCCCGTGGACATCCTCCGCTGCTTCCTGGGCGACGCCGAGGAGGTCCACTGCTACGCCGCCAAAGGCCGCCTGACGCCCGAATATCCGCTCAAGAACCTCTTCTTCCTCAACCTGCGGTTCGCGGGCGGCGTGATCGCCCAGGTGAAGGGCCTCTACGACGTCGTCGAGCCGCCGCTGCCGATGATGCAGGTGACCCTCTACGGTACGAAGGGCACCGCGGTCGCCGAGTTCACCGACAACAAGCCCGGCCAGCTCCGCGTCGTCCTCGACCGCTTCCCCGCCAAGGAGCCTGTGGTCACGCACTTCGAGCCGGAGCGCGACACGAGCGTCTACGGCCACGGGGCCACGGTCATCCGCTACATGCGCCACTTCCAGGACTGCCTTGACCGCGACCTGGAGCCCAGCCCGGGCGTCCTCGACGGCGCCCGTGCCGCCGCCGTCGCCGCCGCGGCGTGGGAGTCGGTGGAGACCGGCCTGCCCGTGGAGGTCTTCAGCCGGTTCTGACCGTCTCCGAACCCCATTGACACGGCAAGGGATGTCCCGTAGGATGCTGGCGGGCTGGAATGGCCGGTCGTGCGAGGACGCGAATGACCCCGACAAGCGTGCGGATCAAGGGGGGGCGCTCTCCGAAGGCGAACACCTCGTCGGGCACCCACGAGGCGGTGGCCGAGCTGATCCTGCGCCACGGGGGCGGCAAGGTGCTCGACGCGCCCTGCGGCGAGGGCGCGCTCGCCTGGCGGCTCGCCCAACGCGGCTGCGAGATGTGGTGCCTGGACTGCGATGCCGGAGTGCCGCGGATCGAGGGCGTCGAGTTCCACGTGGGCGATCTCCAGCAGCGGCTGCCGTACGACGACGGGTGCTTCGACTGCGTGGCGTGCGTGGACGGGATCGAGCACCTCGAGAACCCGTTCCACGTGATCCGCGAGTTCGGCCGCGTGCTGCGACCCGGGGGGCTGCTCGTGGTCTCGACGCCGAATGTCAGCTCGATCCGCAGCCGATTCCGGTTCCTGATGAGCGGCTTCCACAGCAAGTTCAAGCGCCCACCCGACGAGGCCAAGCCGTCGCCCCGCCACCATCTCGCGCCGATCAGCTTCCCGTGGCTCCGCTACATGCTGCACACGAACGGCTTCCGCATCCGGGCGGCGCGAGCCAACCGCGTGAAGCTGGCGAGTCTCCCGTTCGCTGTCCTCTACCCCGTTTCGGCGCTCTACGCGGCCCTCAGCTTCGCGCGGAACGACGACCCGGCGCGGCGCCGCCGCGACTGGGAGGTGTTCAGGACCCTGTTCTCCGCCGCGGTGTTCTTCGGCGAAACCCTCATCGTGGCCGCGGAGAAGCTTGGCGTCGCAGACCGAGGAGCCGGCCCGTGACACATGGAGCGCGACTTGGCCTTCTGGCAGTGTGCCTGGCCGCGCTCGAACCGTCCCTTCGCACGGCGGCCGCGGAGACGCAGGTGAAGGTCACCGGGCGGCTGCTGGAGGTGAACGGCCACACGGAGTTCCCGAAGGGGCTGATGGGCCTGCATGCCGACACCAAGCTCACCGAGGAGATGCGGCAGGAGTGGGGCGTCGAGAGCTTCCGCCAGATTCACTTCGGCGCGGGCGCAGGCTCCGTCGCCTGGGACAAGGAGGGGAAGCTGCGAGCGCCCTTCAAGAACCTGTTCATGGTCATTGACTGCCAGGGCGACCGCTATGCCCCCGCCACCGTGCTGACCAACCCGAAATACGAGGAGTTCTTCCGCGAGATCGGCCGCAAGTACGCCCAACGCTGCAAGGAGCTGGGCTGGCACGGCTACGCGGAGTTCTGGAACGAGCCCTACCTCAACTGGGCCGAGCGCAGCCGAAAGAACTACGACCCCAAGTACTACGATGCCTCGAAGGCGACCGACGATGGGCCTGTGACGATCAAGGGCTGGGACAAGCCGCTCCAGCACCTCCGCTGGCGCCGCCTGTGGGCGCGCGGCGAGGACGGGAAGATCGCGCACCTCGTGCCCGTGCCCAAGGGCGCCAGGGCCGGCGACACCTTCCGCCACCGCCTCGGATACTACTTCACCAAGAACGAGGAGCAAACCTATACCGTCGTCGAGCACTGGGACGTCTACGACCCGACCGCCGTCTCCTTCTGGTCGGGCAAGCAGAACTACGATTTCTACATGTGGATGTTCCTGCCCTGGGCCAAGGCGATTAAGGAGACGAATCCCGCCGTCACCATCGTCGGCGGCTGGTGCTTCAACCTGCCGGCCAACGGCTGGAAGTCCTGGGAAATCCTCTACAAGCCGATGATCGACGAGGCGATCCAGTGGCTCGACGGCGTGTGCGAGCACCACTACGGCTCCGACACGCGGGTCAATGCCGCCACCTACGAGGTGCTCGTCGGCTACGCCCTCGCCGAGCACGGCAAACGCCTCCACTGCTACAACACCGAGACGGCCGGCTGCGTGGACCCCGCCGTGCCGGGCGCCCGCCACAGCAGCGCCACGCCCTACGGCGCCTACAACTACGGCCTGCGCGATATCATCGAGCTGACCTATCGCTGCCCCGACAAGGCGGCGGCACGCACCGCCCACGGCTCGCTCACGCCCGGCTGGGGCGGCGGCGGCGACGAGTTTCTTTTCAAGCTGCTGAAGGACTTCCGCGGCCGGCTCGTCCACGCGGCCTGCGACGACCCCAACGTCTGGCCCGTCGCTGTCCTCAATGGCGACAAGCTGGTCGTCGTCGTCTTCAACGACCACAAGGAGGAGCGCACCATTCGCCTGGCCATTGACGCCCCGGCCGGCACGGCCCTCGAGCCGGGACGCAAAGTGTGGGTCACGGCGAAGGAGGAGAAGGGCGCGCTAGAGTTCCACGAGGAACCGGTCCCCGCCAACGGAAGCCGCTTCGCGGGCGAGGTGAAGATCGTGCAGAAGACCGGTGTGAAACTCGTCTTCCCCCTGAGGGGCACGCCGCCCACCACGACGCAATGGCTCCGACACCAGTTCTTCGCCAGGGGCGTGCTCAACAAAGTCGAGAAGGGGAAGCCTGTGACCCTCCCCGTCACGCTTGATGAGAAGCTGCTCAGCCGAGCCGAGGCGGCCCGGATGAGAGTTGTCCTCGAAGGCGTCCGGGGCGCGGAGGGCAGCGTGCGCGTCAACGGCACCGCGATCCCCCTCCCTGCGCACGACTGGATCACCGACGTGCCGCTCGACCCCAAGCTGCTCAAGGCGGAAAACACGCTGGTCTTCGAGACGACGGGCGACGGCTACCAGGTGGATGTCGCGTCCCTGCTCGTCGAGCGCCCCGCGGACTGAATTCTCGCCCCGGGTCCGCGTGGCCCTTCAGTTGCCGCTCCCCTTGAGCTTCGAGAGCCCCTGCACGACCTCGTTTTGAGCCTGGGCGGTGATTGCCGGGTCAAGCGTCGCGCCCTCCTCCGCGCCGAGCCGCCGGGTGGCGACGCCGAAGAGGTCGCGCACCTGGTTCCCGAACACCGTGATGATCCCGATCGAGAGCACCGCCACCAGCACCACGATGAGGATGTACTCGGTCGTGGCCTGGCCCCGCACACACCACCGACGCGTCTGGAACATCCCTTGGCCTCCTACTGATGTCCTACGGCGTGTCCTTCAACGCCTTGACGTCCTTCGCGTCCTTGTGATCCTTGAGGTCCTTGAGGTCGGAGAGGCCCCTGCGCACGTTGCCCGCGGCGCTGTCGGTGATGCCCGAGTCGAGCGTCGCATCGGTCTCGCCGCCCAGGCGCTCGGTGCTGACCCGGAAGAGGTCGCTCACGGCTGGGCCGACGGTGAGCGCGCCGACGCCAATGCCCACAAAGAAGGCGCCGGCCAGGGCGGCCACGCCTGCCCATCGCGGCACCCGCCAGAGCGTCCGCGCACGTGGCTGCGCCTCGGCGGCTGGCACCGGCGGCGCGTCGGGGCCGAGGACGAGGGGCAGGCGGAGCCTGGGCGCGAGGTCGGCCCCCGCGTCCTGCCAATCCCTCTGTTCAAGGGCCTCTCGCACCACGGTCGCCACCTCCGCCAGCTCGGGTGAGCCGGCCAGTTGCTCCTCGACCCGCCTCCGCTCCACCTCGCCGAGCGCCCCGGCGGCATACGCCGCCAGCGTCGCATCGTCCACGGCGGCCGGGCTGCGGCCCGCCTCGCGCCGCCATACGCGGATCTCCTCCGCAAGCTGCCGGAGGACATCCTCGGGCACCGACCTCCTTGGACCCGCCATATCACTGCTCTCCTTACCTATAGACGTCCGCTCTCGTCTTCCTCTGCAATGGAGCCGAGGGAATTCCTGACGAGCCGGCGAATCGCGTCGAGCTCGTAGTAGACCATTCGGGGCGAGAGGGCGACCTCGCGGGCGATCTGGCCCTTGGGCTTCCCCTCCAGCAGCGCGTCGAGGATCCGCTGCTGGCGCAGCGTCATTCTCGCCCGGGCCTTCTCGACGGCGTCGCGCAATTCGGCGAGGTCGGCCTGGCCGTCCGAGTGGGGCGCCGCCGCGTCGGCGGCGTCGAGCCCCGTCCTCTCGGCCCGGGTCCGTCGGAGGCGTCGGCGCAGGTCAATCGCCTGCCGCGCCGTGATGGTGCCGATCCAGGCGGGGAGATTCTGCCCCTGCCACTGGCCGAGCCGGGCGAAGATGGCGTAGAAGGCTTCCTGGACGGCGTCCTCGAAGTGCGACCTGTCCTTGCCGCCCAGGATTCGGGAGGCGATGGTGAGGCACAGCCCCGTATAGCGGCGGACCAGTTCCCGCTGCGCCTCCTCCTGCCCATCGAGGCACCGCCGCACGAGGTCGAGCGAATCATCGTCCGCGCCCACCGCGCATCCCCCTGCGAAGTCGCGAGCACACCTCGCTTCCCTCTCACATCGTACCCCACGCAGCCCGGTTCTGCAAGAATGTCCTCAGGAGAGCCTGACCCATGCGGCGCCAGCGCCTTACGCGTCCTCGCACGCCGCGGGGGCATCGGCCCTTCACTTTTCGCATGGGCCCTTCACTTTTCGGGCTCGTCCGGCCCAAGCGATCGTCCGCGCGGCTTCCGACACATGTCTGGCCCACTAGGCGCTCACCCGCGCGCCACGGGGGGTGAGCGCCTAGTGCGGTGCGGCGGAACCAGTGCAATGACATCCGTAAGCGCGTGCTCTACCAAAGGTTACAGATCAAGGAGAGCTCGCCGCAGCCGGCCTGTTGCGCTAGGCGCTCATGTGTGCGCTATAGGGGGTGAGCGCCTAGTGAGCGGCGCCAGGGCGTCTGGGGTCCGTCTGGGGTCAGACCTCAATTTTCTACTTTTTGACGAGCGCCTGCTCGCACTCGGCAGCTCGGCGTGCCAAACGCTTGTCTTTCTGGAGCCGCAGGGCGACGGCGCGAGCCGTCCTGCTGATCGCCGCTGCGCGCACATCCCCAAAGCGTCTCCCCAGTTCCGCCTCGGATTCTCCACTCCACTTCCGGCACAGATGGACGGCCACGGAGCGGGCATCGTTGTGCCAACGCCCCCTCTCCTGCAGCACACAGGGGGAAACCCCGAACACCTCGCACACCGCGGCCTCGATGGCGCCCAGCGTCCCCGTCCGGCGCAGCGCCCGCACCGCTGGCAGCTCGCGGTCCGGGAGGCGCCTCCCAAGCCACGCCCGCACCTTCTCCAAGAACCCCTCCGAGCCCAACACGCTCGACGCCACGACGCCCTCGAACGGCGATGGCGGTGGCGATGCCACGCCCTCTGCCAGGTACTCCGCGTAGGCGCGCCGCGCCGCGCGGAGCGTCCGCCCGTGCTGCGACAGCACCTCCTCCCACGCCAGCCACGCCGGCGCGCCGCCCGCTCCGAAGTAGTGGCGGCAACTCCCCCAACGATACTCCTCCGGGCGCCTCGCCAGGCCGGCCCGCACAGGGTTGAGATGTACGTAACGGCTCAGCTCCCACTCGTGGCGGCCACTTTCCACCACGACGGCCTTGAACCGCCCCTGGAGCAGATGCCCGCAGCGCCCGTGCCGGCGGTTGAACGCCGACACGTAGCCCGAGTTGAGGTCGTGCATCCCCGCGGACAGATTGGCCTCAGGCGTCCGCAGAAACAGGTGGAAATGGTTCCCCATCAGCGTCCAGGCGAACACCTGCCAATGGCAGCGGGTGGCGACTGCATCGAGAAGCTCCTCCCACTTCCGGCGGTCCGCGTCGTCGCGCACGATCTCCCGCCGCTCCAGCCCCCGGCTGGTCACGTGGTAGACCCCCTCGGGAATATCAATCCGCAGTGGACGTGCCATAGCCAGACGCTACCACAACAGGATCCCGCCTGTCAAGGCAAAAAATAGAAAATTGAGGTCTGACCCCAGCTTCGCCAGCTTCGCCGACACTGCGAACGAGAGGGACCAAGCCGCTCAGATCCGTTACCTGGCCCGCGGCAGCCGGAGCAGTTGCACGCGGAACTCCCGCGTGCTATCCTTGCGGGCGCAGCGTCGGGCTTCTGCTGGCCAACAGGGCGGGTTTGCTGGAGGAACGGCCGATGACGATGCTCCTGGTGCTGGTGATCGCCATCCTGGTGGGGACGGGCATGGGCACCGCGCTGCTCGGGAGCATCAAGGTGACCCTGGCCCGGAAGCTCCAGATAGACGAGGCCCGCATCGGCGGCCTCGTCGCCACCTTTGGCTTCACCCTGATTCCCGCCATGCTGGGGGTCGGCTTCCTCAGCGACGCCTTCGGGCGGCAACCGGTCACCATTGGCGGCGCCCTCCTCTTCGCCGCCAGCCTCGTGCTCTTCGCGCAGGCGAGCGCATACTGGATGGTCCTGGCAGCGGTGCTGCTCCTGAGCGCGGGGTGGGCGGCGCTCATCAACGTGGTCAACCCGCTCTCGCTGCCGGCCTTCGGGGGGACGGAAGCATATGCGATCAACCTCGGGTGCTTCATCTTCGGCATCGGCTCGTTCGTCACGCCGCTGGGGGTGGCGTTTCTCGTGCGGAGGCTCGAGCTGCGGGGGACGCTTCTCCTCCTGAGCGTCTCGGGGCTGGTGATGGCGGCTCTCGCATGCGTCACGCACTTCCCGGCCTTCGCGCCGGCGCAGCCAGCGCAAGCAGCCGCCGAGGTTGCCGCTCCCGGCCTTGGCGTCCTGTTGAGCGACCCGGTCATGTGGCTCTGCGCGCTCGCCCTGTTCTTCTACATGCCCGCCGAGGCCACCATGGCGGCTTGGGCGACGACGTATGTGACCGACAAGGGAATGAAGGAAGGGGCGGCCTCGGTGCTGCTCTCCGGCTTCTGGCTCGTTTACACCGCATCCCGGCTCGTCGCCGCCCTCACCATCCCGAAGGGGAGCGAGACGGCCGTCATCCTCGTCCTCTCCCTCGTGTCCGTGGCCGCGTGGGTGGCGGTGGTGCTCTGCCGCGGCCGGTCGCTGGCGGCGACGCTGGTGATCGCCGTGGGGCTGGTCTTCGGGCCGATCTACCCGACGCTGGTGGCCGTGCTCCTCAGACAGTTCCCGCAGTCGCTGCACGGCCGGGCCATCGGCCTGTTCTTCACCCTGGGCGGGTTGGGCTGCACGGCCATCCCGATGCTCATCGGGGCGTACGCCCGGCGCACGAGCGTCCAGCGCGGCTTTCTCCTCGCCGCCGCGTCCGCGGCCGGCTTGTGCGTGATCGCCCTGGTGCTGAAGCTGTACGCGTGAGACCTCCCCGCATCCGCACGGCTACCCGCTCCTGCCGCGAGGCGATTGGCGCTTGCGTGTAGTCCGGCCCGGCCCGCACTGCTCATCACTGTACTCCGCCCGCAAAGGGCGGATGAGCCGAAGAATTGAAAATTGAGGTCTGACCCCGAACCTGGGCCCGGCCCGCACTGCTCATCACTGTACTCCGCCCGCAAAGGGCGGATGAGCCGAAGAATTGAAAATTGAGGTCTGACCCCGAACCTGCGAACCCCTCACGGATGGGCGGCGGCTACCGCTCGTCGGGCAGCAGGTCGTGCGCATGCTCGAGGAACTTTGCCAGGAGCTCGACCGTGGCCTCGATGTCATCGGCGTGGCAGAGCTGGACCGTGGAGTGCATGTATCGCACGGGCGCCCCAATAGTCGTGGTGAGCGCGCCGGCCCGCGATTGCTGGATGGCAGAAGCATCGGTACCGCCTCCAACGTTGCTCTGGCATGGGATCTGCAAGCGCTCGCACAGGTCGAAGAGGAACCGTACGAGCCGCCTGTCGCCAATGGTCAGGCGATCCATGATGTAGATGCCTGTCCCCTTCCCCAGCGTGCAGGTGCACACGTGCTCCCCTGCATAGGGCCCCCACGTGAGGCTGCCGTCAATGGCGACGCCGATATCGGGCTCGATGGCGTAGGCCGCGGGCCGCATGCCGCGCAGGCCCACCTCCTCCTGCACCGAACTGACGGCGTAAACATCGACGGCCGTGTCGCCGACGCGTCCCATCGCCTCCAGGAGGCAGTACGTCCCGATCCGGTCGTCGAAGTTCCTGCCCACGTAGACCTTCTCATTCAGCAGCTCGACACCCGGTGCGAAGGTCACAACGTCGCCCACGCTCACCAACTCGCACAGGGCATCGCGAGGCAGGCCGGTGTCGAGGTACGCCTCTTCTACCTTCGTCACCTTGTCCTTGCTGTCGGCCCGTGTGTCTGGCACGACGACGGCGCCCACGGGTTTGCGGCCATGGACCACGACCCGTTGAGAGACGATGACCTGCGCGTTGAGCCCGCCCATGGGCTCGAAGCGGATGAAGCCGTTGGAGTCGATGTGCTTCACCATCATGCCGATCTCGTCCACATGGGCGGCCAGCACGACCTTGCGCGGCATGCCGTCGGAGGGCGGCCTGGTGGCCTTCTTCAGGCCGATGACGTTGCCCAGCCGGTCGCGGCGCACCTCGCCACAACTCCCGCGCAGCGTCTCCATCACCACGGCCTGGGCCTCGTCCTCGTACCCCGGCACCCCTGGGGCGTTACAGACGCGCTTGAGCAACTCCATGTCCATCGCCCAACTCCTGTTCCGTGCCTGACCCTCTGTCAATGGCCGGTTCGCTTGCCGAGCAGTTCCAGCATGGCCTCGCCCATCGCGTGGCCGATGCGGTTGAACCAGATCGCGCTGCCGAGGTAGTGGTATGCGCGATCCCCCCCGGTCTTCTTCCACTGCTCGACATTCTTGCTCCAGGTGGGGTACAGCTCCTCGGCCGCCTTATCCACCAGCACGTCCGTGCGGAACGCCTTGACGTTGCCCTTGAACTCCGGCACGTCGTTCATCGCCATCTGCGCCTCGCGCACCGCCAGCATCGCGCCGGCAGCCGGCTTCGATCCGTTCTGGCCCATGGCGGCGATCACAAACGGCAGAGCCGGCGCGCCCAAGTCCTTGCGCACGTCCTGGATGAAGTGCTTCATGTTCGACGCGTACTCGTTCTCGGCGCCGCCGTACATGTCGTTCCAGCCCTGGAACCAGGCGAACCCGGCCAGCTCGAGCTTCCTGCCCTTCAGCGCCGGGAACATCGTCTCGTAGCTGTCGAACGCCTCCTTCACCTCGGCCATCATGTTGCGGTACGACGAGCCGTAGGGCTTCTTGATGTCGTCCATCGTCGGAAGTGGATCGTTCTTCTTCTGCTTCTCGTTGTTCTTCTTGACGCGGTCCTGCGCCTGCGCGAGTTCCTTCTCGAGCACCGCGTCGGCCGGAAGGCCCGCCGACGGCGAGCGGAAGAGCTTGACCAGCGAGTGGCCGCCCCACGCCGCCTTGATCAGCAGCACCGGCTCGTCGAAGCGGTCGCCCATCATCCAGCCGAACTCCAGCTCCGCGCCGGTGCGGCCGGGCGAACCGTAGCCGATCGTCAACGGGCCCTTGCGATCCAGGTATTTGATGAACACGTCGTCGCGGACGATCCACTTGCCGTCCTTGCGGAGGTGCTTGAACAGGTCCTTGGTCTCCGGCGCCTCGGCCTGGCAATCCAGCAAGGTGTTTGGGGCCTTGCCTTCCATGTTCGACTGCCCTGCCAGGATGAAGACCTTCACGGCGCCCTCCGCTGCCGCGCTCGTCCGAGCAACAGCGAGGGACACGGCCAGCGCGGCAAGGGCGACGACCCACCGTGGACTGAGACGACGACTCGACATGGCACGTTCTCCTTCCGTCGAGGTGGCGGCGCTGAGCGCCGAGCATTCTGCGGCAGGCACGACAATGCAAGCGATGGAGCGAGCCGCCGCTGGCCGGGGGCCGCTCGCTTTTCATATTGAACGCAAGGGGCCTGAGGCTTGAGGGGCCAAACCTCAATCCCCTACTTTTCTGGCGCCCCGGCTGCTCAACGCGCGGGGGTCAGAGGGTCCAGGGCGCGCGCATGGGGCGGTCGATCCAGCGGTTGGCCTCGGGGTCGCCGACGATCTCTTCCTTCTCCGGGTCGAACTTGAACGGGCGGCGGAGCCAGAAGGCGATGTTGCCAAGGTGGCAGGTGGCGACGGCGCGGTGGGCAATCTCGATGTCGCGGAAGGGCCGCTGGCGGGTGCGGACGCAGTGGACGAAGTCGCCGAAGATGCCGCCTCTGCCCCGGTAGCCCTGGATGGGGGTGGGGGGCGCCGGGATGCGGGGCTTGCCGCGCTCGGGGACCTCGCCGAGGGTGCCCTTGAAGCCGAGCGGGCCGTCCCACGCGCCGCCCAGGTGCAACTGGACGCCGCTGGCGTACTTGTAGGTGAGCTGCTTGTATTCCTTGCCGTCGGGCGGGATGACCTCGACGGGCAGCGGCTGGTCGTACAACTGGGCGGCGAAGAGGGCGCCGCCCATGTGGTGGGCGCCCCAGTCGGTCATGTTGCCGCCCGAATAGTCGCGGTAGCTGCGCCAGGTGAACGGGTGCAGCCCCTTGTTGTAGGGCCGCCACGGGGCGGGGCCGATCCACCTGTCCCAGTCGAGGCCGGCTGGCACGGGCTGGGCGGGCAGGTAGCAGTCGCCCGAGGGGCCGCCGATGTTGACGTAGACCTCCTGGAGCTTGCCGGCCGCGCCGCCCCACATGACGCGGTGGTACCAATTGTAGTCCTGCCACACGCGCTGGCTGCCGCCGGAGAAGACGCGGCCATACCGGCGGGCCGTCTCGATCATGACCCGCCCCTGGCGGACGGTGAGGGTCTCGGGCTTCTCGCAATAGACGTCCTTGCCGTTCTTCAACGCGCTCACGGTGATGATGGCGTGCCAGTGGTCGGGCGTGGCGCAGAAGACGGCGTCAATCTTGGGGTCCTCGGTGATCTCGCGGAAGTCGTTCACGGCCTTGCAGTCGTTGTTGCCGTAGCGGGAGTTGACGGAGCTCTTGGCCTGCTCGCGGTGAGCCTCGTGCACGTCGCACACGGCGACGGCGCGAAGCTCCTTGAAGCCGAGGAACCCGCCCATGTCGCCGCGGCCCTGTCCGCCCATGCCGACGAAGCCCATGGCGAACTGGTCGTTGGCGCCGAAGGCGGTGGAGCGCATCACCACCGGGGCGATGGCGGCGGCGGCCGCCGCGCGGCCAAGGAAGCGTCGTCGCGTTACCTGCCTGGTCCTCGACATGTCCTGTCTCCTTGCCGATGCACAACGGGCGAACTGGCAACGCCTCCAGTATACGAGCTTCGCCGGCCCATGCAAGCGCGTGATGCGGCGCGCGCACGGTCCCCCTCCTTGGCGCCCTGGACTATGGCCCCCATCTCGCGCCATCTCGACCACTTGCGCAACAAGGGGGGTGGTCGAGATGGGGGGGGGGGGAGGGAGGCCCGAAGCCGGGCGAGCGGCCGCCTTCCCACTGGCGCCCTGCGCGCTATTGACAGCAGCCGGGCTCGGCGCAATAATGATGGGCGGACACCCCATTCGGTGGCGGAGACCCATGAGCGCCGCTCGCACTTTCGGTTGTTCCTGTGCACTTCTCGTCCTGCTGGCGGCTGCGGCGAGCCCCGCCACAGCAGCCGCGGCCGAACACGTCCCGGGGCTCGCCGAGGTCACGATCCGTGATGCCAGGAGGAACTGGAAGCAGACGCTGGCGCCCGGGGACTTCGTGCCGATCGCCTACGACATCCCCATGTTCTACCTGTACCGTGAGGGCAAGGAACTGCTGATCGAGCAGAAGGGGCCGACTTTCTCGGTCCGCATTGATGCCGCGCCCGCGCGTCTCGGCGGCGTGGCGGCGAGCCAGCCCGGCGGCCTGGAGGCGCTCAAGGACGCCATTGCGCGCCGGGTGACGCCGCTCACGATCACCTGCGACGCGCCGACTCTCAAAGACCTGCCCGCCATTCCGAAAGAGATTGATGTCGCGCTCGTCGCCCAAGGCGATGGTTTTGAGGGCCTTGCCCCCTTTATCGCGCGATGCCCCGGCCTGTCCGCCCTGTCTGTGTACGCTCACTCGTGGGTGCCCGATGCAGAGCTGTTCAAGGGCCTCACAGGCTTGACGGCGCTCAGCCTGGAACTCAGTCCCACTCCCATGGGAATGATAATAGACGGGGCTGACAACCGGGCCCGGGCGCAGATGAAGGAAGTGGAGGATCTCAGGCCGCTCGCCGAGCTGGCCCGCGTGAGGTCGCTCGCCCTGGGCGGGCGCTTCGCCGCGGCGGATCTGGGGCCGCTAGCCAAGCTCACTCACCTCCACACCCTTTCTCTCGGTGTGCCGCCCAAGGAGGGGGACCTCAGCGCATTGTCCGCGCTGACCGAACTGGAGCGGCTGGACCTAGGCAGGCCCTGGGGAGTCCGCAGCCTTGCTGCCCTTGTTACACTCAAGCGTCTCGCCATCCTGACAATCGGGGCCCACCACACGCTGACGGACATCTCCGCTCTCGGCGAACTCGAGGCCCTCACGAAGCTCCACTTTCATGCCGGCGGTGAGGAATCGAAACTTACCACTCTGACGCCCCTGGCCCGGCTCAAGGGCCTCAGGGAGCTGAGCATCTACGGCCTCAGCACCATCGCCGACCTCACGCCTCTCGCCGCCTTGCGCAACCTGGAGACGCTCTGGTTGCGCGACATGCGCCAGGTCCGCGACATCGGACCCATCGGTGATCTGCCGAGTCTGGAGAAATTGCTGCTTGCCGAGGCCCCGAACCTTCGCGACATCGCGCCGCTCAGCAAGCTCGCAAATCTTACCGAGTTCTCCCTCTTCTCGGCCACAACCGTGGACGATCTCGCGCCAATTCAACGAATGGGGGAACTGAGGAGCCTGTCAATCCACAATCTGCCCGATGTGACGGGGCTTGCGCCGCTCGCCCGACTCCCGGAGCTGACCAGCATCCACATTTCCAGTTGCCCGGGCATTCGCGACCTCTCGCCCCTTTCGGCTCTCGCCAACCTGACCGAAGTCTCCTTCAGCGAATGCGAGGGGCTGGCCGACCTGTCGCCCCTGGCGAAGTTGCCGCGCCTTGCCAACGTGACCCTCTGGCGTTGCGGCAATGTGGGGGATCTGACCCCGCTGCGCCGCTTCGTCAAGCGCGGCGGCAAGCTCACGTTCGAGGGCAATGCGGACCACGAGAAGGTGAAACGGCTGCGCGAGGGAACCGATTTCTGACGCGTATCACTTCAGCATTACAGGTTCAGGTCAGGGCCTCAAGTCGAACCGGACGACGCTGAAGGCGGGGAGCGGAATGTCGAGGGTGTCGCCCGAGAGCTTGCGCGCGGGGAGCTGGCCGATGGCGAAGCGGTCGGCGGCCGAGTACTCGTAGAAGGCAACCTCCTGCTCAGCGACGGGCTTGCTGAGCTTGAGGCGGACGCGGGCGTCCTTCGCTACACGCTTGTTGATGAGGACGAAGGTGAGGCGGCCGGTCTTCGAGTCGCGGGCGGTGTGGACCGAGACGTCGAAGGGCGCGCTCGCGGCGACGGGCAGGCAGCGGTCGCCGAAGGCCGTGTGCTGGCCGTCGGGGTTGCGGAACATCTTGAAGGCGAAGTAGCTGGGGCTGTTGGGCGCGGGGGCGAACCAGTAGAGGGCGTAGTCGAGCCCCTCGCGGGCGAAGATGCCCAGGATCTCGGCCTGGGCGATGCCGCCGGAGAGGTCCTCGTCGCCGCCGAAGTTGTACTCGCCGATGGCCGTCTGGAGGCCGGGATAGCACTCGGCCACCCACTCGCGCATCAGGGGCACGAGTCTGATCACCTTGTCCGTCTCCTTGCCCATCCAGGTCGGGTCCTTCCAGGTGGGGTCCCAGAGGACGCGGGTCTCCTCGACTCGGGCCTCCATGAACTGCGGGTCGCCGCGCTTGCCGGCCATGTAGATGCCGGTCTGGGGGTAGAAGTGCCAGTCCAGGATGTCCACGAGGCGCTGGCCGGTGGCTTTCTCGTGCTCGGCGAGCTTCTTCAGGAGCCATTTCGTGAGGGGCACGCGGCCGTGGGCCACGTGGTCGGGCGGGTCGTCCCACGTGCCCTTGCCCTGGCTGACGAGTTGCATGTCGAGGCCGGAGTAGAAGTAGGCGGTCCAGCCGAAGAAGGTGCCGAAGGCGATCTGGACCTTGGGGTCAATCTTCTTCAGGAGCGACGCATAGGTCTTCGTGCGCTCCCACAGTTCGTCGTAGGAGCAGCCCTTGGGGTGCATGCCGCGGTGGGTGGAGTGCCAGATGCACGGCTCGTTGTCGAGGCACAGGAAGCGGACGCCGCCCTTGTCGGCCGTGCCGCAGCCGAGCTTTTCGATGATGAAGCGGAGCATGTCAGCCTGCTCCTCGGGCGGCAGCTCGACCGACGTGTCGTCGGGGTTCGGCTCGATGAGGCGGGTTTTCTTGTTGCCCTTCGCGTCGAGGACGAAGTTGCCCTTCTCGTCGCGGACGTATTGCACGCCGCTGCCCGCGTGGGGCAGGCGGTCGGTGGGCTGCGACTGGCCGGCCCACGCCGTCTGGTCGGGATACTTGCGGGTGTCGAAGGCGACGGATGTGCCGTCCTTGGCGACGCGGCCCATCATGGGGATGGTGAGGCACGACTCGAAGCCGTACGGCTTATTCGCGGCGTGGAAGGTGACGAGCCAGCTCTTCTCGGGCGGGCCCTCGGTGCCCTCGTTCTGGTAGAACCAGTCGGAGCCTTTGGAGCCGAAGCCCTTCTTCCAGTTGACGGGTGAGACGGGGTTCCCGCCGGCGCGGAGGATGGTGAGGCCCATCTCCTTGGCCAGCTCGCGGTTGGCCATCGCCGCGCCGTAGATCCAGGGGCTGATCGGGGTGCCTTCCGCCGCAACGTCCACGGTCGCGGTGACCTCGGCGCCCTTGGCGAGTGCGGCCGCCTGGCGCTCCTCGGGCAGCCGCACCCAGACGGAATGGGCGCGGACGGGGCGGTTGTCGAAGCCGATGTCGTCAATGTAGACCGAGAACTTCCGCTGCTTCGGCTCCCAGGAGTCGAAGTCCAGCTCCCAGGCCTTGCGCGGGTCGAACTCGGTCTTGTCGCCGTAGAGGTCCACGAGGGGGATGACGATCTCGTGCCACTGGCCGTCGGCGAGGTCGGGGCAGTAATCGCCGACCGAGGCGTCCTTCGTGGTCTTGCGATTCGCCGAGTTGTTGAGCTTGATGGAGAGGCCGCCGGGGCTGTCGCCGAGGACCTTGATCGAGAAGGAGACGTTTCGGAAGCCCGTGATGTCGGTGCCGGAGTTCTCGGGGTACCAGCCGTGCCAGTTCCACCCGCCGCCCATCCAGCCGGCGCCGTCGCCGTGGAACTCCAAAGCCACCTTGCCGCTCTTCGCCTCGTCGGTTTGGGGCTTGACGTAGATGAGGGGCGTCTGCGGGGCGGCCCAGCCGAGGCCGTGGGCGAACTTGTCGCCGTCCCACACGGTCTTCTTCTCCGCGATGCTGGCCACCTTGAGCTGCACGACGAGGGAGTTGAGTCGGCCGGCATCGTCCTCGGCGATGAGGCCGAGGGCCTTGGGGCCGGCGGCCACGCCCTTGGCGAGGCGGAAGGAGCCGCCGTAGACGCGGTCGCCCGCGGCGCCGTCCCCCTGCTGGCCGTCGTCGAGCAGCTCGATGTCGCTGCCCCCAATGGCGCTCAGGTCAGCGAACACGCGCTTGAGGTTGCCGAACTTGGCCGCGGCGGTGACCGCGATGGCCCCCGTCGTCTTCGTGTCGCCTTCGAGGATGGCGGGGGGCGAGAGGCGTTCGCCGCCGAGGATGGGGCCGCCCTTCGACCACATCAGCCGCCCGCGGAACAGCCCCGCCTTGCCGAGCCCGAGGAAGCCGAGCTGGCCATCAGGCGTGGCGGCCCACGCCGTGGCGAAGCGGACGTGGGCGAAGGGGTCCACCTTGTTCTCGATAACCACCTGGCTGCGCCGCGCCTCGGGGATGAGGTCGAGCAGGGCACAGGTCACGTCCTGCCACGAGTTCCCGAAGTCGCTGCTGAGCATCACCGTCATCGCGCGGGCCTCGCGGCCGTAGATGGCCTCGCGGTCCTCGCGGACGAGCAGCGGCCCCAGCGTGCCGATGACGCGGGCGTGGCGCTCCATCGTGTAGGCCCACGTCTTCCCGCCGTCGGTGCTCTTGTTCGTGCCGTGGTGGACGGACGAGAAGAGGTAATCGCCCGTCTGGATGACGGGGAGCGGGCCGGGGAAGATGCCGACGTTGCCCTTGGCCTTCGTCCAGGTGTTCCCGCTGTCGTCGGTGGTGAACATCGCGCCGTCCTTGCGCGAGGCGAGCAGCCAGCGGGTGTCGCTGGCGAAGAAGGGCAACTGGGCATTGACGTCGGCGCCGATGGCCTTCGCCGCCCACGTGTCGCCGCCATCGGCGCTCACCGACACGGCCTTGCCCGCGCGGTGGCCGACCAGCACGAGCTTCGGGTCCTTCTCGTAGACCGTGATCCACTCGACGTCGTCGGAGGCCATGCCCTTGGCGGCATCGCCGCACTTCGCCCACGACTTGCCGCCGTCGGTGCTCCGCCACAGCCCCGTCTTCGGCGTGGCCGAAGCCGCGAAGGCGGCCTTGCCGTCCGGCGCCACGGCCACGGCGTACGGCTCCTTCAGGCAGGCCGCATCGCCCTCGACGGCTGCCCACGAATTGCCCGTGTCCGTTGACTTGAGCAGCCCAACGCCATCCACGATGGCGAACAGGAGCGGCGGCGAGCCGCCGACGGCGAGTTCGCGGACGCCGCCCTTCTCCCCAAGCGGCAGGCCCTTGCCCGCATCCTCCCACTTCATGAACGCCGCGCCGCTGGCCCAGCCCGCGAACAGGCAGATGGCCACACACGCAACGACGGCCCTGCGGACAGCCATCCACCTTCGTGCGTCCACTCTCATCTCCTGTCGTGTTCCACGCGGATCAGCTTCTCGGTCGCGAAGCCCCATTCCTTGGCCTTGGCCACGAGGCCGGAGTAAACGTCGGGCGCAAGCTTCGGCTCGCGCGCGAGAATCCACAGGTAGGACCGCGACGGGCCGGCGACTAGCGCGTAGCGATAGTCCTTCTCGTCGAGGGCAATGACGTGGTAGCCGCCCCAGAAGGGCCAGAAGAAGCAAACGCGCAGGCTGCCGACCGCCCGGTCGCCCCGGAAGCGCGCCACGCCGCGCACCTGGCGCCACTTGCCCGCCGCCGGGTCGTAGCCGCGGTTGACCACGGTGATGCCACCGTCGGGCCGCGCCGTGTACTCGGCCGACACGTTGGTCAGGCCGCGCTCGAACGAGTGGTCGAGTCGCGCGATCTCGTGCCACGTGCCCAGGTAGCGCTGGCTGTCGAACCCCGCCACCGGCGTCAGGCCCGCCGGCACGCGCGTGCAGCCGAGGACGAACATCGCGATTCCCCCAAGGCCAGAGAAGCAAGACAGCCGACGAGTCATTGAGCTATCCCTTCTCTACTCGCTCTGGATGCCGGCGGCGAGCCGAAGCTCGACGCCCGGCTCCAGGACAACGGGGATGCCGTCCTGAAGCTCCTTGCCGGCGCGGGCCGATTCCTTGCCTGTCGCCAGGTTGCGGATAGTATAGCGCCGGTCGGCCTCGGCAACGAACCACTCGGGGAACTGGTTGATGCGGGGGTAGTCCATGGGCATGTGCATGTTGAGCTTATGGCGCGGCTTGTCGAAGACGAGCTTGCCCTCCCAGGGCTTGGCGGCGACGAGGCTGATGCAGAGCCTCCCTGACGCGTGACGCGTGACGCGTGACTCGGAATCGGCAAGCAGCACGGCGCCGAGGCGGACGTCTTCGCGCCAGGGCTGCACGGTGATGCCCTGGGTTTTCCACAGGGCGTACATGATGGCCGTGCGGGCCGAGTTGCCGTCGCCGTGCCAGCCCTCGACGATGCCGTCGGGCTTCTGCACGCGCCACATGTCGTGGATCTCGCTGTCAATCCACTCGGTGGCCTCGGGCACTGGCTCGCGGTTGTAGAGGTTGATGGCGCCCTCGATGGAGTCGGCGTATTCGTCGGCCGAGCCCCAGTGATAGCTCGTCATCTCGGGCAGGTGCTTCAGCACGTGGCGGATGGCGTCGCGGTAGGCCTCGGTCTTGTCGAGCAGCCAGACGGTGTAGACGCCGTTGTAGTTGTAGCCCCAGGTGTCGCAGATGCCTTTGTCGTGGGTGCCGGCCTTGGGGTTGATGGCGTTGTAGAGCATGCCGCGCGGGTCGCGGCCGACCTCGAGGATGCGGTCGAGCATCTCGTGGATGGGCTTTTCGTATGCCTTCTTCTTCTCGGGCATCGCGTGGGCGACGGCGAGATAGAGCTCGCTGAGGCCGCAGACGACCTCGCAGCCGTGGTCGCGCAGGCGCAGGCTGGCGAAGTTCCGCGTCGGGTGGTTGTCGCCGAGCAGGTAGTAGTCGCCGATGCGGATCGCCCATTCGAGATACTTCCTGTCGCCCGTCATCCAGAAGACGCGGGAGAGGGCCTGGAGCTGGTCGCCATTGACCTCGACGTTGGTGGTCGTGATATCGCCGAAGGGGGTCTTGACCTCGGCGTGCTTGAAGAGGTCGTCGAGGAGGCCGATCATCCGGTCGCACCACGGGCTGGGGCCGAGCCACTCGGTGAGGGGAATGAGACCGTCCTTCACGTACTCGGACGAGCCGAAGATGATGGCCTGGAGGTTGGGTGCGTCGCGGACGAATGCCTGCTTGGAAAAACTCCAGTCGTCGGCCAGGCGGTCGAGACGGCTCGTGAGCTTCGCCTCGGTGCGGAGCATGTCGAGCATGCGCCCCTCGAAGAGCGCGCGGTCCGTGAGCGCCGACGTGAGGACCATGAACGGATAGTTGTCGGCCGCTGAGTCCTTGATGACCCACTGGTCGCGGCTGCCGCCGAGGTTGCGGGGGATGAGGCCGGTCTTCGGGTCCGCCTGGGCCAGCCAGCCCTCGACGAACTTGCGGCAGCGGTAGAGCATCTCGTTGGCGAGCCGCCCGTTTTTCTCGGCGAGGCGGAACGCCGCCTCCTGCTTCGCGTCGGGCAGGGGCGTCGTGGGGGCGGGGTGGGCGGTGTCCCAGACCTTTTGCATCTCAGGGAACGCCTCGCCCTGCGGCGGCCCTGTCGGCAACGCCCTCACGGCGAGCTTGAGCGCGACCTTGTGGGCGGGAGCCTTCGGGTCGGGAGGCGGCTCAGCGGCGACCTTGTCCTTGCCCAGCAGCCGGACACCCGAGATGAAGCCTGCCTTCTCCCCGGCGTGGGCGAGGGTGATCTCGTAGCGCTGGCCGGCCACCTTGTCGGGGATGGGGACGAGGAGGGGCTTGAAGCCCGTGTAGCCGCCGGCGCGGAGCTTCACCTGCTGGCCGTTGATCGTCGCCACGCCCTCGCGGGTGTCGTTCTTCGAGCCCCACGACAGCTCGAGCACGTGGCCCGGCTGTGGCGGCACGTCAATCGTGAGGCTGATGTCTGCCCGCCCGAGCCAGATGTAGGGCACGCCGTCAAGCTCCTCACCCGCCTCGATGCTCTTTTCCACGCGGAGCCAGGCGAGGACGTTGCCCGCCTCCTGTGCGGGTTCTCCTGCCTGCGCAGCGACAAAGAGGCTTGCTGCCAGCCATGCGGAACAAACGGCTTTCACCATCGGCCTCCTTCAGCGATCGCAGTAGGTCAGCGGCAGCTCCACGGCCGGCTTCTGCCGGGCCGCCCAGAGCTGGAGCAGGGCCATCATCAGCGTGTCGGCGTCGGTCGCCGCCTCGTAGTGGTCGTAGCAGTGGGCCGCGCGGGGGAGGGGGCATCCATCGCCCACGAGCAGCCGCACGGCCTCCTTCGCCAGGTGGTCGGCTCGCGTGAGCCACTTCTCCTCGCCCGTCAGCTCGTGGGCGTTGAGCATCAGCACGATGGCCTTGCCCACCGTGCCGGGATGCACGGGGTAGCCCAGGCCAATCTCGCCATCGAGATAGCGCGCGGCGGAGTCGAGCACGAGGCCCCTATAGGCATCGAGCTTGACTTGGCGCCAGCGAAGCATGGCGACGTTGGCCCTGCCTGCGACCTCCCCGCCCGAGCCGCCGTAGCCGCTGGACCACAGGTTCGCCTTCACGGGGTCGAGCGTGGGCTGGGGCTTCGCGGCGGCGCGGGCCTTGGCGAACGCCTCGTCGTTGGCCCGTGCCTGGGCGCGCAGCCTCTCGGCCAGGTCGTCGGGCACGCTGGCCGCTGCGTTCCAAAGCGAGATGGCGAGCGAGATGTCGCTGAAGGTGCGCCCGCCCTTCTTCTTCGAGCCGGAGACGAGCATGCCCTGGTCGCGGCGGGCGGCTTCCAGCGCGCCGGCAACGGACTCGATGGCCTTCAGGAAGACGGGGTCCTTGGACTTCGCGTAGGCGACGGCCCAGGTCTCGATGTAGAAGCCGCCGTGTCGGGCGTAGGGGGCCTCGGTGCCGGGGCCGTGGCGGTCAATGGCCGCGTGGCGCGAGTAGTCGCCCGCCTTCTGGTCGCCGATCTGGTGCTCCCAGAGGCCGAGGGCGAACTTGCGGCAGGGCTCGGGCGCCAGCTCCCAGCAGCGGTCCCAGAGCACCCAGGGGCGGTAGAACTCGTGGGTGTTGCCCTGCGAGGTGGCGAGGCGCTTCTCGGTGAGGAAGCCCCAGCCCGCGTGCTCGCCCCAGCAGAAGAGGCCCGTGGCCGGGCTCTGGCAGTGCTCGAGGAACCACTTGAGCGACTCGTCGGCCTCGGCGGCGTACTTCGCCTCGCCCGTGGCCTGGGTGAGGGCGTAGAGCGCCTGGTAGAGGTTCTGGCAGTGCTGCGGGTTGCCGCCGGCGAGCATGCGGTCGCCGGGCCGGATGCCCCAGGCCGCGCGGCTGATGCCCGCCGCCTTCTTCAGGGCGTCGCCTTCGAGCAGCTTGAAGGTCTTGCGGTCGAGCGCCTCGGCGAACAGCGGCGAGTGCTCGGCTCCATACGTGTCGCGCCCGTGCTCGAGCATCGCGTCGGCATAGGCCCGCACAGCCTTGAGCAGTTCCCCTCCCTGAGCGGGCGCCTCGGCCGCCAGGCCGCCCCGAAGCCCCGAGAGAAGGAATGCGGCGAGGACTCGCCCACAGGTTGTCGCTCGTTGTCCCATGTTCCACCTCAGTATCAGGCCTTGGGGTCGTGCGCCGCCTGGGCCGCGCGAATCCGGCCGGTGAGCTTGCGCCAGCGGAGGCGCAGGACGGTGGTGAAGAGGCCGGCGATTTCGCGGAGGGACATCTTGGTGCGGCCGAGGCGGCGGTTCTCGAAGACGATGGGCACCTCGGCGATGCGGGCGCCGGCGAGCTGCATCCGCCAGGTGATCTCCTCCTGGAACGCGTAGCCCTTGGCCACGATGCCGTCGAGGTCCACCCGCCGCAGCGTCGCCACGCGGTAGCACTTGTAGGCGCCGCTACAGTCGCGCGGCTTGAGGCCGAGGAGGAGGCGAACGTAGGCATTGGCGCCCCAGCTCATCAGGCGGCGGAGGCGTCCCCAGTCGCGCACGCCGCCGCCGGGCACGTAGCGCGAGCCAATCACGAGGTCGCAATCGCCCGCGCGGGCAAGGATGTCGGGCAGGTAGCGCGGGGGGTGCGAGAAATCGGCGTCCATCGTCGCCACGAAGTCGTAGCCCTGCTCGATGGCGTGGCGCATGGCGGCGACGTGGGCCGTGCCGAGTCCGAGCTTGCCCGCGCGGTGGAGGACGCGGATGTTGGCGTGGGCCGCGGCCAGCTCGTCGGCGATCTGTCCCGTGCCGTCGGGCGAATGGTCGTCCACCACCAGGATGTCGAGGTCGGGGATCCCCAAGCCGAGGATCTCCTCGATCAACGGGCGCAGGTTCTCGCGCTCGTTGTAGGTGGCGAGGACGATGAGGGTGCGGGGCATACGCGTTGGCCCCCTGCTCTGGGGGATGGGACCTATGGGACGCATGGGACGGATGGGACCCATATGTCCCATATGTCCCATTCCCGACAGCTCACAGGCCCGCCGCAAACTGCTCGCAGGCCTGGTGGCACCGGGCCGCGGCCTCGAAGGGGTCGCCGGCCCAGAGCTCGGGGTTGAACAGCTCGAGCGACCAGTAGCCGTCGTAGCCCGTCTGCTCGATCTGCCGCACGATGTCGCGGAGCGGGAAGCAGCCCTGGCCGGGCAGCACGCGGTCGCTGTCGCGGAGGAGTTCGCGCGGCAGGTCGCGGGCGTCGTTGAGGTGGACGAAGGCGATGGGCGCGCCGCGGAGGCGACTGAAGTCCTCCATCTTGCTGCGGCCCGTCCAGAAGTGGAAGCAGTCGAACAGGATGCCCAGGTGCGTGTGGTCGGCATCGCTCACGACCTTGGCCGCCGTGGCGAGGGTGCCGATGAAGGGGAAGCCGGCGACGAACTCCAGGGCGACGGTGATGCCGAAGCTCGTGGCCAGATCGCACACCTCGCGGGCCTGTTCGGCCGCGCTGTGATAGTCGTCGAGGGTGGGGGCGGCCGGCCCGTCGCCCACGCAGACGATGGTCTTGGCGCCCAGCTCCTGGCACAGCTCGAAGCGGGCCTTGGCGGCGTCGAACGCCTTGCGCTTCGCCTCGCCCGTCGAGGTGAGGAGGCCGGCGACGTAGCAGGCCCCCGCGGCCTCGACGCCGTTGGTCTTCAGCACCGCGCGGGCCTCGGCCGGCGAATGGCCGTCGGCGAGGAACTTCTCGACGTGGGGCAGCCACAGCTCGACGGCGCGGAAGCCCGCCTTCGCACTCGCCTCGATGGACACCACGAAGTCGCGTTCCCCGAGCGTAATCGGGTTCAGGCAGAATCTCACAGACGCATCTCCTCCTTTGCCGTGGCGGGTCGGGAGCGGGGGACGCGTCATCGAATATCAAACACCGGACGGCGAGGCACCGAGCGCCTTCGGCGTTCGCTGTTTGTTACCCGATGTCCACGTGTCGCCTCGACCGTGGCCGCGGGCTGCGAATGGTCACAGATTCTCTCACCTCCTCGCGGTCTTGCTCTCTCCTGTCCTCCTTTCGCGTGTTTCGCGGGCGTGGGGTCACATCTTCATTTGGCACTTAGCCGCCAAGTGCGAAATGAAGATGTGACCCCGTGAACAGCCGAGCCACCTCGTCGGAATCGAAGCGCGGGAGGGGCTCGACCTGTCCCCCGCGCCGAATGGTCACGCCCTGGTCCCGCGGCACCATGCGGCCGATGCGGCGCGCCGCGATGCCCGCGGCGGCGAGGGCCTCGAGCGCCTTCGGCGTGTCGGCGGGCGCCGTCACGGCGAGGAGCGCGCCCGAGGCGATGAGGCCCAACGGGTTCAGCCGGTAGTGGCGGCAGAGCGCCTGGGTTTCGGGGAAGACGGCGATGGCCTCGGCCTCGACCTCGATGCCGAGGCGCGCGGCGTCGGCCAGCTCGTGCAGCCCCGTGGCCAGCCCGCCCTCCGTGGGGTCGTGGAGCGCGTGCGGTCGCGCGGCGCGGCAGACGGCTGCCGCGTCGGGGAGCACGCTCAGGCCGGGGCGGTCGAGGTAGCCGGCCGCTCGCTCGAGCGCCGCGGCATCCACGGCGCCGCGCAAGTCGGCCGCCTTCTCGCGGGCGATGAGGGCCGTGCCCTCGATGGCGATGCCTTTCGTGAGCAGCACGTCGTCGCCCGCGCGGCTGCGGTCGTTGGTCACGAGGCGGCCGCGGGCCACCTCGCCGAGCATGTGGCCGACGACGAGCGGCCTGTCCAGGCCGTACGTGACCTCGGTGTGGCCGCCGCACAGCGTCACGTCCAGGGCCTCGCACGAGGCCGCAACGTCGCGGAAGATGGTTTCCACCATTTCCTCGGTCGCCTTCCCCTCGGGCAGGAGCAGCGTGGCGAGGAAGAAACGGGGCGTGGCGCCCAGGCACGCGATGTCGTTCGCATTGATGTTCACCGCGTACCAGCCGATGCGGTCGGTGGCGAACGTGATGGGGTCCGACTTGGCGACGACCACCTGGTCGCCGAAGGCCAGAGCCGCCGCGTCGCGCCCGATCCCGGGGCGCACGAGCACCCGCGCGTCCTCCCGGCACAGGCCCAGGAGGCGTGCGAGCGCGGCAGCCGGCAGCTTGCCCACAGGGAGCGGCATCGGGCGTCCTCAAAGCGATGGCGCGAATTATAGGGCAAATCCCGCCGTTTGCAACCCCACTTTCGTCGCCGACCTCCCGCGAGCTCCCCACCCTGCGGGAAGCTCACGTGCTGCCTCCATTGTTGCCGGCCCGGAAAGGGGCGTCAACAATGGTGAATCGGCCAATAGCTGTCCCATACGGCGTTCCACCCATTGTTGCCGGTGCGCACACATACACTTTCGGGCCGCGAGGGCCCGGCTCTGGGGGGGCCAGGATACGCGCATGTCCAGTAGCGCCAGCTTCTTATGGCGAGCCACTGCCTCGCTCGCTATCCCCCATTCCTCCATTGTTGCCGGCCGCCAGACCCGCTCGACCGGCAACAATGACAGGCGCGTGGGCCAGACGGGCGACAAGAAATTACACCTTTTCACACCTGCATGCCCTCATGAGGTTGAACCAACCATGTCCCCATGCTACATTGACCAATGAAAGACTCTGCATCCCACTGCCCACGCGAAAGGAAGGACCATGACTTCCCTGACCCGAACGGTGCTCGCCCTCCTCCTGCTCGTCCTTGCGGCGGGAGCGGCCGAGGAGCCCAAGGCCCCCGCTCCCGCCGGCGAGGCCGACGAGGTGTTCAACCTCGCCAACGGCTACATGGCCCGCAAGGAATACGACCTGGCCGTTGACACCTACGCCCGGCTGCTGAAGGCCCACCCCGACTTCAAGAGCGCCGACGTCGCGCTCTATCGCCAGGCCTGGTGCCTCCACGCGGTGAAACGCTACGACGCCGCCATCGCCGCCTTCAACCACCTGCTCAAGGACTTCCCCGATACCGAGGACCTGCCCAAGGCCCTCTACCTGCTCGGCGACTGCTATCTGAAGCGGGACAAGCCCGCGGAGGGCGCCAGGGCGTTCCTCGACCTCGCCGCGAAGTCGCCCAAGTACGCCTTCGCCCCCAACGCCCTCCACCGCGCGGGCGAGGCCCTCTACAAGCTCAAGCGATACGCCGAAGCCGCCAAGGCATATGCCCAGCTCATCGCCGGCTACCCCGACTACCAGCACATCCCCTACGCCCACTACTCGCTCGGCTGGTGCCGCATGCAGCTCAAGGACCCCAAGGGCGCCGCCGAGGCGTTCGGGGCCGTGGTCGCCCAGTTCCCCAAGTCGCCCGTCGCCGCCGAGTCGCAGCTCAAGCTCGGCGAGGCCCTCCTCGAGCAGGAAGCCTACGCCGACGCCCTCGCCGCCTTCAACAAGGTGCTCGACGAGTTCCCCGGCGACTTCAGCGACGACGCGCTCCTGGGCATCGGCCGCGCCTGCTTCGAGCAGGAGAAGTTCGCCGAGGCCGCCAAAGCCTTCCAGCAGGTCGTCACCCGCTTCCCCGACAGCCCGGAGAAGCCCCAGGCCCTCTACGACGCGGGGAACAGCCTCCTGTGCGCGGGCGACGCCGAGGGCGCGCTCAAGGCATTCGACGAGGTGCTCGCCGGCAAGCCCGCGGCCGCCCTCGCCGAGAAGGCCCGCTACGCCCGCGGCCACGCGCTCCTGAAGCTCAAGAAGGCCGACGAGGCCATCGCGGCATTCACCGAATCGCTCATAGCCCCCAGTCTCAAGGACATCATGCCGCGCGTGATGTTCAGCCTCGGCGAGGCCTGCCTCGCCGCCAAGCGCCACGACGAGGCGGCGAGAGCCTACACCGACGTTGTCGAGAAGTACCCCGATTCGCCCATCGCGGCCGACGCCCTGAGCGCCCTAGCCTTCTGCCGACGCGACCAGGGCAAGCTCCCCGAGGCCATCGAGGCCGCCCAGCAGTTCGTCAAGAAGTACCAGCCCGACCACCCGCTCTTCAAGCCCACGCTCTTCGCCCTCGGCGACTTCCAGTTCGCCAACAAGGCTTATGCCGACGCCAAGGCCACCTTCCTCCGACTCCTCGAGGTCGGCCCGCCCGCCGACAAGGCCGACTGGACTCTCTACCGCCTCGGCTGGTGCCACCGCAACCTGAAGGAGCCCGACGAGGCGGCCAAGGCATTCACGAAACTCGTCGCCGACCACCCGAAGAGCGACCTCGCCCCCGAGGCCCTCTGCCTGCTCGCCCACATCGCCGACGAAGGGAAGAAGCCCGACGAAGCCGTCGAGCACTACGCCCGCTGCCTGAAGGATTACCCCAACAGCCCTTACGCCGTCCTCGCCCTCCTCGACCTCGGCCTGCTCGAGTTCAACCGCAAGAGCTTCCCCGAGGCGGCCAGCCGCCTCAAGTCCTTCGTCGAGAAACACCCCGACCACGCCAGCCTGCCCGAGGCCCGGCTCCACCTCGCCGAGGCCCTCTACGAGACCAAGGCATACGACGAGGCCCTCAAGCACTTCTCCGCCTTCCTCGAGAAATCGCCCGACCACAAGCTGGCCGCCCGCGCCCGCGATGGCCTGGCCTGGTGCCAACGCAAGCTCGGACAACTGGACAAAGCGGCTGCCGACTTCCTCGCCGTGGCCGCCGAGCACCCCAAGAGCGATCTGGCCCCCCAGGCCCTCTTCGCCGCCGCCACCATCCGCATGGAGCAGAAGCAGCCAGCCGAGGCGGCCAAGCTCTTCGCTCAGATCGGCACCGACTACCCGAACCACAAGCTCGCCGTCGAAGCCGCTTACCGCGCCGCCAGCGCCCTCTACGCCGCCGACCAGTTCGACGAAGCCGCCAAGGCCCTCCAGGCATTCCTCGACAAGAACCCCAAGACTGACTTCACCGACGACGCCCTCTACGACCTCGCCTGGGCGAATCTCAAGCTCAACAAGGCCGACGACGGGCTCGCCGCCCTCAACCGCCTGCTCGAGGACTTCCCCGAGAGCACCTTCGCCCCCAGCGCCCACTTCCTCCTCGGCGAGCACGCCTTCGACGCCAAGCAATACGCCGAGGCGGCCACCCACTACGAAGCCTGCGCCAAAGCAGCGAAGGGCGAGGAGTTGGCCAAGTCTCTATACAAGCTCGCCTGGAGCCGCTACCACGCCGAGGAGTTCGAGGAGGCCGCCACTGCCTTCGGCGAACTCGTCGCGAAGGCCCCGAACAGCCCCTTCGTCGCCGAAGCCCACTACATGGCCGGCACCCTCCTCCAGAGGCAGGGCAAGCACGAGGACGCGTTGGCCGCCTTCCGCAAGGCCCTCGACGCCAAGCCCCAGCCGAAATACGAGGAGCGCGCCCTCTACCAGGTCGCCCAGTGCCACCAGGCCCTCGGCAAGTGGGCCGACGCCCTCAAGCAATACCAGGCCACGCTGGAGAAGTATCCCGAAGGCGAGATGAAGCTCGACGCCGTCTACGGCGTGGGCCTCGCCAGCCAGCACCTCGGCGCCTACGCCGACGCCGAGGACGCCTTCAAGAAGGTCATCGCGGCCACCAAGAGCGACCTCGCCGCCCGCGCCCAGTACGGTCTCGGCGAGTGCGACCTGCTGCGCGGCAACGCCAAGGACGCCATTGCGAAGTTCCTCGCCGTCGAGATCACCTACGCCTACGAGAAGTGGCGGGCGGCCAGCCTCCTCAAGGTCATGGAGTGCCACGCCAAGCTTGGCAACCCCGAGCGCGTGCGCTACTACGGCGGCGAGCTGATCAAGAAATTCCCCAACAGCGAATCCATCCCCGAGGCCCGCAAGCTCCTCGAATCCCTCGACGCCCCGCCCCCCGCGAAGGCTCCGGCCCCGAAGCCCGATGCCAAGAAGGATGAGTAGCCTTCAGCGGCGGCTGAGGCGCTCGTAGACCTCGTTGTAGTAGAGAGCGGCCCAGACGGGCGTGTTGGCGGGGATCATGTTGGTGACGCCGATGAAGTAGCCGGGGCAGCTTCGCCCGGTCGCGACGCAGCGCTCGACCTCCGCCCGGATCCGCACCTTCGAGCCGCTCAGCAGGACGCGCGTATCTACATTCCCAATGAGGACATGCGTCTTTCCGTAGCGCTCGGCGAGGACGCGCAGGTCGGTGAGCGGCTCGAAGAAGAAGCCGGCCACGCCGCACGCCGCGATGTCGTCCACGAACTCCGTGTAGTCGCCATCGCTGACGAAGATGATCTTCTTGCCCCGGGCGACGAGGGGCTCGTAGTGCCTGCGCAGGTTGGGGAAGACGTAGCGGCGATACCACTCGGGGCGGAAGATGGCGCCGCTCGTCCACACGATGTCGTCGTGGCTGTAGATGACGGGGGCCTCGCTGTCGGCCAGCGCCTCATAGTATTGGCGGACCCAGGTGGCGTAGCGGTTGGTCACCTCGCCGAAGCCCTCTGGGTCGAGGCCCGTAGCGGTGAGCAGTAGGTCCCAACCGAAGATGGCGATAAGTCCTGAAATGCAGGACACATAGATGCCGGTCATGTTGACGGCGGTGGGGTGGGCCTCGCACTGGCGGCGGTAGTGCTCGTTGAAGCGGCGGGTCAGCCCCGCCTTGTCGCGAGGACCGTAGACGGCCCAGGGGTCGAAGGCGAGCACCTCCTCGGGCGTCTTGAACGGGCAGCGGATGTCCGCATCATAGTCAATGCCGCCGGCGGCGTAGACGGCGTGGCCCATGTTGGTGCGGCAGGCGTCGAGTTCGCCGTGGCCGATGAGGCAGCCGAAGACGACGTCGTAGTTCCACGCGCGGATGAAGGCCAGGCGGGCCTTCTGCTTCAGGTCGCCTGGGCTCTCGACGCTCACGGGGATGCCTGTGACGGCCTTGACGAGTTCCCAGTGGCACTCGGCGTCGAACTCGCTTCGCGGGATGCGGCGCGGCATCTCCAGGTTCATCGCCGCCCAGCCGTCTTTGTAGCTCACAGCAGGGGACCTCCAACACCTTCCCCTTGTAGGCGGGACGTCCCCCTCCCGCGAGACCAGATGCCGGGTCGCGGGACGGGGACGTCCCGCCTACAGTGTTCACCCGCCGGGCATCGTGGCGGATGCTCTAACCCTCGCCGACCGGCTGGAGAAGGCTGAAGCCGGTCTGCGCGTCCTTCACGCGGGTCGCGGCGGCGCCGAGGATTTCGTAGAGGACGGCCTCGCCGACGAGCCAGGTGGTGACGCCCGGCCGCAGGCAGCCGGTGAGGGTGGCTCCCGACCGCCCCAGGGCGCCGTGAATGTGGAGGACCGGCTTCCCCGCCTCGTTTGGGGCGAGGACGCCCACGGCGGCGACCTCGTGCGCGCCGTCCACCGGCAGCAGCATCGGGTCGGGCGGCATCGCGTCGGACCGCCTCGGCCCCACGACCACCTGGCCGCCGCCGATGCCGCCGATGAGGACGACGTGGCCGACCTTGACGCCCTTTTCCTCGGCGAATCGCTCGATGCACTCCGGCACGACGTCGCCGTCCTCGAGCCGAATCACGAACACGCGGCCGATGGTTCCCTCAGCGGCTTTCATCTGTTCTGGCCTCCTGGGTCTTTCGTTCTGCCGTCCCTTCGGGACTGGCCCTTTCTTCGCCCCGTTCCGGCGGCTGAAGCCGCCGGCTAGATCCCGTTGTCCCTTCGGGACTGGGCTGCCGTGCGACCCAGCGGCTGGGACACTGTCATGGTTCCCACCGCCATTCCGTCATCCGTTCGAGCGTACGCATCTCCTTATGCGAGTCGGCGAAGAGAACCTGCGTATGCGCGTAGTGGCGCAGGACAACGGCCGACGCGCCCCCGTGCTGGTTCCATCCGCCATGCGTCTCGAAGAGGAGGACCACGTCCGGCGGCAGGTCCTTGAGCCTTGCGCCGCTCAGCTTGGCATTGAAGCCGTAGGTGCATCGAGGCAGCGACGGGCCGCCGAGCAGGAGCTTCAGCCCTCCCATGAAGAAGATATTCGGCTTCCAGGTATCCCTGGCCAACTGGGGACATCGGAAGCAACTTGGGTCCGGAAGCATCTTCGGGTAGAGCGCGTCACACCAATTGGCTGCTTCAGGCAGACGCCCATCGCCTTCCATCGCATACGTGGTGAGCGCCTTGCATATCTGGCCCATGTTGTTGCGGCAGCGCATACGCAATCCACTGGTCCGAACTTCGCCAAAGAGCCACCAGTCAACGACGGCATAGAAGACAAGGCAGAAGCACGCGAGGACCAAGGCGAACTTGAGACTTCCCCTGGCAAGGTCGTGTTCGTGGTTTCCCCGCAGCCACCACAGCCCTGCCACGGCCGCGACGAGCGCCGGGATCGCGAAGGCGCCGCCGAGGGGTGCCGAGATGCCCAGCAGCAAGGCGCCCCACCCAACGAGGGCCGCTTTCCAGCGTCGCACCGGCGGCATCCGGTCAACTCCTGCCGGGGTCATGGCTCCCACCTCATCTTCTCGATCTCCTCCCGCGTACCTCCGCCACGGTGGCCACTGACGAACACCACCAACGCGACGACCCTGGACGGGTCACTTGAGCTGTGTTTCCAGTGGAGGCCGGCGAGATCGGGCGGGCAGCCGTGCTGGTTCCATCCCCCGCGCGCATCGAAGAACAGTACGGTGTCAGGCGGGAGTTCCCGCAGCTTGGCGTTGCTCAGCTTCGCATTGAAGCCCCAGGTGCACCTCGGCATCACCGGGCCGCCCATCAGGCACATCAGCCCCCCGATGTAGAAGAACTGGGCGTCCCGCGCATCCTCTATGCGCATCGGGTCTTGGAAGCAGTCTCTGTTCCGGACGCACGTAGGGTAGAGAGCGTCACACCATTGCGAGGCCTCGGGAAGACGTCCGTCGTGCGTGAAGGCATACCAGTCGAAAGCCTGAAGCAAGGCGCGCCACCGCCCAGGGGCGACCATGTTGACATACCTGTTGCGGATATACCGCGTGTCATTGAGTACCCAGGCGTAGCATGCGTGGGCGAGCAAAGAGAGAATGGCAGAGGCCAGCGCAATCCCGAAGGCGATTTTGGCTCGCCGGAAGAAGTAGAGGGTGGCCAAGACGGCAATGGCGAAGGCGCCGCCGAGCCACGCCACGAGGCCGAGGAGCAGGCAGGCCCACGCATGCCGCGTTGCCCTCTTGTCGCGCTGCGGCTCGGGCTGCATCTGATTCGCCTCCTGCTTAGGGCGCCGCGGCAGGGGCGTGGTTGGCCGTGGCCAGTTCGCGGGCGACGAGGCGGGCGATGTCGCGGGCGATGAACTTGAGGAGCAGATTGGGCACGCCGTCGGGGGCCTTGGACTGGGGACGCATGTCCACGGGGTTGTTGACGTAGTCAATGACGAGGAACTTGCCTTCGGGGGTGAGGGCGACTTCGGTGGAGAAGAGGTGGAGGCCGGTGATGTGGACGATGGTCTCGGCGATGCCGCGCAGGGGGCGAAGCCCGTAGTGCTCCTCGGCCGCGCAGGTGACGGTGGTGTAGACGTGGGTCTGGTCGTCCCACCAGCAGGGGTAGTATTTGCCCGCGGCGTAGAGGACGCGGAACCAGGCGGGCCGCCCATCAAGGCGGACGGGGACGATGTGGGATTGCAGCATGTACTTGGTATCAGGGAACATCTGGCGAGCGGCGGGAATCCTGTCGGGGGAGATGCAGGTGACGACGCCGGCCCCTCCACCGCCGTAGGCCGGCTTGATGGTGAAGCTGGGGCCCAGGGGGGCGAGGTCGAGGCCCGGCAGCTCGGGCCGCTCGCGGTAGGGGGGCAGGATGAGGGTGGGCGGGGTGTGGAGCACGGTGCTGAGGGCGGCGTGCATGGCCGCCTTGTCCCAGGCCCGTTCGGCGTGCTCGTGGGGGTTGATGCGGCACGAGCAGCGGGCGCGCGCCCAGTCGGCGATGGGGAGGAAGCCGGGCTCCTCGTCGCTCGCGCGGTCGAAATAGGCCCGGAAGCCTAACTCGCCAGCCTGTAAAGACTTAAGCACCGACTCCAGGTTGGCCGGTGTGACCTGGAGGAGCGAGACGCGTTCCTCGCGGCAGGCCTCGTCGAGCAGGTCAACGAAATCCGCGTCGCCGTCGCAATCCCAGGCGAAGCAAAGGTCGCAGGTCGTCATGACACACCTCAATCCCCCGCGAGCCTCGGGCGCCCGCGGAGGGAGAATTGCTGAGAAGCAGGGACGGGGATGAGTCGTGGCGCCCTCTGAGAGACGCTGACATGCCCCCGATCATAATGGAACGGGGTGCAGGTGTCAACCGCCGGGCTGGCTTGCTTTTTCGGCCGAGATGGGTAGAGTGCAGGTGCCGCGGTGGGAGGTCGCCGGGCGAAGTTCAGGAAGGAGACAGGGGATGAAGGCGAGGCTGGCGCTGCTGGGCGGACCGAAGGCGGTGACGCTGCCTTGGCCGGCGTATCCTGTCATCGGCGAGGAGGAGGTGTGCGCGGCGGTCCGGGCGCTGATGGAGCGGCAACTCTCGGACTGCGGCCGCGGCGGCTTCGTCGGGCAGATGGAGGTGGACTACGCGAAGCACTTCGGGGTGAAGCACGCGGTGGGCTTCTCGTCGGGCACGTCGGCCATCCACGCCGCCCTCTTCGCCGTCGGAGTGCGGCCCGGCGCCGAGGTGCTGACGGCGAACCACAACTGGATCTCGGCCATCACGGCGGTCCTCCACGCCGGCGGCACACCCGTACTGTGCGACGTGAAGCGCGGGGCGTTCCACATTGACCCGGCGGAGATTCGCCGGAAGGCCGGCCCGCACACAAAGGCCGTGGTGGTGACCCACATCTGGGGCCTGCCAGCGGACATGGACCCCATCTTGAAAGTGGCGCGCGAGCGGGGCCTGGCGGTGATCGAGGACTGCTCGCACGCGCACGGGGCGGTCTACAAGGGCCGGCTGGTGGGGACGATCGGCGACATCGGCTGCTTCAGCCTCCAGGGCAGCAAGGCCATCGTGGCGGGGGAGGGGGGCGTGCTGGTGACGAACAGCCGCCGCCTCGCCCAGCGGGCGCTCGTGCCCGGCCACCATCCCGGCCGCATCGGCTGGGCGCTCACGCTACGGGAGACCAAGCCCTTCGCCCGGGGCGGCGGGATGTGGACCTATCGCATCATGCCCGTGTGCGCGGCCATCGCGTCGGCCCAGCTCAAGAGGCTGAACACGCTGAACGCCGCGCGACAGGCAAACTTCGACCGCCTCCATGGGCGGCTGCGGAAGAGCTGTCCGTTCATCCAGTGGCCCAAGCTCCCGCCGCGCTCGAAGCGCGGCTGGTATGGCACGCCCGCGTTCTTCACGCTCGAGCGGAAAGGCGTCACGCGCAACAAGTTCGTGCAGGCCGTGCGAGGGGAGGGCGCGCCCATCGGCGGCGAGGGCTACACGGATTGGAGCCGCATCCCGCTGTTCCAGGACCTGCGGCTCTTCTCGCAGATGTTCGTGCCCCGGCACGCGAACGGCGTGGAGTTCCGACCCGTGCCGCCGGGGTCGCTGCCAAACAACGAGTGGCTTCGGGCGCACATGATGCTCTTCCCCATCCCGGCGGTCGAATCGCCCGCTCTGATGGACCAAGTGGTGGAGGCGGTGGAAAAGGTGGCGGCGAACCTGCCCGCCCTGGCCCGCTACAAGCCGAAGGAGGCCCGGAAATGACGCGCGGAGCCGTTCTGTTGTCCGCCTGCGCTCTGGCGGGACCACTTCTCGCCGCGGAGGCGCGGCCGAACGCGCTGCGCGAGCTGTACGCGAAGCGGACGAAGGAGGGCCGTGCGCTGTGCATCGGCGGCGCGGGCGGGACGACCGCCGAAGCGGAAGCCGCGGTGGACGCCGGCCTCGCGTGGCTCGCGAAGGCCCAGGAGCCCGACGGCCGCTGGAGCACGAAGAACTGGGGCGGCGCCGAGGGCTACGACCTCGGCATCACGGGGCTCGCCCTCCTGGCCTTCGCGGGCGCGGGCCACGGCCCCGGCATCGGCGACCACCAGGCCACGGTGGCAAAGGGCCTCGCGTGGCTGAGGAGCCAGCAGTTCCCCAACGGCGGCTTCGCCTGGAAGGTCTTCTACGAGGAGGGCATGGCCGCCCTCGCTCTCTGCGAGGCCAGCGGCGTGTCGCAGGACCCCGAACTGACCCGCGCCGCACAACTCGCCCTCGACTACCTGTGCAAGATTCAGCCCGAGCACGGCGGCTTCCGCTACCAGGGCGCGGCGCCGAAAGAGCAAGGCGATCTCTCGGTGAGCGGCTGGCAGTTCCTCGCGCTGGCCCAGGGACTGTCGGCCGACCACGGGCTGCCCCAGGCGGCGCTCGGGCGCTCGCGCACGCTCCTGGTGCCCCAGAGCGCGATCGAGCGGGCGCGCGTGCTCCTCAAGAACACCTACTGCGGCGACGGCGGCAGCTCCTACGTGGCGGGGCAGAAGACCGCCACCCCCTCGATGACGGCCATCGGGATGTTCTGCCGCCAGCTCTTCGGCGACGAGACGGCCGGGCCGGAAATCCGCGCCGCCGCCGACTGGCTTCTCAAGCGCGCCGCGAAAGCGAAGGACGGGAAGGAGGGGATGCACCAGTTGGCCCAGGACTTCTACTTCACCCACCACTCCTGCCTGGCGATGTACCAGATGGGCGGGCGCTACTGGACCACGTGGAACGCCCTCTTCCGCGACGCCGTGGCGAAGGCCCAGGTGCAGGAGGAGGCGGACGCTCAGGGGCGCCCCCTCCGCGGGAGCTGGGACCCCGCGAAGCACGCCTTCGGGCAGGCGGGCGGCCGCGTCTACATCACGGCCATGGCCGTGATGTGCCTCGAGACGTACTACCGCTACGCGCCGTTCTACCGGGGCCGCCTGCCGCTGGGGACCGAGTTCTGACCCGCGGGCCCCGGGCGGTTGCAACGAGCCATCGGTTTTGCTATAGTTGTTTTCTGGAGAAGCGCCTTCCCGCGTGGGGAACGCGCAGCAGAGTCGCAGGGGGAAGTGGAGAATGAAGCTGATAGACGTGCTCGATGAGAGCGTGGTGAAGGTGGGACTGGAGGCCGAGGACAAGGAGGAGGTCTTCGCCGAGATGATCGAGCTCCTGGTGCGCGCGGGACGGGTCGAGGACCGTGACCGCGCGCTGCGGGCCATCGTGGCCCGCGAGGAGATGGCCACGACGGGCATCGGCAGCGGCGTGGCCGTCCCCCACGGCAAGGAGCCATCGGTCAAGTCCCTCATCGCCGCGCTCGGCATCTCCAGGACGGGCATCGAGTACGATGCCACGGATGGCGAGCCCGTGTATCTCGTCTTCCTGGTGCTCGCGGAGGCGAACAACCCCGGCCCCCACGTCCAGTGCCTCGGTGAGATCGCGCGCCTGCTCCAGGTGCCGGGCCTGAACGAGCGCTTGCGCGGCGTGAAGACGGCCAGGGAGGCGCTCGACCTCATCCGCGCCGAGGAGTAGCCCCGGGGGCAGCGGGTGGCACAGGCATCCCGCCTGTAGCCCCTGTGGCCGGCTCGGGGCCTGTGCCACCGGGAAGCGGCCCGCCATGAAAGAGATCATCCAGGAACTGCTGCGGGTCGAGGGCCAGGCGAAGCAGATCGTGGCGGATGCCGAGGCCGAGGCCCGCCAGGCGCTTGCCGAGGCCCGCGCGCAGGGGCAGAAGAAGGCGGAAGAGACCCGGCGGCGGGCCGCCGAGGAGGCCCAGCGCCTCGTGGCCCAGCTCACGGCCGATGCGCGCGCCCGGAAACACGAGCGCCTGGAGGCCGCCAAGGGGGCCGCCCGCGCCGCCGCCCGCGTCCCCGACGCCGCTGCCCCGCAGGCCATCGAGGCGATCTGCCGCGCGGTGATGGGAGCGTAGGATGCCCCTCAGCGGTGACTTCGACTACATTCAGGCCAAGGTCCACGGCCTCCGCAGCCGCGTCTACGAGCTGGAACGCCTCGACCACGTGTGCGACCTGCGCACCATTCCCCAGCTCTGGCACCGCCTGTACCCCGAGGCGAACCCCGGCGACCACCACGAGCTCCAGCGGCGCCTCCTGGCCGACCACGCGGCGACGCTCGAGGGCGTGCGCGACCATCTCCCCGAGCACCTGGCCCCCCTCTACGCCTGGATGATGCGCCGCTTCCAGGTCGAGAACCTCAAGGTCCTCCTCCGCGGCTGGAAGGCCAAGGAGCCTGCCCAGCGGGTCGTCCCCTTCCTCGCCCGGGTGCGCGCCGAGCTGGCCCTCGAGGCCGCCCCGTTCCTCAAGGCGGGCGACCTGGCGAGCTTCGTCCTGCTGATCCCGGAGCCGGCGTTGCGCGCGGCCGCTCTGCGGGCCGCGCCGCAGCACGCCGAGACGGGCGAGACGTTCTTCGTCGAGGCGGCCCTCGACGCGGCCTACTATGCCCGCTTGCTGGCACTCGCGGCGGACCTGCCGGCCGCCCACCGCGGCCCCTGCGAGGCACTCGTCCGCCTCGAGGCCGCCCTGTACGACACCCTCACGATCTTCCGCCTCAAGCTCAACTACGGCGTGACCCAGGACCGCGCCCGCCCGTTTCTCGTCAAGGGCGCTCTCGGCGGGGTCAGCGTCGAGCGGCTCTTCGACTACCCGGACTTCCGCGACATGCTGGGCCACGTGCCGCGCGAGCTGCTGAGCCCCGAGGACGCCGCGCGCGTCTTCACCGTTGCCGACCTCGAGCGCGTCCTCTGGGAGCACCTGCTTCAGGAGGCCAACCGCCGCTTCTACCGCTCCGTCGGCGATCTCGGCCTGGTCATCGCCTTCTACACCGTCAAGCGCATCGAGCTGGCGAACCTGATTCGAGTCATCGAAGGGGTGCGCTACGGCCTGCCGGCCGAGGCCATCCGCACAGGGCTCATCCGGGCGCGCCAGGCGGCCGCCGCATAGCAGGGACACCACCGTGCTCACGCCGGCACGAATGAAACGCATCGAGCTCCTGATCCTGGAGCGCGACGTGCGCGCGGTGACCGAGGGGCTGGGCCGGCTGGGCGTCGTCCACCTCGCCGAGGCCCGGGGCGCCGAGGGCGGCGAGCTGGTGAGCGTCACGCGGCTCGAGGAGCAGCTCGGCCTCGTCCACAGCCTGCTCGAGCGCGTGAGCGCGCTGTGCGATGCCCTGGAGATCGGCGAGGACCATGCCGCCGAGGAGGCGCCGTTCGCGGACCCGGGCGAGCTCGAGGCCCTCCTGCGGCCGATCGAGGAGCGCCTGAAGTCGGTCGTCGAGCGCCGCAAGCGCCTCGACACGGATATCGAGGCGGAGTACCAGGTGCTGCGCGACGTGGAGGCCTACCGCCCCGTCGAGGTGGCGCCGGCGGCGCTGCGCGACCTGTCGTTCCTGCACTTCGCCCTGGGCACGCTGCCGGCCCGCGCGGTGGCGCCGCTGCGCGCGGCCGCGGGCGAGAAGGCGATGCTGCTGCCCTTCAAGTCGCCCGACGGCCGCCAGCACCTCGTGGCGCTCACGAGCCGCACGGGGCGGTTCGCCCTCGAGTCGATCCTGGCCGAGCACGGCTTCGTGGCGGAGCGGCTGCCCGAGCGGCACGGGGGGACGCCCACCGAGGTGTCGCGCAAGGCCGAGGCGCGCCTGCTGGCCCTCGCCAAGGAGCACGAGGCCCTGCGCGCCGGGGCCGCCGGGCTGGCCGCCGAGCTGGGCGGCCGCCTCGCCGCCTATCGCCAACGCCTCCGCACCGACGAGCAGCTCCTCCACGCCCAGGCATTCTTCGGCCACACCAGCGCCACCTGTCTGATCACGGGCTACGTCCCCTCCGTGCGCGTCGACGCGCTCCGCGAGGACCTGCTGCGCCTCACGGGCGGCAAGACCATCATCGAGGTCGCCGACCCGTCCGAGCAGGACGCGAATATCCCCACACTGCTCGAGAACCCCCGGCTGCTCAAGCCGTTCGAGATGCTGGTCGCGGGCTACGGGCACCCCTGCTACCGCGAGATCGAGCCGACGCCGCTCGTCGCCCTCAGCTTCCTGCTGATGTTCGGCATCATGTTCGGCGACGTGGGCCAGGGGGCCGTGCTGGTCGTCGCAGGCCTCGTGATGTCGCGCCGCGCCCGGGGCGAGAAGGTGCGCGACTTCGGCACCCTGCTGTGGCTGTGCGGGGCCACGGCCATGCTGTCCGGTTGGGTCTACGGCAGCGTCTTCGGCGTCGAGCGGGCCATCCCGCGGCCCTGGGGCGGGTGGTTCGTGCTCGACGTCACGAGCATCGAGTCCATCAAGCCCCTCCTCGTGGCCACGGTGGGCCTCGGCGTGGTGATGATGACGCTCGGCGTGGCGCTGAACCTCATCAACCGGATCAAGTCGCGCGACTACTTCGCCCTGGTGATTGACAAGTTCGGCCTCGTGGGCTTCATCTTCTACTGGGGCGTGCTGGGCCTGGGCATCCGCACGCTGGTGTGGGAGACGGGGCCGCCGACGAGCGGGGAGGTGCTGGCGCTTGTGGTCCTGCCCCTGCTTGTGCTATTCTTCCGAGAGCCGTTGCACTACCTGCTGACCCGGCGCGACCCCGCGCACAAGGCGCACCTGCTCGCGGGGCTGATGGAAGGGTTTGTGGACATCCTGGAAACGGTCAGCTCCTACGCGGCAAACACCGTGTCGTTCGTGCGCGTGGGGGCGTTCGCGCTCGCGCACGCGGCCGTGTGCGTGGCGATCTTCGCGATCGAGCGCATGGTGCGCGGCGCGCCCGGCGGGCCGCTGTGGAGCCTGCTCGTGATCGTGCTGGGCAACGCGCTCGTCATCGGGCTCGAGGGGCTCGTGGTCTCCATCCAGGCGATGCGCCTCGAGTACTACGAGTTCTTCAGCAAGTTCTTCAGCGGCCAGGGAAAGGCGTATCACCCGTTCAAGCTCACGTAGGAGCCAGGAGGTCGCATGGAAAGCAAGTTGCGTGTGTCCATCATGGTCTGGGCGGCGGTGGTGCTGCTGATCGCGCTGCCGCTGGGGCTGGGCCTCAGCGTGGTGCTGGGGGGCGAAGAGGCGGCAAAGGGCGCCGAAAAGGCCCCGACGGTGAAGCGCGAGGCGGGCGAGAACATCGCCTTCGCGATCAGCGTGGCGGTGACGACCTCGATGGCGTGCTTCAGCGCGGCCTACGCCGTGGGCAAGGTGGGTGCGGCGGCCCTGGGGGCCGCCAGCGAGCGGCCCGAGCTGCTCGGCCGGGCGCTCATCTTCGTCGGCCTTGCCGAAGGCATCGCCATCTACGGCCTCATCATCGCCATCCTGCTGCTCGGGTACCTGAGATAGCTCCTCCGGCGGAGCGCGGTCCGCAACGAGGAAGAGCATAGGTCCTATCGGTCCTATGCAGCTCGCACAGCCGGGGACGAGAATTCGCCCATGCGCTACCACGTCATCGGCGACGAGGACACCGTGCTCGGCTTCCGCTTCGCGGGCCTGCCGGGCGACATCGCAGCGACGGCCGACGAGGCGCGCGACGCCCTCCAGCGCGTCACGCGGGCGGGCGACGTGGCGGTCCTGATCATGACCGACCGGATCGCCGACCTGATCCGCGAGGACGTGAACGCGGTGCGGTTCGGCTTCGAGCTGCCGCTGGTCGTCGAGGTGCCCGGCCTGGCCGGCCCCTCGCCCCAGCGCAAGGACCTCTTGACCCTCATCCGCGAGGCCGTCGGAATCAAAGTGTAGTCGCCCGCGGCGGCTCGGGAAGCGGTGACGAGATTCGAGAGAGATAGCCACGAAAGGACACGAATCGCCACGAACCTGAGAGGGCAACTGGCCTGGAAGCCGAAACGCCACACAGCCCCGAATCCTGATTCGTGCCGATTCGTGTGGATTCGTGGCTACTACAGGAACCTGGAATGCCCGAAGGGCGCCCTATGGCGAGCGAGAAGGTGCTGTCCGACGAGATTCTGAAGGATGCGGCGACGAAGGCCGAGCGCATCCGCAAGCGTGCCGAGCGCGACGCGAAGAAGCTCCTCGGCGACGCCGCGAAGGAGGCGGAAGCCGCCGGGGAGACCATCCTCGGCGTCGCCCGCCGCCGCGGCGAGCGCGCCGCACAGTGCGTCCTCGCCACCGTGGACCAGGAGGCCCGCGGCGACCTCCTGGCCGCCCAGGAACGGGAGCTGGACAAGCTGTTCGAGGCCGCCGGCCGGCGCCTCGCCGACCGTTCGGCGTGCGACTACCCGGCCGTCGTCGCGGGCCTGGCCGCCCAGGCCATTCAGGCGATGGGCGCCGACCGTGTGGCCCTGGAACTGGCCGAGGCCGACCGCCCGATGGCCACCGAGGCCTGGCTGGCCGAGGTCCGCCGCCGCGTCGGACGCGACGTGGCCGTCACGGTCTCTCAGGAGCCCGCGGCGATTGACGGCGGGGTCGTCGTCCGCTCTGCCGACGGTCGCCTGCTCTACGACAACTCCTTCGCCGCCCGCCTCCGCCGGCTGCGACCCGAACTGCGGCGGGAATTGGCGACGAAGGTCTTTGAGGAGAGGAATCCGTAATTCGTAATCCGTAATCCGTAACAAGAGAAGAGGAAAGCCGGTCTCGGCTTGTCTGGTTACGGATTACGCATTACGGATTACGTGTACTCCGCGAAGGACAAGAACGAGGCAATGGAAAGTCACGGCACCATTACCAGGGTTTCCGGCCCCATCGTCCAGGCCACGGGCCTGGCCGATGCGATGATGTACGAGGTCGTCGAGGTGAGCCGCCTCCGCCTCATCGGCGAGGTGATCCGCCTCAGGGGCGAGCTGGCGACCATCCAGGTCTACGAGGACACGACAGGCGTCCAGCCCGGCGAGCCGGTGTTCCGCACGGGGGCCGCGCTGTCGCTGTCGCTGGGGCCGGGCCTCATCGGGAGCATCTACGACGGCATCCAGCGGCCCCTGCCCGAGATCGCCCGCGAGAGCGGCTCCTACATCCGCCGCGGCGAAAAGGTGCCGCCTCTCTCGTTGGAGAGGGCCTGGCACTTTGTCCCCTCCGTCACGGAAGGGGTTGCCGTCGCAGCGGGCCAGGTGCTCGGCACCGTGCAGGAGACGCCGTGCATCGAGCACCGCGTCCTGTGCCCGCCGGGCGTGGGCGGCACGCTGGCCAAGGTGGCGAAGGAGGGCGACTACAAGATCTCCGAAACCGTCGCCGTGGTCCGCACGGCCTCCGGCGACCGCGAGCTGACGATGATGCAGCGCTGGCCGGTGCGTCAGGGGCGGCCCTACGGGTTGCGCCTGCCGCCCACGGCGCCGCTCATCACGGGGCAGCGGGTGATTGACACGCTGTTCCCGATCAGCCGCGGCGGGGCCGCGGCCATCCCCGGCGGCTTCGGCACCGGCAAGACCATGACCCAGCACGCCCTGGCCAAGTGGAGCGATGCCGACATCATCGTCTACGTCGGCTGCGGCGAGCGCGGCAACGAGATGACCGACGTGCTCACCAGCTTCCCCGAGCTGACCGATCCCCGCACCGGCCGCCCGCTGATGGAGCGCACGGTGCTCATCGCCAACACGTCGAACATGCCCGTCGCCGCCCGCGAGGTCTCGATTTACACGGGCATCACCATCGCGGAGTTCTTCCGCGACATGGGCTACCACGTGGGCGTGATGGCCGACTCGACCTCGCGGTGGGCCGAGGCGCTGCGCGAGCTGGCGGCCCGCCTCGAGGAGATGCCGGCCGAGGAGGGCTTCCCCGCCTACCTGCCGAGCCGCCTGGCCGACTTCTACGAGCGGGGCGGCGCGGTCGAGACCCTCGGCGGCAAGCAGGCATCCATCAGCATCGTCGGCGCCGTCTCGCCGCCCGGCGGCGACTTCTCGGAGCCCGTGACCCAGCACACCCGCCGGTTCATCCGCTGCTTCTGGGCGCTCGACACCACGCTGGCCAACGCCCGCCACTACCCGGCCATCCACTGGCTGCGCAGCTACAGCGAGTACGTGGCCGACGTGGCCGAGTGGTGGCAGGAGATCGAGCCCGAGTGGCCGCGGCTGCGCCAGCGCTTCATCGAGCTGCTCCAGCGCGAGGACAAGCTCCAGCAGATCGTGAAGCTCGTCGGCCCCGACGTCTTGCCCGACAGCCACCGCCTGGTGCTCCTGGCCGCCGAGATGATCAAGAACGGCTTCCTCCAGCAGAACGCCTTCGACGAGATCGACATGTACTGCCTGCCCCGCAAGCAGGCGGCGCTCATGCGCCTGATCCTCGAGTTCTACGACCGGGCCGAGCGCGCGCTCGCCAAGGGCGCACACCTCGTCCGCGTCCGCGACCTCCCCTGCGTCAACGAGATCGTCCGCGCCCGGTCCACCGTGCCGAACGACAAGCCGGAGGAGCTCGACGCCCTCCGCGACCGGATGCGAGCCCAGCTCGACGAGCTGGAAAGGAGCTGTAGCTGATGGCCGTGGCGGACCGTGGCCTGGAATACGTGGGCCTGGAGCAAATGGTCGGCCCGCTCGTCTTCGTGGAGGGGGTGCGCGACGTGGGCTACGGCGAGGTCGCCGAGATCCGCGACGCCCAGGGCAACACCCGCGTCGGCACCGTGCTCGAGGTCTCCGACAAGCGGGCCGTCGTCCAGGTCCTCGAGGGCACCAGCGGCCTCGCCGGCCGCTCCACCCGCGTGCGCTTCCTCGGCAAGCCCATGTGCCTGGCCGTGTCCCGCGCCATGCTCGGGCGGGTCTTCGACGGAATCGGGCGGCCGATCGACGGCGGCCCCCCGCCCCTGGGCGGCGACGAGCGCGACATCAACGGCCAGCCGATCAACCCCTTCTCGCGCGAGTACCCGCGCGACTTCATCCAGACGGGCATCTCGGCGATTGACGGCATGAACACCCTCGTGCGGGGCCAGAAGCTGCCCATCTTCTCGGGCAGCGGGCTGCCCCACGACCGCATCGCCGCCCAGATCGCCCGCCAGGCCAGGCTGCTGGACGAGCAGGTGGACTTCGCCATCGTGTTCGGCGCGATGGGCGTGAAGCACGACGTGGCGCACTTCTTCACCCGCTCGTTCCAGGAGAGCGGGGTGCTGGGCAACGTGGCGCTCTTCCTCAGCCTGGCCAGCGCCCCCTCGACCGAGCGCCTCCTCACCCCCCGTTCCGCCCTCACGCTCGCCGAGCACCTGGCCTTCGACTGTGGCCTCCACGTCCTCGTGCTGCTGACCGACATGACGAACTACTGCGAGTCGCTGCGCGAGATCGGCACGGCCCGCGGCGAAATCCCCGCCCGAAAGGGCTACCCCGGCTACCTCTACAGCGACCTCGCCTCGATCTACGAGCGAGCCGGCCGCGTCAAGGGCTCGGCCGGCTCCATCACCCAGATGGCCATCCTCACCATGCCGTCGGACGACATTTCGCACCCCGTGCCCGACCTCACGGGCTACATCACCGAGGGCCAGATCGTGCTGGAGCGCGACCTGTTCCAGCGCGGCATCTACCCGCCCATCGCGGGGCTGCCCAGCCTGTCGCGGCTGATGAAGGACGGCATCGGCAAGGGCCGCACGCGCGACGACCACGCGCCGCTGGCCAGCCAGCTCTTCGCCGCCTACGCCGTGGTGAAGCGCGTCCGCGGCCTCGCCGCCGTCATCGGCGAGGAAGAGCTGCCGACCCTCGACAAGGAATACCTGGCATTCGGGGAAGCGTTCGAGCGCCGCTTCCTGAGCCAGGGCGAGGACGAGAATCGCTCGATCCAGCAGACCCTCGACCTCGGCTGGGAGGTGCTCTCGCTGCTGCCGCGCTCCGAGCTCTACCGCATCAGCGACGCGCTGCTCGACGCCCACTACAAGCCCCACGCCGCCCCCGAGGTCGTCGAACGCAAGGAAACCGACGGGGAGCAGTCCCCCCCCGAACCCAGAGAGGCATAGCCCGTGGCCAAGATGGACGTGCCGCCCACCAAGTCGAGCCTCCTCACCCTCCAGCGCGGCCTGGAGTTCGCCCAGGAGGGCTACGACCTGCTCGAGCAGAAGCGCCAGATCCTGGTCATGGAGCTGATGGGCCGCATCGAGGCGGCGAAGCGCGCGCAGGCGGAGGTGGACGCGGCAATGGCCTCGGCCTTCGCGGCCCTGCGCGAGGCCGCGCTCCGCTCGGGCACCGAGACGCTGGCCCGCGAGGCCATGGGCATCATCCGCCGCCACAGGCTCGACTACCGCGGCCGCCCCGTGATGGGCATCGAGCTGCCCACCGTGACCGCCGAGCACGAGCCGCCGAAGCTCGAGTTCAGCACCGCCGCGGGCAGCGCGCTGTCCGACGACGTGATGAAGCGGTTCACGAAGGCCCTGGACGTGATCGCGCGGCTGGCCGAGGTCGAGAACGCCGTCCTGCGCCTCGCCTCCGAGGTCCGCAGAACTCAGCGGCGCGTCAACGCCCTCGACAAAATCTTCATCCCCGACTACAAGGAGTCCGTGGCCTACATCGAAGACGTCTTGGAGGAACGCGAGCGCGAGCAGTTCGTGATCATGAAGATGGCCAAGGGGACGGTGTAGCATGGCACAGCAACCGTTTCGGCACATCCTGGTCCTCGTGGATGGCACCGAGTCGTCCCTCAAGGCGGCCGAGTGCGCCGTGCAGCTCGCCCGGGCCTACAAAGCCCAGTTCACCGCCGTGGGCGTGGTGGACACGGCGACGCTCAAGCACCTGCTCACCAGCGGCATCATGGTGGCCGCGGAGATGCAGGAGTACGAGCGCGAGCTGGAGGCCTCCGGGCGCAAGCACCTCAGCTACGTGGCCGACCTGGCCCGCGAGAACGGCGTGAAGGCCCAGACCGTTCTCCTCAAGGGCGCGGTCCACAGCGCGGTGCTGGCCGAGCAGAAGAGCTGCGGCGCCGACCTGGTCGTCATCGGCGCCTTCCGTTGGACGCTTTGCCACCGCGACGTGTCGGCCCGCGAGCGGCAGCTCATCCTCGACGAGGTCCCCTGCCCCGTCCTCGTCGTCCGCTAGACGCGGCCGACCGCTGGACGGGCAGCCCTCGTGAGAGGACAGCACTCGCTCGGCGGCCCCCTTGGCATGGCCCGCGCCAGCTATTCTGGAACCTGGGACTTGTGACCTGGGACTCCCGTCGTGGCGAGACACATCGGCATCGTGGCGTGCAGTGCGGAGGGGGCGGCGCTGTGCTATCGCACGATCTGCGCCGAGGCGCCCGCCCTGATGGGCGAGCACGCCCACCCCGAAATCACGATGCACACCCACCCCCTCGCCGACTACATGGTCCACATCCGCCCGGGCAACTGGGCGGGCGTGGCCGAGTTGATGCTCTCGTCGGCCAGCAAGCTGGCCGCCGTCGGCGCGGACTTTGCCATCTGCCCCGACAACACGATTCACCAGGCGTTCGGCCTCGTCGAGCCGCGGTCCCCCATCCCCTGGCTCCACATCGCCCGCGTCGTCGCCGCCGAGGCGACGCGGCGCGGCTTCGCCCGCCTCGGCATCCTGGGCACCCGCTACCTCATGGAAGGGCCCGTGTACCCCGACGCGCTGGTCCCCGCCGGCATCGAAGCCCTGATTCCCGACCCGCCCGAGCGCGAGCGGGTCGATGCCATCATCTTCCAGGAACTGGTCAACGCCGTCTTCACTGAGGAATCCCGCCGCTACTTCAACGAGGTCATGGCCCGGCTCAAGGCCCGTGGCGCCGACGCCGCGGTCCTCGGCTGCACCGAGATCCCCCTCATCGTCCGCCCCGACGACTCGCCGCTGCCCACTCTTGATTCCACTCGCCTCCTCGCCCGTGCCGCCCTCCGCCACGCTCTTGGGGACGCTTCTTGACCAACCTGCGCCCCAACTTGCGCCCCCCCGGAGGGGCGCAAGTTGCCCGGATCGCCCAATGGCCCGCGCATACGTGGGTCATGCCATCTTGCGCCCCTGCGCGTGCCCACACTCATGGATGTGGGTAACTCCATAAGTCCTGAAATACCAATGGCGCAGGCCTCTTGCCCCGACCAACTTGCGCCCCATGAGGCCCACCGGGGGGCGCAAGTTGGTCAAGGGAGGGGGAGACAGAACCCCCGTCCGGCGACGCCGCCCCCGCTCCCTATCCCGATCATCTCAGGCGACATGGCCGAGATAGCAACAGGGGCTTGACTCCGCGCGCTCACTCTGCGAAGATAGGGGAAACAGGTAGTCCAGAGCAGGAGCCGTGCATGCGGCAGTTTCGACGCCACCTCCAAGCCCTTGCGCTGCTGGCCTATGCCTCGGTGGTACTGGCCGGGCTCGACGGGCACGAACTGTGCATCGGCGCCGACGGGCATGTGGCGCTCGAGCTGAGCGACCACAGGTGCTGCACGGTGTGCTTCGACTACGAGGCAGGCGATGCCCAAGGCGCCCAGTGGGTCGCGGGCCCGGGCGGCTGCGGCGACTGCATGGACATTCCGCTGGGCTTCGCCGCCGCCGACCATCACGCCTCCCACGGTGGTCGCCTTGTGAAGAGCACAAGCGCCCAGCCCATTCCTCCCACAGGCGGGGCGCTTCTGCCTTCGGTGGCACAGGCATCCTGCCTCTGTCTGTCCGCCCTCGATTTCCGCTCGCCTCCCCCGCGCTCCGTCCTCGACCTCTCCCTCCTTAGCGTTGTTCTCCGAATCTAGCCGCCCGCCTCCGCAAGCGTACCAGTGTCCTCGGCGGCACAGGCATGTTGCCTGTGTTTGCTGGGCCACTTTGCAGGCAATGGTTTCGGAGAGCGTGCTGATGAAATGTCTGTTCAGAACGAGATTCGCCGGGCTCCTCCTGGCCGGCGTGGCCGTGGGGTGCAGCCGGCTGGGTCCGGCGCCACAGGTTGCGTTCGTGCCCCGCCGCCCGCTGGGCGCGGAGCTGCCGGCCGCTGACGCGCCCCGCACGGCCCCGGGCGGCGAGGAGCCGAAGGGGCCGCTCACGCTGCGCGCCGCGCTGGCCCTGGCGCTGCTGCGCAGCCCCGAGCTGGCGGAGAGCGCGTGGAACATTCGCGTGGCCGAGGCGAGGATGCTCCAGGCGGGCCTTCGGCCCAACCCCGAGCTGGAGTTCGGCATCGAGGGCTTCGGCGGCACGCGCGACAAGGCGGGCCTCGGCGCCGCCGAGTCCTCGCTCACCCTCACCACCGTCGTCGAGCTGGGCGGCAAGCGCCTGAAACGCCTCCGCGCCGCCGAGGCCGAGGGCCGCCTGGCCGCGTGGGACTACGAGGCGAAGCGCCTCGACGTCCTCACCGCCACCGCCAAGGCGTTCATCGTCCTGGTGGCCGCGCAGGAGCGAGTGGCCCTCCAGGAGGAACTCGTCGCCCTGGCGGAACAGGTCCTCCGCAACGTCGCGGAGCAGGTGCAGGCGGGCAAGGTGTCGCCGCTCGAGGAGCACAAGGCGAAGGCCGAGCTGGCCTCAGCGCGCATCGCCCGCGAGCAGGCCCGCCACAAGGCAGCGGCCGCCCGCCGCCGACTCGTCACCTTCTGGGGCGGCACCGACCCGGTGTTCGAGCGCGCCGCCGGCGACCTGGCCGCCGTCCGTCCGCCGCCGCCCGAGGCACACCTCCTAGGCCTGCTGGCGCAGAACCCCGACCTCGAGCGCTGGGCCGACGAGGCCGAGCAGCGCCGCGCCGCCCTGGAGCTGGAGAAGGCCAACCGCATCCCCGACCTCAACCTCTCCCCCGGCCTCGGCTACTTCGGGGAGACGGGGGCCTTCGGCTGGCTCTTCGGCTGGGCGCTCCCGCTGACGGTGCGAAACCGCAACCAGGGCGCCATCCTGGAGGCGACGCATCAAGTCGCCAAGGCCAGCGAAGAGCGGCGGGCCGCCGAGGCGCGCGCCCGGGGCGAGCTGGCCGAGGCCTACGGCGAGCTGGCCGCGGCCTTCGCCGAGGCCCATGGCATCCAGGCCGAAGTGCTGCCCGCGGCCCAGGCCGCCTTCGCCGCGGCCAGCGAGGGATTCCGGCAAGGCAAGTTCCGCTTCCTCGATGTCCTCGACGCCGAGCGGACGCTCTTCCAGGCCCGGGGCGACCTGATCAAAGCACAAACCGAATACCACAAGGCCCTGGCCGACCTCGAGCGACTCGTCGGCCAGAGCATCCTTCCCATTGAAACCAAGGAGAAGAGGAGCCAGCCATGAAGAGAATCCGGAGTGCGCTGAATCACGCGGGATGGGCGCTGTTCGTCTTCACCGCGCTCACCGCCACCTTCCTCTGGCGCACGGGCAGCCTTCAGCTTCGCCTGGGCGCCGCCGCGCCGCAGGAAGCCCCCGCCGACACAGGCGGCCACAGCGTGGGCGATGGCCACGACCACGCCGAGGCCAAGGAGGACGAGCACGCGAGCTGTAGCCACGAGGAGGGGGTGGACTGGTGCGCCGGCCACGGCGTGCCCGAATCGGCCTGCACCCAGTGCAACCCCGACCTCATCGCGCAGTTCAAGGCGAAGGGCGACTGGTGCGCCGAGCACAACCTGCCCGAATCCCAGTGCGTGAAGTGCAACCCCGAGGCCGCGCAGAAGCTCAAGCCGCCGGCGGCCCACGCCGAAGCCGCCACCCAAGCCAAGTGCGAGCACGGCGTGGCGATCATTGACTGCGACAACTGCCGCTTCGAGGTCGGCGCCGTCAAGGTGCAGCCGGACGTGGCGAAGGCGCTCCTCAAGCCGGCCAAGGTCCAGCACCAGGAACTTGCGAGTGCAATGCGGCTGACCGGCCAGGTGCAGCTCGACGAGACGCGGGTCGTGGACGTGGCGCCGCCCGCCACGGGCCGCGTCGTGCGCGTCCACGCCCTCCTCGGGCAGCCGGTGAAGGAGGGCGACGTGTTGGCGGTGGTCCACTCGGCGGAGTTCGGCGTGGCCAAGGCGGCCTACCTGGACGCCTGGACGAAGCTCGACCTGGCCCGCCGCGAGCAGGAGCGGCAGGCGGCGCTCGGCGGCACCCTCGAGAAGGCGCTGGCGCACCTGGCCACCGACCACGGCCTGCCCGGGAAGTGCGACCTGCTGAAGGGCAATTGCCTGCCGCAGGCCCCGCTGGGCGAGTGGCGCTCGAAGCTCCTCGGCGCCGCGGCCAAGCTCCGCCTGGCCCGGTCCGTCTACGACCGCGAGAAGGCCCTCGTCGAGAAGCAGGTGTCGAGCCGAGCCGAGCTCGAGCAGGCCGAGCACGAGGTCCAGGCGACCCAGGCCGAATATGCGGCCCTGGTGGACGAGGCGCAGCTCGGGCTCCGCCTGGAGAAACTCCGCGCCGAGAGCGCCACGCGACAGGCCGAGATCGCCCTCACGGCGTCCGAGCAACTGCTCCACATCTTTGGCCTCAGCGATGCCGCGATCGGGGAGTTCCCCCAGGCGAAGCACAACGGCGGCATCGCCCTCCTGCAGGTGACGGCCCCGCGGGCCGGCACCATCCTCGCCCGCAGCGCCGCCGAGGGGAAATTCGTCGAGGCCAAGGAAAGCCTCTTCACCCTCGGCGACCTGTCGAACCTGTGGGTCTGGTGCAGCGTCTACGAGCGCGACCTCGGTCCCCTCCACGCCGCCCTCGCCGAGGGCAAGCCGCCCCACGCGTGCGTGCGCGTGGCCGCGTTCGGCGACGAGCCCTTCTGCGGCGCCGTGGACCTCGTGGGCAGCACCGTGGACGAGCATACGCGCACGGTCAAGGTGCGCGTGCAGGTGGACAACGCGCAGGGCAAACTCAAACCCGGAATGTTCGCGGCCGTCGAGGTGAAGTTCGCCTCCGGCAAGCAGGCGGCCCTGGTGCCGCGCGACGCCGTGCTCTCCGACGAAGGCAAGCCGTTCGTGTTCCAGGAGATGAAGGACGGCCTCTGGCTGCGGCGCGACGTGGTGACGGGCCGGAGCCAGGGCCGCCTCGTGGAGATCGTCAGCGGCCTCGAGCCCGATGCCACGGTGGCCGCGGGCGGCGCCTTCATGCTCAAGAGCGACATCCTGCGCGCCAAGATGGGCGCGGGGTGAGCGGACTAGCCGCCCGGGGGACAGTTCGTCCCCACCCAATCGTCCTCGTCCTCGTCGTCGTCCTAATTCTCGATCTTCTTCTGAGGCTCTCGCAATGCTCGATCACGCCCTTCAGTTCGTCCTTCGCCAGCGCTTGCTGGTGATCCTCGGCGGCATTCTGCTGCTCGCCGCCGGGTTCGTGGCCTGGCGGCGGCTGCCGATTGATGCCTTCCCCGACGTGACCAACGTGCAGGTGATGGTGCTCACCAACACGCCCGGCCTCGCCCCCGGCGAGGTCGAGCGCCTCATCACCTTCCCCATCGAGGTCGAGATGGGCGGCCTGCCCGACGTGCAGCAGGTGCGCTCGCTCTCGAAGAGCGGCCTCTCGCAAGTGGTCGTCATCTTCGAGGACTCTGTGGACATCTATTTCGCCCGCGAGCTGGTCTTCCAGCGCCTCGCCTCGGCGCGCGAGCAACTCCCCGAGGGCGTCGAGCCCGAGCTGGGCCCCATCTCGACCGGCCTCGGCGAGATTTACCAGTACGCCCTCCTCGCCGGCCACTACTGCCCCGACCACCCCCGCGTCTGGTCGGAGGAGCCGGGCAAGTGCCCCGAGTGCGGCGCCGCGCTGCGCGAGAATGAAGCCGACCTGATGGAGCTGCGAACGCTTCAGGACTGGGTCGTCGCGCCCCAGCTTCGCCGCCTCCCAGGGCTCACCGAGGTGAACAGCTTCGGCGGACTCGTCAAGCAGTTCCACGTCGTGCCCGACCCGGCGAAGCTGCTGAAGTACGACATCTCGCTCCGCGACATTCTCGAGGCCCTGGAGGCCAACAACGCCAACGCCCCCGGCGGCTTCATCGTGAAGGACTGGGAGCAGATCAACATCGTGTCGAAGGGCCTGCTGCACGGCGTGGCCGACATCGAGCGAATCGTGCTCAAGGCCGAGGACGGCACGCCCGTCTACCTGAAAGACCTGGCCGAGGTGAAGATCGGCCAGCAGACCCGCCACGGCGTCGTCACCCGCAACGGCGAGGGCGAGACCGTCATCGGCATGACCATCATGCTGAAGGACGCGAACTCGAAGACCGTGGTGGACCGCGTGCGCGCGGCGGTGCCGGAGATTCAGAAGACCCTGCCGCCGGGGGTGAAGGTCGAGCCGTTCTATGACCGGTCGTCGCTCATCCAGGCCTGCGTGAACACCGTGTCGGGCGCGCTGCTTCAGGGCTCCATCTTCGTGATCGCGGTGCTGTTCCTGATCCTGTGGGACCTGCGCGCGGCACTCACCGTGGCCTTCACGGTGCCCGTGGCGGCTGCGACCGCCTTCCTGCTGATGGGGTGGCAAGGGGTGACGGCCAACCTGATGAGCCTGGGCGGCCTGGCCATCGCCGTGGGCATGGTGGTGGACGGCGGGATCGTGGTGACGGAGAACATCGCGCGGCACATGTGCGAGAAGGCGGAGACGGGGCTCTCGCGCGTGGAGATCGCCCTGGGCGCCGTGCGCGAGGTCGCACGCCCCGTGATGTTCGCCATCCTGGTCATCCTGGTCGTCTTCCTGCCGCTCTTCACGCTCGAGTCGCTCGAGGGCAAGATGTTCAAGCCCCTGGCGCTGACAATGTGCTTCGCGATGGTCGGCTCGCTCGTCGCGTCGCTCACCGTGGTGCCCGTGCTGGGGTCGCTCCTGGTCAAACGCTCCGCCGCGCAGGCGCGGGGGAACATCCTCGTGCGGGCCATCGTGGCCGGCTACACCCCGATTCTGCGGCTCGCCCTGCGGGGCCGATGGGTCACCGTGGCGGTTGCGGCGGCCGCACTGGTCGGCGCCTTCTCGGTGCTGCCCCAGATCGGCACCGAGTTCCTGCCCGCGCTCGACGAGGGGGCGCTCGCGATCAACGTCGTCCGCCTCCCCACGGCCAGCGGCGAGGGCTCGGCCCTCCAGTGCTCGGCCATCGAGCGTCGCCTCCTCGCCGCCATCCCCGAGGCCACCACCGTCGTGTCCAAGACGGGCCGCGCCGAGATCGCCGAAGACCCGATGGGGCCGGAGCAGAGCGACATCTTCGTCATGCTCAAGCCGAGGGAGCAATGGGCGCCGGGGCGCACGAAGGAACAACTCGTCCAGGCCGTTCGTGATGAGCTGGCCGCGTTCCCGGGCCTCAGCGCCGCCTTCTCGCAGCCCATCGCGCTCCGCGTCAACGAGCTGATCAGCGGCATCAAGTCGGATGTTGCCATCAAGATCTCGGGCGACAACGCCAACATGGACACGTTGCGCGCGATCGCGGAGGAGATGGCCCCCCTTCTCTCATCCATCCGGGGGGCCGCCGACATCAAGATCGAGCAGGTCTCTGGCTTCTCGGAACTGGAGGTGCAGATGGACCGCGCGGCGATGGCGCGGCACAAGGTGAACGCGGCGGACATCAACCTGCTCATCGAGGCCGCGGTCGGCGGCAAAGTGGCGACCACGGTGTTCGAGGGGCAGCGGCGCTTCGCCGTGCAGGTGCGCTACCCGGCCGAGGACCGCAGCGACATCGAGGCGCTCGAGCGCCTGCTCGTGCCCTCGCCGGCGGGCTACCAGGTGCCGCTGGGCGACCTGGCGCGAATCCGCGAGGTCCAGACGCCCGCCCAGGTGAGCCGCGAGGACTCCAGCCGGCGGCTGGTCGTCGAGTGCAACGTGCGGGAGCGGGACATCGGGGGCTTCGTCGAGGAGGCGAAGCAGAAGCTCGCCGCCATCGAGCAGGGCCTCCCCCAGGGCTATCGCATCGCGTGGGGCGGCCAGTTCGAGAACCAGCAGCGTGCCATGGAGCGTCTGCGTCTCGTCGTGCCGGTGGCGCTGCTCTTGATCTTCGTGATGATCTTCAGCTCCCTGGGCTCCCTGAGGAGCGCGCTCCTCGTGCTCGTGAACCTGCCATTCGCCCTCGTGGGCGGCATCCTGGCCATCTGGCTCCTGCGGATCAACCTCAGCGTGTCGGCCTCCATCGGCTTCATCGCCCTCTTCGGCGTGGCCGTGGAGAACGGCCTCGTGCTCGTGAGCTTCTTCGACCAGTTGCGCGCCGACGGCCTGCCGGTGCGCGAGGCGGTCCTCGATGCCTGTCGGCTGCGAGTGCGTCCCCTGCTCATGACCACGCTGACCACGCTGCTCGGCCTGCTGCCGCTGTTGTGGGCGACGGGATCCGGCTCCGAGATCCAGAGGCCGCTCGTCGCCGTCATCTTCGGCGGGCTGGTCAGCTCGCTCGCCCTCACGCTCATCATCCTCCCGGTCCTCTACACCCTCGTGAGCCGCGACAAGCCGCTGCCCGAGCAGATTGCGGGCGAGCCGGTGTAGCCAGTGGCGAGGGACGAGCGTTTTCGGTAGAATATGCCCTCCCGTCCCTCCCCTCTGTGTCAAGGAGCAGAAGGCATGGAGCCCGTCCGGATTGGCATCGTCGGCCTTGGCGGCATGGGCAGCCACCACGCGAACTACCTGCGGAAGGGCGAAGTGCCCAACGCGCGGCTCACCGCGGTGTGCGACGTGGCGCCCGCGCGCCTCACCTGGGCCAAGGAACACCTGGGCGAGGGCATCGCGACGTTCGACAGCTCCGACGCCCTCCTCGACGCCAAGGTGGCGGACGCGATCGTGATCGCGACGCCCCACTACTTCCACCCGCCCATCGCGGTCGCGGCGTTCGAGCGCGGCCTGCACGTCCTCAGCGAGAAGCCCGCCGGCGTCTACACCCGCCAGGTGCGCGAGATGAACGAGGCCGCGGCCCGCTCGGGCAAGGTCTTCGGCCTCATGTTCAACCAGCGCACCGTGCCCGTCTACCAGAAGCTCAAGGAGCTGATCGCCTCGGGCGAGCTGGGCGCGATGAAGCGCAGCGTGTGGATCATCACCACCTGGTATCGCGCCCAGAGCTACTACGACAGCGGCGGCTGGCGCGCCACCTGGGCCGGCGAGGGCGGCGGCGTGCTCATCAACCAGTGCCCCCACAACCTCGACCTCTGGCAGTGGATCTGCGGCATGCCCAGCCGCGTCCGCGCCTTCGTCGCCTTCGGAAAGTACCACGACATCGAGGTCGAGGACGAGGCGACCGCCTACGTCGAATACCCCAACGGCGCCACGGGCCTCTTCCTCACCACCACTGGCGAGGCCCCCGGCACGAACCGCCTCGAGATCACGGGCGACAACGGCAAGATCGTCCTCGAGGGCGGCGCCCTCACCTTCTGGCGCACGCGGGTGCCCGCCAGCCAGCACATCCGCGAGTACAAGGGCGGCTTCGGCGAGCCCGAGTGCTGGAAGTGCGACATCCCCGTCCGCAGCGGGGGCGGCGGCCACGTCGAGGTCACCCGCAAGTGGGTCGAGGCCATCCTCAAGGGCACGCCCCTCGTCGCCCCAGGCCAGGAGGGCATCAACAGCCTCCAGATCTCCAACGCCATGCTCCTCTCCGCCTGGACCGATGCGTGGGTGGACATTCCGGTGGACGAAGAGCTCTTCTGCCAGAAACTCCAGGAACGAGTTCGAGCATCCGCCTCGAAGAAGGGCGCGGGCAAGACCATGAGCGTCGAGGGCACGTTTGGCACCTGAACCGGGAACGGCTCCTGTTCGTGAGCCCCCCCTGTTTCGGGCATCGTCGTCGTCGTCGATTCTTTGGGCTTCCCCCCCCTCCGCATTCGACGACGAGGACGACGACGACAACGACGACGATTCAAGAGCGAGGCCAGCGCCAGGACTGGGGGCCATACTCGCACGTTGCCTTGCTTGACACACGGGCGGAGACTCGTATAATACGAGCAGGTAGGGCTGCGCCCGTGTGGGGCACAGCCGAGGTGGCCACTTACGCAGGAGGACTTTGGACCATGGCGATCCGCATCGGGATCAACGGGTTCGGCCGCATTGGCAGGCTGTTCTTCAGAGCGCTGAAGGGCTGCGATGATATCGAGGTGGTGGCGATCAACGACCTCGCCGATGCGGAAATGCTGGCGCAACTGCTGAAGTACGATTCGGTGCACGGCCGCTACAAGGGCTCCGTGGCCGCTGCCAAGGAAGGCGATAAGGCGTTCCTGGTGGTGGACGGGAAGAAGATCCCCGTGCTGTGCGAGAAAGACCCCGCGAAGCTGCCCTGGGGCGCGCTGAACGTGCAGATCGCCGTGGAGTCCACCGGCATCTTCACGAACAAGGAAGCGATGTCGAAGCACATCCAGGCCGGCGCCCAGAAGGTGTTGCTCACCGCCCCCGCGAAGGGCGAGATTGATGCGACGATCGTGTTCGGCGTGAACGACAAGTCGCTGAAGCCGACCGATGTGTTCGTGTCGAACGCCTCGTGCACGACGAACTGCCTGGCTCCGCTGGTGAAGGTGCTGAACGACAACTTCGGCATCGAGTACGGGCTGATGACGACGTGCCACGCCTACACGAACGATCAGCGGATCGCCGACCTGATCCACAAGGACCCGCGTCGCGCCCGCGCCGGCGCCATCAACATCATCCCCACCACGACCGGCGCGGCCAAGGCCGTCGGCGAGGTGATCCCCGAGATGAAGGGCAAGCTCAACGGCTTCGCGCTCCGCGTGCCGGTGCCCGACGGCTCGGTGGTGGACCTCGTGGCCGTGCTGAAGAAGGACGTGACGAAGGAAGAGGTCAACGCCGCTCTGAAGGCGGCGGCCGAGGGCCCGATGAAGGGCATCCTCGAATACACCGAGGACCCGATCGTGTCGAGCGACGTCGTGGGCAATTGCGTGTCGAGCCTCCTCGACGCGCAGTGCACCATGGTCATGCAGAAGCGCATGGTCAAGGTGGTGTCGTGGTACGACAACGAGATGGGCTACTCGACGCGCTGCGTCGAGCTGATCCGCCTGATGGCCAAGTGAGGGAGCGTGCATGGGCAAGCTGACGATTGACGACCTGGACCTCCGCGGGAAGCGGGTGCTGATCCGCGTGGACTTCAACGTGCCGCTGAAGGAGGGGAAGGTCGCGGACGACACGCGTATCGTGGCGGCGCTGCCGACGATCCAGAAGGCCATCGCCGACGGCGGCAAGGTGGTCCTGATGTCGCACCTGGGCCGGCCCGAGGGCAAGGTGAACGAGAAGTACCGGCTCGCGCCCGTGGCGAAGCGTCTGGGCGAGCTGCTGGGCAAGCCCGTGGCCACGGCGCCCGACTGCGTCGGCCCCGAGGCCGAGGCCGCCGTGGCGAAGCTCCAGGCCGGCGACGTGCTGCTCCTCGAGAACCTGCGCTTCCACGCCGAGGAGGAGGCCAACGACGCCGCGTTCTCGCAGAAGCTGGCGGCCCTGGGCGACGTGTATGTGGACGACGCGTTCGGCTGCGCGCACCGGGCGCACGCCTCGGTGGCGGGGGTCGCGAAGCTGCTTCCCGCCGCGGCGGGCTACCTGCTCCAGAAGGAGATCGAGAACCTGGGCAGCGCGTTGGGCAAGCCGAAGCGGCCCTTCGTGGCCATCCTGGGCGGGGCGAAAGTCTCCGACAAGATCGGGGTCATCACGAACCTGATGACGAAGGTGGACGCGCTGATCATCGGGGGGGCGATGGCCTACACGTTTCTGAAGGCCAGGGGCGTCGAGATGGGGGCCTCGCGGGTCGAGACCGACCGCCTCGACGACGCGAAGGGCATGCTCGACATCGCGGCCCGCCGCGGCGTGGCCTTCCACCTGCCCCTGGACCACGTGGTCGGTGATAAGTTCCCCATGACCAAGGAGGGCGTTGCGATCCCCGACGTGCGCCGCGCGGTGACGCCCGACGCGGCGATTCCCGCGGGCCAGATGGGGCTCGACATCGGCCCGAAGACGATCCTGGAGTTCGCGGCGGTCGTCGGCCAGGCGGGCACCGTGGTGTGGAACGGCCCGATGGGGGTGTTCGAGGACCCGCGCTTCGCCGAGGGCACGAGGGCCGTGGGCGAGGCCCTGGCCGCCTCGGCGGCGGCCAGCATCCTCGGCGGCGGCGACACCGCGGCGGCCGCCAACACCTTCGGCATCGCCGGCCGGATGACCCACATCTCGACCGGCGGCGGCGCCTCGCTGGAGTTCCTCGAGGGCCGGGAGCTCCCCGGCATCGCGGCACTGAAGGACAAGTAGACGCCCGATGCAAGTGAAAATCGCGCCGTCGCTCCTGGCGGCCGACTGGCTTCGGCTCGGCGAGGAGATCGACTCGGTTGAGAAGGCGGGAGCCGATCTCCTGCATTGCGACGTGATGGACGCCCATCTCGTGCCGAACCTGGCGATGGGGCCGCACGTCGTCGAGGCCATTGCCAGGGTGGCGAGGGTGCCGCTGGATGTCCACCTGATGGTGGACAACCCCGCCGCCTACGTGGCGAGGTACGCACAGGCCGGCGCCTCGACCCTCGGCTTCCACGTCGAGGTGGTGCGCGACCCGGGCACGCTGATCGCTCAGATCCACGCCTGCGGCAAGCGGGCGTCGCTGACGCTCAACCCGGGCACGCCGGCCCACGCGGTTGAGGATTACCTGGGCGCCGTGGACCAGGTGCTCGTGATGACCGTGCACCCGGGCTTCGGAGGCCAGGAGTTCATTCCAGAGGTGCTGGACAAGGTCCGCCGGATCCGCCGGTCGGCCCCCAGTGGACTGGACATTGAGGTAGACGGAGGCATCAACCCGCACACCGCGCGCGAGGCCGTGGCGGCGGGAGCCAACGTCCTGGTGGCGGGCACGGCGATCTTCGGCTGCCGCGACCGGCAGCAGGCCATCCGGACGCTTCGCGGCTGAGCGGGTTCAAGAGGGTGTCGCCGACCGGCCACTTTGCCGGGAGGGACGTGATGTCCTCGATTGACCGCAGCCGGGACACGAGACAGGAAAGCCAGAAGATCTCGACGGGCATGCTGCTGAACAGCATTGCCTCGACGGAGCAGCGCTTCGTGGCGCGCGAGCTCCACGAGGCGCTGCTGGACCTGCCGCGGATCTGGGCCCCCAGCGAGGTCTTCGCCCACGAGTCCATTTCCTATCGCCTCAACGGCCGCGCCTTCGTCCACATGGCGCCGCCGCTGGAGACGGATCGCACCGAGGTGCACGTGCTCGAAGGCCCCTATGCGCTGCCGACCCTGCTCGACATGGTCAAGCACGCGCTGCCCTCGACGGCGGAGGTCGTCAGCCACCCGACGGCTCCGCACCGCCACACGAAGGGGGGCGAGATCATCATCCGCGTGGACCGCGAGACTGTGCGCGACGTCTACCGCTTCCTCCTTCAGCTCTACCGCCGCGAGTGCGGCTACTGATGCCCCCGCAGGGAGGCCGTGACCCATGGCCTGGATGACCAAGCGGCGCTCGATTCCCGATGGCCTGTGGATGAAGTGCGACGCCTGCGGCGCGATGGTCTACAAGCGCGAGGTCGAGCAGGGCCTCTGGGTCTGCCCCAAGTGCCAGTACCACTTCTCCCTCTCCTCGCCCCTGCGCATCCACATCGCCTTCGACCCGGGGTCGTTCCAGGAGGCGGATGCCGACATGGCGCCGACCGATCCGCTGCAGTTCGCGGACCGCATTCCCTACACGGAACGTCTCCGGGAGATGCAGCAGCAGACCGGCCTGCGCGACGCCGTGGTCATCGGCCGGGCGAAGATCGATGGGCGCGACCTGTTCACGGCCATCATGGACTCGCGCTTCATCATGGCCTCGATGGGCTCGGTGGTCGGCGAGAAGATCACGCGGGCCTTCGAGCACGCGGCCGAGCTGCGCCTCCCGCTCGTCCTCTTCTGCGCCTCGGGCGGCGCCCGCATGCAGGAGGGCTGCCTCTCGCTCATGCAGATGGTCAAGACCAGCGCCGCCGCACGCCGCTACCGCGACCGCGGGGGCGTCTACATCGCCGTGCTCACCCACCCCACCTACGCCGGCGTCATGGCCAGCTTCGCCTCGCTCGGCGACATCATCGTGGCCGAGCCCAAGGCCCTCATCGGCTTCACCGGCGCCCGCGTCATCCAGCAGACCCTCAAGGCCGAGCTGCCCGCCAGCTTCCAGACCGCCGAGTTCATGCTCGAGCACGGCTTCCTCGACCGCATCATCCACCGCAAAGACCTTCGCAAAGAGCTCGCCCTCCTTCTCGACTACGCCAAGCCCGTCTTCGATGGCAAGCCCACCCCCCGACCGACGGGAGCCGCCGCCCCATAGGTCCCATCAAGTCAGGGCTAGCGCCGCCATCAGCTGGGGAATCGTCTTCGCCTCATCGAAGCGCTCTTCGACCGCCTCGCGGGCACGCCGGGCGCGGGCGATGGCTGCCTCGGGTGTGGCGAGCACCTCATCGAGCTTAGCCGCCAGGTCGGCCGCATCGCCGGGCTTCGCCACCAGCCCCGTCTCGCCGTCGCGCACAAGGTCGGGCAGGCCCCCCACGTCGGTCGTCACCAGCGGCACGCCCAGCGCCGCCGCCTCCACCACTACGTTCGGCAAGCCGTCCATATCGCTGTCGCGGGCCACCACGCTGGGGGCGGCCAGGGCCGATGCCTGCTCGTACGCTGTCTGCACCTCGTCGTGCGGGAGCCAGCCCTTCAGCTCGACGGCGTCGCCGACGGCGAGCTGGGCGATCTCGCGTTCCAGGGCCTCCCGCTCCGGGCCGTCGCCGATGAGCCAGCAGCGGATGCCTCTCCCCCGTCGTCGCAGGGAGGCCACGGCTTCGACAAGGTGCGTGAAGCCCTTCTTCTCGACGAAGCGGCCGACACCCAGGATGAGCTGCTCGCCGCTTGGCAGCTCGGTTCGGAATGGGTAGCGGTCGAGCGGCAGGCCGTGGGGCACGAGGACGACCTTCGCCCTGTCCGCCTCGTCCGTCAGCTCCGCGGCGCGTGCTGCGGCCGCCGAGTTGCAGGCGATGACGCGGTCGGCTGCCCGCGCCTTGGCCGCGAAGAACTCCGCCTCGACAAACACGTCCCGCGCATGCACGGCGAAGCTGAACGGCAGCCCGGCGACATCCGCCGCGAACCAGCCGAAGGTCGAGGGCGCGCTGCCGAAGTGCGCGTGGACGCGCCCGATGCCCAGGCGCTTCATCCGCCGCGCCATGTTGCAGGCGAGCCCCCGGTTCACGAGCGCGCGCCAGGCGGTGCGCCCTTCGCGGCGCAACTGGCCAAAGAGATAGGTCTGCCAGCGGATGCTGGCCCGCATCGCGGTCAATTCGCCCCACGGCGGCCACTGGCGGCACCGTTCGACGTGCCGCCCGGGCGGCGTCGTCGCCTTGTCGCCCCTCGCGCGCCAGAGCGGGAACACGACCACCTCGTGGCCCCGCGCCTCCAGGGCCGCGATCTCGCGCTCGATGAAGGTTTCGGACGCACAGGGATACGTGCCGACGACACAGGCTATCCGCATCCGGCTGCCTCCCTGTGAACGGCTCGCGTCATCTCGGCGGTCCGCTGCCAGGTGAACTGGGCGGAGCGCTCGAAGCCGGCGCCGCGCAAGCGCTCGCGGAGCGCCGCGTCGCCCAGTACCCGCCGCATGGCCTCGGCCAGGGCCTCGGGATCGAGGGCGGGCACGTGCTCGGCCGCGTCCCCCGTGCTCTCCACCAGCGCCTCGGCGTCCGAGGTCACGACCGGCGTCCCGCAGGCCATGGCCTCGAGGGGCGGCAGGCCGAAGCCCTCGACGAGCGAGGGGAAGGCGAACAGCTCGGCGCCGCCGTAGAGGCCCGCCAGGTCGTCCTCCTCGACGTAGCCGAGGAAGCGCACATCGTCCTCAATGCCCAGCTCGGCGGGGAGGCGGAGGACCTCGCGGCACTTCCAGCCGCGCTTGCCCGCGAGCAGCAGCTCGTGCGGCAATCGGTCGCGCTTGAGCGCGGCGAAGGCGCGCAGCAGCGTCGCCAGGTTTTTCTTCGGCTCGACGTTGCCGACGAACAGAATGTAGGGGCGGGCCAGGTGGTGGCGTGCCCGCGCGCGCGCCCGGTCGTCGAGCGAGGGCGGCTTGAGCCGCGCGTCCACGCCGAGGGGCACCACTCGGACCCGCTCGCGCGCGATCCCGAGGCGCTCGACCACCTGGCGCGCGACGCACTCGAGCGGCACGATGATCCGCGCCGCGGCCCGGGCCGACCGCGGCAGGCGCCAGCGATAGTGCCACGCGTTCGACCGCCTGGCCAGCTCGGGATGCGTCAGCGCGATCAGGTCGTAGATCGTCAGCACGAGCGGGCAGGGGAGATGTTTCGGCGCCACGTAGCCCGGGGCGTGGAACAGGTCGAAGCCCGTGAGCCGCCGCCGAAGGAAGTGCTCCTCGTAGACGATGCGGAAGAGCCGCGAGCGATTCGACACGGGGAGCCGCTCGATGCCGATGCGCGCGCCGTTCAGCACCCGCTCGTCGAAATCGCTGCCCACCAGGGCCACGAACTCGTCCTCGACGCCCTCCCCGATGTGCCGCAGGAGGGCGTAGATCGCCTTCTCGACGCCGGAGAAGCGACCTGACAACAGTAACGCGTTGATCGCTGCACGCATGGCTGCTCAGGAGAGCTTGACGCGTCACGGGTCACGCGTCACGCATCCGGTCTCTTCCTCCTCTACACGCTGAACCGAATCTGAAGCACATCGCCGTCCTGGACGACGTAGTCCTTGCCCTCGAGTCGGAGCCTGCCGTGTGCCTTGACCTCCTTGAGCGAGCCGAACTGGCGGAGGTCGGCGGTGGCGACGACCTCGGCGCGGATGAAGCCGCGGGCGAGGTCGGTGTGGACCTTTCCCGCCGCCTCGACCGCCGTCGAGCCGCGCGACAGCAGCCAGGCCCGCAGTTCCTTCTCGTTCGCGGTGAAGAACGTGATGAGGCCGAGGGCCTGGAGCGATGCGGCGATGACCTTCTGCGCGCTCAGCTCCGTGATGCCCAGGTCGTCCATGAACGGCTTCCGCTCCTCGGGGTCGAGGGCGAGCAGCTCCTTCTCCATGTCGGCGCAGAGGGCGAGGACGGGCGGGGCCAGAGCCACCTCATTGCCGATCTGGGCCTCGCCGACGTTCACGACCACCGCGGCCGGCTTCTGCGTGAGGAAGGTGTAGCCCCGGAGGGCCTTGCGCTCCTCGTCCTTCAGGTCCAGGCGGTCGAGCGCGCCGACCGTGTCGAGCTGCGCGCGGCAGCGCTCGAGGAGCGCCAGCTCGGCCTTCTCCTCCTCCTGCTTCGGCGTCGGGTGCCGCACGCTGACGTGCAACGTCTCGATCCGCCGCTCGATGACGTCGAGGTCGGTCACGAACAGGTCGCCGTCTATCTCGTCCAGATCGCGCTTGGGGTCCACCGAGCCCTTGGGGTGCGGCACGGCGTGGCTCTCGAAGGCTCGGACGACTTTCACCAGGGCGTCGGCCTGGCGCATCGCCGCCACGGAATCGGGGTTCGGCTTCTCGCCCGTGAACAGCCCCCCGATGTCCACGAACTCCAGCGTCGCATGGGTGGCCTTCTTCGGCTGGAGGATGCCGGCGAGGAACTCCACCCGCTCGTCGGGCACGGGCACGACGCCGATGTGGAGGGAGCCGGGCGCGGCATAGGCCCCTGGCTCGTCGCGGCGCCCCGTCACGGCGTCGAACAGCGTGGTCTTCCCCGATAGCGGCATGCCGATGATGGCGATTCGCATGGACACTTACCTCAGTTGGGGAGGGGATGAATGGATGGATGCCGGAAGGTTTGTTGCTGTTCTCTGCACTCATCCATTCATCCACTCATCCAATCATCCCCCGTCAAGGCTTTCCCAGCACCCCGATGGCTTTCTCGTAGAACTCCAATTCCGGGGCCAGCCCCTGCTCCTTGCAGAACTCGGCCAGCCTGCGATAGCGGGCGACGGGGTCGGCCCCCGTGATCCACCACAGCTTCGCCACACACTCGGGGCAGCAGGCCAGCGGGCGGCGGTCGCTCTCCGCGCGGTGATTGCTCCCGCACATGTTGCACTCGTAGGCAGTGCAGTGGTACATCGAGAACATGTGCCCCGTCTCGTGCGTCGCCGTCTTGATCGTCCGCAGCAGGCAGAGCTTGAGCTCCGTCTCGGGGTCGCCGTTGCGGGCGATGGACCAGACGCCGACGCGGTCGGAGAGCGAGGCCTGGCCGAAGACGAAGTTCCAGCCCTCGCCTGGCCACAGGTCGCTCGCGGTGAAGGCGATGCTGGCCACGGCGTCCTTCGGCAGGCGCGGCTTGAGCACCTCGTCGAGCACGTAGGTGGACAGAATCTGCTTCACCCCCCACGACGGGTGCACCCGCCGCGCGCGGGCGGGGATGAGCGAGAGGGGCAGGTCGTCCAGCACCTTGACCGGCAGGGTGAAGTAGCGGCCCATGAAGTCGGCGGCCAGCGTGATGATCTGGCGCTGCGGCTTCGTGAAGTCGCCGAGCGGCTGCACGTAAATCGTTCGGCGCTTCTCGGTCGGCCCGGTCGGCTGGCTCGCCAGGTACTCCTCAAACGTCTGCCCGGGCTCCTTGTGGCGTGCCAGCCAATCGCTTGGCCCGGGCTTGCCGAGCTTTGTGGCCAGGGGCCGCAGCTTCTCCATTGCGGCGCGAATAGCCGCCACGCGGTCGTCGCCCGCCGAGCACGACGAGGCGAGCAGCAGCACGCCCGTGAGCGAAAGTGCGAGCGACAGGTCGGGCCTCATGGCTCCCTCGCCTTCGGGTGGTGCCTCAGGTTGGCGGCTCGAAGTCCAGCGCAATGTCGAGCGCGGGCGCCGAGTGGGTGAGGGCGCCGGCGGAGATCCAGTCCACCCCCGTCCTGGCGATGTCCTCGACGCGGGCCTCGTTGACGCCGCCCGACGCTTCGAGAAGCGGCCTCGGCTCGCGGCCGCGGGCCAGGGCCACCGCCTGGCGCATCTCGTCGTCGGGCATGTTGTCGAGGAGAATGATGTCGGCCCCCGCCTCGATGGCCTGGCGCACCTGGTCGAGCGTCTCGGCCTCGACTTCGATGCGGATGCCCCCCGGCGCGGCGGCCCGCGCGGCCTCGATGGCGCCGGCCACGGCGCGGCCGGGCCAGCGCTGCTCGGCGACGAGGAGATGGTTGTCCTTGATGAGCACCTGGTCGTAGAGGCCCATGCGGTGATTGGTGCCGCCGCCGGCCCGCACGGCGTATTTCTCGAGGAAGCGCCAGCCGGGCGTGGTCTTGCGGGTGTCGAGGATTTTCGCGCCGTGCGGCGCGGCCCGCTCGACGAAGCGGCGGGTCATCGAGGCGATGCCGCTCAGGCGCTGGAGGAAGTTCAACGCCACCCGCTCGCCCGCGAGAATCGTCCGCGCCGGGCCGCGAATCGTGGCGATGGCGTCGCCCTTCGCCAGCCCGTCGCCATCGTCCTTCAGCAGCGTCACCTCGACCGCTGGGTCGAGTCGCCGGAAGATCGGCGCGAGCAGCGGCCCGCCGGCCAGCACGCCCGCCTCGCGCGCCACGAACGCCCCGCTCGCCACGGCCTCGGGCGGGATCACGGCGCACGACGTAATGTCGCCCGGCCCGACGTCCTCGGCCAGCGCCGCCTCCAGGAGGCCCTCGACCAGTTCGACTTCCAGGCGCAGCATGGGCACGCTCTCCCTCGGCGCGTTGCGGAAGCTCCTCGATGGGGATTGTAGTCCTGCGCCAGAGCCAAGTCAAGCAACCCGATCTGCCACGCCCCAGCCGCCCCGTTAGAGGATCACTCTTGACTTGACCGGTGTCAGGTCTTTACTTTTTATTTTGTGCAAAAGAGTAAGAAGTAAAGACCTGACACCAATTCTCATCTGCCTCCGCATCTGAAGCCTCTTCGGTTCCTTGTTCCGCCTCACTTTCCGCCGGCCTTGCGGCGAGGCGTCTTGGGTTGCCCGCCTGCCGGTCCTTTGTTGCCCGCCTTCGCCGCGGCGGGCGGCCGCTTGGGCGGGAGCGTGGCGTGCCAGGCTCTCAGCTCAGCCGAGAGTCGCTGCACCACGTCGGGGTTCTTTTCCGCCAGATTGGTCGCCTCGGCGGGATCGGCGGGGATGTCGTAGAGCTCGATGCGCGAGCCGTTGGGGTTCATGAACAGCTTCCACTTGCCGTCGCGGACGGCGAGTTGCGGCGGCCGGTAGCTGCGGTTGCCCGCCAGGGGGAAGATCCATTCCCAGAAGATCGGCGTGGTCCTCGGGCGGGAGGCGTGGGTGAGCATGTCGCTGACGTCCTCGCCGTCGGGCTTGAGGTCGGGCGGCAGGGATGCGCCGGCGAGCTTGCACATCGTGGGAAGGAAGTCCACGCCGGCGATGACCGAGTCGCTGTCCACCCGGCCAGCCGCCACGTGCCCCGGCCAGCGGACGATGAGCGGCGTGCGGACGCCGCCCTCGTAGAGGCTGCGCTTGCGGCCGTTGAACGGGCCCGGCGAGCCGACACCGGCATTGCGGGCGTTGCCGACGTGGTAGTCCTCCGGCCCATTGTCGCTGGAGAAGACGACGATCGTGTTGTCGGTCAGGCCCAGATCGTCCAGGGCCTTGAGCACCCTGCCGATGCCGGCGTCGAGGCCGGTGACTGAGGCGCAGAAGACCTGCATCTGCGACTTCAGGTCGGGCGCATCCTTGAGGTACTGCTTGTACGGCCCCTGGAAGGCGGGGGCATCGGGGTCGGGCTTGAGGTCGGCGTAGACCCTCAACTGCTCGGGCGTGGGCTTGAGCAGCGCGTGGGGCAGAAGCGTCCAGAAGTTGATGTAGAAGGGCTTGTCCTTATTGGCCTGCATGAAGCGAATGGCCTCGTCGGCCATGCGGTCGGTGGAGTTGGCCCTGAAATACGGCTCCTTGGCCTCCTCCCCGAGCGAGGGGCCGTTGGAGTTGACGGTCTTGTGCACGTCAATGCCATACTCGCCCGGCGCGGGCGCGCCCGGGCCGCTGCCCAGATGCCACTTCCCGAAATGCGCGGTGATGTAGCCGGCCTGCTTGAGCAGGGCGGTAACGGTTGTGGCCTTGGGGTCGAGCCAGTCGGGCATGCCGCGGGCGGCGTTCTGCTCGTGTGTGGCGAAATGGCCGTGCACGTGGTGGCGGGTGGGGTAGTGGCTGGTCATGAATGCGGTGCGGCTGGGAGAGCACACGGGGTTGGCCACGTAGAACTGCCGGAACACGGCGCCTTCGCGGGCCAGGCGGTCAATGCTGGGCGTCTTCATGTAGGGATGGCCCTGAACGGCCGGATCGCCCCAGCCCAGATCGTCCGTGAGGAGGAAGACGATGTTGGGCTTGCGTCCCGCCGGCGATTCGGCCGCCATCAGCCACCTGGGCAGGGCCATCGCTGCCGCACCGAGTCCGGCGCGTTCGAGGAAGGCACGGCGCGTTGTCGGCTTCATTGGTGCTCCTTCAGGCGGCGACCCCCTTGCGGGTGCAAGCAGTGTCCAGTGCTGGATAGAACGCCCGGCAGAGTCCGAGAATCAGGTTACCCTTGTGCCCTCCCGCTGTCAAGAGGGTCTCTTGCTCCCGCGAGACGGTTTACAAGATGGTGTCAGGTCTTTACTTTCTACTTTGTCGGAGATAGTAAAAAGTAAAGACCTGACACCACTTCCCCTCCAAGACATGCAGCAACAGCAGCGTACGCCTCTTCAAGGTCAAGGTGCCTGGCGCCGCATCTCCGTCAATGATGCGGGCCGCGACGGGCGGGTTCTCTTTCGACCAACTCGTCTCCGGCCGCCGGCTCGGGATCGGACAGCCGGAAGTAGATTTCCTCGCCGGTCGGGTCGGGGAATTCCGTGAGTGCCAGCTCGAGATCGGGTTCCCCGGCGAGGGGTTTTCCGGGGGACCAGCCCTTGACACGGCACCGGAGGCCATCGGGTCGGATGGTGGTGTCGGGCTGCGGCGCCGTCACCGATGCGGGATCGAGGGTGATGTCACGGAGCCGCATCTTCTCGGGCAGGGAATTCTTCGAACGCGACAGGCAGTACACGACCGGGCCGCGCATGAGGGCGCAGCGCCCGGCCTGAAGATCGCGGCCCGCGACCCAGCGCCACCGCATCGGCAGCGACAGTTCGATACGGTCGCCCTCCCGCCACTCGCGCTGGATGGCTGCGCCGCGCACGGGCTTGCCATTCACGGAAACCTGGGGACCCGCGCACCAACGCGGGAGGCGGAGGTGAACGGGGAACGTCGCTGGCTTGGATGGGGAGATGGCGATGCGAATGGTGCCGTCGTTGGGATACCGGGTCTCTTGGGAAACCTTCACTGTAACGTTTCCCGCGAGGGCGACGCTCGCGTTGCACGGGGTGTAGAGGTTGATCGCGACACCGTTCCGAAAACGGTAGAGCACGCTCAGGGGCAGGCGGGAGATGCCGCGGCGGAAGTTGCCGGGGCAGCAGTAGAGATCGGACGTGTAATAGATTCTCTTGTCGCTGAACGGCGTGAAGTATCGCAGTTGGCGCCCGGCGGGGTCTTGGGCGGCGAACAGGGTGTTGTAAATGACCCGCTCCATCAGATCGCCCTGGCGGAGGTCCTCATCGAGGTTGATGAGCTCCTCGAAAAACCGGACGCTGTAGGCCGACGCGCACGACTCGGCGTGGCCGTGAGGATCCTGATCTTCGGACCAGCCCTCGTGGCTGCCCATGCCGCCCGTGATCGACATGCCGGCGCGCCGGGGTCGGGTCAACGCTTCACGAATGGTACGCGTCATCCTCAGGTACCGCGGGTCGGGGGCCACGCGGTCGAGCAGCATCTGAGTCACCATGCGGTCCAGATGCCGATAGACGTGCCAGATGCGGCGCTTCTCGCGCCCCGTGGCATCCGTGACCGCATCCGGCTCGTCCTTCTTCCTCGCGTCGTCCCAGCCCCGGTCGAAGGGCGGGTCGTCGCCCCATTCCAGCAGGGAGGCGGCCTGGGAGGTGCGCTCGGGCCCCAGTACCGTGTGCCGGGCGATATCGAGGTATTCTCTCTCGCCGGTGAGCCGGTAAAGAACCAGGGCGGCCTCGCACAGGCTGATCGCGCTGTAGTTGTAGCCCTTGGCATGTTCGTAATGCTTCTGCGCGTCCGTGAAGCAGCACAGCAGCTTCTTGGCGGCATCGAGTGAATCGGGCCTGCCGAACAGTACTGCGTCATTCGCGAGCCCGAGGCACAGGAAAGCCACGTCCTCGGCCGCAAAACCATCGAAGAATTGGCGGTTGCCTTCGGTGGGCGTGAATTGGCCGATGTAGCCGTCGTCGCGTTGGGTCTTGAGCACGGCATTGATGAGGCGATCTTTGAGCTGGAGCACCCGCGGATCCTTGGAGTATGCCGCGAAATAGACCGCGGCATCGATCGTCTCGCCAAGACCGTTGAACAATTTACGGCCCGATTTGTTGAATGCCTCCCGGTCAGAGGCGGAGCGGGGACAGGCGACGGGTTCCCGGAACGGCCTCAGGAAGTCCTTCTCGTAGTCGAGGGCGAGGAGGTTCTTCTCGATAGTGAGGTCGATCCGGCGACCGATCTCGCCGCCTACCCGGATGTCGCCGGGAGAGATGTGTTGGAGCGGACCGGGCAGCGGCAGCGGGCCCTGGACCAATGCATCGGCATACGCCGCCCCGGAGACGAGCAGGGATATCATGCCGTGGATGAAGCACGGCAGGCCTGCTCCTTGTGTCTTCGGCCGCTGTGACGCGATCGCATGTTTCGTTGTGTTGTTGTGAGTCATCCGGTGGTCCTTTTCATTCCCCATTCGTGCCAGGCACATGGTCTGCCTGAGCTGTGGGGATACCATGCCTGATTCCCGAACGGGTCACGGCAGCACCGATAGCTCCACGTAGGACGCGTGGGCGGGGTCGTGGTAGAGCTTGTTCTCGGCTGCCTGGGGCTTTGCCCAGGAGGCGGGATGGTCGGCGACGTTGAGGTTGCGGTCGAAGCGGGGGAAGTTGCTGCTGCTGATGTGCAGTGCGATGCGGTTGCCCTTCTTGAAGACGTAGGCGGTGCTCCACAGGTCAATCTCGACCTCGACGACTTCGCCAGGCTTCAGGAGCTTCGGCTTGCCGCGGCCCTCGCGGTAGCGGCAGCGCACAATGCCGTCCTGGATGTTCGCCTGATAGCCGTCGGGGCGGACGTCGAGGAGCATGGCCGTGAAGTCGGTGTCGGGCGCGCTCGACGACACGAAGAGGTGCGCGCGCATCGTGCCGACGACGGCGAGGTCGCGGTCGAGCGGCTCGGTGAGGAACTGCCGCACGTCGGGCCGCTCGGCGTTCTTGCGGTGGTCCTTCATTCCCTTGGGGATGATCAGGTTGTTGCCGCCGAGGGTAGGGACGGGCTTGGCGGGGTCGTAGGTGAAGGCGGAGGGCGCTTCGTCCTGCTTCGGCGGCTCGGGGGCGAGCTTGCCCTTGGCGAGGTAGAGCTTCGTCGGCTTGCTCGCGGCGGGGGGCCAGGTGTCGGTGTCGAGCCAGCGGTCCTGGCCCATGATGTAGGCGCGGATGGGCGGCCACTTGTCGGCGTCGTTCGGCTGGTTCTTGAGCCAGCGTGCGAACCATCTTTCCTGGATGCCGCCGAGGGCGCTGCGGGCGGAGGGGAAGTTGGCGTCGCCGGCCGCCGAGCCGATGCCATGTGGCCAGGGGCCGATGAGGATGTGGCTGTGCTTGCGGGCCAGGTCGCTTCCGCCGCGGGTGCGGAGGGCGAGGAGCAGGTCGAGGTTCTCCTGGGTGAAGATGTCGTAGAAGCCCGCGGTGATGCAGACGGGCACCTGGATGTCCTCGGCGCGCTGCACGGCGCTGATGTCGCGCCAGAGGCCGGGCTTCTCCCAGTTCCGCACGCCGTCGAGCCAGTAGTTCACGTAGCCGGGGCCGCCGACGGTGAGGGGGCCGGGGTCGGTGAGGGGCAGGTGCCAGCACCACTGCATGAAGTTGCGGTGGGGCTGCCACTTCTGGAGTTCCTCGGCGGGCGCCTGCTTGCGCTGGACGCGCTGGCTCGACCAGGCCTGGCCGATGAGCCAGCCTTGGACGAGCTCCTGGCGGAGCGCGCCGCCGAAGAAGGCCACGCGGTGGTCGAAGTCGGATGGCGGCACGCCGGGCAGGATGCAGCGGAGGGCAGGGGGCCTGGTCATGGCGGCGGCGAGCTGGGTGTAGCCCACGTAGCTGCCGCCCATCATCCCCACGTTGCCGTCGCACCAAGGCTGCCTGGCGAGCCAGGCGATGGTGTCGAAGGCGTCGTTCGGGTCGTCGAGGAACGGGCGGTGGTCGCCCTCGCTGGCGAAGCGCCCGCGGACGTCCTGGCACGCGAAGGCGTAGCCGGCGGCGACGGCCATGCCCGCCGGCCCGAGGTTCTTGCGGTAGGGCGTGCGCGTGAGGATGACGGGGAACTTGCCTTCGCCCTTCGGGCGCACGAGGTCGGTCGCCAGCTTCACGCCGTCGCGCATCGGCACCATCACGTCGGTCTCGACGACGGCGTTCCGCTCCAGCAGGGGGTGTGGCCGTGCGCCGGCGAGGCACGTCGCCCCGAGCGACACGAGGACGGCCAGGGGGCAGGCAAGGCGCTTCCTCATCGCGTGGTTCTCCTGAGGGTTGTGGGCGCCAGTAAACACCCCCGGCCGCCGGAACGCAAGCGCGGGTCGAAGCCCTTTACATGCCGCCCAGATCGTGCTATAGTAGTGTTTACTGTAAGCGAGGGTCACAGGGATGCTCAGGATTGCCACGGCTGTCGTGGTGGCCGCCCTGGCCGGCGCGTGCGCGGGCGGGGAGCCCGAGACCCCTCGTGAGCACCCTCGCGACACGTCTCCCCGAACCGGCATTGACGAGGTGGTCTTCGGCAGGCTGGAGAAGCTGGGCATCCCGCCGGCGGAGGCGTGCAGCGACGAGGTGTTCGTCCGGCGGGCCTACCTCGACGTCATCGGCACGCTGCCCACGCCCAAGGAGACGCGGCAGTTCCTGGCGGACAAGTCGCCGAACAAGCGCAGTGCGCTGATCGATCAGCTCCTCGAGCGGGAGGAGTTCGCCGACTACTGGACGATGAAGTGGGGCGATCTGCTGCGGGTCAAGGCCGAGTTCCCGATCAACCTGTGGCCCAACGCGGCGATGGCCTACTACCGCTGGATTCGCGCGAGCGTCAAGAGCAACCTGCCGTACGACCGGTTCGCGCGGGAGCTGCTCACGGCGAGCGGCAGCAACTTCCGCGTGCCGCAGGTGAACTTCTACCGCGCGACTCAGACCAAGGAGCCGGAGGCGCTGGCCAAGGCGGTGGCCCTCACGCTCCTGGGCGCGCGCGCGGAGAAGTGGGACAAGGGCCGCCTGGCCGGCATGGCGGTCCTCTTCTCCCAGGTCGGGTTCAAGGGCACGCAGGAGTGGAAGGAGGAGATCGTCTTCTTCGACCGCGTGAAGGCCGCCAAGGACGCGGCGTCGGGCGCGGCCAAGGCCGCGGCCTTCCCGGACGGGACGCCCACGCCGCTTCCGCCCGACACCGATCCCCGCGAGGTCTTCGCCGACTGGCTCATCCGGCCCGAGAACCCCTGGTTCGCGCGCAACGTCGTGAACCGCATCTGGTACTGGCTCCAGGGGCGCGGCATCATTGACGAGCCGGACGACATCCGCCCCGACAATCCGCCGAGCAACCCCGAGCTGCTCGCGCACCTCGAGAAGGAGCTGGTCGCGGCCAAGTACGACCTGAAGCACGTGTATCGGCTGATCCTGAACTCGAGGACCTATCAGCTCTCCGCCATCCCCCGAAGCAAGCACGCCGACGCCGAGGCCAACTTCGCCTTCTACGCCATCCGCCGCCTCGATGCCGAGGTGCTCATTGACGCGCTGTGCCAGATCACGGGGACCACGGAGCAGTACTCAAGCCCCATCCCCGAGCCGTTCACGTTCATTCCGGCATGGCAGCGCTCCATCGCGCTGCCCGATGGCAGCATCACGAGCGCCTTCCTCGAAATGTTCGGCCGTCCGCCGCGCGACACCGGCTTGGAGGCGGAGCGGAACAACATGCCCTCGCCGGCCCAGCGTCTGCACCTGCTCAATTCGAGCCACATCCGGCGGAAGATCGGCGAGAGCAAGACCCTTGCGCCGCTGCTGGCGGCCAGCGGCATGAGCCAGCGGAGCGCCGTAACCGAGCTGTACCTGACCTTCCTCTCTCGTTTCCCAACGGACGAGGAGCTGGCGATTGTGAAGGCCTACGGCCAGTCGGGCGAGGCGAAGGGCCCGGAGGCCCTGGTGGACCTTGCCTGGGCGCTGATCAACAGCGCGGAGTTTCTCTACCGGCATTGAGCCGCAGGGCGCGAAAGGCGAGGTGAGAACATGAGCACGGAACGCGACTCGGGCACGGGGCGTTCGATCGCGGGCTTGGGGACGGCTCTGCCGGGAGCGGGCGGTGCGCCGGTCTCGCGCCGCGCGGCCTTGCGCGGCGGCTTGTGCGGCGCGGCCGGGCTGCTGCTCGCCGGCCCGCTGGGCCGG
>Ga0307379_10000345_pt1 | contig 80189 bp, 68 predicted proteins | sample UN2MG_FD_202237 | JGI IMG/M metagenome (GOLD analysis project Ga0307379, IMG submission 202237) | Soil microbial communities from Risofladan, Vaasa, Finland - UN-2 | ecosystem: Environmental > Terrestrial > Soil > Coastal area > Acid sulfate soil | place: Finland: Risofladan, Vaasa | collected... | reverse complement strand
GGCCGTACATCTCCATCACGCGCGTGCTGTAGGTCCGCGAGACGGCGGTCCGGATGAGGTCCACGACCTGGTCGCCGGCGTCCATGTCCACGCCGGCGTCTTTGTAGGTGAGGCGTTTGGCCATGCGACGTTTCTCCGCGCCAGGAGCGTGGCGTCATGGTATCGCAAGGGCGGTCGGGAGGCCACGATTTTCCGGCGGGCGGGTATCCTCCTCGGTGCGTCGGGTGGCACCCTGGCACGGCTACGGCCCGTGCCGTGGCCGGCTGGTGGCTCGTCCACCAGTGCTTCTTCGCGTGAGGGACGCCCTGCACTGGCGGGTCCCGGCACGCCGGGACCAGTGCCACCCCGCGCGGGTCGCGCCCGTCCGCCAAACGCCCGCCCGCGTCAAGGCCTTGAAATTCGGTTGAGTTTGGCGGGTCCTGTGTATAGTGTGAACAACTCACCGCTCGCATGAGGTCCGCAGGGATGGCCAAGCGCGGAAACAACGCCCGGTGGATCTGGGTCGCCGGCCGTCTGGGCGCCGTGGACGCCTACGTGCGTCTGCGGCGGCGTTTTGCGCTGCGGGGGAACCCCGTCGGAGCGTGCCTCCGCGTGGCGGCGCTCGGCCAGTACGCCCTCTGGGTGAACGGGCGGTACGTGGGGAGCGGTCCGGCGCCGGCCTCGGCCGACGCGCCCCAAGCCGATGAGTACGCCGCGACGGACTTGCCGCTTCGGCGCGGATGGAACGTCGTGGCCGTACTCGCCCACGCCGCCGGGCTCGGCCTAGCGCGTGCGCCCCGCGCGGAGGGCGGCCTGTGGCTCCGGCTCCAGATTACCTACAAGAACGGTTCGCAGGTTGTCGTGGGGACGGACCGGCGGTGGCGCGCGGCGGAGGCCGAGGATTTCAGCCGGCGCGCCCCGCGCATCTCGTGGGCGGCGGAGTTCCTGGAGGTGCGCGACACGCGGCGCGAGCCCGCCGGATGGACCGATCCGGCCTTCGACGATCGCCGTTGGCGCCGGGCGGACGTCTTCGTGCCGCGCGCCGCCGGCGGCGCGACCGTCGGCAAGCCGCGCGACCGGGCCACGCCGCGACCCGCCGAGACGCCCGTCCTGCCGGTCCGCGTCCAGTCGGTCGGGCGCGTCCGGGCCAGGCCGGGCTCGACGGCTGTCCCGTTCGACCTGAACCTCCTGGGTCCCGCGCCGGCGGAGTTCTATGCGGCGACATTCGTCTATTCGGCAGGTCGGCGCCGCGCACGGCTCCTCTTGGATTGCGACGAAGGCGCGGCCGTGTACGTCAATAACCGCCTGGCGGTCCGCCAGCGGTACGACGAGGCGTTCGTCCACTGGCTGGCCGAGGCGGAGCACGACAACTATCCCGGCACGGGGATGCGCCGCGGCCAGGGCCGACGGGCCGAACCGGTCGAGGTGGACCTGGAACCGGGATGGAACTCGCTGGGCGTCGTCCTGTACGCCTCGGAGTGGGCGTGGGGGTTCGCTCTGGCGCTGGAAGATGCGCGGACCGGCCGACCGATGAAGGTCGAGTTCTCGCCGGACCGCCGCCGGCGCGACCGATCCCACTGGCACATCCTGTCGGAGGAGTTGTGCCCGTGCTCGCGCAACGGCCTTCCCGAGACGCCGGCGCCGAACGGCGGCACGTTTCCCGACCCGGCCTACGCGCTTGTCTGGGAGAAGGAGTCGCCCGGCCGCTCGTCCGCACGCGGCGCGGCCGCGCTGCTGGCCAGGCCGAAGGGCAAGCAGCCGCTGGTCCTCAAGGACTCCTCCTACGTCCGCTACGATTTCGCCGCGCTCCTCGTCGGATGGGTCGAGGTGGAGGTCGAGGGACAGGCGGGAGCCATCCTCGACCTGGCGTGGGCGGAGCACCTCGCCGGCCGGCTCGACCCTGTGCCGGGGGGGATGCGGCACGTGGACCGGCTGATCCTTCGCGGGGGTCGGCAGGAGGTGCGCCTGGCCAACCGCCGGGCCCTGCGGTATCTGGAACTGGTCTGTCGCAGCGGCGACCCTTCGACACCCTCAGGGTCGCCCAGAGCGCGGTCGAGGGGCGATCGGCCTATCAAGGTCCATGCCCTCCGCGTCCATGCCTCCTCCGCGCTCCCGAAGGAGCCGGCGATTCTGCGGACCAAGGACCGGGCGCTCGAGGCCGTCTGGCGACTGTGCCGGCGGACTGTGCGGGCGTGCGTCCAACACACGCTCGAAGGCGCGCCCGGCCGCGAGGCCGAGCAGAGCGTCGCGTCGGCGTACCTCGTGGGCCAGGTGGAACGGATCGCCCTCGGGCGGACGGAGCGCGAGGAGGCGGCGCTGCGGGCCTTCGCCGCCGACCAGGACGAGCGGGGTTTCTTCCGCGCCCTCGTGCCCGCCGGCACGCGCCACGTCGTGCCCGACTGGAACCTCCTGTGGGTGGTCTGGCTGGCGGACTACGTCGCATGGACGGGCGACCGCGCCCTGGCCGAAGCGCTCCTGCCTGCCGCCGAGCGGTGTCTGGAGTGGACCGCCGGGTTCCTCGGGCCGTCGGGCCTTCTGGAGAATCCGAAGGGGCGGCCGGCGTGGTGGCTGCTGCTCGACCTGGAGCCGATGGACAAGCGCGGCGAGGTGACGGCGTGGCAGGCGCTGTACGTGCGGGCGCTCTCTTCGGCGGCGGAGGTGGCGACGTGGCTGGGGCGGACAGAGACGGCCCAACACCTGCGCGCGGAGGCCGACGCCGTCGCGCAGCGGGCGCGCGAGCGACTCTGGGACGCGCGGCGGGGGCGGTTCGCGGACGCCAGACTGTTTGACCGCCTGAGCGCGTCGGCGGGTGCGGCGGCGAACTATTACGCGCTCTGGGGCGGCCTGGCTGCGCCCCGCCAGGCCGACCGCATCCTCGCCGGCCTGTGGGACCGGCATCGGGAGACGGCCGACTGGGGTCCGTACGAAAATCCCTACGCGAAGTTCTTTGCGCTCCAGGCGCTTCTCGCGCAGGGCCAGGTGGACCGGGCGCTCGCGATGGTCCGCACGTACTGGGGCGCGATGGCCCAGGCGCGCCTGGCGACGGTTCCGGAGGTTTTTCGCGCGGGCGAGGGGGCGACGACCTCAGCCGCAGCACTGGCGGGCAAGCCGCCAGTGCCACCCGGTGCGTCGGGCGAGACGTTCGGCCCGCACGGCGCCCATCTGCCGCCCGTCTTCTGCCACGGTTGGGGCGCCTATGTCGAGGCGCTCCTTGCGCGGTGGGTGCTGGGCGTCCATCCGGCGGAGCCCGGGTTCCGCGTGGCGACGCTGGCGCCCATGCCGGGGAATCTGGAGGACGTGAGCGGCGGCCTCTGGACGCCCAAGGGCCGGGTCGAAGTGACGGTCCGGCGGTCAGGCGGCCGGCGCCAAGTGACAGTTGAATTGCCGGGAGACATGGTGTATCGTACGGACCTTCGGCACCTGGGCCCGCGCGACGAGGTGCGGGTCACGGGCGGGGTGAGGTGAAAGCGGCGCGAGCGATTGCATCGCCGTGGCGCTTCGGGACAAGGACCGGCGGAGTAGGCGCAAAGGGAGGCGAAGGCCATGTCGAAGCGAGTGCTCAAGGTCGGGCTGGTCGGTGGGGGGGCGGGCGCGTTCATCGTCAATCCGCACCAGCGGGCGATCCACATGGACGGCACGCGGCGCATCGTCTGCGGCGCCCTGCACCAGGACCCGAAGGTCGCCATGCGCGAGGCCGCCAACTGGCCCTACCCCATCCAGGGGTACCCGACGTACGACGAGATGATTCGGGACCAGGGGCGTCGGCCCATCGGCGAGCGGATAGACTACGCCGTCATCGTCACGCCGAACTTCGTCCATTTCGACCCCGCGATGAAACTCATCAAGGCGGGCATCCCCGTCTTCTGCGAAAAGCCGCTGACCATCACCGCGCGCCAGGCCCTGGACCTGGAGAAGGCGGTGAAGAAACACAAGGTCCCGTTCGGCGTGGCGCACACGTACGTGGGGCACTGGTCCAGTTGGGTGGCGCGGTGGATCATCACCAGCGGAAAACTCGGGGCCGTCCGGTGGGCGGACGCCTACTACCTGCAAGGCTGGCTGGCCACGCGCCTGGAGACGACCGGCATGCAGCAAGCCTCCTGGCGGACCAATCCGAAGATGGCGGGGGCAAGTTGCTGCGGCGGCGACATCGGCACCCACGCCTTCATGCAACTGCGGTTCGTCACCGGCCTGGAGGTGACCGCCTTGCGCGGCATGATCGAGACGTACCTGAAGGGCCGCCAGTTGGACGATCACTTCACGACGTATTGCGACCTGTCGAACGGCGGGCGGGCGCTCGTCCGCGCGAGCCAGATCGCCATCGGCCACAAGAACGATCTTGGCATCGAGGTCAATTGCGAGCGCGGGAGCCTCGTCTGGCGCCAGGAAGATGCCGAACGGCTCACCCTGCGCCTTCCGGGCGAGCCCGACCGCGACTACTGGCGCGGCGAGTTGAAGGGGACCGACTCGGTCCTCGGCAAACTGCCTGCCTGGGTCGGCACCGAGGCGACGGTTCCCTCCGGCCACAACGAAGCGTTCCACGACGCGTACGCACGGCTCCACCGCTCGTTCGAGGCGGACGTGCGGCTCTATAACGACGGCAAACCGTTCCGGTGCGACGGGTCAAAGTACGCGAACGTGCACGACGGCGTCCAGCACATGAAGTTCATCGAGGCCGCCGTCAAGAGCGCCAAGAACGGATCGAAAAAAGTAAGAATGTAGTCAACCGTTTAGCCGCCCCGCTTGCGGGGCGAGCCCTTCACCAACAAGGGGCGAACCGGCGAAAAGGAGCGAAAAAATGAAACTCGGCGTGTTCACGGTGCTGTTCAGCGGGCAGCCGCTCGAAAAGGCCCTCGACTACATCTGCGAGAGCGGCCTGGAGGCGGTCGAGATCGGCGTGGGAGGCTATCCCGGCAACGCCCACTGCCCGGTGGAGGAACTCCTGGCCTCGAAGACGAAGGCCGCGGAGTATAAGAAGCGAATCACCGGCCGGGGCCTGGTCATCAGCGCCCTTTCGTGTCACGGGAACCCGCTGCACCCGGACGCGGCGGCTGCGAAGCGGGACCGCGAAACCCACCGCAAGGCCGTCCGCCTGGCCGAGATGCTCGGCGTCAAGGTGGTGGTCAACTTTTCGGGTTGTCCCGGCGGCGGGCCGAAGGACACGACGCCCAACTGGATCACCTGTCCCTGGCCGCCGGATTTCGGCGACGCCCTCCAGTGGCAGTGGGAGAAGAAACTCATCCCGTTCTGGACCGAGGAGGCCAAGTTTGCGAAGGACCATGGGGTCGTCATCGGCTTCGAGATGCATCCGGGGTTCCCGGTGCACAGCACCGAGACGCTGCTCAAATTGCGGAAGGCGTGCGGGCCGACCCTCGGGGCGAACTTCGACCCCAGCCACCTCTTCTGGCAGGGGATGGACCCGCTGGTGAGCCTGAAGGCACTCGGCAAGGCCGTCTTCCACGTCCACGCCAAGGATTGCCGCATCGACCCTGAGAACACGGCGATGAACGGCGTGCTGGACACGAAAAACTACGGCGACATTTTGAACCGCTCGTGGGTTTTCCGGACGGTCGGCTACGGCCACGGGGAGGGGTTCTGGCGCGACTTCGTCTCGACGCTGCGCGTCATCGGCTACGACGGCGCCATCAGCATCGAGCACGAGGACGGCCTGATGAGCGTGAACGAGGGGTTCCAGAAAGCGGTCGCCTTCCTCAAGGGCATCCTGCTGACGGAAAAGCCGGGCGGGATGTGGTGGGCGTAGCAGCGCGGGCCGGCGCGGCCGCCCCCCGCAAACGCAAAAGGGCCGCTCGCACGCGAGCGGCCCTTCTTTCCTGTCCCTCGCGCAAAGCGCCTCAGCGCGAGACGAACTCGTAGGCGCCCGACCCGACGCGGAAGACGGCCGCGCCCCCCGCCATGCGGTCGAACGTCACCCCCTCGGCCTCCGCCGCCGGCCGGCCGCCCTCCGTCACGTCCTCGGCCCGCCCCGCGGGGACGTGCACCTCGGCCGTCGTGTTCGCCGGGATCGTCACGCTGATCGCCAGGCCCTTGCCTTCGACCTTCCAGGCCGAGGCGACCAGGCCGTGGACCGACTCGTACTGCGCGCGGGTCCACTCCAGGCCGCCTCCCGGCCGCGGCCGCACGACGATCCGCTTGAACCCCGGCGCAGCCGCCTCGATCCCCGCCACCGTCGAGAAGAGCCACTCGCCCACCGCGCCGAAGGCGTAGTGGCAGAACGAGTTCATCCCCGGGTCGTGCAGGCCCTTCTCTTCGGTCCAGCCGTTCCATCGCTCCCAGATGGTGGTGGCGCCGTGCTTGATCTCATAGCCCCACGAAGGGAACGTGTCGTTGAGAAGCAACTGGTAGGCGACATCGTCCTCGCCGATCTTCGCGAGCACGGTCATCAGGTCCTTGAGGCCCACGATGCCGGTCGAAAGGTGGGTGTCGCGTTTCTTGATGTCCTCGACCAGGTGCCGGGCGGCGCGCCGGCGCAGGTCGTCCGGCAAGAGGTCGAACTGGAGGGCCAACACATAGCCGGTCTGCGTGTCGCCCTTGATCCGCCCGTCGCCGGCCACGTAGGCCTTGTTGAAGGCGGCCTGGATGTCCTCGAACAGCGCCTCGTACTTCTCGCGGTCGTTTTCTCTCCCGAGAACCGCCGCCGCCTTGGCCGTCAGGCGCGTGCTCAGGGCGAAGTAGGCCGTTGCAAGGACATCCTTCGGCGTGTCGGCTTGGATGCTGAGCCAGTCGCCGTAGCCTTCCGCCGGCCGAAGAAGCCCCCGGCTGTTCGCCTTCAGATACTCGACCCACCGGACCATGCCGCCGTAGTGGCGCTCGAGGAACCGCACATCGCCATAAACCTCGTAGCAAGTCCAGGGGCAGATGGTGCCCGCGTCTCCCCAGGCGGCCGTGCCCGCACCGTGCCACAACCCGAGGGGGGCGACATCGGGGAAAGCGCCGTCGGCCCGCTGCGCATCGCCGAGGTCTACGAGCCACTTGGCGAAGAACGCGGCCGCGTCGGCGTTGTACGTCGCGGTGCGGATGAAGATCTGGGCGTCGCCCGTCCAGCCCAGCCGCTCATCGCGCTGGGGGCAATCGGTCGGCACCTCCAGGAAGTTGGCCCGCTGCGTCCAGACGACGTTCTCCTGGAGACGATTGAGGAGCGGGTTGGAGCACTCGAAGGCCCCCGCGCGCGGCACGGCGGAATGGGCGACGACGCCCACGAGCGCGTCCGGCCCCGGCTCGCCCGGCCAGCCCGTCACCTCGACGTAGCGGAACGCGCGGTAGGTGAAGCGCGGCTCCCAGACCTCCTCGCCGCCGCCCCGAAGGACGTAGGCGTCGGTGCACTTCGCCGACCGCAGGTTCGCCGTGTGGACCGTCCCGTCGGGCTCCAGCATCTCCGCGAACCGCAGGACGACCTTCTCGCCCGCGCGCCCGCGGACCTTCAGCCGCACCCACCCGGGAAACTCCTGTCCGAAGTCGAAGACCCACGCCCCCGGCTTCGGCTGCGTCATCCGCGCCGGCGCCATCTCCTCGTGCACCCGCACCGGGACGCCGGGCGACGCGCCGATCTCGGCGTCCATGCGGCCCTTGAGGTCCACCGGCGCCCAGTCGGCGGCGTCGAAGCCGGGCCCGTCCCAGCCAGGGACCTCGCGCCGGGCGTCGTGCGTCTCGCCCATCAGCAGGTCCGTCTCGACAATCGGGCCCTCCGCCGCACGCCACGACTTGTCCGTCGCCACCGTCTCGGTCGAGCCGTCGGCGTACTCGATCTCCAGTTGTGCCAGGAGCCAGGGCGTGCGGCCGTAGACGTGCGGCCCGACCAGGCCGACGTGGCCGGCGTACCAGCCGGGCGCCAGGATGGCGCCGACGACATTTTCTCCGTCGCGCAGCAGGTCTGTCACGTCGTACGTCCGGTAGTAGCAGCGCGTGTGGTAATCGGTCCAGCCGGGTGTGAAACGATCGCGCCCCACGCGCCGACCGTTGAGGCGGAGTTCGTAGAGCCCGAGCGCGGTGGCATAGACCGTGGCGCGGCGAACGGGCCGCTCGACGGCAAAGGCCTTGCGCAGATGGGGGCATGCGGCCGGGCCGTCGTACCCGATCCACTTCGCTTGCCAGTCGCTCACCTCCAGAAGCCCCATCGTCCACAGGGCCGGCACGCTCCATTCTGACGGCCGGTCCCTTTCGTCCCACGCGCGGACCTTCCAGTGGCAGCGCATGCGTGACCGAAGCGGCTTTCCGGCATAGGCGAGGTGAAGGGTTTCCTCGGAAGCAACTTTTCCCGTGTCCCAGAGGTCGCCCTTGCCGGCCGCCAGATTCTCTTCACTGCTTGCGACGAGCACCTGGCAGGCCGTTTGGCGTGCGCCGCGCCGGTCGGATTCGACGATCCAACTCAGCCGGGGGGCCGCCACATCGATCCCCAGGGGGTTTGTGTGATACTCACACCGCAGGCGTGCCGGCGCCAGACCACCCATGCCAACTCCTTTCGCTCAGAGGAAGAAACGGGGCTTCCACCCAGGCCCTGCAAGTCCTTGCACTTACCCCGACGTCGGCTCGACGTTGCTGCCGCGGCGGCGGACGAACGTCACCCCCGCCAGGACCAGCATCGCCAGGGCAAGCACAATCAACAGGACGTCGGTGATCATGAGCACGAGGTTCTCGCCGGGCAAGTATTTTGTGTAGAAAAGATACACGAGGGCCCCGAGGGTGGTCGCGGTCATGAAGGCGGCGGGCAGGAGAGTGAACCACGCCTGGCGCCCGCGCGCCAGGAGCCACATCGAGACGACCAGCAGGGCCATGGCCGCGAGCAACTGGTTGGCCGCCCCGAAGGCCGGCCAGATTTTCTGGAACGCATTGAAATAGCACATCACCAGCATCAGGACGGCGGCAAGGGCGGAGTTCAGCAGAGCATGCTTCAGCCAGCGGGGCGCGCGGGCGCCCAGAAGCGTGGTCCAGAGTTCCTCGAAGAGGTACCGGTTCAGCCGGATGGCCGAGTCCAGCGTCGTGACGACGAACCCCTCGACCATCAGGATGCCGAAGATGCTCCCGACGCCGACGGGCAGGCCGAACGCAGTATGGAACAAGCGGCCGGCGCCGACGGCGAACGCCAGAACGGGGTTCGCCTGGCCGCCCGCCCCGGGCCAGACCAGGTCGCGGTAATCCGCAAACGAAAGGCCCCAGACGACGGCCGCCATCACCAGGGCCGCGAAGAGCGACTCCAGCAGCATCCCGCCGAAGGCGATGGGGCGCGAGTGTTTGATGAGCCAGCACTGTTTGCTCGTGGTGCCTCCCGCCACAAGCGAGTGGAAGCCCGAGATGGCGCCGCAGGCCACCAGGACGAAAAGCATCGGCCAGACGCTTCCGGCCGTCGCCGACCCCCGCTCCAGGTGCTCCATGGCAAAGGCCGGCTCGTCGAACGCCGCGCCCTGGAACCCCGCCGCCGCAACCCCCACGACCAGCAGCGCGATGCCCGCGTAGAGGATCTGGACGTTCGTGAAGTCTCGCGGCTGAAGGAGAATCCAGACGGGGAGCGAGGAGGCGGCCCAGACGTACACCGTCAGGATAATCATCCAGAGCGTCCCGTCTATGGCGAGCGGCAATTGAAAGCCCACGACGATGCTCCCGACGGCGATGGCGCCGGTGATGAGGTAGACGGCCCACGTGGCCAGGTTGCGCTTGTAGAGGAGGTATCCGACGAGCGGCGCGAGGACCGTGATGAGGATGACGCTCGTCGAGGCGATGCCCCCGATCCGCCCCATCGCCACGCCGTCCACCACGCGCGTCTTCAGGTAGGTGTCCTCCGGCCGCACGCCCAGTTTGTCCAGCGGATATTCGCTCGTCAGGCTGGCGGCGGCGGCGTTCAGGAAGGCGGCGGTCACCAGCACGAGCATCAGGATCGTGAACAGGACGAACAGGACGAACCCCGGCCGGCCGAGTACCTTCCGGGCCACGTCGGCCATGCTCCGCCCGTTCTCCCTCAGGCTGATCGAGAGGGCTGCATAGTCGTGCACCGCCCCGAAGAGGATGCCCCCCACGAGGATCCAGAGCCACACCGGCCCATACCCGTAGCACGCCGCCATCGTCGGCCCGAGGATCGGCCCGGCCCCGGCGATCGTGGCGAAGTGGTGGCCGAAGAGAATGCTCGGGCGGGTCGGCACGTAGTCCTTATCGTCCTTAAAGAGCACGGCCGGCGTCGGACACGAGCGGTCCTCCCCCAGCCAGCGGGCCACCTGCCGACCGTAGAACCGGTACGCCAGGAGCAGCACGGGAACCGAAATGAGGACGACCCAGGCGATGTTCATTGGCGTCTCCCGTCGGATCGGCCGGCCGGACCCGGCGCGGGCTTGCGTACTATCCCGCGCCTCCGGCGCCCGTGCAAGGGTTTGCGTTCCGCCGCCCGGCCGCGTACAATGTGGAACCTTTTAGGAAAGGGTTGCCATGCGCGTTCGCAATCGGCTTCATCTGTTCCTCCTGGCGGCGGCGATGGTGTTCCTGGCGGTCGGCGCCGCCTGGGCGGAGGCGCCGCGCAACGTCATCCTCATGATCGGTGATGGGATGGGGCTGGAGCAGGTCAAGGCCGCCAGCCTCTATGCGACCGGCAAGCCGGGAGGACTGGCGTTCGAGCCCTACTATCGCGGCGAGGTCACCACCCACTCCGCCAATTCTGACCAAACGGGCGGCCACGTCACGGACTCGGCGGCGGCGGCAACGGCCATCGCCACCGGCCACAAAACCACCAACGGCCGGCTCTGCGTGACCCCCGACGGACGCCAACTCACCACGGTCCTCGAATGTCTGGCCCGCCGCGGCAAGTGGACCGGCCTCGTGACGACTGTGCCCATCACCCACGCGACGCCGGCCGGCTTTGCGGCTCACAACAACAGTCGCGACAACTACGAAGCGATCGCCGCCGATTACTTCGAGCGATCGCGGCCGAACATTCTCTTCGGGGCGTACTGGGCGGACGGCAAGGGGGTGACCGAGGCGAAGGCCCTCGCGGCCGGATACGCCGTCGTCCGCACGCGGGACGAACTCGCCGACTTCCTCCGCCGACCTGCCGACCCCGGCGCCGATTCCCCTCACCTCTCCGGCCAGTTCGCCGCCGGCCAGTTGCCTAATGAGTTCGACGATGCCAACCGGCAGGGCGAGCCGACCGTCACCTACGACACCGCGCCCCACCTGGCGGAGATGACGAGCGCGGCCCTGGAGATCCTCGCGCGCGGGCCCGACGGATTCTTTCTCATGGTCGAGGGGGGCACCATTGACTGGGCCTGTCACGCCAACCACCTCGAGAGCACCGTCGGCGAAACCCTCGCGTTCGCCCGCGCGTTCCAGGCCGTCCTGGATTGGGCCAAAGGCCGCCAGGATACCCTCGTCCTCGTCACCGCCGACCACGAAACGGGCGGACTCCGGGTCGTTCAACCCAAGGCCGCCGGCGAGTATCCCGACGTCTTCTGGGCCTCCAAGGGACACTCTGGCGCCAACGTCCCGCTCTACGCCCTCGGACCCGGCGCCGAACGGCTCGAAGACGTTGTGGACAACACGGACTTGTTTAGCGTGATGGCGGGCGAGGACCCGCCCGCGCCGCAGCCCCGGAGCGCCGTGACGGCCGAGCCGGCGGCCGTTGCCCCGTAGAACGCTCCGCGGACCTGTCCACCGTAGCCCGACCCGTCCGCCATAGCCCGCAGGGCGAAGGCGGAAGGGCGAAGGCGGAAGGATGCCCATGACGCGAAAGCAACTGCTCGTCGCCGCCGTCCTGGTCGTCGTCGCCCTTGCCGCGATCGTCGTCGCCTACGCCTTTCTGCCGGCCGACGCCGCCTGGCGCACCAATCGCCTGCTGCATCACGCGGCCCAGGCGGCTGCGGGCCTCGCGGCGCTCGGCGGCGCCGTCTGGGCCTTCTGGCCGCGACCGGCTCCGCGCCGACGGGACCTGGCGCGCCTGGAGGCGCACCGGCGAGTCCTCTTCGGCGCCGCACTCGTCGTCGTCACCGTCGCCTGGGTCGCCCTGACGGAAGTGTGGCGCGACCGCGTCGCCCGGTCGTTCCTGGAGCCGGCCCGGACGGACCTGGCGGCCGTCGCCCGCGCTCTCGACGCCTATGCCGCCGACCACGCCGGCAGCCTCCCCGCCGCCATCCAGGATCTCGCCCCGGACTACCTGCCGCGCCAGCGCCTGTACTACGTTTACCGCGACGGCCCGTTGCCGGCCGACCCGCCCCAAGCCGAGGCCGACCCGTCCTACGCCTTCGTCAAACCCAAGGTTCCCCAGACCGCCGACCGCCCACCCCGCCGCGAAGAAACCGTGCGGGCCTACCTGAGGTCGGGCCAGGCGTGGGCTCCCCTGACGGTCGTTGCGGACAAGGCGGGGCACGTCCGAATCGTCGGCGAGGACTTGGTCACCCGCTTTGAGCAGGAGCCGTGACGGGACTGCTCGCCCGGAACCCCCAAAGCCCCGTCTTGAGCGCAGTTTACCCGCCGTGGCGGGCGAAAGGCGGGATTCTGCTAGACCGGCGCAAAAAGAAACCGGAGCCGCATCCCTCCTTCACGGTCCGGTCGGGTGGCACTGGCGGCTTGCTTGCCACGCCATAGCCCGAAGGGCGAAGGCGGGTCCGCCAGTGCTTCTGCCAACACCTACCTGCCTGCGCGCAAAAAGAAACCGGAGCCGCATCCCTCCTTCACGGCCCGGTCGGGTGGCACTGGCGGCTTGCCCGCCAGTGCTTCTGTCAACACCTACCTGCCTGCGCGCAAAAAGAAACCGGAGCCGCATCCCTCCGTCACGGCCCCGGTTCGCGGTAGCCTCCCCCGGAATTACCACCGGAAGCGTCCGGCCAACCGCCGCCGTTCGCTCCCTACATACTACAGGCGCTACCCACAACCCCTTGGCGGTGAACAAACACTCCACTTGGGACAAAACCCTTACGGGTTGGCAGGAAGAACCGCCAACCGCTCCTTCACACACACGCTTCATTCTACACCATAACCGGCCGATTGTCAAATCGGTTGGGCCGGGATTTTCCTGTAATTTGATAACCCGCCGATTGTCAAACCGGGTTGGGCCGGGATTTTCCTGTGATTTGACGATTGTTTGGGGCGTTTCCGCGGCCAAATTGGCACGCCGTTTGCTGCAGACCCCCCATCCGCTCTGTCATCCCGAGCGCAGTCGAGGGATCTCGCCTCGAATCCTTCGCCTTTCGCCGTCCCTTTGAACTTTGAACTTGCCACTTTGAACCGCCGTTTTCCCTTGCCCTCCCCCCTCCTCCCATGCCAAAATCAACCCGGCCCATTCGAGGGGGGCTTCATGAACCGACCGGCGAATCCCGACGGATTTCAGTTGCACAGGCCTTTCGACCGATCTATTGTCTGGGTCGCCGTCTGGGGCTATAATGACTTCGACGGGGGAATCCTGGGGTGACAGCGGACTACGTCTGCAAGACCATCGACCCGAACAACCCGGCCGGGCCGCCCGTCGACGCGATCTTTCCGGGCCATCTGACGTTACGGTACTGGAAGTACTCGCCTGTGGACTTCGAGAACCTTCGGGCCGCCAACTACGTGCTCGAAAACCCGAAGCGGATCTTCTTCGGCGTGCGAGCATACAACCAAGGCGGCTGGTGCTACACGGGGCGGCCCGCCCAGTGGTACATCAAGGAAGGGGCGCTGGTGCCCTTCCCGAAGGAAAGGGTCTTCGCCGTCTACCTGAACCCGAACATGCACGTGTATCAGTGCCGGGCCGAGTACGCGGACCCGGTTGATCCTTTGTGCCCCGTGAACTGGCAAGACAGATACCGAGGGCTGACATGGAAAAGCACTTCCTAGCCGACATGATGGAAGGCGAAGGGAGGTCCGAGTTCCGCGCCGAGCCGTGGTACAACCCTTACGGCGACTGCATCGACTACAAGATGGCCGATGAAGCCGTCGTGGCCGAAAGGGTTGACGAACTCCTGACCGTGTACAACTCGGCCGTGGACAACCGGCCCATCGGATTCCAGATCAAAGGCGTTCAAGCGATCATCAGGAAGTTAGGACTGGACGGACTGGCCTTCGCTTCGCAGGCGAAGGCGGGGGCCGTGAAGAGCATATCCATTGCGGCCCTTTTGCTGGCGGCCTACGAAGAAAGAGAACCAACGCTTGCCCGCCGGCGTGCCTACGCGGCCGCGATGGAACCGGCCGAGAAACGCTCCATCCCGGCCGACCAACTCCAACCGGCCTAAACCCCGCTGCAAAACCCCCGAAGGCCGTCCCACCACGGCGGCCTCTTTTTCATACGCACCAACATTGACAACCGTTGCTGATGCGAGTACCCTTCATGCCATGCCGAAGGATCACGCGATACTCGCCGCGCTCAAGCGCTTCGCCGATGCCGTATCGGCCAAAATGAACCAACTCTCGGCCGGCGAACCCGAAGACCAGTTGCGCGCACCCTTCGAGCAATTCATCGCCGAGGTCGGGAAAATCCAGGCCATCAGGATCGTCTGCACCGGCGAAACGCGACTCCCCGGCCGCATCGGCAAACCCGACTACGCCGTGCACTCCGGCGGCCTCCTCACCGGATACGTCGAACTCAAAGCCCCCGGAACCGGGGCCAACCCGAACCGCTTCGCCGGCCACAACCGCGACCAGTGGAAACGCTTCAAGGCCATTCCAAACCTCCTTTACACCGACGGCAACGAATGGGGGCTGTACCGAACCGGCAACGCAGTCCGCCCTCTCGCCCGCATGTCCGGCGACCTGGGAACGGACGGCAAGAAGGCCGTCACCGCAAAAGACGCGCAGGCTCTACTTCCGATCCTGACAGACTTTCTTTCCTGGCAGCCCACCATCCCGACAAAGGCGAAGGGGAAGATTGACCTCGCGGCTTTTGCCGACATGCTCGCTCCCCTTTGCCGCATGTTGCGAGAGGATGTGACCGAGGCATTGAAGGATCCCGCTTCCCCGCTCGTCCAACTGGCCAAGGACTGGCGGCAACTGTTGTTTCCCGACGCGGACGACGACCGTTTCGCCGACGCCTACGCCCAGACCGTGACCTTCGCCCTCCTGCTGGCCCGAAGCGAAGGGGCCGACCCCCTGGCCCTGGCGAATGCCCAGGCCGCCCTTGCCGCCGAACACAGTCTGCTTTCCCGCGCCCTTCAGGTATTGACCGACCCTAACGCCCAGGCGGAAATCTCCGCTTCTCTGAACCTCCTCATTCGCGTCATCGGCCAAGTGCCGCCCGCCGCCCTTACGGGGCCGGAAGACCCCTGGCTCTACTTCTACGAAGATTTCCTCGCTGCCTACGACCCCAAGTTGCGCAAGGACGCCGGGGCTTACTACACGCCCGTGGAAGTGGTCCGCGCCCAGGTCCGCCTGATTGACGACCTTCTGACAAACCGTCTTGCCAAGCCCCTGGGCTTTGCCGACCCCGACGTGGTGACCCTGGACCCCGCCGCCGGCACGGGTACATACCTTCTTGGCGTCATCGACCACGCCTTGGCCAAGGTGGAGGCCCAACAAGGCGCGGGAGCCGTGCCGGGGCAGGCGTCGGCCCTGGCAGGCAACATCTACGGCTTTGAAATCATGGTAGGCCCCTACGCCGTAACCGAGCTTCGCGTCAGCCGCGCCCTCGCCGACAAGGGGGCGAAGCTGCCCGCCGGCGGAAGCCACGTCTACCTGACCGACACGCTGGAAGGCCCCAACACCCCGCCCCCGGTGCTGCCGTTCTACCTGAAGCCCATTGCCGAGCAACACGCCAAGGCCCTGAAGGTCAAGGCCGCCGTGCCCGTCATTGTCTGCCTGGGCAATCCGCCCTATGATCGCCACGAGGCCGCCGACGAAACCAACAAGGCACGCACAGGCCACTGGGTACGCTGGGGCGAGGACGGCAAGGGCACGGCCGCGATCTTCAAGGATTTCCTGGACCCCGCCCTTGCTGCCGGCCACGGCATGCACGTCAAGAACCTCTACAACTTGTACGTTTACTTCTGGCGATGGGCGATGTGGAAGGTCTTTGAGCACAAGACTTCCGCCGGACCCGGCGTCGTCTCATTCATCAGCGCCTCAAGTTACCTGGACGGCGACGCCTTCTGCGGCATACGCGAGCACATGCGCCGCCTGTGCGACGAAATCTGGGTCCTCGACCTCGGCGGCGAAGGCCGCGGCACGAGAAAAAGCCAGAACGTCTTCGCCATTCAAACCCCCGTGGCCATTGCCGTGACCGCCCGCTACGGCAAGGCCGACAGGGACACTCCTGCCAAGGTCCACTTCGCCCGGATCGAGGGCACGCGCCAAGAAAAACTGAAAGCTCTGTATGCTATTCAAGAGTTCGCAACCCTTACTTGGCAGGACTGCCCGGACGATTGGCACGCCCCCTTCCGACCTGCCGGAGGTGGTGCATACTTCGACTGGCCGTTGCTGATAGATGTTCTGCCCTGGCAACATTCCGGCATTGAATGTAAGCGAACGTGGCCCATCGCACCCGACGAAGGCACGTTGCGGAGACGATGGCGGGCGCTGCTGAAAGCTTCGGATCGTGCGGTTCTGTTCCGCGAAACAGGCGATCGGACGGTTGCAGGAACCTATGCTGTTGCCATTACACCCGAAGGGTCATCCAAGCGCATTGCCGACTTGCCAGCGAATGCCGCAACGCCGCCAATTGTCCAATGCGGGTTCCGGTCTTTCGACCGCCAACGCATTATCGCCGATGCCCGCTTGATGTCCCGCCCGAGACCCGACCTTTGGGCCGCCCACGGCGAGGGACAAGTATATCTCACCACGCTTCTGAATCATCCTTTGGGGGGCGGTCCTGCACTCACCAGTTGCTGTGACATTCCCGACCGGCACCATTTGCGTGGCTCGTACGGCGGCAAAGACGTAATTCCTCTTTACCGCGACGCGGCGGGCAAGGAAGCCAACATCCTGCCCGGCCTGCTGGACGTGCTGACGAAAGAGTACTGGCGCAAGGTTACGCCGGAGGATTTTCTGGCCTATGTTTACGGTCTACTGGCGCAACCCGCTTTCACGGATCGCTTCGCGGAGGAACTGGGAACCCGCGAATTGCGCGTGCCCCTGACCAAGGACGCGGGCCTCTTCGCCAAAATCCAAGACGTGGGCGCGCGCCTCTTATGGCTGCACACCTACGGCCAGCGCTTCGTCCCCAAGGGTAAACACCTTGGCCAGGTGCCGAAAGGCAAGGCCCGCTGCACAAAACCCGTGCCGGGCGGCACCGCCGCCTACCCCGAAAAATACGAATACAATGACGCGACCCACACCCTCCACGTCGGTGATGGCGAGTTTGCCCCCGTCGCGCCGGAAGTCTATGAGTTTGAAGTCTCCGGCCTGAAGGTCGTCCAGTCGTGGCTCGGCTACCGCAAGAAGGAGCCCAAGGGCAAGAAGTCCTCGCCCCTCGACAAGATCAACCCCGACAAATGGCCGACCGAATTCACCACCGAACTGCTGGAACTCCTGTGGGTCCTGGAAGCGACCCTGGCCGAATACCCCGCCCAGGCCAAACTCCTCTCGGCCGTCGTGAAGGGGCCGTGTTTCAAGGCCGCCGAGTTGCCGCCCGTCCCCGACGCCGCCCGCAAGCCGCCTTCCCGTCCCACCGGCAAGCAGCTGTTCGACGAGCACCTGGAAGAAGATACCTGACCCCTGAAGGTTCCCCTCTCCCTCCCCCTTCCCCATTCCCCTGTTACCCGTTGCCTGTTGCCTGCTTTCCGGCATGCAAATCCCGTGCCAAACTTCGCGGGAAAACCGCCAACCCATCAACCACGCTCCATAACATAGGAGGCAAAACGAGGGTTCTGCGAGGTAAAGCCGGGGCAGTACGGGGCACCTGCGGGGCAAATCGGGTCAAAATCGAGGTCAAAACGGGGCGTTTTGCACCCCAAATGGACCTTTCCACACCCCAAAACCCCCCTGGCGCTCTCCAAACGCGGCCGGGACCCTCCAAAAAACGCCCTAAAATCCGCCCGCCCCCCAAAAAATTTTTTCGGATTTTTTCCTAACCGCCGGTGCCAAGGGTTTCCCGGACGCGGCCCGGGCAGAGGCCGCTCCGGCCGCACAAAAGGCTCCCGCCGATCCGTGCCGAAAGATTGCGGGGCAAGGGGGCACCGCATCGGTTGCGAGCCTGGAAAAAGCAACGGAGCACGAAGACCCCTGGACGGCGCGGGAGGCGGCGTGGGCCCTTGCCCGGGTGCCGCACCCGAGCGCCTCGGAGGCCCTCCATCGCGTGCTGAAGACGGACAAGCGGGCGGAGGTTCGGCAAATCGCGGCGCTGGCGCTGGGGCGTCGGTGCGAGAACAATTCGCGCCAGGTGCTGCGCGAGGTCGCCCGGACGGACCCGGACGGGGAGGTTCGGGCGGAAGCCGTCGCCGCGGTGGGCATGGTCGGAACGCTGGAGGACGTGGCGCTGTTGGCGGAGGTGGCGGCAACGGACGCGGATCCGATAGTCCAGAGCCGGGCCGTCGCCGCCGCGGGCGCCCTTCTGGGTATCACGTTCCATTATGACACGAAAGCCTCGGAGGCGGAGCGGCGCAAAATGCTGGAGACGATCCGTTCAATCGCCCCGACGATGGCTCAACGTTTGCGGGAGGCGATGGCGCAGGAGGGCACACCATGAACCGTTCGAGCGCGGCCGGGTTCACCCTCGTCGAACTGTTGGTGGTCATCGTCATCCTGGGGCTCCTCTTGGCACTGCTCCTACCCGCCCTCCAGACCGCGTACGACGGGGCGGCGGCGACCCAGTGCCGAAGCAACCTCGAAACTCTCTTCCAGGCCCAATCCCTCTACCGGGCGGACAAGAAGTCCAGCCTGTTCACAACGGGCGCCGGGTGGGTCTGGAACCTGATACCCTACCTGGAGGGGCGGACGGAGGTCCTGTTGTGCCCGCGCGGGCCAGGAGCGACCATCGCTGCTGGGATGGAAGGGGGGAACGGAGGAGGCGGCGGCGGAGGCGGCGGGGGTGGCGGCGGGAGCACCACCACCATCCTGAAAACCTCCGACATTTCCTGGGAAATCTACAGCGGCGCGACACACCTCTACAACATTAACCTCAGCCAGACCCAGTACATGAGGGTTTCGCCGGGAACGCAGGGACCCGGCTGGACCCGCTTCTCGATCGAAGACCTGTCTCCAGGCGGAGGGGGGCGACGACTGGAACGACATCGTCGCTGAGGTCAAGTTCGAGAACGGGAGGCCCGATCTCATCAGCTTCTTCCCGGGATCGGGGCACAGTTACCACTACAAGTTCAAGATCTGCGACGAGATCATCTACGAGAACTACGAGTCGAACGGCGACACGTCCATGATCGGCGCGCCGCCGTTGTCCCTGGCGTCGTACGGCCAGGCGGTGAGCGACTACGGCCTGAGCCGGGGATCCTACGATCGCGCGAGCGGCCCGGTGCCACAGATTGACGCGAAACTCTTCTTCCTCCTCGACTACGCCAAGTCCCTCGCCGACTATAGCGACCTCGGCCGCGACCCCGCGAACACGTACTTCGTGACGGACCCGGACGCCTGGACGCCGCCCGAAGGATACGAAAACGTGGATTGGCGGAAGGTGACGGCGTTGCGGCATTTCGGGATGGCCAATGTCCTCTTCTGCGACGGCCACGTCGAGGCCCTGCCCTTCGAGCCGCAATCCGACGAGGACCTGGCCTCCCAGAAGTACCTTCGCCTCGACAGCCCGCTGTGGCGTTACGGTGGCATGTAGCCTCCCGTAAGAGCCCCTTTCCCAGGCTCAGACCGCCGCGCCGGCCAAACCGAAAGAATTTGACCCCAATCAAGGCACGTCTGCCGCGGCGCGGCCATAATATAGATGGGAGACGAACGGTGCCCCGCCCCGGAGGCAGACCGGCGGCGCCGCGGCCCGCAAACGGGCGGGAGGACTTTCGATGCCCATCAGCCAATGCCCGGGACAGGACAAACGGTTCTGGAAGCCCGAGGACATCTTCGAGAACCCGTGTCCGCGGTGCGGCCGGCCGATCGAGTTCTGGAAGGACGATCCGCGCCGGCGGTGCACGCACTGCGGCGCCGTGGCGGCGAACCCGCGGTTCGACACCGGCTGCGCCAAGTGGTGCCGATTCGCGCGCGAGTGTCTCGGCTCGGCGGCGATCGAAGCCGCTGACGCGGCGCTCGGCGAGACGCTCATCGAGGAAATGAAGCAGGTGTTCGGCGAGGACGCCCCGCGGGTCCGCCACGCCCTCCGCGTCCTCGACTGTGCCGAGCAGATCCTCCAGTCCGAGCCCGCCGACCCGCTGGTCGTCAAGGCGGCGGCGGTGTTGCACGACATCGGCATCCGCGCGGCCGAGGCCAAGCACGGCTCGTCGGCGGGGAAGTACCAGGAAATCGAAGGGCCGCCCATTGCCCGCGCCATTCTCGCGCGTCACGGCGTGGACGCCGAGCGCATCGAGCACATCGAGCGCATCGTCGGGGGCCATCATTCGGCCGGCGGCACGGCGAGCCCCGAGTTCCGCATCCTCTGGGATGCCGATCACCTGGTGAACCTGTTTGACGAGGCCCCGCCGGAGCAACCGGCCCCGCCGGCCGAGCACGTGGACCGCATCTTCAGAACCGAAACCGGCCTCCGCATCGCCCGGCGGCGCCTGGCGCAGCGAGGCGAAGGCTAGCGGCCGGCGGCCTGTTTCGTCCGGCGAAAGGTGAACCGCCCCCCGGGCGTCACATAGTTGAAGACCTGCTCCAGCCGGCGCCGCTCGGAGCGGACCTCGAACGCCTCGCGCGCCAGGCGAGTCTCGCGCACGTCCTGGAACGCCATCACCCGGCGCGGATCGCCCCCGCCGCCCCTCGCCTCCATCAAGAGGACCACGTTGACCATCCGCCGGCCGCCGGCGCCGTCTGCGACGGCCACGCGCAGTTCGCGGAGGTCGGCGTCGGCCAGCGGCAGCGCCAGCAAACGCACCAGCGCATAGCCGATCCCTTCGAACCGCACCTCGACCGCGCCGCCCGGCGCGCCGCCGGCCGCCGGCGACGCCGCATCAAACAGCACCGCCACCTCGTCGCCGCTCGCCGGATCGGCCAGGACGAGGATCCGGCTCGAGCCGCGAAAGACCATCGCCGGCTGAAGGATGAAGAGGTCCGCAATCCGCACCTCCCGCCCCGGGGCCACGTGCAGCGTGACGGCGACCACCGGCTCCTCGCCCGCCCGACGGAACTCCACCTCAAGCCCCTCCATCCGGTCCCACTGGCGGACGACCATTTCCATGACCCGCAGCAGCCGCGGACCCCACTCCAGCGCCGCACGCACCACCGCGGCCGCACCGGCGCCCGGCGCGGCGGGCGGCGCATCGCGCACCTCGGCCGCCAGCCTCTCTTCCAGCAGACCCCGCAGGTCGTCCGGCTCGGCCGCCTCGCGCATCGCGCGGGCCACCGCCCCGTGAAGGTCCGACGGGTCCTGGCGCCCCGCCGATGCAAACGCCAGGCGCAGCACCATGCGGGCGAGCGCCTCGCGCAGCCGGCCGAACTCCGCCGGTTCCATCCCGGCGAGAAGCAGGCCGCCCGACCGCTCATTCAGGTAGGTGACGGCGAGGGAAAGGAGCGGCTCGTCGCCAAAGGCCTCGGCCTCGTCGGCCGGTTCCGCACCGCCGTCCGGCGCCGGGGCCGACGAGAGGCGGACGATGCGTTCGGCGTCGGCGAGGGCGGCGGCCGTCGCAGAGGCCCACTGGCGGTGAGTCGCACGCGTGTCGGACCTCGCCACCGCGCGGAAGTTTTCGATCGCCTTGCGCGCCTCCGCCAACCTGTCGGCGGCCATCGCCGCGTGCTGCGGGCTAATGGCGAAGGAGAGCGATTCGGCCCCGGCCTTCAACCGGTCCGCCGCCCGCACGATGCTGACCGTCGAACGCACAAGGCTCGGGTCCTGACGGATGTGCCACCGCGTCGGGAACGCCCGGCCGCCGACCTGGAGCGGCGCGCTTTGGGCCTCGTCCCAGCGGGCGGCCTCCAGCCGCCAGTACCGGTCGAGTTCCTCCGGCGCAACCGGCCGGCGCGCAATGCAGCCGCCCGCGACCAGAAGAACGACGCCGGCGGCGATTGGCCACGGTATCCGCACCCGCCACCTCCGCTCTATCGCGCCGGTGCGTTGTCGGCGGCCTCCAGTTCTTCGGCCCGCCCGCGCAGGCGCCGCTCAAACTCGCCCTTGGGAAACGACGCGCCCTCGAAAACCGCCTGCTCAATCTGGCGCCAGGCGGCGACCACCTGGGCGTCGTTCCCCAGGGACGCAATCGAGTCAGCCAATTGCCTGAGGGCCGCCGCCCCCGCGCTTTCGTCCGCCTGGATGATGAGAAATCCCTCCAGACCGTTGTCGAGATACGCCTGGACGTCGGAGATCTTGTCTCCGACGCCGATGGCCCGGCCGGTGAACCGCCGGCGGAGGTCGGCCAAGGCGCCGGACTTGAACGCACCGCTCCCTTTCAGAAACCCCCCGACGTCCGACAGGAGCACCGGACCGGCGGGGTATCCCTGCTCCCGCAGCCAGGCCTTCGACTTCGGGCCGAACAGGTCCGGCCGGTGCGTCAGGTACACGACCGCGTACGTGCCGGCCAGCCGCTTCATCACCTCGACCGAATCCGGCATCGGCTCCGGGTCGCCGACGAGGACTTCCTGGAAGCCGGACGCGACCAGCGTCTTATCGAGGTCCACGACGAGTAGCGGCGCGTCAGCCGGACGGCACAGGAGGAAGACGTCCACCGGCTGGGGGGGCTCGGCGGGAAATCCATTCGGCGACAGGTCCGCCCGGAAGACGTAGTCGCCCGGGCCGGGCGGAGCAAACGAGACGGCCGCCACGCCGTCAGCGTCCGTCTCGGCCGCCTTGTAGAAGACGCCGCCGCGGGAGAAACGGACGACGTAGCCGGGTTGGTCGCGCAACAGGTCGCCGCCCTGGAGGTGGGCCCGGAGGAGAACTTCCTCGCCCGGCAGCGCAAGGGCGTCGGCCGCAGTGAAAAGATACCCTTGGCGCGCCCCGAGGAGGACGTCCTGGGCTCCGCATCCTGCGGCCGCCGCGAGAACCGCCATCGTCAGAACCGATGCCGCGCGCGCCATGGGGCGAGCCCTTCCGAATCTCCCGCGCCCAGCGTACCCGTGCCGGCGCCGGAAAGCAACGCTCGACGCCGGCGGGCCGACGCAGTATCATAAGCGCCGCAAAGCCATGCTCCGCCCGCACCTGTGGAGGCGCAGAGACCCATGGCCCGAATCCCCGTGGCAGCAGCGACGCTGGCGGCCGTGCTCCTCGGCGCCTCGGGATGCGGTCCCCCCACGTTGACGGTGCGCCACACTTTTCCGCCCGACCTTCCGATCCCGGCCGAGGCTAAGCGCGTCGCCCTCGGCGAGTTCGCCGTGGCGGGCGGACCGGCGGACGCGTACGGCCCATTCCTCGCCCGCGTCCTCGCCGAATGCCTCGAGGACTCCGGCGCGTACACCGTCGCTACGGACGGAGCCGCCGACCTCGTCATCACCGCCGTCGTCTCCATCGCCGCTCAAGATATCGAAACGGTGCGGACCGTCCGGCGCCTGGAGCCCGAGACGCGCCACATGGAACACATCGAGGTGCCTGCGCTGGTGCGGACTGCGGCGGTGACGGCGACGTTCGAGATCTGCCGCGAGCCGGGCGGCGAGCGCATCGCCGCCGCCGAGATCCCCCGGACCTACCGCTCGACGGCCGACCCGCGGACGCGGGGCCCGATCGGCCTGGACCGGGCGGACGACCCGGCCAATATCCCGCCCGCCGACACCGTCATCCGCGAGCTGCTCGCGTCCTGCGCCGACCGATTCGTCGAGATGCTCCGGCCACGCCAGGCCTCGGTGCGGATCGCGCTTCGCCCGGCGCCGGGAAAGGCGGGCGCGAAAGGCCTGGAGGCCGCCCGCCGCGGCGACTACCAGGCCGCCGCCGACCTCCTGCGCGAGGCCCTCGGGACGGACCCCGCCGGCGCGGACCTCCTTTTCAACCTCGCCGCCGTCCTCGAAGCCGACGGACGCCTCCAGGACGCCCTCGAAACCTACGAGAAGGCGGGCGAGGACCCCGCCGCCAGGGAAGCCGCCGCCCGCGTCCGCCGCGCTATCGCCTGGACGCCGTAGCGCCAGCCCCAAGTGCCCTGCGTCATGCGTAGAGGGCGGCGACGGCATCCACGGGAGGCGGAACGAGCCGCTCCGTCCGGCGCTTGCGCCGGATGCGCCGACCGGCATGGGCCGGGAGAAACTCGCCGACGATCGCCGCGACGATGCCTTCGGCCTGGAGGGCGGCGACGATCCGCTTCGCAATCTGCGGTGCCGCAGCCGCCAGGAGCGCCCCGGAACCGATCGCTTCCAGCGGGTCAATGCCCGCCGCCTCGCAGACCGCGCGCGTCTCGTCGCGAACCGGGATCGCCTCGCCGTCCACCTTGATGCCCAGCCCGGCGGCTTCGGCCATTTCCCAGAGGCCCGTTACCACGCCGCCCTCGGTCACGTCGTGAAGGGCGCGGGCGCCGGAGTCGCGCGCCACGATCGCCTCCCGCACGACTGAGATGCCGGGGTCCACAAGATACTCGCGAGCCCGGGCGAGGACGGCCCGTCCGACGGCGCGGGCGATGCGCTTGCCCCTTTCGCGGGCCACGAGGGCCGTCGCCTCGATCGCCGCACCTTTGGTCACGAGAACGAGGTCGCCCGCCAGCGCGCCGCCGCTCGTGACGGGGGCGCGCCCTTCCAGGTCGCCGACCATCGTCCCGACCACAATCGGACGCGCGAGGTCGGCCGTCCGCTCCGTGTGCCCGCCGACCCACAGGCAGCCGACGCTCCGGCAGGTTTGGCCGATGTCGGCGAAGATTGCTTCAGCCGTCCGCGCCTTCGCCTCAACCGGCACCAGGATCGTGGCCAGGAAGAACTTCGGGCGGGCGCCGCAGGCGGCGACGTCGTTCGCATTGACGGTGACGGCATAGAGGCCGATGCGGTCGGCCGCGAAGGTGACCGGGTCGGTCGCCAGGACCAGCCGCTCGCCGCCGACACGGACGACGGCGGCGTCCTCGCCGATGCGCGGGCCGACGAGGACGTCCGGGGAGTCGTCGTCGGCCCCAACGGGGCAGGCGTGGCGGCGCAGGAGGCGCGCTAGGTCCCGGGCCGGCCACTTGCCCGGCTTCGTCCCGGCGCGCCGGGACTTCGCCGGGGCGAGGCCGGGCTCGCCACGGCGAGTAAACGTCGGGTGGTGCCGCGGTTTTCGGGCGCGCTTCGTCATCGCTTACGCCAGCGTCTGGGCGGCCAAGTCCACATCGTCCACCTTGAGGACGAGGACGGCCTTGCCCCGGCCGCGATCCCCGCTTCCATAGATATATTGAATATTCACTTGTGCGGCGCCGAGGCGTGCGGCGATCGCCTCCAGGGCCCCCGGCCGGTCCTCCAGGTCCAGCACCAGGACGTCCTGCGCCAGGACCGCGAGGCCCGCCTGCTTCAGGGCCTTCTGGGCGGCCGGAGGGTCGCTCACGAGCAGGCGGATGGTCGAGAGGTCGGTGGCGTCCGATACGCTCAGGCCGCGAATGTTCACCCCCGCCTGGGCCAGCACGCGGCACAGGCGCTCCAACTGGCCCGAGACGTTCTCCAGGGTCACGCTCAACTGCCTGGCTTTCTCCACGGTCGGCTCCTTTTTGGGCTGACGTAATACCCTATGCGTATTATACCGGGCCGGCGCGCCCGTGTCAGCGCCGGGAGCGAACAAAAGTGGCACGCGGGCGGGCGGGATGATAGACTTCCGCGCTCCACGGGGGAAAAGGAGGACGGCGGATGGCGGGCGGAAAGGTCTGGTCCCAGGCGAAGCGGCTGGCGTGGTTCCGGGAGGCGCGTTTCGGCATGTTCATCCACTGGGGGCTCTATTCGCAACTGGCGCGCCACGAGTGGGTGATGAACCGCGAGCGGATCCCCCTGGCCGAGTACGAGCCGCTGGCCGACTCCTGGAAGCCGAAGCCGCGCCCGGCCCGCCAGTGGGCGCGCCTGGCAAAGGCCGCCGGCATGAAGTACATGGTCATGACGACCAAGCACCACGAGGGGTTCTGCCTGTGGGACACGCAGCAGACGGATTACAACGCCGTCTGCCGCGGTCCGGGGCGCGACCTCGTGCGCGAATACGTCGAAGCCTGCCGCGAGGCCGGCCTGAAGGTCGGCTTCTACTACTCGCTGATGGACTGGCACCATCCGGACGGCGCGCGCTGCGCCACGAGCGAGGCGGCGCGGCGGCGGTTCGTGGATTTTACGCACGGCTGCGTGCAGGAACTCATGACCAACTACGGAAAGATTGACATCCTTTGGTACGACGTTTCCGAGCCGCTCCAGACGCCCGAGGCGTGGAAAAGCCGCCGGATGAACGCCATGGTCCGCCGCCTCCAGCCCCACATCCTCATCAACAATCGCTCCCGCCTGCCGGAGGACTTCGGCACGCCGGAGGAACACGTCACCGCGGCCGAGGCCGGGCGGGCGTGGGAAGCGTGCATGACGTTCAACGGCTCATGGGGCTGGCAGCCGTGCCCCCCGGAGGACTGGCAATCCGTCCGCGACGTGCTGCGCATGCTGCGCTCTTGCGCGGCGGGGGACGGGAACCTGCTCCTGAACATCGGCCCGCTGCCGGACGGCTCTGTGCCGCCGGAGGCCTCTGAGCGCCTCCTGCCGGTCGGCAAGTGGCTGAAAAAGTACGGCGAGGCGGCGTACGGCAAGGTCACGCGCGTGGACAAGGGCCTCCACGAGTGGACGAACATCGGCGTCTGGAGCCTCAAGGGGCGCAGCGCCTACTTCTGGTGCTTCCGCTGGCCGGGTTCGGAGTTGGCGCTCGGAGGATTGCGGACGAAAGTCCGGCGGGTCACGCTGCTGGGAGGCGGCAAGGCGTTTCCGTTCCGGCAGACTTTGGACCGGCTGGTAATCCACGGCCTGCCGAAGCGCTGCCCCGACCCCATTGCCGACGTGGCGGTGCTTCGGCTCGATTTTGCGGCCCCCCCGCGCCAGGTGCTCGGCGCGCTGTGCGTGGACCGCTAAAGCATCGTCCGAAAACTTGCGCGGCGGCGCTCCGCCGCCGCCGCGCGCCCGTTTGCAGCCTTGCACTCGCCCGCTCGGGCGCTGTAGCCTAAGGTTGGACACTTCGCCCGGAAGGAGGCGTTCGGATGGTGAAGCACGGCACCGGATGGATGGGACGATTGGCGGGCTGGGCGTGCGTCGCCTTGGCGGCGGTTTCGGTGACGGCGTGGGCATGCGGAGCGCTGGCGGCGGCGCCGTCGGTTTCGGAAACGGCTGCGGAGGCACCCGCGGCGGAGCCGACGGACGACACGGCGGTGCAACTCGAGCAGGGGCTCGCGCGCTGGGCCGACGAGCACCTGGGCACGTGGGCTTCGATCGAGGTTCTGGGCGTCGCGGTCTGGCAGTTCCTGGCCGCGTTCGCGTTTATCCTCCTGGGGCTCGTGGCGAAGAAGGTTTCCGATTTCGTGATGGAGCGGAAAGTGCTCCCGCTTCTTCGGCGGACGCCGTTCCACTTCGACCACCTCCTGGCGGAGGCCGCTTCCAAACCCATCGGGCTGCTCCTGCTGCTGGGGGGCTTGGGGCTGGCCGTGGCGGCGCTGCGGCTGCCGACCGACCCGAACGTCCGCGCTTTCGCTTACGGAGCCCTGAAGGTCCTGGCGGCAGCGGACCTGGTGTGGTTCCTCTTTCGCCTGGTGGACGTCCTGGTCGGGTACCTGGCGCGCATCGCCAAGCGCACCGACTCGAAACTCGACGACCAACTCGTGCCGCTCGTCAGAAAAGCCTTGAAGGCGACGATCGGGGTGGTGTGCGGCGTGTGGGTGGTGCAACTGCTGGGGTACAGCGTTTCGAGCCTCCTGGCGGGGCTGGGGATCGGCGGGCTGGCGGTGGCCCTGGCGCTCCAGGACACGCTGGGGAACTTCTTCGGCTCGATCTTCATCTTTCTGGACCGCCCGTTCGCCGTCGGCGACATGGTCAAGGTGGACGACGTTGAGGGCGTCGTCGAGCATATCGGTTTCCGCTCGACGCGCATCCGCACCTGGCCGGCGACGCTCGTGACGATCCCCAACAAGCACGTGGCCGATGCGAAGATTGACAACTGGTCGAAGATGCCGAAGCGGCGGGTGTTTCAAACGGTCGGCGTGACGTACGAGACGACGGCCGACCGGATGGAGCAGGCCGTCGCCGCCGTCCGCGGGATCCTCGTGGCGGACGAGGGCGTGGACCAGGATTTTCTCGTCGTGCGGTTTTCGGATTTCGGCGCCTCGAGCCTCGACATCACCGTCATTTATTTTACGAAGGCGGTTCCGTACGCCGACCATTTGGCGACGAAGGAGCGCGTGAACCTGGCCATCATGCGGGCGCTCGCGGGGCTGGGCCTTTCCATCGCGTTCCCGACGCGGACGGTGTACTTCGAGGGCGACGTGGCCAAGGCGCTGGCGGGACGCGCCGAACCCCATCGCCCCGGGACCAGGGGCTGAGCGGGGTTGCATAAGTTTGAGAATCAGAAGCCACGAATCTTTTTAGTTGAATATTTTAAGGGCTGACCCCGATGCCCCCTGTTTTCCTTCGAGACATCGCCCGTTCCCTCCTCTTGCTTGCCATTCCACACCGACGATCACCTCGCCTCGGCCGCCTGGCGAGGCGTCTTGCAATCGTTCGACGGCCGATACCGGGTCAGGACGCCCACGATCTTGCGGGTCGTCTCACCGCTGCGGCTCCAGGCATCCATGTCGCCGACCAGGCTCCAGCCGTTGCTGCTCCAAACGATGGCCATGGCCCTCTGCCAACTCGCCATCGGTTCGAGGATCAGTGACTGCTCGTACTGGTCGTCGCCGCAGTAGACGGAGTACAGTTGCTCAGGCGTTCTCACCTTGACGCAGTTTCCGTGAACGACCCAGGGCTGTCCTGTCTCGTCCGCCAGCGCCTTGCACAGCGCGACGGGGTTGATGGTAGGCCGGCCATGTCGCTTCAACGCCGCTTCGTCGGGGGCGGCGCCCGGTTCCACCACGATTTTCAGGGTGAAAGTTCCGTCGGCCTCCTGGGCCGGTGCATAATGCTTCTTGTGGAGCAGCGTGATCGTGGCCCGGCCCGGATACAGGGCTTGCAGACGCGCCTGCCAGGACCCATCTCCTTCGGGGCGGCTCGAGTCGGCCGGGCTCCAAGATGACCAGCCGTCCACCACCGCCTGAGTAGGGCCCTCGGTCACGTCAATGCGGTCAACCCACCAGCCCATTTCGCCTATTCTTGTAGAGGGCAGGGTAACGAGCACGTCCTGACCGGCGCATACCGTTAAGGTCTTGCCATTATCCGCGGGGACTACATTGACTATCTTGTCCACGCGGTTGTGGACCTCGCCGGGTGATACGCGGGATGGGGGCTGATCCTGGCAACCAATGACCGCCGCCAGCAGCAGCGCTGCCGCAGCAACAGCGATTCGATCAAGTGACATGTTGTTCTCCGGGACAGTTGATGGGGCCAAACCTTTTGACTCGCCTGTGCCGCCGAAGTTCCAGCAAAGAGGGGGCCCCTTAGCTTGTCCCCATGCGCCGGACAGTTTCCAGCCGGGAATAAGGTGGAACCGCCGCCATGGGTAACGTTCCCGCTGCTGTTGCGGAAGGAGCCCGAAAGGTGACCGGAGCAACAGCAGCACTCTCGGCAATGGAACACCCGTCGCCCCTGCCCGCCGAAGCCTTGGCGAAGGCAGGTGTCTCGATTCTATCTCGCCCCGCCGGCCGCACAAGAAGTCTTTCGCCCGCCCCAGGCTCCGCCAGGCCGTACACGCTTGCCGGGGTCCGTCGGTCCAGGCTCCTGTGCCGCCGGAGAAGGTTGTAGTACCCGAAGTACTGCACCAGCCCCGTGATTGGTGCCTGCCGACCGAATCGCCGGAGTAGAGGGTCTTAGAAATCGGCGGCCCGTCGGCGGGCGTCGGCAAAGGCGGCGGCGAGGGCCTTCTCAGCCGCGTCGGGCCCCTCGGCGGCGGTCGGCTCGATGAGAATGGTCTCGATCCGCTCAAAGCCGATGAAGCCGAGGGCGGCCTTCAGGTACGGCAGTTGAAAGTCCATCGCCTCGCCCCTCGAGCCTGCTCGGGGCGACCCTGAGTCTGCCGAAGGGTCGCCGCCCGAGCCGGGGCCGTACCGCCCGCCGCGCGCGAGAATCAGCATGCACGGCCGGCCGCGCAGGAGACCCTCGACCTTGCCTTCGGGCGTGTAGCGGAACGTCTCGCCCGGCTGGATGAGGACGTCGAGATAGTGCTTCAGGTGATACGGCAGGGCGAAGTTCCACATCGGCGCGGAGAAGACGAACTTTTCGGCCGTCTTGAATCGGCGGATGGTCTCGGTGACGCGGGCCCAAGCCTTCGCCTGCTCGGGCGCGGGCGCCTGACCGCCGAGAATGCGCATCTTGGCCCGCGCCTCGTCGCCTCGGAAAGGCGGCGGCGGGTCCGTCACCAGGTCCAGCGTCTCCAGCGTGTTGCCGGGATGCGCCTTCGCATAGGCTTCGAGAAACGCGCGGGCAACGCGGATGGAGAATGACTCATCCCCTCGCGGCGACGCCTGAACATGCAGCACGCGCGGCATCCTCGCACCTCCTTCGGGCTTCCTCCTATCATACGCGCCGCGAGCCGGCGGGGCCAGAGCGCCGGCCGCATGCTTTCTTTTGACAAGCGCGGCGGCGCGGTATACGCTGACCGACACCGGGCGGCGGGACCGCCGCACGAAAGGGGCATCCATGGCCGCGAAACGTTCGTCCCTTTGGGTGTTGGTCGGCATCGTGCTGGCCGCCGGATCGCTGGCCGGCTGCCAGAAGAGCCAGCCGGAACCCGGGCGGTATTACGCCAAGGCGGACGGTTTCAGCATCCGTTTCCCCTCCGACTGGGAGCGCAAGGAAGACGTCATGGGGACGACGGTGATGGCGATGAGCCCGGAGGCGGCGGGCGACGAGTTCCGGGAGAACGTCAACGTCGTCGTCGAGCCGCTCGCCTCGCCGATGGACCTGGAGGCGTACCTCGCTCTGAGCCTGGCGAACATGACCCGGCTGCTGGCGGAAGGCGCGGAGCCCCAGGTCGCCGACGCCGAACTCGGCGCATCGCCCGCCAAACGCATCCTCTACGAGACGACCCTCGGCCAGGTCCGCGTCAAGGGGCTCCTGGTCCTGGCGGTGAAGGGCCGGCGCGGCTACGTGGTGACGTGCAGCGCCACGCCGGAGACGTTCGAGACCTTCCGGCCGACGTTCGACGAGATCGCCGCGACGTTCCGGTTCGAGTAATCGCGCCGCCAGGCTCGCGGCGGCGAAAGGGGCAACCAAAGCCCGGTCCCGGCGCGCCGGGGCTGGGCTTCTTTTTCGGCGTGAAGCGCGGGACACCCGCGCCGAAAAGATGGAACCAAACAGGGGCGGGGTGCGTTTAAGAGAGTGGCAAAGGAATCGCGGCCCCCCGGGCCGCTCGGACAAGGAGGCGGGCGATGGCGACGCGAAGCCTTCCGTGGGCCGTTCTGGGCTGCATCCTGTCGGCTGTGTTGCTGGGGCCGGCGGCGCTCGTGCCGGCCGTCGAAACCCAGCCCGTCGCGCCCTTCGAGGGCGACGAGAACCTGACCAAGGACGTGACGCAGGGCGCTTTGCGCATCGTCAAGGAAGGCGGCGAGATCGTCGAGTGCCCCTTGAAACACACGGACGTCGAGGCGGAGGTTTCCGGCTTCATCGCCCGCGTCCGCGTGACGCAAACCTTCTTTAACCCGCTGGATGAGAAGATCGAGGCCGTGTACGTCTTCCCCCTGCCGCACAAGGCCGCGGTGGACGAAATGACGATGGTCATCGGCGATCGGCAGATCGTCGGCCTGATTAAGCGGCGGGCCGAGGCCCGGCGAATCTACGAGGAGGCCCTCGCGCAAGGAGCCATCGCTGCGCTCCTGGAGCAGGAGCGGCCGAACATCTTCACCCAATCCGTCGGCAACATCCAGCCGGGCCAGGAGGTCCGCATCGAAATCTCTTATGTGGACGTCCTGGAATACGACATGGGCGTCTACCAGTTCCACTTCCCGATGGTGGTCGGCCCGCGCTACATTCCCGGCGGGGCCGTCTCGAAAATCCCGCCCGTCCCGGAGGAACTCCAGGGCAAGGTCGGCCAGCTCGATAAGACGAAAGTCGAGGAAGGCCCGAAGGAGCCGACCGGCACCGGCTGGTCGCCCGACACCGACCGCGTGCCCGACGCCAGCCGCATCACGCCGCCCGTCCTCAAGCCGGGCTATCGCACCGGCCACGACGTGAGCCTCTCGGTCTGGGTGGATGCGGGCGTCCCCATCCGGGATATCCAGGTGCCCAACCACAAGGCGAAGGTCGTCCGGGCGGAAGGGGAAAGCGAACTGGAGGCCACGCTGGAGCCCGCCGACTCCATTCCGAACAAGGACTTCGTCCTGCGGTACGCGGTGGTCGGCGCCAAGCCGGAGATGGCGGTCCTGGCGCACACCGATGCCGCGGGCGAAGGATACTTCATGCTCATGGTCCAGCCGCGCGAGGACGAACGCCTGAAACAATCCCCGCCGCGCGAAATCTCCTTCCTCATCGACGTCTCCGGCTCCATGAGGGGCGAGCCCACGGCCAAGGTCATCCAGACGATGCGCGAGATGCTGAAGCGCACCAAGCCTACGGACACTGTCCAGGTCGTCACGTTCGCGAACCAGTCGCAGAAACTGTTCGAGAAGGCCGTCCCCTGCACGCCGGAGAACATCGCCAGGGCCTTGAACTTCACCGAGGGTCTGCAGGGCAGCGGCGGAACCGAAATGCTCAAGGGCATCAAGATGGTCCTCGAAGAGCCGCTCGACCCCGAACGCGTCCGCATCGTCATGATGCTGACCGACGGATTCATCGGCAACGAGGCGGAGATCATCGAAGAGGTCGGCCGACGCTGCGGCGACCAGATAAGGTTCTGGTGCATCGGCATCGGCCAGTCGCCGAACCGGTTCCTCGTGGACGGCGTGGCGCGGCAAGGCGGCGGCATGTCCAAAGTCATCGGCCTGAACGACGACCCCGCCGAAATGGTCCAGGAAGTCATGTTCCGCATCCACCGGGCGCAACTCGCCCAGGTCGCGATAGATTGGGGCACGCTGCGCGTCTATGAGACGTATCCCGCGCGGATTCCCGAACTTTGGGCCGGAAGGCCGATCGTCCTCTTCGGCCGATACGAGCCGGGCGAAAGCGAGATCACCATCTCCGGCCGGGCGGAGGGGGAACCGGTCGCGTGGCACCTCGACGTCCGCCTGCCGCTGCGCGAGGAGCAGCACGACGTCCTGGCCAAGGTCTGGGCCCGGAACAAAATCGAAGAACTGATGCACACCACGTACTACGCGGGGAGCCCGGAGGTCGAGGAGGCGGTGACGGAAATCGCCCTCGAGTACCGCCTGATGAGCCAGTACACCAGTTTCGTGGCGGTGGATGAAAGTGAAATCGGGAAGATGGTTGAGCCCGCCCGCCCGCCGCGGCGGATGCTCGTGCCCGTCCCGATCCCCGAGGGGACGCGCTACGAAGGATTCTTCGGCGACGCCGGCCTCGGGGAAATGGGTACCGACTTAGAGCCGTACCTCAAACTCGCGCCGAAGCCCCAGTTCGCGGGGACGCCCGGGCACAGCAAGTCGAGGCCGGTGATTGGCGTCGGAGGGGGCGGCAGGATGATGGGCGGCTTCGAGGGCCTCGGCACGGGCTCGGCGGGCGGCGGGCCGGCGCCGGCGGCCAAAGCCGTGCCGATGCCTGACGTGGCAGCCAACAAGATGAACGTGAACACTTTTGTCGCAGGCTCGGCAACGGCCCTCAGGAGCAGTTCCGGTAGGGTCGCAAGGAACAATGCCGGTGGCTACCTCTTCGCCGAAGCGTCGGTGGACCTCCGCGACATCGCCGGTTATCGCGGGGCGAACAGTCTGTGGACCCGGGCCATGCGGGAAGAGGCCGCCCAACTGGCCCAGGCGGTGGAAGCGCGGCCGACCGTCGCCGTCGAGCCGGGCAACGAAGACGCCTTGCTTGCCGAGCGCGCACGCCTGATGGACAAGTACCTCCGGGCGACCGCCCTCGCCCAAATGAACTACGGCACCGGCGACACGAGCGCGACGGAGGCCCGGCTGGAGGAAATCGGCAAAGGACTGATGCGCCTCTGGACGGGCAAGGTCCCCGCGCTTGCCAAGAGGCTCGACCTCGTGCTCCGCGACGTCTCGATGAAGGAGGCGCTCGACCGCGTGGCGGGAGCCGCCGGCCTGAAGATCTCGCTGGCCCCCGGCAGCCTCGAAGATGCTGCCGCTATCACCAGCCGGAAGGAACTCCGCGTCGTGTACCTCGACCTGCGCGGCGTGACGGCCGATGAGGCGCTCGACTGGCTGCTCGTGCCCGAGCGGCTTTCCTGGTGGATGGCGGACGGCGAGGTGCGCATCGCGTCGGCGCGGCGCGGGCCGACGGCGGCGCCGTGGGTCTATGACCTCTCGCTCCTCGTCATGCCCGACCAGGCGGACATCGAGAAGATTGAAGACAATCAGAAGCGGGTCAAACTCGTGAAGGACTCGGCCGATGGGTTCCTCGCGGCGGTTTCGCAGTCGCTCGGCCTGGAGCGCAAAACAGACAAGGCGCTCCGCAAGGTTGAGGAGAACCTGCCGCGCGGATCGGTCGCATGGTACGGGCCGGGGCAACTCCTTATCTTCGCCGACGCCGCAACGCACGAGGCGGCGGCCAAACTCTTTGCCGACCTGGCCGATCCGAAGGCCGAACTCGCCGGCGACCTCGCCGAACTCCACAAGACGACGAGCGCCCGGGCCGAGGCACGCAAGGACGCCGCGGCCAAGGCGCTTGACACCGCGGAACGGTCCCGCGCCGCCCAGGCACTCGCCGAGTATGGTTGGCGCCTGCTCGCTTCGGCGGCCGGGGGCAAGACCGACGACGAGGCCCTCGCGAACTTCGAAGTCGCCTGGAAGAGCCCCGCAACGCTCGAACTGCTCAAGGACCGAGTGCGCGTTCTCCCCATCCGCTCCGCGTGGGCGTTCAACACGGCCCGCGCGCTCGCGGGAAAGGCGCTCGGGGCGGGCGACGTTCCCCAGGCCGTCCGCGACGCGATGAACGAGGCGGCGAAGGCCGCCCTTGCGGACCTCGAAAAATCGCCGGACGATCCGGCCGCTTACTTCGCGGTCCTCTACGCAGCCCTCGGCGTGCGCGACCCGGCAAGCGAGTTCCTGGCGAAGGCCCGGCCGCTTCTTACGGGGGGCAAGGCCGATTCACCCCTTGCTGCCGTCCGCACCGTCGCCAAGGCGCTCCTCGCCGAGCCGAAGGACGTGGACGCCAAAGCTCTCGCGGAGGTCGTGACGAAGGGCGTCCAGGGCGACGACCTGGTCGTGCTCGCGGCCCTGGCGTGCCGGCGGGCGGGAGGCGAGGCGTGGACGGCCTTCCGTGCCGAGTCGCAATCGCTCCTGGGGAACCAGCCGCTCTCCGGCGCCGTGGTGGTCCTCGTCAACCGGCTCTCGGGGCCGAACGCAAAACTCGCCTCGGCGGAGTGAGACCGACGCGACCGGCGCGCAAAAAGCCCAGTCCCGGCATTCCGGGACTGGGCTTTATTTCGGCGCGACGCGCCGGCCGCCGATCACCTTGCGGACGGCGGCGCCTTGCGCTTGAAGACCTCGTTCCAGACCACGCGCGCCGTCGCCTCATAGGGATTCGAGAAGAGCGGCTTCTCAACGCGCTGCATCGCGAGGTCCTCTGCCACTACGCTTCCCCTTTCCACAGTTCCCGTACACTATAGGCCACCTCGTCAACTCCGACGGTCTGCCCGGCCTGGAATCGGCCCTCACGCAGTTCTTTCAGCAGGTCCGCCGGATTCTCACGGTCAAAGCCGCCGCGACTCAGGAAGACCCGTCTTGAGATGACCGCGACAAGTACCGCCGCGGCCAGGCAGCGGGCTTCGGCCCGAACCGTTGCTTCGCCCTCGACTTGCTCTCCATGAAGCGCGCGGGACCGCACGTCGTAGATTTTCTTGACGAACTCAGCGGCCTGATGGCGCACAGTCAAATCCGGCTCCAAAAGAACAGCCACATTGTCGGCCAGCCGGTCACTAAGATCGCGCCCCTTCTCCCCCAGAAGGGCCTCAATGGCCGCCATGGAAAGCGCCAAGCCTACCGCCTCGTTCGTCTGGGCATCCGATTCAGCGAGCAGGTTCACGGCATTCCGAATCCGCCGGTCAAACGAGTCCTTCTTGGTGCTGGTTGTTGCGTAGTACGCATCCAAGCATGTGTGGATGAAATCGTGCCTCCTTCGCAGCAGCGATTCTGAGGCCGTCGGCAGCCTTGCCATCTGTTGAGTGATCCGGTACGAACCGGCGTCACCCTCCTTGGGCTCCAAGATGGCAACCGAGCGGACTAGGGAAGGAAAGATGCGCAGGATTTCCCCCGTGATTTCCTGCAGCACCCCGGCGCTGATCCGCCCCTGGATTCGTGCATAAAGGCCCTCGGCACTGCCCTTTTCTGAGTACCCCCGGCCAACGAAGATCAGTTCAATACCATTCCGCTCCCAGAAAGGCCCTTCGACCACCAGATCGTCCACCTCGCGAATCCGTTTCGCTTCCTCTTCGATGTCCTGGTGTTCCGTCTCTGCGCCGGCCAGCTCGGAATCTTCCCTTTCTTTCGGGGTCTCTGCGGCTTCGCCCTGATCGGCTTTGCCCTCCCGTTCATCCCTTCTGCCGGATGCTTCAATGCCCTCTTTCAGGCCTCTCACATACTCAGGAGGGATTGAATCCTCCGGAATCAGGCAGACCGGAAACAGGTTGGAAGATCGCTCCTGGAGAATCTGATTGTCAAGTGCCGCGAGAAAAACCGGATAAACATCGTCGAAGTCCGGCTCGTAGTCACAACCGGTTGTGTCGATGCCGCATAAATCGATAAAGAGACTGGTGACCTCATCCACTGTGACCGGGCAAGGTCTCGGAAGTCGGCGGAAAACATGCTCCCGGAGAATCTCTTGAATCTCACCCCAGCCCCCTATGTCGCAAACCCAGCGATAGTAGGCATCCTGCCAATCGTCCTCCAGTACCCAATAAGGATCCTTTTCGGGACTCTCGTACCAGGCAGTTGCCATCCCGTGGGCTTTGGCTATCGTTTCCACAAGTTTTTTGCGTACGTCGTCCTTCTTGAGGAGTCCTATGATCTCGTAAGCGTGAGCCATCGCGTCTGCCTTTATCCCAGCCCGCGTTCCCGCCCGGGGGGCCTACCCCGCCAGCCGCTCGATGAGGCGGACCATCTCGCGGACCGCGCGGCGCAGGCCGACGAAGACCGCCCGACTGACGATAGAGTGGCCGATGTTCAGTTCCGTCATCCCCGGAATGTCCGCCACCGGGCCGACGTTCACATAGTTCAGGCCGTGCCCCGCGTGGACCACCAGACCCGCTTCTTGGGCGAGGCGGGCCGATTCGCCCAGACGCGCCAGTTCCCGGTCGCGCTCAGCGCCCGCGGCGGCATTCGCATAGTCGCCCGTGTGAAACTCAACGGCCTCGGCGCCCGTCGCTGCATACGCCTCGACCGCATCCGCCTCCGGCGCGACGAACAGACTGACAACGATGCCGGCTTCCTGGAGTCGGCGGACGGCGTCGGCGAGGCGCTTCTCCCGGCCGACGACCGCCAGGCCCCCCTCGGTCGTGATTTCCTCGCGCCCCTCGGGGACGAGCGTCGCCTGGTCCGGCCGGACGTCGCACGCAACGGCGACCATCTCGTCCGTCACTGCCATCTCGAGGTTCAACTTGACCTGGACCGTCTGGCGCAGGAGCCGAAGGTCCCGGTCCTGGATGTGCCGGCGGTCTTCGCGCAGGTGGAGGGTGATGCAGCGGGCGCCGGCGAGTTCGGCCTCGACGGCGGCCCAGACGGGGTCGGGCTCGACGCCCCGCCGCGCCTGGCGCAGCGTCGCCACATGGTCAATGTTGACGCCCAGATGGGGCATCGCCCCGGTCCTCTCGCTCCGGCCGACCCGCCGGCCTCAGATGCGCCGGTACCCCAGGTTCGCCAGGACACCCAGGAATTCCGCCATGGAGATCCGCGCAAGTCCCTGCTCCATCTTGTAGGCGTCCACGGCGTGCTGGAGTAGGCGTTCCTCCTCGGTGATACGCGCGGGGTCCTCGGGAGGCGGAAACTGTCGGCGGTCGGCCTTGCGGCGCTCGGCCTCGGCGGTGGCACGGTCGCGCGACCGCCGTCGGTCACGTCCGCTTCGACGTTCATCCAACGATTTGGCCATGGCTCGACCCTTTCCGGTAGCGTGCCCTACGGTTCGGCGACACGGGGGTTCGAGACCTGCTTCCGCTACTGTTTGCGATTGCGCTGTTTCCAGCGCATCCGCCTTTTCTTGCTGCCGACTTTTCGGCGACGCCGGGCCTTGCCCACGCCTGACCTCCTTCGACTTGCGCCCTGTTTGAACGACCCTGGAACCTCTTCTTCCTTTTAACCACAACCGTGCGATAATGTCAACGCCTTTGGCGCGCGCGTCGCGGCGTTAGCGTCGCAGGAACCGTCCGCCCGGCAAGGCGCGCGCCAGGCCCTTGAGTTCCAGCAGAGTCATCGCGCCGGCGACCTGGGCCGCCGCGAGCCCCGCTCGGCCCGCCAGGTCCTCCAGGTCCGCCGGCTCGCCGTCCAGCACCTCCAGGAGCCGCGACTCCTCGGGCGACAGGTTGGCCTTCAGCGCCAGCGTCCCCTGCCGCGGAACGTCCTCGCCGGTGGCGGGCTGGACCTCGAGGTCGGGGAACTCTTCGAGGACGTCGGCGACGGACTCGACCAGGCGAGCCCCGTCGCGCAGAAGCGCGTGGACGCCGGCGGCGCCCGGCGCGTCCACGCGGTTGGGGACGGCGAAGACCTCCTTGCCGAGTTCCGCCGCGAGGCGCGCGGTAATCAGCGCGCCGGACCGCGTGCCCGCTTCGACGACGATCACGCCGAGCGAAAGGCCGGCGATGAGGCGGTTTCGGCGGGGGAAGTTCTCGGCCGAGGGCGCCGTCTCCATCGGAAACTCCGTCAGGATCGCCCCGGAGGCGGCCACCGCGTCCGCCAGACGCTTGTTCTCCGGGGGATAAACCGTCGCCAGACCGTTGCCGAGCACCGCGATCGTTCGTCCGCCGCCGGCCAGCGCCCCGCGGTGCGCCGCCGAATCAATCCCCCGCGCCAGACCCGAAACGATTGTGAAGCCCGTCCGCGCCAGGCCCCCGGCCAGCCGCTCGGCCTGCTCCTGGCCGTACAGGCTGCACTTCCGCATGCCGACGACCGCCAGGGCCTGGGCGTCGTCCGGCTGAAGGGCCCCTTTCACGTAGAGAAGCGGCGGGGCGTCCGCGAGATAGGTAAGGGCGACGGGATAGGCCGGGTCGTCGCGAAAGACCAAATCCACGCCGGCGTTGCGGGCGCGCTCCAGTTCCGCCTCGGGCTCCGCGCGGTCGAGGGAATCGCGGATGCGTTCGGCGGACTGCTCACCGAGGCCGGGCATCCGCGCCAAGTCGCGCGCCGGCGCTTCGGCCGCCGCCGAGGCCGAGCCGAACCGCTCCATCAGCGCCGCAAAGGTTCGCGGCCCGATGCCGCTGGCCAGCGTCAGCCGCATCGCCGCCAGCCGTTCCTGCTCGTCCACCCCTCGTCCCCCCTCTATGGCGCCGATGCAAGGGAGTCCAGCGCCGCGCGGATTTCGTCGTCCGAGACGTCGGCGACGACGCGCACCCGGCCGATGGCCTCCGGCAGGACGAAGCACAGGCGGCCGGCCTCGGCTTTCTTGTCGTGGCGCATGATCGCCAGGCACCGCTCCGGATCGGCCGGGGCCTCGAGCGCCGTCGGCAGGCCGAACCGCTCCAGGAGCGCCTTCTGGCGTTCGACGACGCCGCGACCTACCAGTCCGCGCCGCTCGGCGATCCATGCTTCGGCCATCATGCCGAGCGCCACCGCCCGCCCGTGCGCAAGATTCAGCAGGCTCTCCAGCGCATGTCCGATGGTGTGACCGTAATTGAGGATCCGCCGCAGGTCCGACTCGCGTTCGTCGGCCGAGACGACCTCGACCTTGATGTGAACATTCCGCGCGACGACCGGCTCGAGGACGGCCGGGTCGCGCGCCAGCAGCGCGTCGGCCTCGCGCTCCAGACGAGCGAAGAGTTCGGCGTCGCGGATCATGGCGTGCTTGACGACTTCCGCCAGACCTGTCCGCAGTTCCTCCTCCGGCAGCGTGGCGAGCGTGGCCACGTCGCAGAGAACGCTCGAGGGCTGATGGAACGCGCCGATGAGATTCTTGCACTCCGGGTGGTCCACGGCCGTCTTGCCGCCGACGGCGGCGTCCACCTGCCCCAGGAGCGTCGTGGAGACGGCGACCCAGGGGATACCCCGCATGTAGGTGGCGGCAACGAACCCGGCGAGGTCGGTGACGACCCCGCCGCCGAGCGCCACCAGGACGCTGCCGCGATCGAGACCGGCCTGCAGGCAAGCGTCGTGGAGTTCGCCCGCCCGGGCGAGCGTCTTCGAAGATTCGCCGGGGGGCACGACCGCCGATGCCGCTTCCAGGCCCGCCGCGCGCAGACTCTCGAGCGCCGGCGCAAGGTAATGGCCGGCGACGTTGGTGTCACTAACGAGGACGGTCCTGGTCGTCCTGGCCGCCGCTTTCGCCTCCCGGCCGACCTGGCGCAGCAGGCCCGGGCCGATCCGGACGGTGTAGGCGGATCCGGTGAGGCAGCACTCGACGGTTTGCATCGGAAGACCTTCTCCCCATGCGCCGGACGTACACCAGCGCGACAATCAGGATGATGAGCGCGGCGGCCATGAAGACGCCCACCGAGCCGTACGGACCCAGCGACATCAAGGGGCCGTCGGCGGCGGGTCCGGCGAGGCGGCTCGCTCGGCCGGCGTCCGCCTCCAGGCGCCGGGCCACCAGCATCGGCGCCACGCGGATCATCCCCTCGAAATCCTGGTACTGGCGGACCTTGTAGAAGTAGCCCTTGACCTTGACAGCATCGCCGGGCAAAAACGCGGTCCTCGGGTCGTCCACCACAACGACGGTGGCGATGAGGCTGGCCGGGCCGCCCGGCGGCTCCTTCAGGTTCACCGTGTAGAGCCGCGGGAGGTTCTTCGCCAGCGCCTCGACCGGCACGTTCCAGGGGCTGACGGTGGCGTACACGCCGGTGATGGTGACCGGCTTGCCGCGGAACGCCGACGGCGTGGCGAGGAGTTGCTCGTAGGGCGTCGTCTCCTCGTCGGGCCCCATCAGGTCGGCCGGCAGCCGCGAAACAACCGACGCCAGCCAGTAGAACGCCGACTCGTCGTAGCCGAACGTCTCGTCGCGGACGTCGCCCAGGAGGCGCTCGGCGTACTCGATGGAAACGTCAAGGGGCACATCGAACCGCCTGAGGATGGGCGGCTCGCGGAGTTCCGCGGGAGGGCGTTCGTTCGGCAGCGTTTCCATCCCCGGGGCCGGCGGGACGGCCTTGCCGGCGGCATGCGCGGCGTCGGGAGGCGCGCGGCGCTCGGGCGACTCCGGCGTGCAGCCCGCCGGCGCCAACGCCGCCAGCCAGACGAGCACCGCCGCACACAAAGGCCACGGCTTCCGGGCGGACAACGCACGCCTTGCGATGGGGTTTGGTTTCATGGTCTTTCCCCTGCGATTCTAAGGGTGCCCGAGAGGAGGGTCAAAAGGAATCCCCGCCGGCTCCTCTCCCACAAAGAAAAACGTGGGCCGCGCGGCCGAGTCGCACGAGAAATATCGGCGAAACCGAAAAGACGCGTCCTCGGCCCTTGCCGAGGACGCACACCAGGGTTGGAACTCCGTTTGGTCCGGCGTCCCCAACCCCTCACGGGACCGCCGACGCACGGCCATTTGCCGCCCGCCCCCCGCAACCGGGTGGTTCCTACCTCCAGGCGCTCTATTATTCGCCGCGCGCCCCGCAGCCGACAAGGGGGGGTCGCCGTTTTTCCCCATCCGCCCCGGCCGGGCCGCGGTAAGATGGTTGGACCGAAACGGCACCGGCCGGAGAACTCAAGGTGGGACTCGACACGTACGAAGGCGCGCTCGAGTACCTTTTCGGCGCGACCGACTACGAGAAAATGCAGCGCGTCCGCTACAACGCGGACACGTTCAGCCTCGAGCGCATGCGGCGTCTGTCGGCGGCGCTCGGCTCGCCCGAGCGGCGCTTTGCAAGCATCCACGTGGCAGGAACGAAGGGCAAGGGCTCGACGTCGGCCGTCCTCCACGCGCTGGCCCTCGGGTGCGGCCTTCGGGCCGGGCTTTACACCTCGCCGCACCTCGTGGACCTCCGGGAACGGATCGTCGTCGGACGGGAGATGATTGCGCGGGAGGCGCTGCGGGCGCTGGTCGAACGGGCGCGGCCCGAGGTCGAGCGCCTCCGCGCGGCGGGCCCTGTAGTAGAGGGAACCTCTCACTACAGGGCGGGGGACGCGCCGACGTTTTTCGAGATCTTCACGGCCCTGGCCTTCCGCCACTTCGCCGACGAGGCCGTGGACCTGGCGGTGGTCGAGGTGGGCCTCGGCGGCCGGCTCGACGCGACGAACATCCTCGCGCCCCTCGCGAGCGTCATCACCGCCGTCAGCCTGGACCACACGCACCAGTTGGGCACGACGCTGGAGCAAATCGCCGGCGAGAAGGCGGGCATCATCAAACCCGGCGTGGCGCTGGTCTGCCAGCCGCAGCCGGCCGAGGTTTTGGCGGTCATTGAGCGCGCCGCGCGCGAGGCCGCGGCGCCGCTGGTGCTGGTCGGCCGAGAGGTGACCTACACCTGGTCGCCGGCGACGCCGCAGGTCGGCATCCGCCTGGCGGTCCGCACACCCCACGCCGACTACAACGACCTTTTCCTGCCGCTGATGGGGGAACACCAGGCGGTGAATGCGGCGACGGCGATCGCCGCCGCCGAGCGCGCGGGCCCGTTGGAGGCGCGCCTCACGCCCGAGCGCGTCCGCCGCGCGCTCGCCGGTGTCCGCTGGCCCGGCCGGATGGAACTCCTCGCCGGCCGACCCGACATGCTGCTGGACGGCGCGCACAACCGGGCAAGCCTCCAGCGCCTCCTGGAGGGTCTTGCGCAGCACTTTCCGGGGCGTCGGCTGGTGTTCGTCTTCGCCTCGGCGGCCGACAAAGACGTGGACGGGATGCTCGCGGTGCTTGTGGAGAAGGCCGGCGGCGCACCGGTCGTCCTTACGAAGACGCAGAACCCGCGGGCGTCCGACCCAACGGACCTCGCGGCGCGGTTTGCCTCGCACGGCGGGTGCGGGGCCGAGACGGCGCCCGACACGGTCTCGGCGCTCGCGGCGGCGCGCCGCCGGGCGCCGCCCGACGGCCTGGTGGTTGTGTGCGGCTCGCTTTACCTCGTGGGCGAGGTGAAAGTGCACCTTGCCGGCCCCAACGGGGCAGGCGCGGAGTGAACCGCTACGGCCCATGACGGCGGCGCCCACTTTTTTGCGCGGAAGGCGCAAAAACAGGACCCGGGCTCGCCGTGACCCGGGTCCTTAAGCCAGGCTGTTCCCGAACGAGTCGGGATTGACCCACAGCCTCTGGCGAAGATTATCGTCTGAAGCCGGAAATCACTTGAGCGAAACGGGCAGGTCCCGCGGATTCATTCCGGCGCGCCGGAATGAATCCGCGGGCGTTGGGTGGGCGCGGAGGGGCCGTCCGCCTTTTTCGCTGGCACGAGCCTGCCGGGGCCGGTAAACTACACAAACGGCGCGTGCCCTCAAGGCAGCGCCGGACGTTTGCGCGGGCCGGACCGGCCTTTCCCGGCGTCCGGGGCCCAACGTCCTCCAGAAGCGGGGGCCAAGGGAGGCAGCCAACGTGGACCTCAAGGGCAATACGTGTGTCGTAGGCCTGACGTGGGGCGACGAGGCCAAAGGCAAGATCGTGGACCTCCTGGCCGCCGACCACGACGTGGTCGTGCGTTACAACGGCGGCAACAACGCCGGCCACACCGTCGCGTTCGGCGGCGAGACGTACAAACTGCACCTCGTGCCGTCCGGCATCTTCCACGAGGCCGCGACGTGCGTCATCGGCGGGGGTGTGGTGGTGGACCCGAAGGTGCTCCTGGAGGAAATCGAGCGGCACGAGGCGGTGGCGCCGCGCCTGCGGGAGCGCCTGCGAGTCTCGAGCCGGGCGCACACCATCTGGCCGTGGCACAAGCGGATCGAGGCCCTGTCGGAGAAGTTTGAGGGGAAGGGCAAGATCGGGACGACGCTTCGGGGCATCGGCCCGGCGTATGCGGAGAAGGCGAACCGGGTCCACGCCATCCGGATGGGGGAGTTCCTCCGGCCGGAGCACCTGGAAGTGAAGGTCCGCCGCATCGTCGAGGCGAAGAACCGCCTGTTTGCGGGGGTGTTCGCCGACGCCGGCGCGCCGCCTCTCCAGGCCGACGCCATCTGGGCCGAGTACGCGGCCTACGGCGAGGAAGTCCGCCCCCTGATTGCGGACACGACGGCGATGCTGCTGGAAGCGCTGGCGGACGGCAAGCGCCTCCTCTTCGAGGGCGCCCAGGGGACGCTCCTGGACATTGACCACGGGACATATCCGTATGTGACGAGTTCCAACGCCTCGGCGGCGGGCGCCTGGCCGGGGACCGGCGTGCCGGCCCGCGCCATGGACTGCATCCTGGGCGTGGTGAAGGCCTACACGACGCGCGTCGGCGAAGGGCCGTTCCCGACGGAACTGCGGGACGCCCTCGGCGACCAGATCCGCGAGCAGGGCAACGAGTACGGGACGACGACCGGCCGACCTCGGCGCTGCGGTTGGTTGGACGCTTTTGCCATCCGCTACGCGGCCCGGGTGAACGGGATAGACGGCATCGCCATCACGCTGCTGGACGTGCTGGGAGGCCTGCCGGCGCTGAAGGTCTGCACGGGGTATCGGTGGCAGGGCAAGGCGCTCGCGCATTTCCCGGACGACCCGCGCATCCTGGCCGAGGTCGAGCCGATCCTCGTGGACCTGGAGTCGTGGTCGGAGGATATCTCGGGGGCCCGGTCGTTCGAGGAGTTTCCGAAGGCCGCCCGCACGTACGTCAACCGGATCGAGAAACTGGTGGGCTCGCCGGTGCGCTTGATCAGCGTCGGGCCGGACCGGGAACAGACGATCCGGCGGGAAAAGTAAACGGCAAACGACAAACAGCAATGACCAAACGTAAAACGATGGGCGACCAACCGACCATCCCCGATGCGCTGGCCGACGTGCCGCGAGACGCCTGGCCGCGACACGTCGCCATCGTCATGGACGGGAACGGGCGGTGGGCGCGTCGTCGGGGCCTGCCGCGGATCGAGGGCCACCGTCGCGGGGGCGAGGCGGCCCGGAGAATCGTCGAGGAATCGGCCCGGCTGGGACTGGGGCAACTGACGCTCTACGCCTTCTCCAGCGAGAACTGGCGGCGTCCGGCCGACGAAGTCAAGTTCCTGATGAATCAGTTGCGCCGGCAATTGTCGAAGGAGCGCGGGACGGTCCTCGACAACAACGTCCGCTTCGTGGTCATCGGTCGGCGCGACCGTGTCCCGCCGGACACCCTGGCCGAGATGGACCGGCTGACGGCCGACTCGGCGGCGAACACGGGCCTGGTGCTCTGCGCGGCGGTTGACTACGGCGGCCGGCAGGAGATTGTGGACGCGGCCAGGAACCTGGCGCGCCGCGCCCAGGAGGGGAAACTCCGGCCCGAGGACCTTTCGGAAGAGACGTTCGCCGGCGCACTCTACACTGCGGGCATGACGGACCCGGACCTCGTGATCCGAACGGGGGGCGAGATGCGGCTGTCGAACTTCCTCCTCTGGCAACTGTCGTACGCGGAGTTGTGGGTGACGGAAAAGTGCTGGCCGGACTTCGGCCCATCGGACCTCGCGACGGCGATGCGCGACCATGCCTCCCGCGAGCGGCGGTTCGGCGGCATCGAGCCGCAAGGCGGTCCGCCATGAACCCGACGATCACGCGAATCGCCATCGGCACGGGCTTGGTCGCGGGAGTAGCGGCGGTCCTTGTGGGCGATGTGCCAATAGACCAGCAACTGAACGCGGCCATGGCCCCCGGCTTCTGGATCCTCCTGCTGGCCACCTTGCTGATGGGAGGCCTGGAATTCGTCCGGATGCTCCGGCTCAAGGGACATCCTTGCCAACCTGCTACGGCGGTTGTCTTCATCGTGCTGATGGTGGCCGCCGTGTGGCTGGAGATCTACAGCCAACCCGGCGCCTATACCGGTTATTGCATTCAATGCCGCGACTGGACCCGACCGCTTTATTGGCTCTCCCGCCTCGACTGGCTCCATAGCGGCGGACTCCTGCCGTACGGGGCCGTAATTGTCGGGCTCCTGCTGGCGTCGTTTCTGACCGAGATCATCCGCGTCGAGCGCCGCGGCAACGACATGCCGCGGGCCCTCGCGAGCGTCGCCTGGACCGTCATGGTCGTCCTGACGGTGGGACTGCTGGGTGTGTTCCTGGCCAAGATCCGGTTCCTTTCGCGCGACTCGACGGAGGGCCTCATGTACCTGGCCCTCTTCCTGGGCACGGTCAAGGGGAGCGACATCGGGGCGTACACCGTGGGGCGCCTGGTGGGCCGGCACAAGTTGGTGCCGACCTTGAGCCCTTCCAAAACGGTCGAGGGGGCCGTGGGGGGCCTCGCCGCCGGCATCGGAGCGGCGCTGGCGGTCGGCATGGGGTGGTGCGGATTCTCCTGGCCAGCGATGGTGCTGTTCGGCGTGGTGGTGGCGACGACGGCGGTGCTCGGGGACCTGGCGGAGAGCCTGATTAAGCGAGGCCTGGGAGCCAAGGACTCCGGGCGCCTGCCCGGCTTCGGGGGAGTCCTGGACATTCTGGACTCGATGCTCCCCGCCGGGCCGGTGGCATACCTCTTGCTCGTGGTATTGACCAGCCCGGTCCAATGAGGATAATGGGGTCAAGACGCTAGAGAGGCTCCAGCGGAGGACGTAATGGCCGATACGCAACAGATTGGGTTTGCCGTCAAAGAGAGCCGTCAGATGCCCCTGTGGGCAGACGACACGATCGGCGAGGACCCCGGTTACCTGTCTCGACAGCTGATCACCTACATCGGGAACAAGCGCGCCCTCCTGGGGCAGATCGGCAGTGCGGTCGAGCGAATCAAGCGCCGACTTGGCAAGAGCAGGCTTCGAGTCTTCGACGTTTTCGGCGGGTCGGGAGTCGTCTCCCGCTTCCTTAAGGCCCACGCTTCGCACCTCATCAGCAACGATATCGAAGATTACGCTGCTGTGACGGCGCGCTGTTACTTGCGTAACAGGAGCACTGTCAACCTTGCAGCCATCTCCCGGGTTGTTGCTCACTTGAACGCCAGGGTTGCGAGCGAACCGTTTCTTCCTGGGTTCATCGAAGAGATGTATTCTCCACGAGACGAGGCACACATCACCAAAGAGGACCGCGTATTTTACACTCGGAACAACGCGCGACGTCTGGATAACTATCGCCGGCTCATAGACTCCGTACCTGGCGACATGAGAGACATGCTCATGGGCCCTCTTCTCAGCGAGGCTTCCATCCATGCGAATACAGCAGGGGTCTTCAAGGGTTTTTACAAGAACCGTCACACGCAAGTCGGTCAGTTTGGCGGAAGCGGTTCTGATGCATTGGTTCGGATTATGGGCGAGATCAAACTTGAGCCACCGGTCTTGAGCAACTTCGAATGTGACTACGAGGTGCTTCAGGATGACGCCAACGCCGCCGCAGGCCGGGTGAAGGCCCTGGATCTCGCCTACATCGACCCCCCGTACAACCAACACCCCTACGGATCGAACTACTTCATGCTCAACCTGCTGGTTCGATATCAGCGGCCGACGCACGTAAGTCGTGTCTCCGGCATCCCCACGGATTGGCGACGCTCCGGCTACAACGTGCGGGCGAAGTCGCTGCCTCTGCTGAGGCATCTTCTTTGCACGATCGACGCTCCATTCCTGTTGGTCTCATTCAACAACGAGGGTTTCATACCCCCGGACAAGATGCGGGCCATGCTGAGCGATATTGGCTCTGTGGATGTCCTCGAAATGCAGTACAACGCATTCCGGGGAAGCAGAAACTTCAACAATCGGTCCGTCCATGTAACCGAGCATCTGTTCCTGGTCGAGCGGAGGTGACACCCGATGGCGCGAAAGCACCAACTTCGAGTCCAGCGCGCCGGGACGGTGATCAATCTGACATCCAAGCAGCAGGAATCCGACGCAATCAAAGCCCTTGTTCAGGTCGTTAAGTATCTCGGCGGCAAGTTTGAAAAGAAGATATCCCTCGTCCACGAGAAACAGTGGCGTCTTAAGGCCATCGTCGCGGAGCTTCGCGATACGTACCCTGATACCGAGTTTCACTACCACTTCGATAGCAGTTCCATTCGCCCAGATGGCGGTATTCTCTACATCCAGGGAAGGCCCAGCGACAGGCTTACGTATCCGATTCTCATTGCCGAAGTGAAGAACCAGGGCACGAATGTTCTCCGGGCCCAAGAGGGTCTTCCGAAACAGGCAAAAGGTAATGCCATCGAGCGGCTCGGCAAGAACCTCATCGGTCTTCGCACGGCACTCATGCGCGAGAGCATCTTCCCCTTCGTCTGCTTCGGATATGGGTGTGATTTTGAGCCGAATTCATCAATTCTTGACCGAGTATCCACGATGGCGATGTTCGGTAAGTTAAACACCACCTACCTTCACAACGAAGAAGGCGGCAGGCTCAACCGTGGGAGTTTCTACTTTCGGCCCGAGAAGTGGTCGGTTGACGAGATGGTTGCCGTCATGAAAGACATCGCGGAACGCTCCATCCTATACTACTTCTCCAAATACGGCGAGGACCAGTTTCGCCAGCCGTGAATGCTTGGGTTTGGCGCCTATCAATCCGATAAGGATTAAGGCAGCCTTGGGCGCTCGGTTTTGTTCAATCTTTCTGCGGCGGGGCCGCCCTCATCGGCCGGAGATCCTCGTGGAACGAACGTTTCAACTCGGCGACGCGGACCAGAGGCGTCTGGTCTTCGGCCCGCGGGACAAGCACCTGAGGCTGGTGCGCGAGGCGTTCGGGGTGCGGCTGACGGCGCGGGGGGAGGCGGTGCACGTGGTCGGTCCGGCCGATGCCGTCCGACAGGCTGAAACGGTCCTGGAGGAACTGGCCCGGATGGCTTCGGACGGCCAGGCGGTGACCGAGCGGGCGGTCCAGCAGGTGGTGGACACGGTGGTGCGGAGCGGGCGGGCGCCGGAGTCGCTGGCCATCGAGGTGTACACAGCGGGCCGGTCGGTTCGCCCGCAGACGCCCGGCCAACTTGCCTACTGCCGGGCCATCGAGAAGAACGACCTGGTTTTCTGCATCGGCCCGGCGGGGACGGGCAAGACGTACCTGGCGGTGGCGATGACCGTCCAGGCTCTCAAGAAGGGCCAGATCAAGCGCGTCGTCCTGGTGCGTCCCGCGGTGGAGGCGGGCGAGCGGCTGGGGTTCCTCCCGGGCGACCTGGAGGCGAAGGTCAATCCGTACCTTCGGCCGCTGCTGGATGCGCTGCACGACATGATGGGCTTCAAGCAGGTGCGGGCGATGATGGAGACCGACGTCATCGAGATCATCCCCCTGGCATTCATGCGGGGGCGGACGCTCAACGACGCGTACATTATCCTGGACGAGGCCCAGAACACCACCACCGCCCAGATGAAAATGTTCCTGACGCGGATGGGGATGCGCTCCAAGATGGTCGTCACGGGCGACATCACCCAGGTGGACCTGCCGGAGGGAACCAAGAGCGGCCTGGTGGATGCCTGGGAGAAACTGGTGGGTGTCGAGGGCGTCGAGTTCCACGAGATGACGCGGTCCGACATCGTGCGCCACCGGCTGGTGCAGGAGATCGTGAACGCCTACGAGCGCGGCGAGCGGGGGACCGAGGACCGCAGCCGGGACCGCAGCAAGCGGCCGGCGCGGCAGGAGACGTGATGGCCCTGGATCGGCGAAAAGAGGGTGGTCGGCCGGTCCCGTCGCGCCGGCGCGCGGCGGCGGCGGCGGGCTGGACGGCGCGCCTCCGGTCGCCCCACGCGCTGAAACAGGCGACCGTCCTGGCCGGCTTCTTCCTGGCGACGCTGCTCATCATCCAATTGCCGCGCGCCCCTCTCGGCGTCCACAAGGGCGAGACGACCGCGTACTCGATCATCGCGCGCACGGATTTCGACTACGTGGACGACGAGGTCACGAGCAAGGCGCGCGACCTGGCCGCCTACCGCGTGCCGGGCGTGTACCGGCCCACGACGCTGCCGATTGCCGCCGTCAAGGACGGCTTGCTGGCGCTCGTCGAGGCCGTCCGCACGAGCGAATCGGCCGACCAGGTGGACGAGGCGCTCGGGACCGCTTGGAAACTGGACGCGGAACTGTTCGACGCCGTCAAGAAGGCGCTCGGCCCGAAGGGAGAGAACCTGGCGCGAATCCAGCAGGCCGTCGGGCAGGCGGCCGACGCCCTGGCCGACCCCGCGAACCTGGCAATCCTCAGCGAGCAGGATCACCAGCGGGCGAACGACCGCGGAAAGGACAGCCGCGACGTCTATGCCAAACTGCCTTCCGGCCTCCTGCCGGAGGGCCTGCGGCCCCTCCAGGGCCATGAGTTGACCATCACGGTGCTCCTGGCGGACACCGAGCGCGAACTGGCGCTCCAGAGCCTCCTCGCCCAGGCGCAGACGGGCATCATCCGCGACCGCGTCGTGTCGCTCCTCGAAGGGCCGCTTGCGTCCGTCCTCGGCAGCGGGGCGGTGAAGCGGCTGGCGGGGACGGTCGCGGTGCAAATCGGCCCGACGCTGGTTTTCCAGGCGGCGGAAACGGAGAACCGCCGGGCCGAGGCTCGCCGACGAATCGACCCCATCCGCATCCCCTGGAAAAAGAACACGACGCTCGTCCAGGCGGGGACGACCATCGGGGACGAGCAACTGAGGCTCCTGGCGCAGGAGTCGGCGGCCTACCAGGCCGAGTTGGGCTGGCTCCGCAAGGCGCTGGCATGGGCGGGAGTGGCGGCGGCGGTGGGGCTCCTGGTGCTGGTGCATGCGGCCGGGATCGTACGGTTCCAGGGGAGCGTGGCGCGTTCGACGGCCCGGAGCCTGGTCCTGGCAGCCCTCTGCCTGGGCGTTGTCGGCGCCTCCAAGGCCGTCGCCCAGGCCGACTGGCCTATCGCCTTCTTCGCGACGTTCCTGGTGACGACGGCGGCGCTGGTCGTCGCGGTCGCCTACGACGCCGCCTTCGCGCTGGCCCTGGCCTGGGCGCTGGCGCTGCTGGTGACGCTGGCGACGCAGGGGGACTTCAGCTGGCTGCTGGTGGCGTGGGTGGGGACGGCGGCGGCGGTTCTGGGGCTGGGCGAGATCAACAACCGCTCGAAACTCATCAAGGTCGGACTGCTGGCGGGTGCGGTGTGCTTTGTCGTCTTCGTCGGGTTCGCGCTGTGGCGGCTGGAGGTCACGTGGGATCAGTGGTCGAGGATTCTGCGCACGGCGCTTCAGTATCTGGCGAGCGGCGTGGCGGCCGGGTTCGTCATGCTCGGCCTCTTGCCGTTCATCGAGCGGGCCTTCGGCATCGTGACGAACATCAGCCTGCTGGAACTGTGCGACGTCAACCAGTCGGCGCTGAAGCGCCTGGCGATCGAGGCGCCGGGCACGTACGCCCACAGCCTGCTTCTCGGGACGCTGGCCGAGGCCTCCGCCGAGGCCATCGGCGCCGGCGCCCTTTTGGCGCGCGTCGGGGCCTATTTCCACGACATCGGAAAAATCAACAAGCCGCGATATTTCGTCGAGAACCTCCAGGGCGGCGAGCAGCCGCACGACAACCTCAGCCCTCCCATGAGCCGACTCGTCATCACCAGCCACGTCCGCGACGGCCTGGAGATGGCCGACCGCCTCGGACTTCCGCCCCCCATCAAGCGATTCATCGCGGAGCACCACGGCACGACGCTCATTGAGTATTTCTACCGCGAGGCCCAGCGTCGCCACGCAGCCGAGGGCGGCGAGGCGCCCGTCGAACAGGATTACCGCTACCCCGGCCCCAAGCCGCGGTCGCCCGAGACGGCCATCGTCATGCTGGCCGACGCCGTCGAGGGCGCCTCCAGGAGCCTGAAGGAACGGACTGCGCCGAAGATCCGCGCGGCCGTCCACGAGATGGTCATGAAGCGCCTGCTGGACGGCCAGTTGGACTCTAGCTCCCTGACCTTGAGCGACCTGCGCACCATCGAGGAGACCTTGACGAAGACGCTTGCTTCCGCTTATCATAGCCGCGTCTCGTATCCCTCGGAACACCAGGCCGAGGGGCCGCCGGTTGAAGCGTCCGGCGCCCATCATCCCGCCTCCGAGGAGAACGGGGACAGGGGCGAGCGACCCCCCGTCGGCGGAGGGCCCGAGACGCCGACGACCGACGGCCAGCGGCGCAACGGGCAAGCCGGGCAGGATAAACACACCCGGTCTTGATTCGAGCCAAGGGCGCAAGGGGGCAGTCAGGACCATGGCCAAGATCGAGATCACCGACCTTCAGGATCACATCCCGTTGGAGAGGAAGCTGATCCTGCAGATCTTCCGGCTGGCGATGAAAGAGGAAGGGCGGGCGGCCCGGAGCCTCAGCGTCGTCCTCACCGACAACCGCCACATCCGCGACCTGAGCCGAGAGTACCTCGGACACGACGCCCACACCGACGTCTTGAGTTTTCCCCTCGAAGACGTGGACTGGCCCGCCATGGCGGCGAACGGCGGCGTGAACGGCGAGATCATCGCGTCGGCGGAAATGGCCCTCCAGCAGGCCAAGGCCAGGAACATTGATCCCCGGGCCGAACTCCTGCTGTACCTCGTCCACGGCCTGCTGCACCTGATCGGCTACGACGACCGGACACCCGGCGAGGCCCAGCGCATGCACCAGCGCGAGGACGAACTGCTGGACCATTGCGGGTTCGGCAACGTCTACACCGGCCACCCCGGCATTCAGTAGGAGGTTGCGCGGTTGTTCCACGTCCGGCTGTGGTTGGGAGTCGCTGCGGCCGGCCTGGCGCTCTTTTTCGCGCTGGCGAACCTCTCGCTTCGCAACTTTTCCCGCGCACGGCTCGAGGGGGGGCTTGCGCGCCGCGGGCGGCGGCGGGATCTGGAGCGGGTGCTGGCGCGCCACGAGGAACTCCTCCGCTCTAGCGCCCTCCTCTATGCCGTCTCGCTGGTGGCGATGACGGCGCTCGTGCTCGCCTGGGCGCACGCCGAGCTGGAGGGACCGGCCGCCTGGGTGGTGGGCGCGGCCGCGGCCGGCGCTCTTGCGATCACCCTCGGCGGCGCCATCCCGATGGCCTGGGCCCGCGTCGCTCCCGAAAGCGTCCTTGTCGCCGTCCTGCCCATCCTCTGCGTCTGCGCGACGGCACTGGGGCCGGTCGGCCGGATGCTGGGCATGCTCGACGCCCTCGTGCGTCGCCTCGCGGGCGTCCCGGTGGGCGCCAAGCCGCCGTCCCACATCGAAGAGGAACTCCGCACCGCCGTCCGCGAGGGCCGGCGGGAGGGCACCCTCGAGGAACACCAGAAGGACATGATCGAAGGCGCCATCCGGTTCCGCAAAACCGACGCCTCGGAAATCATGACAACGCGAACCGACATCGTCAGCCTCGACGCGGACGCCTCGCCCGACGAGGGCCGACGCCTCATCCTGACGAGCGGCCACAGCCGCATCCCCGTCACCGCCGGCAGCGTGGACACCATCGTGGGCATCCTGTACGCCAAGGACCTCCTGGCGCCGGCCGACGAAGGGTCGGCCCCTCGACACGCTCGGGGCGGTGAGCAAGGTCGAACCGCGGAGCCGGCCCGCCCTGTAGTAGAGAGTATCTCTCACTCCAGGGCCTGCGTCCGCGACCGGATGCGCCCCCCGCTCTTCGTGCCGGCCACCAAACGCCTCGACGAACTCCTGGCCGAGTTCCGCCGCGCCAAGATCCACCTGGCCGTCGTCCTGGACGAGTACGGCGGGACAGCCGGCCTGGTGACCCTCGAAGATGTCGTCGAGGAAATCTTCGGCGAGATCACCGACGAGTATGAGGAGTCGCCCCCTCAGCCCATCCGCCGCGTCGGCCCCGGCACGTTCGAGGTCGAGGCTCGCGCGGGCGTGGACGAACTGAACGGCACGCTCGCGCTCAACCTGCCGGAAGACGAGGACTACGAGACGATCGGCGGCTTCGTCCTCTCGCGCCTGGGATACATTCCTCGGGCGGGCGAGACGCTCGAGTACGGGCTCTTGCGCATCACGGTCCTGGAAGCCGACGAGCGCCGCATCAACCGCCTGCGCCTCGAGCGCGTCCCGGCCGACCCCGGCGGCGCGTGAAGAATGCTCCGCGCCCTGAGAAACCGGAACTATCGGCTCTTCTTCGCCGGCCAGGGAGTCTCGCTCGTCGGGACCTGGATGCAGGGCGTCGCGCTGCCCTGGCTCGTTTATCGCATGACCGGGTCGGTCGTCCTGCTGGGGGTCGTGGGTTTCACAGGGCAGATCCTGTCGCTGGTTGCCGCGCCGGCGGCGGGGGTCGTGGCCGACCGCGCCAACCGCCATCGCCTCGTCATTGCCGCCCAGGTTGCCGCCGCCTTTCTGGCGGCCGTCCTGGCCGTCCTCACTCTCACCGGCATCATCGAGGTCTGGCACATCATCGTCCTGAGCCTGGTCGGCGGCCTCATCCGCGGCTTCGAGATCCCCTTCCGCCAGGCGTTCGTCGTCGAGATGCTCGACGACCCGCAGGACCTCCCCAACGCTATCGCCCTGAACTCCTTTTTAGTCAACGGCGCCCGCCTCATCGGCCCGGCGCTCGCCGGGTTCCTGGTGGGCTGGTTCGGCGAGGGCGTCTGTTTCCTCGTCAACACCGTCAGTTTCTTCGCCGTTGTCGTCGCCCTGCTGGCGATGCGCTTGCGGCCGCGGCCACGCCGGGTGCACACGACCCACCCCTTGCGCGACCTGAAGGAAGGGTTCCTCTATGTGGCCGGCAGCCCGCCGATCCGCGCGGTGCTCCTCCTGATGAGTCTCCTGAGCCTTTTGGCGATTCCCTATGTGGTTCTCCTGCCGGTCTTCGCGCGGAAAGTCCTCCAGGGTGGACCCCATACGATGGGTTTCCTGGTGGCGGCCCCCGGCGTCGGCGCCATCCTCGGCGCCGCCTTTCTCGCCACCCGCAGGACCGTCCTGGGCGTCCCGCGCCTCCTCGTTATCGCCAGCGCCCTGTTCGGCATCGGTGTCATCGCCTTCTCCCTTTCAACCCAGCTCTATCTGAGCATGGCCTTCCTGGCGGTGGCCGGTTTCGGCCTGATGGTCCACATGGCCTCCAGCAACATCCTGCTGCAAACCGTTGCGGACGAGGACAAGCGCGGGCGGGTGATGGGTTTCTACACCCTGGCGTTCATGGGCATGATGCCGCTCGGGAGCCTCATTGCCGGCGCGATGGCGAAAGTCCTCGGGGCGCCCGGTGCCGTCCTGGTGTGCGGTGCAGCTTCAGTCCTGGCGTCGGCGTGTTTTGCGGTCGGCCTGAGGCGGGTCAACCGATCCCTCCGCCCGATCCTGGAGGCGAAAGGGCTCCTCGCCCACGTGTCGGGCATTTCGACGCCGATTCCCGCCGCGGGCGTCGCTCCCGTCGCGGGACCCGAGCCGCCCGTCCCGGAGGATCCGCCCCAAGCCGGGGGATGAGCGAAGTTTACCCGCCTGTGGCGGGCGAATCCCGGGGACGCCTTTCATCTGACCCGGCGCGCGCCGAGGATTCCCATGACACGCCCCACGCCGTCTGGTATCTTACGGGCGGCGCGCCGGGAGCGCACAGCGGAGGGTCGCCCGTGGCGGTCGAGAAGTCCGCGAGCCTGGTCCTGCGGTGCCAGGACTGGAGCGAAACGAGCCAGGTGGTCCACCTGCTGGCCCGCGACGCCGGCCGATTCCGCTGCCTGGCCAAGGGGGCGAAACGCCCGAAGAACGCTTTCGGCGGGCCGCTCGACCGCTGGACGCTCGGCGAGGCGGTTTTCAGCCTCCGCGACCCGAACCAGTTGGCCGTCCTCATGGAGTTCTACGAGACGGAGCGGTTCGAGGGGCTGAGGCGGCGACTCGATGCGTATTACGCAGCGTCGCTGGTGACGGAACTGGTGACGGGCCTGACGGCGGACCTGGACCCGCAGCCGGAGGTCTTCGACCTGTCGGTCCAGACGCTTGGGCTTCTGGCGGACGTCGAGGACGCCGCCTGCCGCGCGGTCGCCTACGCCTTCGGTTGGCGGCTGCTGGGGCTGCTGGGGTATGGCCCGGACATGGGGCATTGTGTCGAGTGCCGACGGCCGATCGAGGCGGACCGTCCGGTCGCGTTCAGTGCCGGACTCGGCGGCCTGGTGTGCCAGCACTGCCGCCCGTCCGCCGGCTTGTCCGCCGAAGCCCATTGGGCGAAGGCCGACGCCGTCGCCCTCGGGCCGAAAGCGCTCCAGGCGGTCCGGTTCCTCCTGGGGGCGCCTCTTGACCAGTTGCCGCGGGCCCGCCTCAGCGAGGCGACCAGCCGCGAGGTCCGAACGGCCCTGGCACGCCGCGTGATGGAACTGGCCGGCAAGGAACCTTTGGCCGCGAAATACGTTTAATCCTCCGGCAGGAGGGGTGGCACGGGTGGCTTGCCCACCCGTGCACTGGCGGACAAGCCGCCAGTGCCACCCGTTGTATTAAAGATTTCCACTCGGGGTCCGACGCGGGAAGCAGCGGGCAGGAACGGGCATGAAGACCATGCGAGCCTTGTGGATCGGCGCGGTGTTGCTGGGCGTGATAGTCCTGGCGGCGGATGTGGCATCGGCCCGCTGGGTCTGGCGCAACGGTCGGTGGGAGTATGTCGAGGACACCTGGCCGGAGTCGCCGCCGCCGGCGACACCCGACACCGGGGAAGGTGACCGCCCGCAAAGCGGGCGGCTCGAACAGCCGCCGAGCGAGAGGGCCGAACCCGCTCCGCCGGCGCAACCGCCACCGAAGGAAGAACCGCCGCCTCCGCCGAAAGAGGAGCCGGCGCCCGAGCCGCCAGAGGCGCCGAGTGAAATGCCCGTTGAAGCTCCGCCCCAGCCGACCGCCGAGGAGATCGCCGCTGAGGCGGAGGCCAGGGCCAGGGCGGGGGCGCAGCGCCCCTGGTACGCGCGCTGGCGCCGTGCACCCGACCCGAGCGCCGACCGGACGCTCTTCGAGGCCGGCCGGGCCGCCTTCGAAGCGGGCGACCACGGCAAAGCGGCACGGACGCTGAAGAACCTTATCAAGAAGCACCCCGACTCGGCGTACCGGCCGGAGGCGATGTGGCTGCGAGGCGAGGCGCTGTTCGCGGCAAAGGACTATTACAAGGCGTACGAGCAGTACGAGAATCTGCTGCGCGATTACGCGGGAAGTCCGCGGTACCGCCGGGCGCTGGAGCGGGAGATGGAAATTGCGGAGTTGTACCTGGGCCCGGTGCGTCGGCGGGTGTGGGGGATGCCGCTCCTATCGGGCGAGACGGAGGCGATCGAAATCCTCCGCCGCGTGTACGAGCACCAGCCGGCGGGCGACCTGGCCGAGAGGTGTCTGGTGCGGATCGCCGACTATCATTACGAGAAGCACCGCTGGCCCGAGGCGGAGGATTACTACGACCGTTACTGCAAGGAGTTTCCGAACGGCGGGCGGGTGGTTCACGCGGAACTGGCGCGGGCCAAATGCGCTATCGAAAGATGCCGCGGGGCGCGGTATGATACGGCGAGCCTCGCCCTGGCGCACGACCGCCTGAGCCGGTTCCAGCAGAAGTACCCGGACGTGGCCGAGACGGAGGGCGTGCCGGGACTTTTGGAGGAGTTGCGCGGCCTGAACGCCGAGGCGCTGTACAACGTGGCGGCGTACTACCGGCGGGCAGGCAAGCCTCTGGCCGCCGTCCACTACGCCGAACAGGCCGTCGCGCAGTACGGCGACACGGCCTGGGGCGAGCAGGCGAAAACGCTCATCGAGGACCTGAGACTTCTGAAGGAGCCGAGCCCGTGAACGCGGCGCGAAAGCGGCTGGTGGTGCTGGTGTTGGCGGCGGCGGTGGCGGGGTGCGTCGGCTACTCGACGGCGCCGCTCCACCGGACGGACGTGCGGACGGTGGCGGTGCCGATCTTCGCCTCCCGCGAGTTCCGCCGGGAACTGGAGTTCGAACTCACCAAGGAACTCGTCAAGACGATTGAAATGCGGACCCCCTACAAGGTCGTCCAGGACCGCACGCGCGCCGATACGGAACTGCTCGGCGAGATCGTGGACCTCGTGTCGCCCGTCCTGGCGGAGGACGTCTCCACCGACAGCCCGACTGAGGTCGAAGTGACCGTCTCGTGCTGGTTCGAGTGGAAGGACCTGCGCACGGGGCAGGTCCTGACGAGGCGCGAGGACCTGCGGGCCACCGCCTCCTATGCCGTCGCCATCGGTGAAACGCTCGACTCCGCCACGACGGAGGCGATGCGCCGACTGGCGGAACGGATCGTAGAAGCCATGGAGAAGGACTGGTAAGGCCCGGCGCGGCGCGCCGGCTGGCGGACCAATACGATGCGCGGACCGGACTCATCGGACGACAATCCGCAGGGCGAGGGCGAGGGGACGCCCACCCCGCGCGCCCGCGGACTCCTGGGGTGGGTGGCCCTCTTTTTCCTGGCCGTGGGCGTTGTGTGGCTGGTGACGCAGCATTTCGCCCGCCCGCCGGAGTTTTCGCGGCAGGAACTGTACCGGCTGCTGGATCGGCCGGAGGTGCTCGAGCGCATCTGGATCGAAGGCACCGTGCTTCACGGCGAGATCAACCCCGCCTCCGAGTACCAGAACGAGTTTCCCGAGGGGAAGTTCCAGGTCCACCTGGAGGTCCTGGAGGTGGCGTCGGTCATCGCGCGCCTGGAGACGGACGAAGCGATCCGGGCCAAGTTCATGAACGAGAAGAACCAGAGTTTCACGCCGGATGACCCGTTCTTCCGGCAGATGATAATGTACGCGGCGCCGCTGGTGATCCTGCTGGTGCTGCTGTGGTTTTTCGTATCCCGGCAGATGCGGACGGCGGCGGGGGGCAACGTGTTCTCCTTCGGCCGGAGCCGCGCGAAGCTCGCCAAGAAGGAGCGCGTCAAGGTCACCTTCGACGACGTGGCCGGCATCGAGGAGGCGAAGGAAGAGGTCCGCGAGATCATCGAGTTCCTGAAGAACCCACAGCGCTTTCAGGTGTTGGGAGGACGGATTCCGCGCGGGGTGATGCTGGTCGGTCCGCCCGGCACGGGCAAGACGCTCCTGGCGAAGGCCATCGCCGGCGAGGCCGAGGTCCCCTTTTTCTCGATCAGCGGCTCCGACTTCGTGGAGATGTTCGTCGGCGTCGGCGCCAGCCGCGTCCGCGACCTCTTCCAGCAGGCCAAGGCCTCCAGCCCGTGCATCATCTTCCTGGACGAGATTGACGCGGTCGGCCGGCGCCGAGGCATGGGCTTCACCGGCGGCCACGACGAACGCGAGCAGACCCTCAACGCCATCCTGGTGGAGATGGACGGCTTCGAGACCAACGAGCAGGTCATCCTCATCGGCTCGACCAACCGACCGGACGTGCTGGACCCCGCGCTGCGGCGACCGGGGCGATTCGACCGCGAGGTCGTCCTCAACCTGCCCGATCTGAACGAGCGCGAGGCAATCCTGAAAGTCCACGCCAAGAACGTCAAACTGGCCGACGCGGTGGACCTGTCGGTGCTGGCGCGCGGCACGCCGGGGTTCAGCGGGGCCGACCTGGCGGCCATCATCAACGAGGCCGCCATCCGCGCCACCATGCTCGACAAGTCGGCCGTCCAGCAGGACGACCTCGAAGAGGCCCGCGACAAGGTCCGCTGGGGACGTGCCAAGCGGTCCCGCGCCATGGACGAAGACGAGCGCCGCCTCAGCGCCTACCACGAGGCGGGGCACGCCCTGATAAGCCTGCTCCTGGAGCCCGACGTCGAGCCGCTGCACAAGGTGAGCATCATCCCTCGCGGCATGATGCTGGGGGCGACGATGTTCCTGCCCGAGAAGGACCGCTACACCGTCCGCCGACGCCAGTGCATCGGCCAGTTGAAGGTCGCCTTCGCGGGGCGCATCGCCGAGGAACTCTTCTTCGACGATATCACCTCCGGGGCGGCCAACGACATCCGCAACGCCACGCTCATCGCCCGCCACATGATCATGGACTGGGGCATGAGCGACCGCGTCGGGCCCATCCGCTACACGCCCCAGGAGGAAACCACGCCCTGGGGGGGCAGCGAGGTCTTCGGCGCCCGCGAGCACAGCGACGCCACCGCTCGCCTGATTGACGAGGAGGTCCAGCGCACCGTCAACACCGCCTATGCCGAGGCCAAATCGCTCCTCGAAAAAAACCGCGAGGCCCTGGGCCGCATCGCCGAGGCACTCCTCGCGCGCGAGGTCCTCTCCGCCGACGAGGTCCGAAAGGAACTCCAAGGCATGACGCTGGCACGGCCGGTCCCGGCGGGACCCGCCTCCGAGTCGTCCGCCGCCTCCAAGGAATAACCACGTGCCGCTCTCGCCCTGGAACGTCCGGGTCGTCTCGCCGACGCCTGTGTCGGCCGTCGCCCGCGAGATGCTCCGCTCGGGCGCCTCGCCGGAAAGCCTGGCCCGCCTGCTGCCCGAGGCCGAGGCCCTGGCCGTCGCCCTCGAAGGTGTCGAGCGCCCCTCGGCAAACCTGCTCGCGCAGGAGATGCTGGCCTCCGGCGGCGACGCGTGCGCCGAGAAGGCGGAGACGAGCGGCCTGGTCCTCGTGGGCACGCGGCGCCAGTTCCAGGGGCTCCTGGCGCGCCTGTCGGACAAACCGCTCGACCTCCCCCGGATCGGCCGCGCCGTCGCCGATGCGCTCCAAAAGTATGGCCGGCGGAGGTTCGACCTGCGGCTGGGCGCCTATCGCCTGGCGGTCGGCGACCGCCCGCTCCTGATGGGCGTCGTCAACGTCACCCCCGACTCGTTCAGCGACGGCGGGAAGTTCCTCGAGCCCGACCGCGCGGTGGCCCACGCCCGCCAACTGGTCCAGGAGGGCGCCGACATCCTGGACGTGGGCGGCGAGTCCACCCGCCCCGGAAGCGAAAGCGTGCCGGAGGACGAGGAGATGCGCCGCGTCCTGCCCGTCGTCGAGACTCTCGCCGAGGCCGTCCAAGTGCCCATCAGCATTGACACACGCCACGCGCGGGTGGCGCGCGAGGCCGTCGCCGCAGGCGCCGCGCTCGTCAACGATATCACCGGCCTCCAGGGCGACGCCGGGATGGCCCGCGCCGTCGCCGAGACCGGCGCCGGCGTCGTCATTATGCACATCCTGGGGGAACCGAAGACGATGCAGGACGCTCCCCACTACGCCAACTTGATGGCCGACATCGTCCGCACCCTTCGCCGCGGACTGGCGCTGGCCGAGGAGGCCGGCATCCCGGAGGAGCGAACCATCGTGGACCCCGGCATCGGTTTCGGAAAAACGCTCGAACACAACCTTGAAATCCTCGCCCAGTTAGGGCAGATTCGCAGTCTGGGAAGGCCGATCCTGGTCGGCCCGAGCCGAAAACGCTTCCTCGGCGAGGTGACCGGCGTCCAGGAACCGGCCGAACGGACGAGCGGGACGGCGGCGGCGTGCGCCTTGGCCGTCGCCGCAGGCGCCGCCATCCTGCGGGTCCACGACGTGGCCCAGGTGCGCCAGGCGGTCGCCGTCGCCCATGCCGTCGCACGCGCCTACGAGACAGTTCCATGAACGACGTCATCAACTACCTCAGCCGGCTCGTCCACAACTTCGGGTGGAAGGACGCCCTGGAACTGGCGCTGATCGGCGCCATCGTGTACCTGGTGTACCGCAGCCTGCGGGGGACGCGCGGCGCGCGGCTCGTCCGGGCGTTCGTGTTCCTCGTCGTCCTCAGTTTCGTGATGGTGCGGCTGGCGTCGGACTATGTTCACATGGAGCGGCTGCAGCTGCTTTATGAGAAACTCATCTCGGTGGTCGTCATCTTCGCCATCATCGTCTTCCAGCCGGAATTGCGCCGCAGCCTGATGCGCCTGGGGCAGAACCCGCTCCTCAGACTGTTTCTGAAGGAGGGAGCGTCGGCCTTCGTGGACCGCATCGTCCGCGCCGCCGCTGTCCTCAGCCGCAACAAGGTCGGCGCCATCATCGCCGTCGAGCGCGACGCGCGGCTCGGGACGCTGATTGAAGGCGGCATCCCGCTGGACGCCCAGTTGACGAGCGACTTGGTGGTGACGATCTTCTGGCCGGGGTCCCCCCTGCATGACATGGGGGTGGTGATCCGCGGCGGGCGGGTGGCGGCCGCCGGTTGCGAGTTTCCCCTCTCGCACCACGCCATCCTCGACCCGCACCTGGGGACGCGGCACCGGGCGGCTGTCGGACTCACGGAGGAAACCGACGCTGTCGTCATCGTCGTCAGCGAGGAGACCGGACAGATCTCCCTGGCCGAAGGCGGCCGACTCCGCCGCGACCTCTCCCCCGACGAGTTGCGCACCCATCTGACCGAACTCTTGCACGGCGCCGAGGCCACCCTCACGGAGCACGCGCTGGAGCAGCCCGAGCCCGCGACGCTTGACTCTCCGGCCGCCAAGCCGCCGGACCCGAAAACCCCATGAACGAAAGCGTCCGAACCCTGCTGGCCGTCGTCATCCTCACCGCCGTCGTCTGGGTCTGGGCCGACCTGGAACTGGCGAAGGAGGACTCGATCGACGTCCCTGTCGAGGTGACCGTCCCGCCCGACTTCGTCGTGCGCAGCATCCGGCCGGCGCACCTGACGGTAAAGTTCAAGGGACCGAAGGGCGAAATCGAGGCACTCCGAAAGACGCCGGAGGCACTCGTCTGCCGATTGGCCCTCACCGGCTCCGAACCGCGGGCAGGACGCCTCGTCCTCCGTGCCCGTGAAGGCTTTGCCCACTGGGAACCCTATCGCCTGAGCGTCCTGGAAATCACCGACGACGAGAACCAGGTGCCCGACGGGGAGATCCTGGTTGATGTGGACCGCCTGGTCCGCCTCCGCGTGCCGGTCAAGGTCGCCATCCCCGGCTACACCGTGGCCGGTCAGCCGGCGGTCGAGCCGGCCGAAGTCACCGCCGTCGTCGCCGAATCGGACCTCGCCCCCCTCCCGGAGGCCAGACGCTACGCCTCCGCACGCCTTGCCGTCACCGCTCCCCCCAAGGACCTCCTGGTGGAGCGAGAGGTCGCGCTGGAGTCTCGGCTCGGCGGGCCGGACGGCATCGAGGCCCTCTTCGAACCCCCGGTGGTCCGCGTCACCGCTCGACTGGAGTCCACCGTCTCCACCAAAACCCTCGCCCAACTCGCCATCCGCATCTCCGGACCGCCCGAGATGCTCAACACCTACGAGGTCGTCTTCCAGGAGGACGCCGACCGCCTGATTGACCTGGTGGTCGAGGGACCCAGACAACTGGTCGAACCGCTGACGGCCCAGGACGTGAGCGTCGAACTGGCGCTGACGGGCGACGACCGGCCCACCAGCGAGGGGGCCTGGATCCCCCGCGTGCCGAAGGTCATTGGACTGCCGGCCGGCGTCGCGGTCGCTGCGCCCCTCCCGACCATCAACTTCAACCTGAAAAAGCGGGGCGAATTGTAGTGCCGCTTGCGGCTTAGCGTCCGTTACATTTAGCCGCCCGCCCCCTCGACGAGGCTCGGGGCAGGCTTGGCGGGCGCGTGCCGTGCCGCTTGCGGCTTGGCGTCCGTTACATTTAGCCGCCCGCCTTGGCGGGCGCGTGCCGTGCCGCTTGCGGCTTAGCGTCCGTCACGTGGAGGACCAACCGAATGGCGAAAACCGACTGGACCCATCAGGCGCAGGCCCTCGGTCGGCGGGCGCGCTCGGCCGCACGCGCCTTGCGAGCCGCCGCCACACGCGCCAAGGATGCCGCACTCGCCTCCATGGCCGACGCCCTCCAGGCTCGCGCCAAGGAAATCCTCAAGGCCAACGCCGACGACCTCGCCGAGGCCAAAAATGCCCGACTCGCCGACGCCCTCCTTGACCGCCTCACGCTCACCCCCGAGCGCCTCGCGAAGATGGCCCAAAGCGTCCGCGAAATTGCCGCACTCCGCGACCCCGTCGGCGAGACCATCGAAGGCTACGTCCGCCCGAGCGGCCTGCGCATCGAGCGCGTCCGCGTCCCGCTCGGCGTCGTCCTCCTCATCTACGAATCGCGGCCGAACGTCACCAGCGACGCCGCCGCCCTGTGCCTGAAGAGCGGCAACGCGGCCATTCTGCGCGGCGGGAAGGAGTCGCTCCGCTCCAATTTGGCGATCGGCAAGGCCCTCGCGTCGGCCGTCCAGGGCGCCGGACTCCCCGCCGACGCCGTCCAGATGATTGAGAACCCCGACCGCGCGCTTCTCGCGGCCCTGCTTCAGCAGTCGGACACAATTGACCTGGTCATTCCGCGCGGCGGCGAGGGGCTCATCCGCGCCGTCGCCGAACAATCGCGAATCCCCGTCATCAAGCACTATAAGGGCGTCTGCCACGTCTATGTGGACGACCTGGCCGACCTCGACATGGCCGCCGACATCTGCTTCAACGCCAAGGTCCAGCGCCCCGGCGTCTGCAACGCCATGGAGACGATGCTCGTTCACCGCAGCGTCGCCGTCCGCTTCCTCCCGCGCATCCTGAAGCGCCTGGCCGATGCCGGCGTGGAACTCCGCGCCTGCCCGCGCACCCGCAAACTCTGGCCCGACGCCAAAAAGGCCGCCGACTCCGACTGGGGCGCCGAGTACCTCGACCTGGTCCTGGCGGTGCGCGTTGTGGACTCCATCGAGCAGGCGATCGAGCACATCGCCCGGTACGGATCGAATCATACCGACGCCATCGTCTCCGAGGACGTCCGGCACATTCAACAGTTCGTCCGCGACGTGGATTCTTCCAGCGTCATGGTCAACACGACCACGCGCTTCTCCGACGGCGGCGAGTACGGCCTCGGGGCTGAGGTCGGCATTTCGACCGACAAACTCCACGCCCGCGGACCCATGGGCGTCCGCGATTTGACCACCTACAAATGGGTTGTCACCGGCAGCGGCCAACTGCGGACCTGAAAGCAAAAACGAATATCGAATGTCGAACAAGGAACAGTGAAGGATGAAGTGACGGACGGAAGCCGTTCACTTCGCTCTTCGCCGTTCCTTGTTCGATATTCTGCCTTCGTCGTGGACCTGGTCCGGGAGAAGCGCGGTGGCATAACGCATTCTACCACAAGAGAGTAGAAAGTAGTGAGGAGACCGCGGAGAGCGTTTTGCCGCAGATGAACGGCCACCCGTTAATTGTGGCGCTGCCGCTGCTTCACCTCTCTACTTTCCACTGCTCTGTGCTTCTGGTCCGCCTGCGGCGGACTGCGGGAGGAGGGACTCGAACCCCCAAGCCCCGAAGGGCACAAGGACCTAAACCTTGCGCGTCTGCCAGTTCCGCCACTCCCGCAACCGAAGGGGCGGGCACATCCTACCTTGGGCTGGGCAATCACGCAACGCTTCGTTCGCCGAAGGCCGGCGCACTGGTGGGCAAGCCTGCCCTGAGCGAAGTCGAACGGGCCGCCAGTGCCACACCGGCGCCCGGCGTGTGTTCACGCCGGGCTAAATAAGTTGTGGCGGTCGGCGCGGGGCTTTAGAATCGCCTCCCGAACGGGAATCGGGCGGCGGGCGACGCATGGCGATCCTGATTGGAATGGACGAGGCCGGATACGGGCCGCATCTCGGTCCGCTTGTGGTCGCGGCGGCGAGCGCCGAGATGGCAGACGAGGGCGCGCCGGACGCGAACCTTTGGCGTGCGATGCGCGGCCACGTGGAGCAGCACGTCGGCAAGACGGGCGGCCGGGCATCGCCTCGGCGAAGTCTGTACGGACGGAGCCGGGTCCTCGTCTGCGATTCCAAGGTGGCCTATAAGTCGGGCGCGCGGGCGGCGGGCCTGGCACGCCTCGAACGGGCGGTGCTCGGCTTCCTGGCGGCGGGAGAGGTGTATCCGGCGACGCTGGCCGACCTGCTCGAAGCGGTCGAGGTTCCCGGCGAGGCGAGGGGCGAGGCGGAGCCCTGGCATCGGCCCGAATCGCTCGTTTTGCCGGCGGCGTGCGACCGCGGCGCGGTCGAGAGCGCTGCCGCCAGCTTCGAGAAAGGGTTCCGGGCGGCGGGGGGACGGTCGGGCCGGCTGAGGCTGGGCTTTGTGCCGGCGGCGAGGCTGAACCGGCTGATAGACGGCGGGAGGCGCAACAAGGCCGAGGCCCTCTTCGCTGTGGCCGTCGAGGTCCTCGACGACGTGCGCCGCCGGCATCCGGGCCAGCGGATCCGGGTGACGATGGACCAACACGGCGGCCGACGGCGATACGGGGCGCTGCTGGCCGGCGCGTTTCCCATGGAGCGCGTCGAGCGGCTCCAGGAGTCGGCCGAGGCGAGCCGCTACCGCCTCAGCGGGCCGGAGGGGGGCGTGACGGAGGTCGAGGTGCGGGCCGACTGCGAATCGTACAGCCTCATGGCGGCGCTGGCCTCAATGGCGGCCAAGTACGTCCGGGAACTGGCGATGCGCCAATTCAACGCGTACTTCCGCTCGCGCGTGCCGGATCTCGCGCCGACGGCCGGGTACGGGCGCGACGCGTGGCGGTTCCTGGACGAGGTCCGCGCGGCGCGAGGTGCGTCGGACGTTCCTGAGGAGATGATTCTGCGGAGCCGGTAGGGGGGAAAGGAAGCGAGGCGCGATGGGCGTTCAGGAGTGGAGTGAGGATACGCTGGTCGTGAGGTTGTCGGACGACCCGGAACTGTCGGACGACATGGCCGAGGTGGACGACCGCCTCGGGGGCGTCTGCTGCGACGTCGTACTGAACCTGGCGGATCTGCGACTGCTGACGTCGACCGGGATTTCGAAATTGCTGCGCCTGCGGAAGCGGCAGGTGGAGACGGGGCGCCGGCTGATCCTCTGCACGCCGGTGGACAAGGTGTGGGGGGTGTTCCTGGCGACGGGGCTGGATGCGATCTTCGAGTTCGCGGAGACGGTGTCGGAGGCGCTGACCCGGCTCCAGACGGGGAAGGCCTGAGGGCCGGCGGGAGGCTCGAAGGCGGCAAAAAAAGCGGAGCGGCCCGTACACGGGCCGCTCCGCTTCGCAGAGAGGAATATAGGTTATCGGCGTCGGCGGCGCAGCACGAGCGCCAGCCCGCCGATTGTTAGCATGGCGACGGTCGCCGGCTCGGGCACTCCCGTATGGCCGCTGATGTCGCCCCAGATAATCCCCGGGACATTGTCCGTGGGGCTATAGTTCGGATTTGTGAAAATGGGTCCAAGCGGGTTCCCCGCGATGAAGTCGAACGCGACGACGCCCTTGTCGAAGGGCAAGCCGAGTTGTGCCACATTCTGGCCGAGGAGCGTCGTGAGGTTGCCGACGCCCTCGATCTTGAAGATCCGGTCCTCGTTCGTACGGGCCAGCAGCGTCACTTTGTCGAAAACGATGTTCAGTAGCACGATGTCATTCGCAGGAACAGGAAAGAGAGGCGCGAGGCCCTGAGTGTAGATCTGCCCCGTGATGGTGAGCAAACCGCTCGTGCCGACCAAACTGATGTCAAACCGGTCGCCGGTGTTCGGGTCCACATAGGGGCCGTCGCTCGTGGCGAACGTCATGTCCAGTTTCAGGTCGCCGCCGAGTGTAAAAGAATTGATAACCGGATACGGAAACGCGCTGGCCGCGGGACCGCCCGGCACTGTGGGCACGGTGCCCGTGTACGAGTAACTGACTGCATAGTGGTTGGGATCGGAGGACTGAACCGCAAGCGAGTCCGGAGCCGCCCCGTTGAAACTATAAACGGCCCCCCACGGGCTCGCCGGCCAGTAAGGAACGTCGAACGAAAAGTCGTGGTCTCCGATGCGCACACTGAGCGGCGCAGCGCCGGCCTCTCCGGCCATCCCCGCGAAAGCAAACCCGACACCCACAAGCAGCGCAAGCACGACATGGTGAGAGTGCAACATGGCAGACCTCCTAAAATGGAGAAACCGCCCTTGAGAGGAAGAAGGGTCCTCCCCCGTTAGGCATGTTCCCGCAACGTGACAACCCCTACGACACAACCCCTGTTACTTGCCCAAGTATAGCACGCAAACCGGGGATAGTCAAATCGGGAAATGCGCGGGGGAACAAAAACGCGCGCAAGTGGGGCTGGACAACCGACTTAGGACATACCTGGGAGGCCCGGGGTTCAGGCCGACGGCCCTCGCCGCAGCCGCCGCGACCACAGCGACAGAAAGAGGCTCCCAAGGAACCATCCGAACAGGCCGAGTTTCAGCACGCCGATGGACACGACCCAGATGATCCGCACGGTCTGGGGCTGGACCCCCCAGAGACGCGCCACCCACCCGCCGAGGACCGGGCAGGACGTGGCCGCGAGAAACATCACGCCCGAGAGGCCGACAAAAGCGAACCCCACCAGCAGCGTCCACCAGGCGGCGCCCGCCGCCGCTGCAACCCGCTCCGCCAGCGCCAGTCTGCTTTCCTGACCGTTCATGAATTTCTCCTTTCGCATCGGGCCTGCGGAGGCTCAGACCTCCTTGGCGTCAATGAAAGGCATGAGGCGCCTCAAGGCCCGCCCGACCTTTTCGACGGGGTGGCTGCGCTCTTTGGCTTCGAGGGCCTTGAACTTCTTGCCGCCGGCTTTGCACTCTTCGACCCATTCCTTGGCGAAGGCGCCGCTCTGAATGTCGGCCAGAACCTTCTTCATGCGCTCGCGGACGGCGGCGTCAATCAGAACGTCGCCGCGCGTCAGCCCGCCGTACTCCGCCGTGTTCGACACCGAGTACCACATGTACGAGAGGCCCCCTTGCACGAGCAACTTGACGATGAGATTCAGTTCGTGGAGCACTTCGAAGTACGCCAGTTCCGGCTGGTATCCGGCCTCGACCAACGTTTCGAATCCGGCCTTGATGAGGCTGGTTGCGCCGCCGCAGAGCACCGCCTGCTCGCCGAAGAGGTCGGTTTCGGTTTCCTCGGCGTAGGTGGTTTCCAGAACGCCCGCGCGGGCGGCGCCGAGAGCCTTGGCGTAGGCCATCGCCAGGGCCCGGGCCTGGCCGGTGGCGTCCTGGTGGACCGCAAAGAGCGCCGGCACGCCCGCGCCCTCAACGAACTGCTCGCGGACCGTGTGCCCCGGCCCTTTCGGCGCTACCATGATGACATCCACATCTTTAGGCGGCACGATTTGCTTGAAGTGGATATTGAAGCCGTGGCTGAACCCCAGGGTCTTCCCGGCCGTGAGCGCCGGCCCGATCTCCGCCTCGTACACCTTCTTCTGGATTTCGTCGGGGAGGAGGATCTGGACGACGTCGGCTTTCTTGGCGGCCTCGGCGGCGCTCGTCGGCTCAAAGCCGTGCTCCACCGCGAGGCGGTAATTGTCGGTCCCTGGGACCTCGGCCACCAGGACCTTCACCCCCGAGTCGCGCAGGTTCTGGGCCTGGGCGTGGCCCTGGCTCCCGTAGCCGATGATGCCCACCGTCTTGGCGAGGATCGGCTTTAGGTCAATGTCGGTGTCGTGATAAACCTTGGCCATGGAATTTCTCCTGGAATGCTCCCGCTCTCCCGGCGCGCCGGGAGAGCGGCTAACCGTGTGCCTTTTGCCGTTCCCTTCTGCGTTCCGCCTTCCGAGTTCCGCCCTTCGACGTTGCTCAGGGCGGCCCGAGCATGGTCGAGGGGCCGCGTTGGAAGTCACTCCCCCCGTCCTATCGCGATGCGCCCGGTGCGCACCAGTTCCTTGATGCCGTACGGCTTCAGCAGATCAATGAACGCCTCGATTTTCTTCTCCGGACCCGCCAGTTCGATCGTCAGGTGCTTCGGGCCGATGTCCACGACCTTGCCGCGAAAAACGCTCGCCACCTCGAACACCTCGCCGCGCTTCTCCGGGCGGACGGCCACCTTGATGAGCGCGAGATCCCGCTCGACGATGTCGCCGCCGGCAAAGTCGTTGACCTTGATGACGTCAATGATCTTCCCCAGTTGCTTGCGGACCTGCTCCAGCACCGCGTCGTCGCCGCGGACGACGACGGTCATCCGGCTGCGGTCGGGGTCCTCCGTCTCGCCCACCGCCAGCGAATCAATGTTGAACCCGCGGCCGGCGAACAGGCCCGCAATGTGGGCCAGGACGCCCGGCTTGTTCTCCACAATCGCGCTGATAATGTGTCGCATGGGAACGTCTCCCGCGCCCTCGGCAAAGCACGATTCTACCCGCCTCCCGCCCCCCCGGCAAGCGCAAACGTTGCCGTGCCGTTCGCGTTTAGCCGCGACCCGGAGGGGAGCGCGTGTCGTTCGTTCTTGCATTCTCCCTCCCTCCCGCGCATGATGCATCCGACCGATTGCCCTTGGGAGCCCTCCGACCATGAAACCCATCTTCGACCGATGCGACCGCAACCCCATCCTCCGCGCCCAGGATATGCCCTTCCCCGCCGAGGCCGTCCTCAACCCCGGCGCCACCGAACAGGACGGCGAGGTCGTCCTCCTCCTCCGCGCCGAGTACACGACCGGCTACTCCGGCATCTACGTCGCCCGGAGCCGAAACGGCGTGGACGGCTGGCGCGTCGAGCGCGAACCGATCCTCGCCCACGGCCTGCCCGAGTGGCGCTACGAGCAGTGGGGCTGCGAGGACGCCCGCGTCGTCCGCCTCGAGGGCGAGGACGGCTGGTACATTACCTACACGGCCTACTCGCCGGCGGGTGCGGCCGTGGGCCTGGCGCACACCAAAGATCTCGTGACGGCCGAACGCGTCGGCCTCATCTTTTCGCCCAACAATAAGGACGCCGCCCTCTTTCCCCAGCGGTTCGACGGCCGGTGGGCGGCGCTCCATCGCCCCGACGCCGGCGGCGGGATTGAGAACATCTGGATCGCCTTTTCGCCCGACCTGGTCCATTGGGGCGAACCCCACTGCGTCATGCCCGAGGGCCCCGGCCCGGCCTGGGACGCCCAGAAGGTCGGCGCGGGGCCCCCGCCCATCCTGACGAAGCAGGGCTGGCTGCTCCTCTACCACGGCGTCAAGATGTACGCGGGCCAGTACGTTTATCGTGTGGGCGTGGCGCTGCTGGACGAGAAGAGGCCGCACAAAGTCCTCGCCCGCTCGCCGTGCAACGTCTTCAAGGCGATGGCCATGTACGAGATGGCCGGCCTCGTCTCGAACGTCGTCTTTCCGACGGGCCTGCTCCTTCGCGGCGAGGAACTCTGGATGTACTACGGCGCCGCCGACACCTGCGTCTGCCTCGCCACCGCCAAACTCGCCGACGTCCTCGCGACGCTGGAACCGGTGGCGGGAACGTAAAGGCGGTTCCAAGTCCCAAGTGAAAGCGCGGCGGGTCAGGAGACCTGCCGCGCCATGTTTTCGGCCTTATAAACGGCTTGCAGCGCCTTCTGATGCCCCACGTCCGTGCGGGTTCAAAGGATCCCAGTCTAAACGTTGTCACTTCCACTTATCAAATCTCAGATATGGGGCGAAAACATTCTTCAGCTCGGGCAGTTTTCCGGTTAACGCCCCCGACAATTCGGTTTTTTTTCTGCAGAGAAAACCTCTCTCTTCGCCAACTGGCAGGTCGCGAAGTTCATCGTTGATAGCCATGAGATTCAGGGCCTGAACGTCAAGGCGTTTCAGATACGCAGGAATCTCCTGCCCAAACAGAAAGGTGGCATCTTGAGTATCTCGTCGGAAATCAAACAGCTTCTCCAAATCCACTCTGCCGTCCTGAAAGATGATCGTCAGAAACCGTTGGGTGGCTTTGTACACCGCAAAACGTTTTTCAAACATATCCAACTTAAACTTCTCTCTGGCCAGGCGGTGCTGCCAATAGGCTATGCACACGACTGCGAAAGCAATCAGTGCGTTAGAAAAAAGCAGGAATATCGAAATGTATTCCGCCACACAAACCTCCGAGCATCCTTCCGGATCCGAGGTCTCCCCGCAGGCAAATACCTACGGGGCGCTCCAGATCGGCTTGCCTGCCGCGTCGCGCAGGCTCATCACCGGCCCGTCCTTGGTCACCCTTAGCCAGGCGCCGGATCGGTTTTTGTCGAACAGCCTCAGCCACGGCCCGAACGGGGACAGATCCAGCGTGGCGCCGGCCTCCTTGTTCAGATCGATCAGACCCAGCGCCGGCGCGGTCTTACCGCCGTACAACCAGGCGCGGTACTCGTTCTTCTCGTCGCGCAGGTCCAGCATCGCCCCTCCCGGGGTTTCGTGCAGCCTGGCGCGTATGTTGCCGTTCTCGTCGAATAAGCCCAACGACGGCCCATCCTTGTCCACAGATAGCCTGGCGCGTTGCCGCGTAGCGTGACCGTACCTAACATCATCGTCGTGTAGTTGCAGCACCGCATAGTCCACGCCCACGGACAGCCCGGCGCGGTATACTCCGTTTTTGTCGTGCAGGTCCAGCCCCGACCCCCCTTTGTTTACCATTAGATTGACGCCCTCCTCGCCCTTCTCATCGAACAGGTACAGGCTTGCCCAGTCGTAGCACCCCACGTCCTCACTCGGCCCGAACTTTTCCAGACGCAGCCAGGCGCGGGCCTTGCCGTTCTCGTCAGCCAGGCACAACCCCGTCCCGTCCATTTGCAGCCCCTTCGCGTCCTTGAACTTGTAGGTTGACAGCATAATGCGGGACTCACCGTTCGCGTCGATAAGGCGCAGCTCCGGCCCGTTCTTGAGCATCTCCAACTTTCCGCGTTCTCGGCCCTCGTCATCTACGAGCACAAAGGCCGTGGCCCGAATGACCTGGACGGGCTTCGTGGCTTCCGCGTCTTCCTGGGATTGGACGGCGGGCGCGATCTTGGTCAATGTCCAGGCCAGAATCAGCCCCACGACGGCCAACCCTATGAAGGCTGCCTGCCAGCGGTTGCGGCGCTTGGCGCGGGCCAGTTCCCGCTCCACCTTCTCCAGCCGTTCCTCGGTCGTCATCGCCTGTTCCCTTTCTCTTGTCGCCCCTACGGGGCGCTCCAGATCGTCTTCCTGTTCTCGTCGGACAAGAGCAGGCACGGCCCGTCCTTGAGCACGCGCAGCCAGGCGCGGATCTTGCCGTTCTCATCGGACAGGTGCAGGCACGCCCCGTACTCGTCCAGGCTCACCATGGCGCGGATCTCGCCGTTCTCGTCGCGCAGGTCCAGCGACGGACTCCCGTCCTTGCCCACACGCAGCCAGGCGCGGGCCTTGTCTTTCTCATCGTACAGGCGTATTCTCGGTTCGTACATGTCCGCGACCAGTTCAACACGGTCTTTGCCGTTCTCGTCGAACAGGTCCAGCGCCACTGGCCCGGCATTGTTCAACCCTAGCCCTAGCCTGGCGCGGGTCTTGCCGTTCGCGTCCTCCACGATGAACGTATTGGCGCGGATCACCTTCGCGGCCCCGCCTACTGCCTGCGCCAAGACGGCGGGCGTGGTCTTCGCCAAGGTCCAGGCCAGGATCAACGCCACAACGGCCAACCCCACAACGGCTACCATCCAGCGGGTGCGGCGATTCGCGCGGGCCAGTTCCCGCTCCAGGTTTTCCAAACGTTCTTCCGTTGTCATCACAAGCCCCTTTCGATTTCTGATTTGACGTCATGATTATACGCCGCCGAAGGCCGAAACGCAACATGATCTCGGCGCATCCAAAAGTCGTGATAATTAACATACGCGCCGGAGCGGATTCGTACAGCAGTCGCCCCGCCATCGAGCACCGCGTCCGCCGGAGCCTGCCCGGCTTCCTGCGTCTTCTGGGCGGTACGCCGTCCGCCGCCTGCCACGGCGACTTGCTTGCCACGCCGAAGCCTATGGCGAAGGCGGGTCACGGCGAAGTCGCAGACGAAGCCGGAAGTCTCGCGCAAGCAAACGAAGCCGGGTTCCCCTAGCTGTCCTCTGCACTCTCCCCGATCTCCCTGGCAGGGCTACGGCCCCTGCCGTGGCCCGCTGCGTTGAAGCCACCCTTGCCCGGCACGCAAATCCCGTGCCAAACCGGTCAAGCAAATTCCGTTTTGGTGTGACAGTTATCCACGCCGCTCCATAGCATAGGAGGCAAAACGAGGTGTTTGCGGGGCAAAACCGGGGCAGTATGGGGCATGTACGGGGCAAATCGGGGCAAAATCGAGGTCAAAACGGGGCGTTTTGCACTCCACGCGGAGTCTTCCACACCCCAAAACGCCCCTGGCGCTCTCCAAATGCGGCCGCGGACCCCAAAAAACGCCCCAAAAAATTGGGTTCCCCCCAAAAAAATTTTTCGGAAATTTTCCTCCGGCGCCGAAAACGGCACGCGGCGCCCCGCCGGGACGCCGCGCTGTGGTGTTGCCGTTCACTACGTTACTTCGTCACTCGTTGTTACGCCATGCCCCCGATCATCCGGTCAATCGCCTCGCCGGCCGGCACCATCGGAAAGACGTTCTCCTCCGGATCCACATGGAAATCGAGGACCCAGACGTTCTTGTCGGCGAACGCTTCATCGAGCGCCGGGCGGACGTCCTCTGGTCTAGTCACGTGCCGGCCCTTCGCCCCGTACGCCTCCGCCACGCGGACGAAGTCGGGGTTCCCCGTGAGCGTCGTCCCCGAGTAGCGTTTCTTGTAGAACAGTTCCTGCCACTGGCGGACCATGCCCAGGTAGCCGTTGTCGAGGATGCACACCTTGACGGGCAGGCGTTCGTGGACCGCGGGGGCGAGTTCCTGGATGTTCATCTGGATCGATCCGTCGCCGGCGATGTCCACGACGAGGGCGTCCGGCCGGCCGGCCTGGGCTCCGATGGCTGCCGGGAACCCGTATCCCATGGTCCCCAGGCCGCCGCTCGAAATAAAGTGCCGCGGGTATCGGTGCGTGAACCACTGGGCGGCCCACATCTGGTTCTGGCCGACCTCGGTCGTGATAACTGCCTGTCCGTCCGACGCCTCGCAAATCTGCTGGACGACGTACTGGGGCTTCAGGCCGTTCGGCTTGTAAGCGAGGGGGTGCTTGGCGCGCCACTCGCCGATGCGGGCGAGCCACTCGGTCCGCTCTCGCGGCTCGCAGAGTTCCACGAGGCCCGCCAGGATGTCCTTCGCGTCGCCGACGACCGGAAGGTCCACGCGGATGTTTTTGGAGATGCTCGAGGGGTCAATGTCCACGTGGATGATCTTCGCGTGGGGCGCAAAGGTTTTGGTGTCGCCCGTGATACGGTCGTCGAAGCGCGCACCGACGGCGATGAGGAGGTCCGACTCCTGGATCGCGTAGTTCGCATAGGCGGTCCCGTGCATCCCCAGCATTTTCAGGGCCAGGGGATGGTCCTCAGGAAACGCCCCGAGGGCCATCAGCGTTGTCGTGACGGGGATGTTGGCCTGGGTCGCCAGGCGCCGCAGTTCCTCCGATGCGCCCGAAAGGATGACGCCGCCGCCGACGTACAGCACCGGCCGCTCGGAGGCGTTGATGGCCTCGGCCACGCGCTTGACCTGCCGGCGGTTCCCCTGGATGACGGGGCGGTAGCCCGGCAGGTTCACGCTGTCCGGCAGCGGCGCGTCGGTCTGGGCAGTGGCCACGTCCGAGGGAATGTCTACGAGGACGGGCCCCGGCCGACCGGTCCGCGCAATGTGAAACGCCGCCCGCAGCGTCTCGCCCAGCCGGTCCACCTCCCGCACCAGGTAGTTGTGCTTGGTGACGGGGCGCGTGATGCCCGTGATGTCCGCCTCCTGAAACGCATCGTTGCCGATGAGGTGCGTTTTCACCTGGCCCGTGATGGCGACCAGGGGGACGGAGTCGAAGTTGGCCGTCGCCAGGGCCGTCACGAGGTTCGTCGCGCCGGGGCCGGAGGTGGCGATGCAGACGCCGACCTTGCCGGTGGCGCGGGCGTAGCCGTCGGCCGCGTGACCGGCGCCCTGCTCGTGGCGCATCAGGACGAACCGCAGGTCTTTGTCATCGTAGAGGGCGTCGAAGATGGGAATGACCGCCCCGCCCGGTATGCCGAACAGGACTTCCACCCCTTCGCTCTTCAGGGTTTCCAACAGGACATGGGCGCCCGACCGCGGGGACATGGCACGGCTCCTTTCGTCTGTGGGCTCGTCGCCGGTGGGACGAAAGCCCGGTCCAACGGGGCCGGAGCCTGGCTCCGACCCGGCGGCCGCGAAGCCGGCGTGGCTTCGCGCCCCGACCCTTCGACCATGCTCAGGGTCGCCCTGAGCGAGTCGAAGGGCGACGACCCGCCGCACGCCGGCGAATCGCCGTACCTCTATCGGCCGTCCCGGAGACGGTCCTCCGGGAAAACCGTGCCCCGCCCGCCTTCGTCCCGAGGAGTCGGGACTACGGCGTGGCAAGCCATGCGGGGCGTTGTGGGCACAATTCTACCCCTGTGCCGCCAATTGTCAAGTGCCGTCACCGTTCCGCTACGCGATCCCCTCGCCGAAGGACGAGGGCGGCGGCTCGCCCTGGTTGGGCTCGTCGGTCGGCTCGGTATCCGCGTCGTAGGCTTCCGGCGCCTCGGGAGGCGGGGCGCCCTCGGCGGGGGCGCCTTGGGGCGGAAGCCCCTCGCGCCGTCGTTCCTCCTCGTAGGCGTCGAGGAGGATTTTCTGGAGGCGGTTTCGGCACTCGGAGTTGATGGGGTGGGCGACATCGGCGTGGAGTTTGCCTTGGGCCTCCTCGTCGGAGATTCTCTTTTCCGGAAGGGGCGCACCGCAATCGTTGCAGAACTTGGCCCGCAGGTGGTTCTTCCCCTTGCACTTGGGGCAATGGTCCGTCAGTTTCCTCGACGGCATCGCCACGAACAGGCCGCTCGTGCCCTCAATAATCTTCAGGTCCCGCACGACGAACTCGTCGTCCAGCGTCATGGTGCAGAACGCTTTCAGGCGGTCCGTGGTGTGCGGCGACAACTTCACGGTGATGTTCGTGACCTTCATCTTGGAGTCTCCTCGTGTCCCGACTCCCGAAGCGGTCGAACGACGGTTGCTTCGGCGCCCGCAGCCCGCGCCGCGTCTCGATAGCGCCGAGCCTGGCCCTCGGTGTCTGCCAGGGCGAAGTAGGCCGAGCCGCTGCCGGTCATGCCCACGGCGACCGCGCCAGCCCGTTCCCAATCGCTTCTTACGTCCATCTTATCTAATCGGATGGACCGTGCCGCCCCCTCAAGGTCATTCACCAGGAAGGCCCGCGCCTCCGCGGCGGGTCCGCCGAGCGCACCCAGGATGGCGGTCGCCTCCGGCCGGCCGTCCGGCGACGGACCCAGACGGTCCAGGGCGGCATACACCTCGGCGGTCGGCATGGGGAAGTCCGGCCAGGCCAGCGCCAGCCACCACGGCACGCGCGCCGGCACCGCCTCAAGCCGTTCCCCCCGCCCGCGCAGAATCGCCACGGGCGAGCCGAAGAAGAAAGGCACGTCGCTGCCGATCCGTGCGCCGATCCGTGCCAGGTCGTCGCGCGCGAGGCCCGCCTTCCAGAGGTCGTTCAGCGCGACGAGCGCAGCGGCGGCATCGGCCGACCCGCCGCCGAGACCGCGCCCCGGCGGGATGCGTTTCTCGAGTTCCATCCGTGCGCCCGCGCGCGTGTGCGTCTCCTCCGCCAGAAGCCGCGCCGCTCGCATCACCAGGTTGTCTTCGCCTGTCGGGACCGCCAGGCCTCGACACGCGAGCGCCAGATCGTCCGATGGGTGGACCGTCAAGGTGTCGAACAGGTTTACGGCGGCGACGATGCTCTCCAGGTCGTGGAACCCGTCGGGACGTCGGCCGAGCACCCGCAACGTCAGGTTCACTTTCGCGGGGGTTCGGACCCGCAGGTCGCCGTTCGATGGTGCCGTCTCAAGCATGATGATCGCCTCAGCCGGCCACGGGGACATTTGACGTGACGGGTGTCCCCGCCGACATGGCGTTCCCCCTACTTGCCCTCCATGATACATGAAAGCCCCGGCGGAAGTCAATGCGGCTCCCGGTTTTCGGTGTTTTCGGCTTTGGGCTTGCCGGGGCGCGGACCGCCGCGTAGACTTGCCCCTTCGAAGCATGAGCGCCGCCGCTCGTCGGCGGCTGCACAGGGGAACCCAACGCGTGAATCCATCGCGCGACAAGCCAAACGCGGAAACCGGCGTCACGGACGAGATCATCGCGGAGGAAGTTCAGGCGCACGGCCTGGCGCGGCGGATCGGGCCCGTCCGGCGCCTCTACCAGTGGGTCCTCTTCTGGGCCGAGACGCGCCATGCCGCCAAGGCCATGGCCCTCTTGGCCTACACGGAGGCGATCTTCTTCCCCGTGCCGGCCGACCTTCTTTTGGGGGCGCTCTGCCTGGGGAAGCCGCGGCGAAGTTTCCACTGGGCGCTCATAGCCACTGTGTTCAGTGTTTTAGGCGGAACAACAGCGGTTCTTCTCGGCGGCTGGCTCAGACATTATTTTACGTTGGAGGACTTGGGCACAGTATTAGGGTACATCGGCCTGAATGTGCAGCGCTTGCGGGAAGCTGATGCCGCAATGAAGGGGGAGTGGGGATTTCTGGCCATCGGAACCTCTGCGTTGACGCCTGTACCATACATGGCCTTTTCCTGGGTTGCCGGATATTCCGAGATGCCGTTGTGGAAATTCGTTCTTGCTTCGGCGATTTTCCGCCCCCTGCGGTTCTATGGCGTGGCGGGCCTCATGTATCTGTTTGGGGCAAGGGCCAAGGCGTTCATTGATCGCTATTTCAACCTTGCGACGGTCCTTTTCATGGTGGTTGTGATTGCGGTCGTGGTTGCGGTGAAGTATCTACGGCCCTGAATCGAGGCTGAGCCATGTTGACCGACGCCGACCGCAAGGCGCTCCTGAAGTTGGCCCGACAGACGCTTGGGGCGCTGCTCGGCGGCAAGCCCGTGCCGCGGCCCTCCGGGCCGAGCCCGGCGCTTGCGGCGCCCGGCGGGGCGTTCGTCACGCTGAAGAACCAGGGCCGCCTCCGCGGCTGCATCGGAACGTTCCAGGGCGCAAAACCCCTCTGGGAAACCGTCCAGCAGATGACCGCCGCCGCCACGCGCGACCCGCGGTTCCTTTCCAATCCCATCTCCGCCGGCGAACTCGACGAGATTGACGTCGAGATCTCCGTTCTCTCGCCGCTCGAAAAAGTGAGCGACCCGATGAAGGAAATCCAGCTCGGGCGCCACGGCATTTCGATCGAAGGGCCGCACGGCTCCGGATGCTTCCTGCCCCAGGTGGCCGGGGAAACCGGCTGGTCGAAGGAAGAGTTCCTCTCGATGTGCTGCTCGCACAAGGCGGGCCTCGCGCCGGACGCCTGGAAGCAGCCGAACGTCACCGTCTATCGCTTCGAGGCCGACGTCTTCGGCGAGAAGGAATAAAAACGGGGACGGGAGTCGTTTCTTCGACGAGCGCCGTTCGCTTGTCTCTACTCGCCTTGCCGGTTCGCCCGCGCCCGTTTCCACCGCTCAATCTGGGCGATGATGTGCGCGTGGACGTCCTTCGGGCGGCGGACGTGTTCCCACGCCTGCGCGTCCGTCGCGCCGGCCGCGCAGCGGAAAAAGACCGTCCCGATCCCCACGGCCCGTTGGAATGCCGCCTGCGCCACGAACGTCGTCTGGATCTCCTCCAGCCCCGCGCACTCGACCCGGACGTTCAGCACCCCGTGCTGCTTTAAAATCCGCCGGTCCGTCAGGACGTACGTCCGCCCCAGCCACTCCAAGAATCCCACCGCCACCCGCACGCCCACGATCCAGATGCCCAGCACCAGGGCCGAGTGGCGCCAGACGTAGGCCAACTCCTCCATGAAACACGCGAGCAGCACAAGCGCGACCCCTGCCGCCGCAATCGGCAGGCTCACGATCACCACGTACCAAAGCGACGGTTTGAGTTCGAACACCACCGCCTCGGCCGGCAAGAGAAGCGACGGCGAAATGATCCGCGAGCGGACGGGCGCCTCGCCGTCCGCCCGGTCCGGCGCCGAACCAGACATCGGATGGCCCTCGGCCATCGCCCCGTTTTCGGGTTGCTCGGCGACCATGCGTCGCACCTCCCGGGCTGCCTCGTCAGGGGGGCATTCTAAACCCCGGTCGGCCCGCCCCGCAAGAGCGCGCTCCCCTTCGGGTCGCGGCTAACCGTGCGCCGTTTTGTCGTTTCAATCCGCAATCCGCAATGGTCAGCCCCCTGGCTTGACGCGGTCGCCGGCCGGCGATAGGGTGGCCGCCGGCGCGGGAGATGCGGCCTTGGGCCAGAACCGAAGCGATTCCCTTCGACACGAAATCCGCCACGAGATCCTCTCGGGGCGACTCGCCCCCGGAGAGCGCCTGCCCACGGAGCGCGCCCTGGCGGCGCGCCACAGCGTTTCGCTGACGACCATCAACAAGGTGATGGCCGGCCTGGAATTGGAGGGCCTGCTGGAGCGCGGCCGGGGACGCGGGACGTTCGTCCGGCCGGACCTGGCAAATCGGGCTGTGGCCGTGGTCTTCGGTCCGCCGCACGCGCCGCCGGGACCGCGGTTCTGGGCGGAGGT
>Ga0307379_10000343_pt1 | contig 80494 bp, 75 predicted proteins | sample UN2MG_FD_202237 | JGI IMG/M metagenome (GOLD analysis project Ga0307379, IMG submission 202237) | Soil microbial communities from Risofladan, Vaasa, Finland - UN-2 | ecosystem: Environmental > Terrestrial > Soil > Coastal area > Acid sulfate soil | place: Finland: Risofladan, Vaasa | collected... | reverse complement strand
CTCTTGAATCGATTTACTATGGGTTTCGGTTTGGCATAGCCGAGTTTTCTGGTTCAAAGTCAGTTTTTTGATGAGAATCTTGTTGAAAAAACGGCTTTGGGCAACAGCCTGTTAAGATGTGACCCTTATCTTCACGGTTTTTTAGACATTCAGGAAGCAACAAATGAAGTAGCAGATAAACAGTCTGCCGAAGAGAGTCTTCGAATTGCCAAACAACTATTTACTTCTGAGATATACCAAGCTCGTTCATTGGCAACTTTCATTTTTGGTCGATTAGCGTCCAACTCGAAGGAAGCGATCGAGTTTCTGAAACGCTCTGTAAGCCAAGATAATGATTGGCGTATACAAGAGATTCTGGCAAAAGCTTTCGACAGATATTGCGCAGATGTTGGCTATGAACAAGCTCTCCCTGTTATCAAGAAGTGGTTAGCAGACCCCTCGCCTAACGTGCGACGGGCTGTTACAGAAGGTCTCAGAATTTGGACGGGCCGCCCATTCTTTCGTGACCATCCAGAAGTAGCCATTCAGTTTTTGAGTCAGCTTCGAAACGATGAGAGTGAATATGTACGGAAGTCTGCCGGGAATGCGTTGCGCGATATAAGCAAAAAGCATATAGAGTTGGTAAAAAACGAATTACGTCAATGGGACATTACAAATAAGCACATTAAGCAAACTCACAAACTGGCAAGTAAGTTTTTGCAAAAGACGGCGGGCTAACAAGGCAAATTCAGCCGACGCAAAAAGCCGTGCGGCTGATTTGCGGCATTAGGCGGGCGCTAATGGACAAAGGAAAACGGGATGAGAACAAATGAAGCCGGGGGTCAAATCTTTGCTTTTGCCGTTTTTCGGGTTCGGATGTTTGTTATTATCCCAATCACCTCAATCAGCCTCTCGGCACACAGCGATCAGCTCTCAGCTTCCTTCAAGAAATATTAGTAAACCCGCCGCGGCTTAAACATCGACAAGGCTAACCTTGCCCAACCTCCACACCTCCCCCAAGGCTCCAAACGACTGTTCCTTTAAGAAAACTATCCCCTATTGGTGAGATTACTGAGAATTCTGCCGGCACCTTCATGTCAAGCCCGTATGGTTCTCTCCTCTCAGCGGCTGTGATGTCCCAGATTGAAGGTTGTGCCTGCTGGAGTTCTTGCGTCAAAGAAGGCGAAGGCTGTGAGAAAATTCAGTGGCTTCTTCTGAAAAAGATCTTGCAATGCATGCGATAGTTGGATATCATTCAGACCATGAATGATAATCATTCAAATCGTGAATTAAAATATAAACCACGATGGATTAGCCCTCTTTTGCGTGATGCCCTTAAAACTCATCCCATAATTGTTTTGACCGGTGCGCGACAAGTGGGTAAGAGCACACTTCTGCAGCGGGAACCTCCCTTTGACACGTGGCGATACATCAGTTTGGACGATTTCGACACGCTCGCTCAGGCGAGCACTGATCCAACCTCCCTCTGGGCGGGGGCAGATCGTGTTCTGATAGACGAGGTTCAAAAAGCGACCAACCTTCTAGCCGCGGTGAAGGTCACCGTCGATTCTCACTATGGCAGGTATCGGTTTATCCTTTCTGGCTCGGCAAACATCCTACTTTTTAAGAAGGTGAGCGAAAGTCTTGCCGGGCGAGCCGTCTATTTCACGCTATATCCCATGACCGGCGGCGAGATGAACAGCTCCCCTCCATCGAAACTCCTTGAGAAACTTCTGAAAGGTCAACTGCCGAAGGAGCAAAAGGTCGAATCCCCGATGAATGACCCGGTTCCCCTCATGTGGAAGGGGTTCATGCCGCCGTTGATGCAGATGGACTCGTATGCAACAGTGATTCGGTGGTGGGAAGGCTACGTGGCGACTTATCTGGAGCGGGATCTCCGCCAGCTCTCCCAGATCGATTCATTGCCCGATTTTCGCCGACTTATGGCGGCTCTGGCCCTGCGATGTGGCCAGGTTTTGAACCAAACCGAAGTTGCTCGGGATACCGGCATACCCCAGCCTACGGTTCACAGGTATATCAATCTTCTCGAGACTACCTGTTTGGTAGATCGCTTGCCGGCCTTCTCGGTCAACCGGACCAAACGCCTCATAAAATCACCTAAAGTGATGTGGTCTGAGCCGGGATTGGTATCCTTCCTCGCAGGACATTATGACCCGGCATCGCTTAAGATCTCACGGGAAGCCGGAGGGGCCTTTGAATCCATGGTCTACCTCCACCTGAACGCCCTCTCTCAGCTTTTGGTGCCGAGGCCCCGCATCTATTATTGGCGGACAACCACCGGAAAAGAAGTAGATTTTGTTTTGGAGTGGGGGCGTATACTCCTGGCAGTTGAAGTTAAGCTATCAACTAAACCGAAGTTCACCGATATCGAGAACTTAAGGCTATTCCTTGATGAATACCCGGAGACCGCTGCTTGTCTTCTGATCTACGCAGGAGATGAAGTTAAGATCATGCACGAAAAAATTGCTGCGGTACCCTGGTTTCTCCTCGGAGGACATTAGCGGCTAAAAATAAGGTCGAGAGAGGGTCGCATCTTAATTATTCATTATTCGCAGGGCATTAAGGGAAGGTCCAAGGCGTACGGTGCAGGGCTTCTGTTGCGTGATTACCCTCCAACCCCAAGGAGGTCATCCCATGATTGGGGCAGCGCTTAAAATCTAAGGGACAAAACCAGACCGCTGTGAGTCCTGCAGCTATTTCACCTTATCGGTTCCGAGCGCTCAAAAAAGAGGGAGGGGAGTGCCTCGGTGCCTCATGGAGAAAAGATGCGATCGAGACAAAGGAGGGAAATTTCCCAAATGGATCTCAAAGACAGATTGCTTGATGGAATCAGAAATGATAACGCCAAAATCAAGGGGAGCGGTTCTCTAAAGAAACTCAGGGAAAACCAGTAAGCATATCACTCAATGTGAGGGACAGGTGAGCAACTACCTGGAGAAGGAGATTAGCGAGCTCAGGAAAGAAATTGCCGATGAGCTGGGTTACACACGGAAGGATAAAACTGCCCGACGCCGGGGAATATCCCTTGCTCTCAGGCCCTATGGAAAGATCCTGATTCTTGGGGGTGCGGGTATTCTCCTGGTGATTGTCCTTTTTGCTCTCTCTCCCAGAGCCAGAAATAAGCGACCTCCAGACAATCTAACCTCCACCATACAGGCAACACTGAGCCAGCTTGAGCAGAGAATAGGCCGCTTTGAGGGGATAGGGGAAAAGATCGAGCTTCTCGAAAGACGGGACCGAGAGCTCCAGAAATCCCTTGCGGAGATAAATCGAACCGAAAGTCTTGTAAGTCAACGGGTTGATCAACTGAGCCAGGTAGTGGACGAGCTGCAAAACAGCATGGCCTCACGCAGCGCCAAGACCGAAGCCCCATCGACTGGCCAAAGCAAACCAACCGCCCCTGCCGAAAAACGCTCTTACCCTGAGGCGCCACCGACTATCACGAGGATGCCGTTTTCCCTGCCTGAAAGCCGCTACCATGAGGTCCGTCCTGGGGAGACTCTCTACTCTATCGCTCAACAGCACAGCCTTTCGGTAGACGAACTGTGCCGCCTCAACCACATGACCCCAAGACAGGTCATTCACCCAGGCCAAGAGCTCTTGGTCGCACCGGGCGGCCGTGAGTGAGCGCTGCCACGATTGGGAAGACTCGAAGGCCGAAAACCCTGGCTTTACAGTATCAAGCCTAAAACAGCCTCGTAAAAGGGAACATGTAGGTCTCAAAACAACGTAAAAATATCGGTTTTCATATATTCAACGGGTCAACTCTCCGTTTGGCTCTTGTGGATGAGAATCCTGGCAGGCTCTCCGCGCACGCTTAACGAAATAGAGCCGACCGCGTTGAAACAGGGGTTTCCTGCAGAGATTTCCTCGCTGCCAAGGTTCAATCCGATACTGGGCTATCAATTACAGTGTGTAGTTGTTAAATCTCTCGAATCTGAGTATAAGGCATGGAGTGCACAATTCGAAGTTCACCAGTCCGGGCACAGGATGTGGTAAAATCACCAACAAAGAAACAGGGGTTGTAAGATAACATGAGATATAAAAACGTTATTTGCCTATATCCATATAGAGAGGAGTTGAAAACCGTAGGTTTTCTGCCACCAATAGGTCTTGAGTATGTAGCCAGTGCTATAGAAGATCTTGTGGAAAGCGTAACGATACTTGATTTGAGATATGAAAAGAAGCCGTTATCTTCATTTATCGATAAAAATACGGATTTAGTGCTCGTGAGCCACAACTGGGACATTGAAGAGGATTTTGTAAAAGCCACAATCAATAGCGTACCGGAAAACATAACCGTAATCGTCGGCGGAAGACATGCCACCGAATATGTTAATGAACTCTTTGAGGATATTCCCAGAATCGATGGAATTGCCCGGGGTGACGGTGAGGAGATTGCGAGGGAAATTGCTCAAAAAGGCATTGCAGGTGACATTGATGGACTATCATTTCGGTTAAACGGCGCGATCGTGCATAATAACAATAGAAGGCTTGCGCCTCTTCAAAGCGATTTTTATCCAAACAGAAACCTTCGTCGTTACAACTATATGGTTACCTTGGATGAGTTTCAATCGGATATTCAGATTGACCTTATGTTGGGATCGAGGGGCTGCCCATATAACTGTAAGTTCTGCGACTTTAAGTTTAATCCCTTAGGGGAGAAGAGAAAGTGGTCGGTGCGAACGCCGGAATCTGTTGTATCGGAGATCAAGAGCATAGAGGCTGGCGTGGTTGGCTTTGCCGATGATATTTTTACGGCAGACATGGGCTGGGTTGAACGTGTCTGCGATCTGATACTAAAAGAAGGCATAAAAAAGAAGTACGTCATAAACGCTCGATTAGAAGTTGCGAAAAGGCCTGAGGTTCTCAGAAAGATGTATAAAGCCGGTTTTATGGCCTTTCTGCTAGGCATAGAATCTGCTCATGACAAAACATTAGCGTCCATGAATAAGGGGTTTACTACTGCAACGGTAAGGGAATACTTTGAAGTTTTGAGGCAATTCAACTTCATCTATCATTGCTACTTCATCATAGGCAATATAGGTGAAACGAGAGATGAGATGCTCGATGCAATAGAATTTTCACATGAGCTTGGTGTCGATACACTTGGCCTATCGGTCTTAAGAGCCACCAAATACTCTCCTCTTAAAGAGATCCTGAAAGGGCTTGATGATTACCATATTGAGGAAGGCTCAGGTAAGGTATACTCTGATATGTTATCCGTTGAGGAGCTCCAACAGATACGAAGGGATGTGAACGCCTCATTCTTTACGATACCAGTGATACTAAGGGTATTAAAGAAATTGATACTGCACCGACTTCTAACATTTGGGAGGCTCTACGAGATACTGGTTTATACGGCAAGACGAAAGATAGAAAAGATGGCCAAGAAAAGATCCATACGTATGGGACATGTGATTAGATGATCCCATAAACTCGTTTGGCACCCCCTATAGCGTACAAGTGCCCTTCATTCCAGGGCTTTCGTATGGCTGCTATGAGTCCATAACCCATATATGGTTCGCGCTCTTCCGCACACAAAAGCCTTATGTCCTTTTGACACAGTGATTCATGGAATATGGCGACATCATCGCAAATATCGGCCTACTGATACCATTCCTGTGGGGGGTCATGCGATGCAACCCCAAACCGCAAAGGCAACCCTATCCTATCGGTTACATTTTTTAAGAGAATTCATCTCCTGTGAAGCCTAACAGGCAGCAGGAACGACCCCTTTTGACTCATCTGCTTGACTTTAAACGGTATTGCTTCTAGTATGCCCTCGTAATGAGCAAACCGAAATTACCAAAAAATCCTGAGGGCTTAGCAGGAGAGCTTGACTATTGTTTTGAGAACCAAGAACTCCTGTATCACGCATTCCGACATCCGTCTTATGTTTATGAAAAGAATGATCAAGGAATACCGGACAACCAAAGGCTGGAATTTCTCGGCGATTCCGTCATTAACCTCGCGATCAGCCACCTTCTGATGCAAGCCTTTCCTGAAATAAAGGAGGGGGAACTCTCTAAGCGTAGGGCTTCATTGGTAAGTGAAAGCGGCCTCTACCCTATTGCCTGTGGATTGAAACTAGGAGATTATCTTCTCCTCGGTAAGGGAGAGGAACGAACACAGGGCAGGAAAAAACCATCTATTCTCACCGATGCCCTTGAGGCTCTCATAGGGGCGATCTATCTTGACGGCGGCTTCACCGGCGCCATGAGGGTAATAGCGGAACTCTTTAGGCCAGTATTAACTGAGAGCGGCCTCGGTACGGCATTCGTTGACTACAAGACAGACCTGCAGGAATTCTCCCAAGATGTGTTTCAGGCAACACCAGAGTACCGCATTGAAAAAGAAACAGGCCCAGACCATAATAAGACCTTCTATGTAACCGTATACATCAAGGGAGACCTCATGGGTAAGGGAAAGGGAAAGAGCAGAAAAGAGGCTGAACAAACTGCAGCACAGGAGGCCCTGGTTTGTCTGAGAAGATAAAGAGCCATTTTATCATACCCATATTTATTCCACACCAGGGCTGCCCCCACAGGTGTGTCTTTTGCCAACAGAACACGATCACTAACCGCGCAGAAGGTATTCCCTCTGCAGATGGAATAAGAAATATCATTGAATTGGCCATACAATCCAAACGGTTCCCCGGAAGGGGGCCGAAAGAGGTTGCCTTGTATGGCGGCACCTTTACTGCTTTGCCAAATACCACTATGAGGGAGATACTTGATGTTGTCCGCCCCTTTTTGAAAAACGGCACCATTCAATCGATCCGTCTATCTACCAGACCCGATGCCCTCGGTAAGGATAAACTCCTTATCCTGGAATCCTACGGCGTTTCAACAGTGGAGCTGGGAGTGCAATCCATGGACGACAAGGTCCTTCTCCTTGCTCAACGAGGGCACTCATCAAGCGATACCGCTACCGCGTTCACGGTGTTAAAGGAAAGAGGGTTTAAGGCTGGCGTACAATTGATGCCCGGCCTGCCCGGGGACTCTGCGGGCCGTTTCATGGAAACCATCAATAAGGTCGTTGCCCTCAAGCCCGATATGGCGAGACTGTATCCGACCCTGGTTATCAGAGGAACAAAGCTGGCCCAGTGGTACAAACAGGGAACCTATACTCCATTGGGGCTTGAAGAGACAGTCAACCTTTGTAAAGAGGCTTGCATAAGGTTAGAAGATGCAGGGATTCCCGTTATCAGAATCGGGCTCATGTCATCTCCTGCCCTCTTGAAGCAAGGGGAGATCATCGCCGGACCATGGCATCCATCCTTAGGGTTTTTGGTCCGCTCAGCCATCCATCTTGAAAAGGTGAAACCCTCTTTGCCGTTCGTGGGAAAAAAGAGATCTATTGTGCTCTTTGCCCCTCAAAAAGAAACGCCATTAATCAGGGGCCATAAGAACAGGGGAATTCAGCAGATAGAAGCCATCACAGGGGCTTCCGTGAAGGGTGTTGTCTCAGACAATTCTGTTCCCGCTGGGGAAATCGCCTTCGAGGTTGTATGATCGTGCCAGACGCTTTTCTCCTCCCAGTCGCAGGGTATCTGTGCGCCTCCTGAGCCAAAAATAGAACACAAAGGCCTTATTTCTACCTGGCATAGGAAAAAAAGCAGAACCAGGAGGTTAATTGCTTCTGGTGACAATAAATTGATTCAACCTGAGGAGGTACTCCTTGATAAGCGAATTAGGAAAGAACCTGAGATGTGCTGCTGCACGGTCCACATAATCTTGGGCATCCTGGCGACATCGTGCAATGGCACCGTTGCTCCGTACCAGCCTGGTTACCTCATCGTAGTCGTCCCCTGAGGCCTTCCCGCTTTTGAAGATCTCTTCCAGCCTCTCTCGCTCCTGCTGAGTGATGCGGGAGAGGGCGTAGATGAGTGGCAGGGTAATCTTGCCTTCTCTGAGATCCGATCCCATGGGTTTACCGGTCTCTTCCGCCGACGCAGTGTAATCAAACACATCATCGATAATCTGAAAGGCAATCCCCATGTTGAGGCCGAAGTCCCTGAGGGACTTGATATCGGCTTGCTCTGCCCCTGCCACGATACCACCGCCGGCACAGGCGGCCGATATGAGGGCTGCGGTCTTGGCGGTGATGATGCCCATGTACTCCTTTATGGTTAGGTTCCAGTTATGGGTGTTGACCAACTCCAACACCTGGCCCTCGGTCATCCTCGTGGCGGTGTCTGCGAGGACCTTTAAGAGCTCGATGTGTTTTTTTTCAACGACCATACGGGAAAATTTGGAGAAGAGAAAATCTCCCACCAGGATTGCGGCAGGGCTTCCCCATCGCTTATTGACCGATACCCTTCCCCTCCTTACCGTGGCATTGTCGATGACATCGTCGTGCAGGAGGCTTGCGGCATGAAGGCACTCAAAGACGGTTGAAAGGGTAAACACATCATGATTGTTGTAGTCGCAGAGCTGGCACGATAAGACAAAAAAGAGCGGCCTGAGCCGCTTACCGTTTCCGAGCAAACTGTACTGTGCCACCTCTTCGATGAGCGAGACATTAGAGGTGAGCACCTTACCGAGCTCCTCGTCGATCCGCTCAAAGTAAGGGGTGAACTGATCGAGGAATGTGGATTCTTCTGTCATATTCTTCAATTTCTTTTCCATTTTGGCGACCTACAGGTCAACATAAAAAATATATATTAAGGATAAAATGTTGTCAAAGCAAATCCTGCCCCTGGATGCTTGCTGAATCACCTCATCGGTGATGGGCCCTATTTGGCATGCAGCCTCCAGTCCTTTCAGTACCACCGGTTGTCGAATGGAGAGGCTGCGCCCGGTGATATCGGTGGTGGTAAAGGGGAAGAGGGAGAGATTCAATCACAAAGGAGTTTAGCATTTTCTATTCCCCAGCGTAGGCGATACCTGGGGAGACCTTTAGAATTATTCGCTATTGATCTTGCGTCTTGTTTCCGATAAGGTCTTTAGGAAATTTCTTGGCATGAGATACGCCGTATGCACGCCGGCAAAAGACAGTCAAAACTGGAACAAAAATTTCGCCCCTTTGCAAAGAAGATGGCTGATGAGGGAATCCCTCCCATTATTATCGATACCTTTAAGCTTTACTATGGGAAGGTCCTGAACGGCGAAAGAGGATTGATATCGAGAGAGGAGATCGTTCCGGTCGGCAAAGCCGACATTCCTTCGTTGGAAACGCTGGGTGAATACACACAAGCAGGATGCCGGGCGCTAAAAGAGGCGGTGATAATCAAACTCAATGGCGGCTTAGGAACGAGTATGGGCCTCTCAAAGGCCAAGTCTCTTTTCGAGGTGAAGGACGGATACAATTTCCTCGATATCATCGCCAAACAGGTCTTGAGCCTCAGAAAAGCCCATGGGGCAGATATCCCCTTAGTGTTGATGGACAGCTTCAATACCGATGAGGATAGCACCACGTATCTTGAAAGATACCCCGAACTTGCCTCTGATATTCCCCTCTCATTTTTGCAGCATAAGTTTCCGAAGGTTTTACAGGATGAGCTGAGCCCTGCTGAATGGCCAACCGAACCTGATTTAGAGTGGAATCCACCGGGTCACGGGGATATCTATTGGGCATTGTTTACCTCCGGGATGCTGGATAAGCTGCTCGCGAAAGGCTGCAAATATGCGTTTATCTCCAACTCCGATAACCTGGGAGGGACCACGGATGTGGCAGCCCTCGGTTACTTCGCATCCCACGATTTTCCTTTCATGATGGAGGTTGCGGAGAAGACGGGGACCGACATCAAAGGTGGCCATATAGCCCGCCTGCGCCGGACCGGTAGCCTCATTCTCAGGGAGATAGCCCAATGTCCCGAGGAAGAGATAGAGGAGTTTCAAGATATAAAGACCTACAGGTACTTCAATACGAATAACCTCTGGCTTAATCTCGTATTTCTCCAAGGCCACCTGGAAAAGGCTAGTAACATCCTAAACCTTCCTGTTATTGTCAATCCCAAGAGAATTGACCCCAAAGACGACTCATCCCCTCAGGTCTACCAGATTGAAACAGCCATGGGATCTGCAATCTCGGTTTTTGAAGGGGCCGCAGCTGTTCAGGTTCCAACGCGAAGGTTTATCCCGGTTAAGAGGTGTCGGGACCTTCTCGCGCTGTGGTCCGACTGCTATGTAATGACTGAAGATGGTCAGATCATACTGAATCCTGATAGACGTCTCGGGCCCATAGAGATTGCTCTTGATGACCGGTTTTTCAAAAGGATAGACCAGGTAAAGGAAAGATTCCCCTATGGCGCCCCCTCGTTGATTGATTGCCGGTCACTAAGAGTTGATGGAAATGTTTACTTTGAGAAGGGAATTGTGATAAAGGGAGACGTGAAAATTCTTAACACCTCGTCAAGCGAGGTCTCTATTCCTGGGGGCACAGTGATTAATAACGATTTACTTTTTAACGAAAATTTGCCATAAGATAAATCATGCCTGAGGCTACCCTTAAGAATATTGAAAAGGCCATTAAGGATATCCATAATATTGGAATAATGCTCAGCGGGGCCAGCGAATATGTATGCGAAGAAGGGGTGCTCAAGCGATTTTCACGCTACCTCCAAGCCTATCACAAACGCCTGGAATCCGATATCACCTCCCTCAAGAAAAAATACCCCGGTAGGTTCCCTGAGACTCCGGAGCTGGATAGTTCACTCTCAAGGATTGGAAATATCTCTGCCGTACTCGGGCAAGACAAAAAAGGTGTTGAAACAAGGTGTCGCGCAGGAAATTTTGGCCATGAATTGAACACCCAGGTTGCCGAGCTGAGAAGCGGCGTACAGGACGTCTGGGAGACCGTCAGTGGGAAGGTCTCAGGATATTCCATCACCGATAGACTGGCAGGTCCGAGAGGTACTGTGACCTCGGCCCTCTATAATCTCTCCCCTTTCGCTCCCATTCCCCGAAAGATAATCATCGCCGCTCTAACGGTCGTCGCTATTGCTTTTGGCTACCTCTTCTTTACCATGGAATCGAAAGCTGCATTGGTCCAGGCCATCAAAGATGATCTCACTTACTTAGAGACAGAAAGGCAAGCCCTCAAGGTCAAGAATCAGGAGTTCAAGGATATTCAGGCAGAGATCAAGGTTCTCGACAAGAAAAACTTGAACAGAAAGGACAAAATCAAGCTGTTGAGTCTGACAGTGGATGAAGGCAAACTCAGGGAGTTCATCGAGAAAGCCACCGTTGCAGTAGAAAAAAGGGAACGAGAGTTAGAAGAAAAAAACAAGAGGTTGGAAGAACTGCAGAAAAAACCGTTCCTCCAAAGGCTTCTGAGGAGATAGAGCCAAAACCTGGGAACCCTCAGGCCTCCTTTGCCCGCGGTTAATCTCACCTCCATCTTTCAGCAATTCCAGAAGCTAAAAGAACACCGGTTTTCCCTCGGCCCATGCCAGCGACTTGAAGTTCTTAAAGGAATACGACAAAAAGACTGACCCCTGCCAACGGGCCATGCGCTATATCATGAATGTGCGGAGTTCACCTTTTTCCCTTTTCATTGCTCGGATAGACCAACCCTTGTAGCCGCTTGTTACCCTGACAGCAACTGATTTGCCGGAAGGGGCATCGCTGTACGATGCGGTTATGTCGGCAGCTAACTGTATGTCCTCCCCTGATAGATCCCCCGTAGCCAGGCCGGTGGGCCCGGGAAACGACTCCACGCTCAAAAGGGTATCCTCCTCTCTTCTCAGGGATTCAATCATTTCATTTTCCGGTTGGTTCCGGCCCACTACGATCTTCGCCGTTTCATTCAGCCTAAAGTGTCGTCCCACCTTGAGGAGATCCAGGTCCCGCCGTGAAAAATCTGCATGGCAGGATATGAGATCCTTGAGTCGACGGGAAAACACCTTTTCCGTTAGAAGACATCCTCCTGCGGGGGACGGGTATTCCCCTATTCCAAGTCTCCGTGCCAATTCAATCTGAGGCCGCCGTGAACGTCCTGAAAGGCCCAACAGTTTCTCCCGTTCTACCCATCCCTTGATCTCGGGAAGGGTCTCGGGTAATAGTTGTGCCGAAAGGGGCCTGAGGATAAGATCCTGAAAGCCCGAGCTGTGAGAAACGGTGAAGAGGGATCTGAAATTTTGTGACATGGGTCGCTGGCCCAACACCTCTCCGCTAATGATGAAATGTGCCTTTTCCTCTCTCAGCATCTCACCGGTTACGGTGAACATGAGGGCATGGCAGTCGACACATGGATTCATGCTTTTACCGTAACCGTGCTTGGGAGCAAGCACTATCTTGAGATGACGTTCCGTAATGTCCACAACCTTGAGGGGCAATCCGATAGCTTGGGCAGACCGGATAGCTTTGTCGGCCGTGAAAAAGGGGCTCTCATAACAAATGCCGACAACAGTGATCCCTTGTTCCCGAATCAATTGAACGGCCAAGATACTGTCGAGCCCCCCGGAAAAGAGCGCTAAAGCCTTCATTAAGACTGCCTCCCTACCACCTGCTAGTAACTTAATCAGGCATGTCAAACGAATCAAGGAAAAAGGTAACACTTTAGCTCTTTGAAATTAACCTTAACCCGAGCATGGAGATGTCTTTTTTTGACTCTGTCCCTGGCCCAGACCTGGCTCATACGGCATGAGTAAGGAGAACTGAGATGTGAGATACTCTCGTATCCATACAACACTCCGGAAGCTGAGCGCCAGGGCAGGCCTCCCATCGTTCAGAGGAGTGGGCGTTTCAAAACGGCGCACACAGGCTGGTACCTTAGTGCTAAGGCTTATGGGGCGGTGCGTCGGTTTGAAACGGCCCTGTGCGGGGCCTTGTTTAGAGGGCAGAGCAAAAAAAGATATCCCCATGCTCGATTCACTGGGTTCCGTTACGAATAGCCACTGGGCATTCGCAAATGAAAAGGAGCGCTACCTTTTCAAAGAGCTAAAGTGTTACGGAACAAGAAGCCTGGTGCCCCGCGAAGGGAGTGCCAACATTGACAGGTCCCTTTGCTTCTGTTATCTCTAACAAACACGTTTATCAAGGAATACCCCATGAGAGCATTCGGACCGGTTCCGTCAAGGCGGTTAGGTCAGAGCCTGGGAATCAATAATATACCTCCCAAGGTTTGCACTTATTCGTGCGTCTACTGCCAGATAGGAGAAACAGAGCATTTGAACTGCGAACGACAGGCCTTCTACGATCCGGATGAATTAGCCCGCGAGGTCGCGGAAAAGGTTAATGAGCTGAGGAAGAGGGACACCCGCATAGATTACCTGAGTTTTGTCCCGGACGGGGAACCGACCCTGGATATTAACCTAGGTGAGCATATTGAACGTCTCAAGCCACTCAACATAAAGATCGCGGTTATCACAAATGGCTCTCTCATCACCCTCGAGGATGTAAGGGCAGACCTGCAAAAGGCTGATCTTGTTTCGTTGAAAGTTGATGCCGCGACCAAGCAAGCCTGGATCAAAGCTGACAGGCCGCACAAATCACTTGACCTCGAGACAATACTCGAGGGGATACGCGAGTTCAGCACCGAATTCCGCGGTGAAATGATCACGGAGACGATGTTGCTGCAAGGGATGAACGACAGCCCTCATGAGGTTCAAAAGATAGGCGAGTTCTTGACCTCGCTCAAACCGTACAAATCCTATATCGCTATCCCCACCAGGCCTACGACCGTAAAGGGGGTATTGCCCGCCAGCGATCAGGCGCTCACCATGTGCTACCAGGTCTTTCGGCAATGGTTGCCTCGCGTAGAACTTCTGTTGGGACACGGGGGAGATGAGTTTGGTTATAGCGGGAATGTCGAAGACGACCTGCTCGGCATTACCTCGGTTCATCCCATGAGCGAGAAGAATGTCAGGCAATACCTGAAGAAGGCAGGGGCGGATTGGCGGGTAATCACCGATCTTATAGAAAGGGGCTCTCTCGTAGAACTACAGTATCGAGGGCAAAACTTCTACCTGAGAAGGTTGCCGAGGAAATCCTGATCATACTTCGAGCCGGAAAACCGTCTTTAAACGCTCACTCAGGGCAGTTCCTCTATCTTACCTCTACACCTGATTTCGTTCATCCAAGGATCCCACCTCGTATAACGGAAATGACCACCTAGGGCATGAACGCCGAGTGAAGTAAGCTCTGCCCTGACACAGGAAACCCTCCTGACCGCGAAGTCTTTTCAGGCTCATCATAGGCCTTCCGGCAGGCGTACACGAGTTATCTTTGCTGTCAAGAGATAGATCCCGCACTCCCTTTAAGCGTTTCGCTGTGCTGGAGAAATCCTCCCCTTAAAAAAAGGGGGGTATCGAAAGGTAGACTTGAAAGCCTGAGAAATACCTCTCTGAGTTTTGGTTTTTTCATTTCAAGGCCTTGTTTCGACCTTTATGCCTTTTCTCGGCAATCTTCAGTCACCTTCAGTAACGGTAATTGCCTCCTGCTCGCAAACCTCTACGCAGCTCTCACATCCAATGCATTCCTCTGCGTTGACGGGAACCGACTTTTCGTTCTTCATTTCATAAACATCCACGGGGCAGATAGTTACACACTCCTCACAGCCTATGCACTTGTCTTCATCAACCTCTACTTTGTACATACCGACTCTCCTTTTGAATTTGATGCATGGTGACGCGTAACTCATAATCCTTTCATCAAAAATGTCAAGGCCTTTCCTTGAAACCGGCAGAAATTTGCATCTCCCAGGCAGTTATTGAGCCACGTTTCCTAATCTCTTAACCGATTATTGCTTTAACTCCGAAACTACGCTGGCCCGAGGGATATGGATGGCGCGGTGTATGGACGCTCAGGGGATTTGGTGTGGGCGCAAAAAGGTAAGGATTATTTGCTATCGGCCGGTTTCCTCTGGAGGCTCTTTATGGAAGTGATCGAAGACATCCTTCGCAATTGATTTGGCTATACCCGGCACCTGCACGAGGTCTGCGAGTTCCGCACCGGCTATGGTCTGAATATCGCCGAAGAACATGAGAAGTGCCTTTTTTCTTTGACGCCCAATCCCGGAAATCATATCGAGCTCCGAGGTGGTGAGTTTTTTCTTTCTCCTCTTTCGATAGTAACTAACAGCTCTCCGGTGCGTCTCATCCCTCATGCGCATGAAAAAGAAGAGCACCGGGTGATTTTTGGCCAAATCCACGGGGTTTTTCCTGTTAGGAAGGTATATCCTATCAGCACCGCGAGGTTTTGTGCGATCGGCCTTTGCAATGGATAGGACGTCGGGTTTGTTCTCAAGGCATAGACCATCTAGTGTCTTGAGGGCTACCGCCAGGTGGCCCTTTCCCCCGTCGATAACAAAAAGATCAGGCGGTTTGCCTCGCCCCAACCTTCTTCTAATCCCCTCAGCAATCATCGCATAATCGTCGATCCCTTCCACCCCTCTTATCCGATAGTTGCGATAACCCGACTTTTGCGGTACCCCTTCGAAAAAGCTAACAATACAGGCCACGGCAAGATCGCCTCTGAGATTGGACACATCTATTGCTTCTATGTGTACCGGCTTCCTTTTCAGGTGTAGCACCGCTCTTATTTCCTCAAGCAGAGCAGATCGGTCTTCCTTTTGTCTCCTGACCAGAATAGTGTCGGCGTTCTCTTCGGCCATTTCGGCAAGCCGTCTCTTATCTCCCCTTGAGGGAACCGAAATAGACACCTTTTTTCCGGCCATTCCGGTCAGCCATTCGGAGATCAGTGCTCTATCATCTATGGGATGCGATAGGATTATTTCAGGAGGTACAAACTGTTTGTCCCGGTAATATTGCTTGATAAAAGACTCCACTATATCGCTCGAATCCTCCCATTCGCCACGGATTGAATAACTTCTGCTCCCAACCATATAGCCGCCCCGCACCAAGAGAATAACGACCTCTGCTTCCCTGCCTGAGCGAGATACCCCAACGATATCCTGATCCTTCATCTTGCTTGAAACAACAGTCTGCTTTTCCACTGTTTTTTCTACTGCCCTGATCTGATCTCTCACCCCGGCTGCCTTCTCGAAGTTGAGCTCCCCTGATGCCTTTTGCATCACCCTGTTCAGCTTCGAGATCAGTTCTTTGTTCCGCCCCTCCAAAAAGAGCCTGACCTGATCCACGAGCTCTTGGTACTCCTCTCGGCTCACCTCCTTGCAGCACGGCGCCAGGCACCTTCCGAGTTGATGGTTGAGGCACGGTCTTGACCGTTTGGGAATGTCCTTTGTGGTGCACTTTCTTAACGGAAAAACAGGACCGATCAAGCGCAGGGTTGAACGTGCTTGTGTAACAGAAGGATACGGGCCGAAATAGAGTGCTCCGTCGTTTTTCATCCTCCGCACAACGCTTACACGGGGATATGAGGTATTGATATCCAGCTTGAAGAAAGGGTAGTTGGCATCATCCTTTAGGTCCACATTATACCTGGGCCGGTGTTTTTTTATGAGATTTCCCTCAAGGATCAGGGCCTCAGTTTCGGTGGCAGTTATGATATGCTCGATTTCCTCGGCATTCCTGATAATACGTGACAGCTTGCGGGACTGATTGCCGCCATGCGCGAAATAGGAGTTGATGCGTTTGCTCAGATTCTTGGCCTTGCCGATGTAGATTATCTTTCCGGACTTATCCTTGAAGAGATAAACCCCCGGTTTTTGGGGAAATTCTCTCATGCTATCACTCGTCAGCATTATGCACCTTCATCTAAAAAGGCAGCCTTTGCAAGCTTCCGCTTGACGCTTGACCTTGCACAAGCGCAAACTGCTCCGAGGGCTTCATGATCATCGGAGGCTATTCGATCACCTTTTACCGTCCCAATGGCCGGGGCTAATCAAGAAAGACAGCGCTCTGATTCCGCCGACCAGTATATACTATAATCATTCAAAGGTCGGGTACCAAAGAAATTTTCTTAGTATTTAAGGGAAAAATATATTAAAAACTAACGGATTATCGTGCTTGACAAAGAACATTGTGACAGGAGATGCAAACATGATGTTGCAGCCAGAAAGGATTGACGATTTATCGCCTGAACGATACCTGAAAATCCTGAAGAGATCCCGAACCGATATCGCCTCAGTTCTGGAGGAGGTGGGGCAGATCGTGAGGGATGTCAGAGAGAATGGGGAAAAGGTATTCCTCGACTATTTCAGAAAGGAATTCAAGTCCGATCTGAGGCCCTATGACCTGGAGGTCGGGGATGAAGAGGTAGCAGATGCCTACCGAAAGGTCGACTCAAAGCTGATCGATGCCCTCAGAATTGCCACCCAAAACATAACCACCTTCCACCGGGCACAGATGGAAAGAGAGATGTGGCTCACCGAGATAGCCGAGGGGATCATGGCCGGACGGATGATCACCCCGTTGGAGAAAGTTGGTGCGTACATACCAGGCGGGAGGGCTGTCTATCCTAGTTCGATCTTAATGACCATCCTGCCCGCCAAGGTAGCCGGGGTTAAGGAAATAATCGCCTGCACCCCTCCCGGCCAGGGTATGGCCATCGACCCCGTTACGCTTGTGGCTGCGGACATATCCGGTCCGGTGAGGATCTTCAAGGTAGGGGGGCCCTGGGCAATTGCTGCAATGGCCTACGGCACCGAGACGATTCCAAAAGTCCACAAGATAGTCGGGCCCGGAAACAGGTATGTCACTGCCGCCAAAATGATCGTGTTCGGAGAGGTAAACATAGACTCACCTGCCGGACCGAGCGAGGGAATGGTGTTGGCCGACCAAACCGGAAATGCAGATCTGATTGCCATCGATCTTTTGTCCCAGGCGGAGCACGATCCCGATTCAGCAGCCGTCCTGGTCACTCCTTCAAATGAACTCGCAGTGCGTGTCTGTGAGATTATCAACAGGAGACTCCCTCGGCTTTCTCGAAAGGAAATACTCCACGAATCCCTTGGCAGGCACTCGTGTATGCTGATTGCAAAGCACATGGATCAGGCCATCGATTTTGTCAATGAGTACGCGCCTGAACATCTGGAAATAATGACCGAAGAACCGTTTACCGTTCTGAAGAAAATCAAAAACGCGGGCTCTATTTTCCTGGGACCATTCTCACCGATATCAGCAGGTGATTATGCCTCTGGGACTAATCACGTCTTACCTACCGGTCAGACGGCACGGATGTTCTCGGGCCTTTCGGTAGACGATTTTGTCAAGAAACCAACCTTTCAGTACCTTAGCAAAGAAGGGCTTTCCCTGTTGAAGGATGCGGTGATCACCCTGGCCGAGGCAGAAGGCCTTCCGCTCCACGCACAGGCAATTCAGGAGAGATTCAAATAACCGGTACTTTTCTATTGAATTCTAGGCATTTCTTTACTACATGAGCATGGTGGGGTTGATAATTACAAACAATTCTAAGGAGGTATGGCATGGCGAATATTAAGGGTTACGATATGCCTGATGATCTCTACTATCACCAAGAGCACAGTTGGGCTCGCGTCGAAGATGGGAAAGTTACGGTGGGCATGGACGATATGTTTCAGAAAGAGGCGGGCGACATCGTTTTTGTTGACCTTCCTGACGAGGAAGACGAGGTCGAGCAGGGTGAAGTCTGCGGCAAGATCCAGTCGAGAAAATGGATCGGCAAGCTCTGTGCACCTGTTTCCGGGGTGATCGTTAAGATAAATGAAGAACTGGAAGACGATACCGCGCTTATTAACGAAGATCCTTATGGTAAGGGATGGATCTTAGTAATTGAGCCCAGTGATCTGGATAACGAGCTCGGGAACCTCATGCACGGAGATTCCCTGGTACCATTTGTCGATCAGGAGATAAAACGAACCGAGGAGGAAAAGGCAAGGGCGTAATGTCGTCGTGGAGGCTTTTTAAAGATACCGTGCATCCGGTTTCAACGGCGTTGGGATTATCCATAGATGACACACTTCCGTTGTCGCTCTCCCGGCATGGCTCACCGCCGATCCTGCATCTTTACCTGTTCAGGCCGTCTGCCATTGTCGGCAAATACCAGGATATTAATGCCGCTCTCAGGCTTGATAGATGCGAAGAAAGAGGGATCGAATACAACCGCAGGAGTACCGGTGGTGGGACCGTGATCATGGGCCCCAGGGTGGTCGCCCTGGGACTTGGTATTCCTATCGACCACCCTGGTTTGAAGGGGGGAATCAATGGCATATTTGAATCCTTAAGCGCTGTGCTATTGAGGGCACTGCGGGATCTTGGCGTACAAGCCGGGTTTCGGCCCAAGAATGACCTTGAGGTTGATGGTAAAAAGATCGCTGGTCTTTCAGCTTCCCTTGAAACAGACAAGGCCATCTTATTTCATGCAAGCCTGCTGGTGGACTTTGACATTCCCTTGATGATGGAAATCATGAATCAACCACCGATGAAGCTGTATGATAAGGGCTATAGCTGTTTCAGCCAGAGGATCACAACTATTCGGGAGCAACTTGGTCGCGACATCGATATGGATACGGCGGTAGAAACCATAGAAAAGGCCTTCAGCCAGGGATTCGGCATTTCCTTTGAACGAGATGAGCCCGACGATTGGGAGAAAAGAAACATTGAGGAATTGATGGGAAATAGGTACACGAGGCCCGACTGGATCTTCTCTCATAAGCATCCCAGATCGAGGATGGGCATCGGGGAACTCAAAACGCCCGGCGGACTCCTGGAGGTATACCTTGCTCTGGCGGGCAATACCATTGAGCACATTATTATTTCCGGAGACTTCTTTTCCACCACCAAGGATATCAATCTCCTCGAATCCGCCCTCAAGTGGACCTCGGCCAGGAAGGAAAAGATCGAGGAGCACCTCTCAGAGGTGTGGAGGGAAGATATTATTTATGGAGTCAGTTTTGATACACTGACAGAGGCGATCTTAATGGCCAAGGAAAACCTTGTAACCGCGTGAAAAGACCAGCCATGATCTCTGACAACGGAAAACAGAGCCCTGATTATGCACGGATAAGCAGTGCCACCGCTATATCGTTGGGCCTTTCTCATGGACGCTTCTACCGGGGGGCAAAGAATCGATGCGCAAATCTTCTGGTGCACTGCCATGAAGGTTGTGCAGCGAATTGTGCATACTGTGGTCTTGCAAAAAAAAGAACGGGTTCATACGGCGAAAAAAGCTTTATCAACGTCCAATGGCCTCTTTTTTCCATGGATACCATTATCGAGGCGATTAATCGTGCTCCTGAGTATGTGAAGCGGACCTGTATCTCGATGATCACCAACGGGAGATGCCAAAGAGATACCCTCACCATGACCGGGCGACTCAAAAAAGAGACAAACCTTCCTGTTTCTGTTCTGGCAAGCCCAATGATACTGAAGCCGGGCGATTTCAGGGCAATGAAGGAAGGTGGCGCAGATATGATTGGTATAGCTATTGATCTGGCGACACGGGAACTCTTTGATCTGTACAGGGGAAAGGGGGTTGGCGGCCCTCATACATGGGAACGGTATTGGCGGACCGTATCTGATGTACTTGAGATTTATGGGGAACGGAATGTGGGGATTCACCTCATGATGGGCATGGGTGAGACTGAAAAGGACATGGTTCTCATTATGGATAGACTATGGAACATGGGTGCCGTAAACCATCTCTTTTCCTTTTTTGCCGAACCTAACTCGAAACTGGAAAAGAGAAAACAGCCTTCGTGGCCGACCTATCTGAGAGTTCAGCTTGCGCGCTATCTCTTGGAAGAACGTGCCGTCTCGTCATCTGATATGGATTTCGACGGGGAAGGGCATATTATTGGTTTTGGCTTGCCGGAGAACGATCTCAGGGAAATCATCAACCTGGGAACCCCCTTTATGACCGGCGGATGCCTTGACGAAGACGGCGCAGTTGCCTGCAACCGTCCTTTTGGCAACTGCCTGCCTGGAGAGAAACAGTGGAATTATCCCTACCTTCCTAACGAAGATGAATTAGGCCTCATCCAAAGCCACATTTTCTCCGTAGAGCCCAATTGAACCCCACTATGGCATGTATAATTCTTTTGACACATCCGTGCCAATGGTGATAGTAAAAAAATTGTAGCACAAGGCATATGGGCCGTTAGCTCAGTCAGGTAGAGCAGCGGACTTTTAATCCGAAAAAGGTGATTTTTAACGATCAAGGGGAAGCCTTGCCAGTGGCGGCTTTCCCTTTTCTGTTGGGGATTTGCTGGATTTTTGAACTTTGGATTTTGTTGGGTTATGTTTGGTCTTTTTTGGGTGTGATGGTTACAAAATGGTTACAATTTCCATAGCAAAGCCTAACCGGAAAATGGCATTCATTGTTGGGATATCCGGATGATCTCAAATGCCTTATGTATCCTGCCTTTCATAGCAGTAAACACAACAATCAGCCTTATGCATATCCGGTATATTATCTGAAAAATCTTTAGTAATTGATATGTTGGGGAAGATAGCAGAATTGCAGGGCGAAATAACCATTCGGTTGAGCGGCCCAGTTTTTGTGAATTCCTTCACCTCACCAGTTGTTTCTTATTTCCTCCAGTATCATAGCGGCCCTCACCTCAAGAAATGACCCATAATCGTCTTTTGCCCAAGGAGCGCCATCTCCGAATGGTATAAGGTTTGAAGCGAGAACATCTTCCCCCTCTTCTTTCAAATCCCGAAGACTTTCGTTTAGATAAGAACTCGGGGGGGCATTTCCGATCCTCTTATTCTGTAAAGATGATAAGAAACAGACATTGCAAATGTTATTTCTTTTTGGAATCTCAATCCCAAGACCCTTAAGAAAATCCTTTGGGAATATATGATGGAATTCTTTCTCATTGAAAACACTCAGGGCTTTTTCAGTATCGATCATCTCCCCATTGGTAAGGTTTCTCGGGTTCTTTCGCGCTAACATTACCGCAAACGTCTTGCTAAATGCACTATTTTTCCAAAATTGCCTGCGCAACAAATCACTCTTTTCAAGGTTAAAAGGCAGTTTCAAGGCGTTCAAATCCCCTTCAATTAGACAATCAACTGAAGCCAGATCCTGCTCCAAGAAACCTTCAGTCGCTCCACGAAAATGCTCTGAAAATCCGCACTGCCAAAACCACTTTCTGAGTGCATTCAGCTGGTCATGTGTCGGCGTTTTCACCTTCGAAAAGAAATAAGCATAAACTACCAACAGATTTTCATATGGCAGAAAGGCGTCAGATGGTACTGAGATGTCTGTTGAAAGGAAATCGATGGCTCTTTCCGCGGAATTTTGGACCGTCTTTGCCAACGTTATGAGTACCTCTGGCGAAAGACTTCGAAGTTTGAATACACCCGTTCTCTTAGACCCAAAGCCGTGGATCGAGGACATCATTTTGAGGTATATTGTATTATCAATATTCTCAAAATCTTTAAGCTTTGCAGAATCACGAATTTCTGCCACCTGATCATTCAGGTCAAAGGCGTTGCTCCAAGTCGCTGCCACCATCAGATCGAACTGATTCAGTTGTGTCCCCGTACTGTTTATCCTTTCAAAGATGGGGCATACGTCTTCCACGCTCTTCTCTTGGATTGTAACAACAGGTATCAGATACTCCCTAAAGGTTTCATAGAGAACATTAGCTCTGTCGATTAGCTCTTTGCCATCAGTAAATTCGGACAGCTTTTTTTGGAACTCAATGAATTCACTTGTATTGAACAGAATATTCATTGGTACATGCCTATCATTATGTTCGCCAGCGAAGTGCTGGAAGCTTAGATTGTCCAAATCGAAACGCACATTTAGCTTATGTAATTTGTCTCTATCCGGCCAGTTCAAGACGCCATAGATTGTTGTCAACCGCTGCTGACCGTCCAAGACGTAGTTTCTTGGATATTTCTCAGGAGTTTCTGGGAGTTCAAAACCGCCCATATCCCTCTCACTCTTCATCGGTGTCTCGCTTAACCAAAAAAGGAGACTCCCAATCGGATAGCCTTCATATATGCTTTCTAACAAATCTATAATTTGAGACTCGTACCAGACGAATCCTCGCTGGAATTTTGGTATCTTAATATCACCTGATTTGATCCTTGTTACTAAACCAGCGATTCTTTCAATCTTCGGCTCTGGTGGGTTTTTTACACCTAGTGCCATATTCTTCTCCATATATTATTTTCAACTAAAATGAAAACTCCATCCCTCACGCAGCGGAGAAATGGAGCTCAGTTAAAGTCGTCAAAAACAGATGGTCAGATGTTTGGAGGGTACTCCTTGGTTTTTCAGTTACCTTACCTTCAACTGTTATTCTTGTCAAGAAACTTAAAGGCCGTTTTAGGCTTCTTCATAAACATTGTTTTCTCCAAAAGGCTCCAAAACCTTTTTTAGTTGTTCAGTCGTTAGGTCTTAATCTATAAAATTTCCAATAAGTGCGTCTACAAAAGGGGAACTTGTGATCTCTTGTCACGATTTAACAGATAGCTCAACCTGTGATCTGTAATGGTAATTACACAAAAACCGAGCTTTCATGATGCTTTGATCACTTGCCACGACCTCATTCTATCGAAATCCGTTTTCATTGTGGGTATGTTGGAGGTATGTGAATACATAACGGCTCGCGTTAGCCGCTTGGGGTGGGACGAGAGAACGCCACTTTGGCGGAACCAACCTCAAGCCAAGAAAAGTGCCTGAAAACGCGGCACGTACGCCGAGTCGGCTGCACGCTGTGTTGGGCAGCATATTTCACGCTTGCGTACGCTACAGACCAACTTTCTTGCGTTGGAACTCCACGGCGCCGGATGTCTTATGCAGCCAGACTCCAAGAGAAGGTGACAATTCCCTGAGTGCAAAATGAATGCGGCTAGGAGACGAGTTGACAACAACATCCAAGGTGTTATGCTCAATGGCTTTTACAACCGCGTTCGCGACCTGGGCGGGTGTGCAGGATCCCACTGAACGGGGTGGGGTAACGCCAAACCTTGCAAACATCCCAACCTCAGTGATGTATCCTGGGAAGATCGTCGAAAAGCTCACGCCGGTATTTTTCAATTCAAGGTGCAATCCATATGCCCATTCAGCCAGTCCTGCTTTGGTGGCATCATAGGTAGCTGCATATGGGCCACCGCATTTGGCGGCAACCGATGCGATGTTAACGATATGCCCCATTTTCTTTTCAAGCATGTGAGGAAGAACGAGATAGGTCAACTCCATAGGCGCAATTAGGTTGACTTCAAGGGTCTCGCGAATTGTTTCCCAAGGCAAATCCAGATATGCCCCTTCGGACTCAAGTCCCGCATTATTAATGAGAATATCAATTGCACCGAATTTTTCCAAGACGCTCGATACGAGCTTTCGGCGTTCGTCTGGTTTCGCCAGGTCAACGGACACGGTCAGTATTTGCATTTCGAATTTTCGTAGGGATTCGGCAACCCGGTTCAAACCTTCTTGCGAGCGCGCGGCAAGAGCAATATGGGCACCTCGTCTTGCTAAAGCATCGGCAATAACTGGGCCAATTCCTCGTGATCCTCCGGTCAAAAGTATGTATTTGCCATTGATTTGCGTCATAGCTTACTCCTTCCAAGAAAATGGCAATCGTTGATTCACAAGGCTCATCCAATTTCATGCTGCCCAACACCAGTTTCAGCGGTGTTTTGAGGAGCTTGCGACGAAAAACATCCGCTGGAAACATTTGTGTACGCCCGGCATGGGCGTGAACTTATGGGGTGTAAGTCCCCTGTACGTGAATCCTGCAAGTGTGCTTTGCACATTTGCACAAGTACTAGCCGAAGGCAAGGGCGGAACCGCGAGGGACCGTCTGGAGGAAGCCGGAGTGCAAAGCGATGAGCCGACGAATAGAAATAGCATACAAGGCCCAGTCTCCGGGTAAGGTAGCACAACATACCAAAGCCCCGGGTTTAGGAGATAGGGTAAATGCTGCGGTTGTGTCGCCACAGTTCACGTCCTTATCCGGGGAGATCTGCTCGACGGGCATTCGGCTCGTGTCATTGCAGTTTGGGAGCCTGACTGAGGCCCACAACGAAAGGTGTGGATAAGCCACAGGACCCTACCACATGAGCCAAGGAGCGCCTCCTGGAGTAATCCTTGAGGTGATCGAGCAGAAGTCAGCCGAGGCCATAGTAGCCAAATGCCTCCTCTAATCGGGAGGACAGGGTGAAGGGCCGAACCCAGAGCAGGTAAGGGAACCAATGTGCTCGTCACGCACGATGAATCCGTTCGGATGAGTGCTTCGACGGCGCGGCATTGATCTTTCCGATCCCGGTGATCCCTTGCATTCTGTCAAAGAACTGTAAGGGCATCATGGAGTGCCCAGCTACGGCCCGGCAGGCTCTGGGAACCGCCCGGTGCGGACCCGCATGCCGGGTGGTGTGGGGACTGGGGGAGAAAATCCCCCGGTTACCCGCTTAGGCGGTGTGCAACTCTCTAGGTTGGACCTCAATCTGATCTGGGACGCCCACCACTAGGTCTCTCAGTATATCCCAGGAATCAACCGATAGCGCACGCGTTGTGTATAATCTCGATAGCCCGGCAACTCTTCCTGTAAAGTCTGGTCTTCAAGTACGATTCTAATCACCGCGATGATTGTTGCCACCGCCGCAGGTATCAGAGTCCATACCGAACCCAGAGCAAGAACAATACCGAACAGTGGAAGAATATTTCCGGCATAACCTGGATGCCGTACAAACCGGTACGGACCAGTATCACACACCACATGCCCTCGATCTGTCTGAATACGTACCACACTGGAGAAGAAGCGGTTCTCTACAAAGGCCCATGCAGCGAAGGAGTAACCGAACGCGATAAAAAGGAATCCAACCACGCTGAGCCATAGCGGAAATTCGGGGGACCAGTTGAAGCGATGGTCCAACCCAGCCACAATGACCATAGGGAACACGAGACTCACCGCCATCAGTGGAGCAAGCACTTTATCCCAGGCCTTTGCGTTTTGGATATTTTCAATATTTTGTCTTTCGGCTGTTAATCCGGGATGTCGTTGTTCCGCCCACATACGCCCACCAATACCAGCGGCCAAGATCAGCATGGAATATAGCCACGCCTGCCACCAGCCGAGGTCCCCACCGCATATAAATAAAATCAGCGGGATTAGGAGATACACCACAACTAATCTGATCCACTGACGAGGAGATACTGTATGAGCTGCCTCTTCACTAACCGTCTTCGCTGACATGTCATCCCCCAAAATAAAATGGATTTGAGTGTGTGCCTAACATTAATATTAGACGGAAAATTTTCCGCCTATTGAAGTATTACCCTAAGAAAGTGGAAATGGCCCATCCTGAACAACGCGATCTTAAACCTCTCGGCTCATCTCAGTTTGGCGTCGATTTGCGATATATTGAGAAGATCACAACAACGAGAAAGACTCTCTGTCCAAGATTAGCCCCTTTTCTGCCGAAGATTGAGGAGCAACATGGGCGTTCCCAATTATGGCGCCAGCTCCAATGGGACGGGAATACTGCTACTTTTACTGGCATCTCCCGCTTTAGCCTTGCGGTCAAAAGTACCCATGTTGCTGTTTCAAGTATAGTCTCCAAGTTTACGTGAATCGCACAAATGCTTTAAGATTTCGTTGTCAGTGGTTGTCGCTCACTTCTTCGTCTGAGTTCTATACTGGCCCCACTTTGATTTCAGCCTCAGGTACTTCTTGGTTAGCTCAGGGTCTCCCCAAATGCCTAGCCTGTTATGCCGTGCATATCGCTCCGATTCCCTGAACTCCTGATCATACTTTTGGCTCAATCCATACTTGGTATAGTAAGGGCTTAACCCTTGCCTGACTAGCTCTATGTTGAAGTTCTTTCCATCCACAAAGACATAGGCAAGGAGACGGCCATAACGCCCTCTGAAAGGTCCCTCAAATTCAAGGTCAACATATTTCCCTGTGAGTCTCTTTTCGGTGTAATCAGAGGCAACCTTACCAATGGGGATGTTTTGCTTTTTATCACGGTGGACTGATTCAGGGGTGTTCACGCATAAGAATCTGAGCTTTTCGTAGTTGTCTTTGTAATCGACTACTATTGTGTCGCCATCGACTATCCGGATTACTCGGTATTGTGTCGCCGAGGATAAAGAGGGGAGCGCTAACAGGAAAGCAATGAGTATGGAAAATGCTCTTAAAGACACTGCAATAGCTCTGATTGATGAATGAATATGGCGATAGCTCATAATACGATCATTGACTTGAACTTCCCCTGCTTGCCCACTCCTGCTGAACCAGCTTGAGCTTTGTGAAGTACTCTTGCTCTGTTATGAGGCCCTTCTCTATGAGCAACTGGGAGAGCGCGTCGACTTGGATCACATTAGCCATTAGAAGCTCATCGTAACTGACCATCTCGGCATCGTTGAGTTTTTCTGCCATAGGATTCCCCGGTCTTTTAATGGTAGGTCTTCTTCTCGACTATTTTTTCGCCCACTGTTATGATCTTGCCAAATTCCTTGAGCATGCTCTGCCACTTCTCTTGTTCTGGTACGTCCGGACGCATGGTACTTAACAACTCCACACAGAGTTTCAAGGAAATAACGAGCTGTTTGTTGGTCTTCTCAAGCGCATCGATATATTCGTACATTTTCCGCTGCTGGTCTTGATTCATATTGGACTCCACATAATAACAAACCCCACCTCTCCAATGAGAAATGGGGTCTTAACATCGACGAGTATACATAGCGCCCTCTGCTTAGGGTTTCCCTTTCCGCAGACTCAGAGCTGCTGCATTCTTACAATAGGTGAGTAATATGTCAAGGAAAAGGCTGAAACGCAACAAGAACAGAGGAATGGTAATCCTCGGTGCCTGGACTCATCCTTTACTGGTGTGCGTTTGAGAGGCCATGTAACTGAAATGTAACCAGAGATCACGACGAAATGGTGTGGGGAATTTTAAGTCCCTTCCAGGGTAAATTCTAAGAAGAGGGGAAAGCCTCTGTTATCAAGGCGTTCCCTTTTCTGTTGCGGTTTTCATGAAAACCTAAACTTTTGATGAAATTTGATGACTTTTGCTCTATTCTGACCGTGATAGTTAAAAAATGGTTGTAATTCCAAAGGGGGAATAGGCTACCGGAGCCGAAAAGGTAGATATCCTGGCTACCCTTTCCCCCATTGTTAACCAGGCCGCTAGAGGAGGCGGGAGATGGCATCAAGAAAAGACAGAGATATTGAGAAGGAGTATACCGAGATAAGGTTACGGTATGCTCTTGAAAACCCTAAGATCGAACGATTATGTGAGGACTGGATAAAGAACTATGAAAAATGGAACGAATTATACGAAGCTGCTTCCTCCGATAGCACTTCTTTTGATTCTCCCCTTCCGTCAGGGGTACATAATGCTGAAATGAAAGCAGAAACAGCGTTTACTCCCCTCTTAATAGCACTAGATAAGCTGGGATTTTCGTATGAATACGCATTAGATATTTATTATGATTATTGTCGAATCAGCGGGAAGCAACCTAGATTTAATAAGGATATGGTCCTAGCGAGTGTTTTTGTAAAGCGAAAAATGCGAGGTTTTGAATGTTGTTCTTTGGCAGATTATCGGAAGCTTGTTAGGGTCTTAGAGAATGATAGTTTCGAGAATAATGATAATTGGTTTCTGGAGAAGTATAAGACATTTTCTTTTTCGAAGAAGCTTGAAAGATATGACCACTGCTGGGAGGTTTCTAATCCTGGATTTTGCGGGTTAAATGTTTTCAACAAGAATACAAAAAAGTTCTATTTCCCCATAAAAGGTCTCGCTTTCATAGAAGCTGATAACCTAGAAAAAGGGAGATATTTAACTCTAAAAATAGATCTCTTCAAGAAAAGAGAAAATATTGAGACCGAGTTGCAAGCAACACTTAACTACTTCAAACCTATAGTAGATAAACTTATCTTCCCATTAGGTAAGATAGGGCAGAGACGACAGCAAATTGAGCTATACAAGCGTCGTTTACGAGTTTATCACCTAGTTCAACAGAAGGGAAAAAAATGGACTGAGATAGCAAGAGAGGTATTTCCTGAAGATGCGAGTCCCGAGAGCGCTCGCATTAAAGTAATGGACGATTACAAGGAAGCTCAAAGATTGATAAGAGAGGGCTTACCGTAAGAATAGAGCAGTTCCCTTAGTCTTACTTCCAAATAATTTTTAATAATTCTAGAATTCCTATTAACGGATAACAACCGTTTGTAGGGATTTTTTTATGGAGGAAACAATATGGATTTAAGAGAAGCAAGATTTAAGAGGCGCATCACTCAATGGGCTCTTTCAAAGCTCACTAACGTGCATCAATCAAGGATTTCTCTAGTCGAGAATGGCGCAAAGGCCAGCGAAAAAGAAAAGGGGGCACTGGCTAAGGGTCTTAACCTAAGAGTTGAAGATATTGATTGGCCAGACAGTTCAATCGAATGCAGTACCGAAAGCTAATTAAGATACCTAATGAAGTTAGAAGAGATTGTCTGCGCACAAGATTATCGAGCACGGGTTCCAGACGGTGTATTTGAGGCCGAATGCATTGGCTTCGACTTTGGATATTACGGCAGGATCCCCAAACTCTATTTGAAGTTCAGGTTAATCAACAGACCGTATGAAGATGTGGAGTTGTTCATGTCCTTCAATATGCCCTTTAACGGGAGGATTCCGGTAGGTTCACGATATTACAGGGCTTGGAGCAAAGTCAATGGAAGGATGCCTTCCAGGAATGCGAGGATGTCGCCGCGGATTTTTTTGAACAAACTATACAGAGTTAAAACCAGAACCGTAAAACCCAAAGATGGTGGCGTCGAACTGCCGGACGACTTCCATTACTCTATTATCGATTCAGTGGAACCCATGTTTTAGTCAGTAGTCATACCACAGTCTTAGTTGGAAGTTTTAGTTATAACCAGTACCAATACCAAGTAAGGAGAAGGAAGAAACAAAGGAATCCAGGAAGTTAGCTCATTTCAGTTGTCAGGGAAGAATCTCGGTATGACTATCTTGAAGAAAGAATTATAGGCAATAAGCAGGTATCAAAATGTATCAAATTACGGCGTTGTGTTCTTACGGCCATAGGAATAATCCGACACCTAAAAAAGGCGCAAAATTGCAATAAGAGAAAGTAGTAATAACAATCAAAAGAGGTAGATTGACAGTTACAAATCAGTTACATGGCTTCCAAAACCCTTATAGATAAAGGCTCTCAGGGGGCGCAGAGGATAGCCAATCCTTTGAACAAGAGGCTTTTTGACCTCAAAGAAGCTGCGGCGTATCTGGGAAGGCCTGTGTTTTCGGTGAGAACGTTAATATGGAATGGAGCACTCCCCGTTATCAGAGACGGGAGAAAGCAATATCTCGACGTTTATGACATGGATGCCTATATCGAGAAAAACAAGGTCACGATGATTTGATATGGCAATCAGACACGAAATAAGAACTAAAACGGGCGAGACAAAAGCGGTGAATCTCACTGCCTTATCTGCGATCCGGGCTCATTGCCTTGAGTGCATGAATTGGCAGATAGGTGAGGTAAGAGAGTGCGCGTCTCCCTTATGCCCGCTATACCCCTTTCGCCTGGGTAAAGATCCAGGCAGAAAAGGTCTCGGGCATATCAAGAATTTGCGAGAAAATGCCGTTTAGGTGGGAGTTTTCCGGTCGAGAATCAAAGATCAAGGGGCAATTAGCCTCATTGGTCGAACCCAGATCAAAAGGCAAAAAAACAGATGAGATATGGGTTATTTTGGTTTTTGCCAGAGAGGAACCCGATGATTGCCAAGGAAAGTCGCTTTAGGGTTAAGAGAAGGGGGAGTGTTAGGAACTCTTATCTTTCTTGATAGGATATATAGGCTCACACCTTTCATGGGATTTTATTTTAAGAAATGCAACTAGAGGAGGCAACCTATGGATGCAACTAGAGAAGTCAAAGGAGAATTTCGGCCCAAAGGGGAAACCGACAACTATCAGCGTTTTATCGTGTACTCCGATGAAAACGAAGTGAAGGGATCTCTCTACATTCCAAAGAACAAGGCGATACCCGACAGGGTGATCTTGGAACGAAAGCAAGGATAAATCGAAAAGATTATTGGGTTTCAAAGAACGGTCCAAGATGTACGCTCTAAGAGGTACGCTCTAAGAAGACCGTTTGCGCAAAACAAATTATGCTCTCTTCCTAATGGCTAATTATCGGACACCTAAAAAAGGGATCTGGATTATAGTTTTCCGACACCTAAAAAAAGACGGAAATCCAAGCCCCAATACCAAAAGGAGATAGATGAAAAAATGGCTGTGAAGTGGGCAGAAATCGAAAAGGAAATCGGGTTATCCCGGAAGACTCTTCTCAAATATGAGCGAAAGTACGGTCTGCTGATTTTGAGGACCCCGAGCGGGCTGCCAATTCTAACGAAAGAAATGTTCAACCTCTGGGCCAATGAAGTTATGCATGTAAAACGAAAAAAAGGGCTCGGAAAAAGTTGATTTTTTCCAGGTTTTGCAAGGGATTTTCCAAGGTTTTGGCACCTTTCAGAAGAGAAATGAGAAACAGCATAACCAAATCTGAGCTTCTGCATGCTCCTTTAAAATAGAATATCGGCGACGGAGGCGAGGATAAAACCCGGCCTGAACAAAGGTGTTTAAATTGAAGCACCAGGCCATCAGATGCCTGGGAGGTCAGCCTGTAAAGTAACTCAGGTAGCAAGCCTAAGCGAAAAATGGCGTTTTCTAATAAAGAGAGAGGACAGGCTTGAAATCTGTAGCTGGAGTGAATATTTCATGCCTAAGTAGTGTGTTGTTGTCTAGTTTGTGTTAGGGGAGATCAGATATGCATGGCCACTTTTCGAATGGGAGGGATGAAACAGAGTGAACTGTCAAGGCAGGTAGGAGGGCCAGTTAGAAAAAGGAAAGAGAGATTGGTGTCGCATTTTAGGGTGGAAGGCGACAAAAAAAGAGCCGACCCAAGGGGCGACCCTAAGCAATAGAAAGATTTTGAAGATCAACTATATCTTCACGCCTAGTTTATGAGTTTGTTCTTTAATCCAGTTTTCAGCGGTGGATTCGTCTTTTTCAATAGCGATTTGAACGCCTTGTTTTGTGATTTCGAGTAATTTTTTAGATTTTAATTTTGATATATAGGACTGTTTGATTTTTGATGAGATTATGTTTTGTGCTTTAGCGCTTAAGCTTGGAACCAATAAGTTCTTTATCGTGGGAAGGTCAGTGTTTTGACGAACACTTGCCTGTGCAATTTTTCTCAATAAATAATAAGGCCTTGCTATTTTATTTATAAACAAAGTTAGTACGTAAGGATCAATATAGTTATAATTCTCTAATCTAATCCTTATTGTGAATGATGCTAATACATAATTCTCCTGGTCTTTTGTCACCAGTCCGGCCTTTCCCACTGTTCCCATTTGAGAAATAATTATATCATTTTCTTTCGTAAAGAATTTTTTAGGTAATTTCTCTGTGTTTGTAATTTTATCTATTTCCCCACCAACAAAGCCACCAATTAAATTTAACCCTTTGATATATGGAATTCCGGTTTTGAAATATGGGCTGGTAGGAACCGTGCCATAGTTTATTAAAGCGCATAGAGAATCCAAAGTTTTTAGCTTTTTTGTTGAGAGTTTTCTTTTTACCTCATCATAGAAAGGCTGAAAGTATTCAGCGTCAATACGATCAGCAGATTTTGTATCGGAAAAATTCTTAGCAAATGATAGTTGATGTTTTGGTTGCCAATTTGTAAGACCTAATTTAGATGAAAGGATTTGTTCGGCCTGAAGATACAGATCTCTGAAGTCCCTGTTGAGACTTAATGCCTGCTTGATGATAGACGAAATGAAACTTTGAAAAATTTGAGTCGCTACGTATACATTGATTTGGTCCATGTCTTCTAGCAAGAGGCCGGTCTGGACGGCGCCACGGACATTTCTTTTTACCTGTGAATTGCCATACAAACACATTAAAAAGATCGCCAAGTACTCGGGATTAATGCTCCGGGGCCTTAAGATAGCCAATTTGCAACTACCTGTGGACCTCTCTATTTGATCTGTGACTAAAGATAAGCTGCCTACCGTGCCGACTATTGATAATAAAATGTCATTGGGCTTGAAATAAGACCTTTTCATATACTTCCGGTCGTAGATTTCCTCTGGGATATAAACCGGATTAGCGTTTTCCAGAAAAAAATCTGTATTTATGTCCTGCCCTCTGTAATAAGGAATTCCTGGGTTTTCCTGAAAGTAGTTTGCTATGGACATGTGGTTTCCATCTGAAACTTTACAAAGCTGAGTAATTGGTTGTGTTTTATAGCGATTCAAAATTTTGAGAGTTTTTAAATAGAAAGGATTATAAAACTCTGCGTCAACGCGTTTTGTTCTCTCGAGGCTCTTGTAGTTAACCAGTGAGGTTTCCATACTATTTCCAAAAGCTTAATTTTTGTTTTTTAGCCCATTCAATAAAAGCCTCGGCAACGCCATTCGGAAGCTCACCGTTGTGATTATGTAAATCATGGTCGATTATTAAATGGCCGAATTTATCCAGCTTGTTTCTGCCGTTACTGTTTTTTATAAAAATATATTCGCCGGAGCTATCCTTACCGGGTTTTTGAGATACTGCGAAAAAAATAGGATAATCATCAACTCTGGGACAAAGCGGTCCTTGTTTGGGGTCACCATTCCACTTCTGCAAAAAAAGAATGCTAGTTTTTGTGCCAGTGTGGGGTTTAAAGGTATTAACATGCAGGCCTACAACCGCGATAATGCGCGCTTTTTCGGAAATGAAATCTCGAATATCCTTGTCTGATGCATTATTGAACCGTCCCTGGGGCAGGACGATCGCCAGGCGACCGCCTGGCTTGATAAAACTAAGGTTCCTTTCAATGAAAAGAATGTCTCGACCAACTTTTGACTTGGGGTTATTGGTTTTATTATAGCCAAGCTCATATTTGTGGATAATACGGGATTCCTTGATGTCGCCAGCAAAAGGTGGATTAGCCATAAGAATATCAAACAGAAATTCTTTGTTAGAGTTATTATCTTTCTTAAGAGCTTCAAGTCGCTGCAGGCCCTTGCCATAAGTCATAATCCATTGCTTGTTCTGAATAGTCTCATTCCAGCGGTCAAAATCAAGGGTGTTTAGGTGTAAGACATTTGATTCTCCGTCTCCAGCGATGAGATTTAGGGTGCGAGCAACCCGAACAACCTTCTCGTCAAAATCAATACCAAAAACTTTTAATACGTCCTCTTTCTCTTCCTTTGAAATTTCGGTATTTTCAAAAAGATGGCCAGTTATATGGAAAATCGTATGGACAGGAAAGCCGCAGGAACCAGCGGCTGTGTCAACCATATATTCCCCCTTTTTAGGGTTAAGCATTTTGACACACATATCGATCACATGACGCGGCGTGAAATACTGGCCCTTCTCGCCCTTTGCGGACTTACCAACCAGGTATTCAAAGGCCTCGTCAATCACCTGCAGATTGGAGTTGAATAGCTTCACATCATGTAAGCTCGAAACACAAATAGAAAGATGTGATGGGGACAAATCAATTTTACTCTCGTCAGGGAATACCCCAGGCCAAACGTCTTTGGCTTCATCAAAAAGTTTTTGCACTTTCTTTTTTAAATCACCTTCTGACTGACCAGTATTTCTAAATTCAAGCAACCTAAAGTCACTATCGTCAATATTGGCAACGACTTCCTTTAATTTGTCGTAGTCGCCCATATCAGATTTTGATAACTTTCTGCTTACGATCCTATCGATAAAAGACTTATCATCGATGCTCTTTATCTCGTCATAAAGTTTGGCGAATATAAGTTTAAAGACCTCTTCAAAAACATCAACCCCGGCATTGGCAAGAACCTCATCTTCCATTTCTTTTATAATGGTTTTGAGCGATTTTCCCTCGTTGGGAATTTTGTCTTTAATTATTAAATCCTTCCAGGTGAAACGCTCCTTTAGGATGTCTTCCAGGGTCTGATTAACATTTGGGATATTGGTTATGTCCTCAAAATAATTAGGATCCTTGCGGTTATAGTGAGAAATTTGCGCGCCATTTGTCCATACTCCAATAGGTGCACCAGTGGCGTTGCAGTAAGATTTGAGCTGGTCTTTTCCGTCTTTAAGTTTCGGCTTTTTGACCTCGCCGATTATATATTCAACCGTGGGCCGATCTTTATCAAAAATGACAATATCGGCCGCCTTGGTTTCTCTGCCGAATTGCACCGGATGTTCAAAGCGAATACGCTTTTTGGGATAGCCATAATCATTAATGAGTCTCGTGGTGTATAGTTGGCGAACAACTTCTTCCGGCTTTAATTGGACGTCTTTGTCGCGAATAACGCAATTTATATAAGGCCTGCCTTCCTTGTATTGAATTTGAGATTCTACAGAATCTATTTCGGTGGGGGTGAATAACGAGAGATCATAATGAGTGTCTTTTAAGATTGAACTTAATTGTTTGCTCATAGTAATCCCTGTGGCTTAAGTTATTAATTTTGCTGCTTTAATTTTATATTAGCACTTCCAAAGACTTAAGTTAAGACGCAGCCTATTTTAGGGAATGAGGTGCTTAATAGTCAATATAGCGGATTTCTGGATAATCTCCAAAAGGAAACTTGGCTAGGGCAACAGTCGCTTGCGCTGCTTAGCCAACTTTCTTTCGCAAAAAAACCCCCACCTCTCTAACGAGAAATGGGGTCTAAGTTCAGTCCATGGCACCCTCGCGGTTCAGGGTTATCCAGGTAAATGAATACTACAGAGCTAGAATACCATTTAAGGCTCAAAAATCAAGGAAAAGCTTAGGTGAACAGGCTCCCCCCCTCAGGGGGTATAGGAGATCGTTGAAATTTGATGCCAAAATGACGTTATTTGCGGGGTGTGATAGGTTTGCTTCAGAGCCTTTGCCTTGGACTTTTCATATTGCCCTAAGTAGTAGGATACAGCTTTCGAGAAATTCTTGCAGTTGTTGCGTGTTTTTCAGTGTCTTTGGCAGGAGGAATAATATCGTCAACGGTTCTATCCTTTATTCGAGACAAGCACTCTTGCAAGGCATCGAGTTCCGTATCACCAAAGCCCCAATAGTTATCCGCAGAGCTTCTTCCCTCGGTGGATTTGGAAACAGCCATATATTTCAGTTCCTGCGCACCGGCGACAATTTGGTAAACATCGATGTGAAGGCGCCTGTTCTTTGCCTTACGGACCAATTCATATCTCGATATCTTAGCTAATACTTCATCGTCGTTAATATCGAACAGCATGATTACGCCCTTTCCCCAGAAACCGTAGCTCTTTATTTCTTTATCTTCTCTTTGTACTTTTTAAGCAAATCTCGGATGGCCTCTTCTAATAGGTTCCCTAAAGATCTGCCTGTATCCACTGCGAGGTGCTTCAATTCCTTGATCGGATCTTCATCAATTCTAGTGGAGAATATCTTCTTTTCGCCCATGATGTAATATTTCTTACATTTTTTAATGGGATAAGGCAAGAATTAATTTGACATCTAAGTTTGTAAGAAGATAATATAGTAAGAAAGACATCATTAAAACATTCTCTAAACCAAGCATGACAACTAAACCGAAAATTCCCCTCAAGATACCTTGCATTGTGAGGTGCAAGGCGGTTCGCTTGGACCGAGAGTACATCTTGAGGGGTTTTCTATTAGTCAGGAGGTAACTCATGGCAACGAAAAAGAAACAAGGTCACATTTATGAAAGAGGGAAGATCTACTGGATCAAGTATTTCCGCAATGGGAAGCCCTACTATGAAAGCACGGGAAGCACCAAAGAGGGCGATGCTAACAAGCTGCTCAACAAGCGCCTCGGGGAGATCGCGGCCGGCTCACTCCCGGGCGTTTACTTTGATCGGGTGAGGTTCGATGAGGTAGCAGCGGATTTCTTGACAGACTACAGACTGAATCAAAGGAAGTCGCTCAAGAAGGCGGAGCAGGTGACCGAGCACCTCAAAGGCTATTTCAGGGGTTACAAAATAACACAGATTACCACGCCTAAGATCCAGGCATATATTGAACATCGATTAAGCAAGGATGCCGCGAACGGAACCATTAACCGTGAACTGGCAGCTCTCAAGAGAATGTTGAACCTTGCAGAACAACAAACACCCCCTAAGATTGACCGGGTGCCTCATATTCCCATGCTGAAAGAGAATAATATCCGTAAGGGCTTCTTTGAGCATGGAGACTTTCTCGCGCTCAGGGATGCCCTACCCTCTTATCTGAAAGGATTTGTTACGTTTGCCTATAAGACAGGATGGCGAGTATCAGAGATAGAAAATCTCACGTGGAGCCACGTAGACCTTGAACAAGGGATAGTAAGAATCGAGCCCGGAGACTCAAAGAACGATGAGGCCCGGACCGTTTACCTGGACGATGAGCTAATGGAGACTTTTCAAAGGCAATGGGAAGCAAAAAAGGCCGGTGCCAGGCTAACCCCTTATGTTTTTGTTGCCTCTGACAGTGGAGGTGTGATAAAGGATTTCAGAAGGGCATGGAGTAGGGCTTGCAAGGATGCCAAGCTGGGGAAACGGTTATTCCATGATTTCAGAAGGACAGCGGTCCGGAACATGGTGAGGGCCGGTATCCCTGAGAGAGTCGCTATGATGGTATCAGGCCATAAGACAAGATCCGTTTTTGAGCGCTACAATATCGTGAACGATACCGACCTCAAGATGGCAGCACAGAAGCAGGCAGCATACCTTGAGGCCCAGACGGTTACAAAAACGGTTACAATCGAGGATCTCAAAACGCGGAAAGCCAGCATGGGCCGTTAGCTCAGTCAGGTAGAGCAGCGGACTTTTAATCCGTTGGTCGGGAGTTCGATCCTCCCACGGCCCATCATAGAAAAACAAGAACATAGAGGGGTTAGCCGGCAGATCGGCTAGCCTTTTTTTGACGGGCGCTGAACGGCAAACGAGGGCGTACAAAAAGCCATTACCTGTTGACTATTTCATTGGTATGCCTATAATAACGATGAATATCCGCGTCCCCATCGTCTAGCCAGGTCCAGGACATCGGCCTTTCACGCCGACGACACCGGTTCAAATCCGGTTGGGGACGCCAATTTTTTATTTTGAGGGATTCGTTCTTTCTGAAGTGATCCCTTTTCTTATTTCCAGATCCAGGACATCCCGCTGTTTGAGCGGGAAAACATCCCGATCATATCGTGGTTGTGGACGCCTTTTTTCTTTGTTTTTGAGTCTTTCTGTGGATCGTACCCCTTTTTCTAATCTAACAGAAATCATGATACACTACACCGTAATACGATTAGTTTGACAAATACATAAATACGTAGCAAAAATACATATATGTATGATTACTGCTTTCTGTAACGTGGGGGCTATTTCGAATGTCAGTAAGGGTACAGGTCATTCTTGAAGAAGATGAGGCGGCAAGATTCAGATCTCAGGCTATGAAAGAGTCTAAATCCCTGAGCGCATGGCTGCGCGATGCGGGAAGGAAAATGCTTGAGACGGATCAACAGCGTCAGCCTTTGACCGATCCGAGTGCCTTGAAGAGGTTTTTTCGGAAGTGTAGCGAAAGAGAAAAAGGCACAGAACCGGACTGGGAAGAGCATAAGAGACTTCTTCTGGAGGGCATGCAGGCTGGGCATTGACCATGATCTTCGTTGACAGCAATGTCTTTATTTATGCGGTAGGCCGATCACATCCGCTCAGAGAAGAGGCGCAGAACTTCTTCTTGGAATCCAGCGAAAAGGGGAAGAGGCTTGTTACCTCTGCAGAGGTTCTGCAGCAATTACTCCATGTGTATTTGCCCGTGGGGCGGATGGAAACCCTTGATGCCGCTCTGGGACTGGCTACTACGGGTGTCGATACTATTATCCCCATAGATTCCGAAGTCGTCATGCATGCTCGCGCTCTTGCCAACAGACATCCTGGATTAACCGCTAGGGATCTCTTGCATCTCTCAATTTGTCAGCTGAATAGGATCAAAGAACTCAAAACATTTGATCGAAGTCTCCTTGCAGCATTTCAAAGGGGATGAGAAATGGGCTGAGCGTAGGGATTCGCCTTGAATGGATGTGAATTCGGGGATAGTTCTGGTCATAAGTAGTCAGATAGATTTCAATAAAGGAATCGAGGTCATCAATTTCATCGATTTCGCTTTCCCGTAGATTAACCTCATCTTTCCCTACCACTATGATCTCCTCGCCCCACGCAAACTCCCTGGGGCTAGCTTAGATGTTGCTGATTGTCTTTTTCAGCCTAACATAGATATTTTGCTTGCGCCATGCACACAGGTATCCGCGCTCTCCATGATATGACGGAAAAAGGGAGGCCATGTCTTTTTAGTATTTAACTTTTTGATTCCATTTGGTATGAGAGCTTTGGAATCAGTGCCATGCATATCCAAGATTACAAAGGAAAACATACGTACAAGACCTTGGGCCTCAAGAAAGGAAAGGCCGTAACCAAACAGAGGGCCTTGTCAAGAAAACGCATCAAGGTATTCCTATGGATAGGACTCGTTGCCCTGGTTATTTTCTTGAATTACCTGGTTTTTGTGCGCTTCGGTCCGTTGGGCAAAAAAGAGATAACCGTGGGGCAGGTGCTCAAGGAGAATACCGGAGCAGATACCTATGAGCAGTGGTTCGATAAGGGGTATAAGAAATATCTAGAAGGTGATCTCATAGGTGCGGCAGACGCGTATACGCAGGCCATCATGCAGCAGTCCGACGACGTGAGATCCCATTTCAACAGGGGAATTGTGTATATAACCATGGGCGAGTATGACAAGGCTATCGAGGACTACGCTAAGGTGATCGCAATGCAGGCGGATTATCCTGAGGCCTATCACAATAGGGGATGGGCATACTTCCATAAGGATATGTTCGATCGTGCCATCGAGGATTGCAATCAAGCCCTCCTGCTGAATCCCGATATAGGGCCGGCGTACCTTACAAGAGGAATGGCATATAAAGCCAAGGGATTGCTTGATATGGCGCAGAGCGACTTTCAAAAAAGCTGCGAACTCGGCGATAATAATGGCTGTCAGGCATACGGAGAGCTTTCAAAAAAAGTAATGGAAAATGGCACGTGATCTGAAATACTTCTTTGAACCAAAGGGAATAGCAGTAGTAGGGGCCTCTCCTCAGGCCAACAGTGGCGGGAATAATCTTCTCAAAAACATAACTCGTGGCTATAAGGGAGCCGTTTATCCCGTAAACCCAAACCATAAAGAGATTATGGGCCTGAAGGCCTACCCCAATGTATCCGCTATAGATGGGACCATCGATCTTGCAATCGTCTTTGTTCCGGCTGCACAATCTCCCGGGGTACTCCGTGAGTGCGTTGCAAAAGGTATAAAGGGTGCCATCCTGGAAAACGCCGGTTTTGCTGAGGTGGGGGCTGAAGGCAGAGCGCTCCAGGATGAATGTATTGCCATCGCCAGGGAGGGAGCATTGCGCCTCTGGGGTCCCAACTGCATGGGTTTAATTGACATGAGGAAAAGGTATGTGTTCAGTTTTATGCTACCTGACCTCTGGGATGGTCTTTCTGATGCTGGCGGCATATCTCTGATCGTGCAAAGCGGCCTCCTATCCGCAGGTTTTATCATGTCCGTTCTGAGCAGAAAGATCCTCGGTCTGGCAAAGGTCTGTTCAATAGGTAACAAGTCTGACATAAACGAGATAGAGTGCTTAGAATTCCTCCTCGATGACCCTGATACAAAGGTCATTGCCCTCTATTTAGAATCATTGGCTCATGGACGTCGGTTTCTGGAGCTTGCGAAATCATCCATCAAGCCGATTGTCTTATTAAAGGGTGGAAAGAGCGATGCCGGCGCCAGGGCATCGTTGAGCCACACTGCCTCGTTGGCCGGAAACTACCCTATACTAAAGGCAGCCCTTAGACAGGCCGGCGTGAAGGAGGCCGATGATTTCTTTGAAATGACAGATATTGCGCGGTGTCTGGATAAGGGATTTGAGCGTGGGCCTAATACAACCAGAGCCGGCAGGGTTGCAGTCTTGACTTATAGCGGGGCTTCTGGTATTGTAACTGCCGATCATTTGGAAAAACATGGGCTTGATCTTGCACCGTTAACACCCGAGACGGTTAAGCGGCTGCAAGAAAAATCGCCCCCCTGGATGCCGGTCAACAACCCCGTGGATTACTGGCCTGCCATTGAGAAACATGGTGTTCTGGGGGCCTTGAAAGAAGGTATTTCTGCACTTTATTCTGATCCCGGAGTAGATGGGGTGATTATTCACCTCTTTGCCAGCGGGGGTCTATGGGCGCTTGACCTCCTCGAGATAATGGATGGCATTAAAGACCGTAAGAAGCCGGTTCTCTTATGGATCATAGGCCTCAAAGATGAGGTAGAGCATATAAAGAGGGGGATGGAGAGGGCCGGCTGGCCGGTGTTCGATGAGATTCAGCGCTTGGTCAAGGTAATGTCCATTCTCCTGCAGACACTATGAAGCAGTTTCATGGGCTGCGTATTCGATCAGAAGTTGGCTATGCTTTACGGGGCATGGGAGAAGTCTCCTGAGGGACTGCTAGTCGACCGGTTAAGCACTGAGCTGATAATCCATTTGCTCAGACCTCAGCGAGGAGAGAGGATTCTGGACGTCGGCTGTGGTTCGGGAAATCATCTGCTTCTCTTTCACCGATTAGGGCTTGATGTGACCGGCCTGGATGCCTCTCCCTATATGCTTGATATCGCACGGTCAAGATTAGGCAATAAGGTAACCCTTAAGATGGGGAGGGCTGAGGATCTCCCTTTTGAGGATAATGAATTTGACGCTGCTTCACTGATCAGCACCCTGGAGTTTCTGGATGATCCCCTCGCAGCACTCCAAGAGGTCGGCAGGGTAACGAAGAACAGGGTTTTTGTAGGAGTCCTTAACGGGCTCTCGCCGGGCTGTATTGGTAAAAAGTGTTGTGCACTGTTCCGGGATTCTATCTTTGGGGAGATGCAATTGTTTACCTTGTGGGGGTTAAAGGGTTGTGTGAAAAAGGCATGTGGTAATGTGCCCATGGAATGGGCGAGTGTCTCGGCAATGCCCTTCTTTTTGAAAAGATATAGCCAACGGCCTGAACGGGCACCGGTGATACAATCGTCTCCGTTCGGCACTTTTCTTGGCCTTGCCTTTGAATTAACCTATACCCTGAGAACTGAAAACCTCGCCGTGAAGCAACGGTTAAAACGAGGGGCCGAATCTCCGGTTGGAAGCTCCGGTTTTAAGGTTTAATCGCTTTTACCCCTTGACACATCCCGGTTAAAGAATTAATCGTTAGGGTGTAGTGAGAGAGCCAAAGGCTCAGTGCGAGAGTGGCGGAACTGGCAGACGCACTGGACTTAGGATCCAGCCCGCTTTGTCGGATAGGGGTTCGAGTCCCCTCTCTCGCACCAGCTAAGATACTGTAACAGACTCTTGGGGGTTAAACGATTTTCGCCGACAAGAATGTTGCATTAATGGAATACTGAGAATGTGGTTTTTGGACGATCAAACCCCTTTGAGGCATCTCCTTAAGTGCCTGGTAATCTGGTTTTCCAGCATTCCAAGTGAACTTGTTCAATCCACCTTTGGGGGGCGAAAACCCATCGGCATGAAGAGGATCACCGTTTTTCATCCCCAGGTCTGTTTATGGAGCGATCAGATCTTGAGGGGCTTTCACTTGAACATGAAGCCCCATGCTCAAGGACGAGCAAGATGTTATTCTGTAGAATGAGCTGATATCAATTCAGGGATTCTTAGGTGTGCAAGTTTGGTGAGAAAGCATGGAAACGAATATCGAGAAAATCAGTCAGGTAAAAAGGCGAATTGACGTAGAAATCGATGCAGTAGAGGTAAACAGAAAGCTGGATCAGGCCTACCGAGAGCTTTCAAAAAGGGCCAAGGTGAAAGGCTTCAGGCCCGGCAAGGCTCCACGAAGCATACTTGAACAGTCTTACTCACAGCAGGTGTTATCCGATGTAAAGAGCGACCTCATTGAGGAATCCTTCTCAAAGGTACTAGAAAAGAGTAACCTGTATCCACTGGGAAGACCCTCACTGGAAGACGGTGTCATGAAACCGGGTGAGAGCTTCAAGTATACCATTGTCATGGAGGTAAAACCGGATTTCGAGCTGAAGGATTACATGGGAATCTCCGTGGAGAAAGAAATCGTAAATGTTTCGGAGGATGATGTCGATAAGAAGCTTGAGGAAATAAGGGAAGCCCATGCCAGCCTCAATCCTATTAACGCAGACAGAGAAATTAGAGACGGTGACTATGTTATCATTGATTTCGAGGCCTTTTGGAACAAAAAACCCCTTAAAGACGTAAGGGGTCAGGGCGTTTTGATACAGGTTGGAAGCGGGAATTTCTATCCTGAAATTGAATCAGGCCTCCTCGGTCTAAGAAAAGGCTCGGGCAGGAATATAAATATCGCTTTCAAAGAAGACTTTCATGACAAGAGACTGGCTGGCAAGGATGTGGTTTTTTCCGCAAAAATCAAGGACATTAAAGAAAAAGAATTACCCAAGCTGAACAACGAATTCGCAAAGGGTTTGGGAAGCGACATTAAGTCAGTTGCCGGCCTACGAAAGAGGATCAAGCAAGACATCACCTCGCAAGAAGAGAGGAGGCTGGACAGAGAACTCAAAAGGCGGCTTCTCAAAAAGATAACCGATTCCGTGGACTTCGAACTTCCACAGGTAGCGGTTGCAGGAGAAATTGAACGATCCCTAGCCACGTTAAAGCAGAATCTCATGCTGAGAGGAGCCCGGTTCGAATCGGCCGGCCTTTCCGAAGAGAAGATGCGGGAGGATTTGAGGGAAGGTGCTGAACAAAAGGTAAAAGAAAACCTTGTCTTGGGTAAGATTGCTGATCTGGAGAATATCGATCTGGAGGAAGATACCATACGGGAAGGCTTCAAAAACCTCGCCGCACAGACGGGGAGGGATATGGCTCAACTTCAAAGGTATTACGAAGAAAACCACTTGATGGATTCATTCCGGAATCAGCTCCTCATTGAAAAGATATTGAATCATTGCGTTCAAGGTGCTAACATTAGCGAGGTAGACCGGATATCCGAAAAGAACCAAGAAGAAGGGAAGGAACCGTAGGCATATGTTGATACCGATTGTTGTGGAACAAACGTCGAGGGGCGAGAGGGCATACGATATTTACTCACGTCTCTTAAAAGACAGGATCATATTCATGGGTGATCAGGTTACCGATGACATGGCAAATATTGTTATCGCCCAGTTTCTGTTTCTGGAATCCGAAGACCCGGATAAGGATATTAATCTCTATATCAATTCGCCCGGAGGCTCCATTACTGCAGGCCTCGCCATTTATGACACGATGCAATACGTAAAGCCTGACATTACAACCATCTGCACCGGTCAGGCGAGCAGTATGGCTGCGCTGCTGTTAGCCGCTGGGGCAAAGGGTAAACGGTTTGCCCTTCCCCACTCCAGAATCATGATACATCAGCCCATGGGAGCCACCCAGGGACAAGCTACCGATATCGATATTCAGGCCAAGGAAATCATGAGGGTCAAACAGGCAATCAATGAGCTTTTTGCCCTCCACACAAATCAGGAAATAAAAAAGGTAAGAAATGATACGGAGCGGGATTACTTCATGAGCGGCCAAGAGGCATTGGATTATGGCATCGTAGATAAAGTGATTACCAGGCGGGAAATGGTTAGTTTGGAGAAAAATAAGGAGAGTAAAGCTTAATGAGTAGGAAAGAGAACTCATCAGGGGAACTTGTGTGTTCCTTCTGTGGTAAGAGCCAAGATGAGGTGAAAAAGCTGATCGCTGGGCCTTCGGTTTATATCTGCGATGAGTGCGTCTCTCTTTGCAACGAAATCATCCAGGAAGAATACGAGCAAAAGGAGAAAGACAGAGAGAGGGGTTTTCTCTTCAAGCCCCAAGAGATAAAGCAAAAGCTCGATCAATACGTCATTGAGCAGGAAAGGGCCAAGAAGGTTCTTTCGGTAGCAGTGCATAACCACTACAAAAGGATTGGGCCGAACCTTGATAATGATGATGTTGAGATTGATAAGAGCAACATACTGTTAATTGGGCCTACGGGTTCCGGAAAAACACTGCTGGCCCAAACGTTAGCGCGGATACTCGATGTTCCGTTTACCATAGCCGATGCCACCAACTTGACTGAGGCGGGCTACGTAGGCGAGGATGTTGAGAGCATCATCCTCAGCCTCGTTCAAATGGCAGACTACGATATCGAAAAGGCGTCGAAAGGCATCGTGTACATTGATGAGATAGACAAAATCGCCAAAAAAACCGATAGCCCTTCAATTACCAGAGATGTTTCCGGCGAGGGTGTTCAGCAGGCTCTTCTTAAGATATTAGAAGGCACCGTTGCCAACATTCCCCCGAAAGGCGGCAGAAAACACCCGCAACAGGATTTTCTAAAAGTAGACACACGGAACATCCTCTTTGTTTGCGGAGGCACCTTTAACGGCCTTGAAAAGATAATCAGGTCGAGGATTGGGGTCAAAACCATGGGGTTTGAGGCCGACATCAGGGGGCAAGATGAACTGGACCTGGAGAAAACGCTGGCCTTGGTTCAACCAGAAGATCTCCTCAAGTTTGGTTTGATACCGGAATTCATCGGCCGACTCCCGGTGATAGCATCGCTCGGCGAGTTGAGCCTGGACGCCTTGATAAGGATCTTGACGGAGCCAAAGAATGCCCTCGTACGACAGTATGAAAAGCTCTTTGAGTTTGAAGACGTAAAGCTCAAGTTCAGCAAAGATGCACTACGGGCCATTGCCAAGCAGGCAATTGAGCGAAAATCCGGTGCAAGAGGATTGCGGGCCATCCTTGAAAAAGTCATGCTTGAAATCATGTACGATCTCCCCTCCCGATCGGGAGTGGCCGAATGTGTCATAGGCGAAGAGGTTATTATCAATAATGACTCTCCCCTCTTGTTGTATGAAAACCAAATAGAATATGGGTAACGGGTAGTTATGTTCAAGAAAAACCCCTTAGACAGTCTGTCAGGTCAAGAGAAGAAACAGGTTCCCTTGCTCCCGCTCAGGGATATCGTGGTATTTCCTGGTATGGTAGTCCCGTTGTTTGTGGGGAGGGAAAAATCTGTTGATGCGCTGAAATTTGCGCTGTCTCAGGAAAAGGAGATTTTTCTGGCGACCCAGAAAAACGCCAAGGTAGATGAGCCGAACCTCAGGGATATATACTCTTGTGGCACCCTCGCTACTGTTCTCCAGCTTCTCAAGATGCCTGATGGAACCGTCAAGACCTTGGTGGAGGCAAAGAGCAGGGCTAAAATCACAAATTATCTACCCGAGACCGGTTTTTTTATGGTCGAGGTGGAAAGAATCCGAGAACATTACGAACCGAGCGCAAAAGTCGAGGCCCTTATCAGAAGTATCCAAGCCTCCTTTGAATCGTATGTACGGCTTAACGAAAAGGTTGGTGAGGATATAGCTGAAGCCGTTGCTACCGTATTCGACCCCTTTCAGTTAGCTTACACCGTGGCAGGTCATATAACATCAAAGGCAAAGGAAAAACAGGCTTTGCTGGAGATGGAAGACGCTGAAAGCATGCTCGAAAGATTATACGAGACGTTGATCGCGGAGATTGACATCCTCAAGCTCGAGGAAAACTTGAGGGAGCGGGTCAAAAAGCAGATGGAGAAGACCCAAAAGAACTACTATCTTAACGAGCAGATGCGGGCCATACAGAAGGAAATGGGCGCCCAAGATGATTTTGCCAGCGAACTCAAGGATCTCGAGAAGAAAATAAAGAACAAAAACCTGCCTAAGGATGCCGCAGCAAAGGTACGGCATGAATTCAAGAAACTGAAAATGATGACGCCCATGTCTGCAGAGGCCACCGTGGTACGGAATTACATCGACTGGATCTTGTCTCTGCCATGGCTCACCAAGACCAAAGACAAACTCAATATTGACGAGGCCGAAGCGATACTCGAAGAGGATCACTATGGCCTCTCCAAACCAAAGGAAAGAATTCTAGAATACCTGGCTGTCCAAAATTTGACCAAGAAGATCAAAGGCCCTATTCTTTGTTTTGTCGGTCCACCAGGTGTTGGAAAGACCTCCCTGGCCAAATCGGTGGCGCGGGCCTTGGGCAGGAATTTCATCAGGGTCTCTCTCGGCGGGGTAAGGGACGAGGCTGAGATTAGGGGCCACAGAAGAACATACATCGGGGCTATGCCTGGAAAGATCATCCAGTATCTCAAGCGAGCGAAATCCAACAACCCGGTCTTTTGTCTTGATGAAGTTGACAAGATGAGTACCGATTTCAGAGGTGATCCATCGGCTGCTCTTTTAGAGGTACTTGACCCCGAACAGAACTATGCATTTAACGACCATTATCTTGACCTTGATTACAATCTCTCAGAGGTTCTATTTATCACGACCGCCAATGAGCTCATTGGTATACCACCGGCCCTGCAAGACAGAATGGAGGTCATTAGGCTTCCCGGCTACACGGAACTTGAAAAGTTGCATATTGCAAAAAGATTCCTTATAAAGAAGCAGACCAAGCAAAACGGTCTTTCAGATGATAATATCACCTTCTCTGATCAGGGTATCTTAGGCATTACTCGGCACTACACCAAAGAAGCTGGTGTTCGAAATCTTGAAAGAGAAATAGCAGCTGTATGCCGGAAGGTTGCTAAGGAGGTGGCCAGAAAAGGTAAATCCACGAAGGTCCGGATTACCGCAAATGCTATTCATCGGTACCTGGGTGTGGAAAAATTTGACTTCGGCAAGGCCGAAGAACAAGATCAGATCGGTCTGGCGACCGGCTTGGCGTGGACAAGTGTTGGCGGCGAATTGCTGCAGATAGAGGCCACTGTTATGCCCGGAAAGGGGAATCTGGACTTAACCGGTACCCTTGGAGACGTGATGAAGGAATCGGCTAAGGCCGCCTTGAGTTATGTTCGTTCACGGGGAAGAAGGTTTGGCCTCCCGGACGACTTTTATGAAATGGTAGACATTCATGTGCACGTACCTGAAGGTGCTACGCCGAAAGACGGCCCTTCAGCAGGCATTACCGTAGCTACGGCAATCGCCTCAGCCCTGTTAAGAAGGCCGATTAAGAGAGACCTTGCCATGACGGGAGAGATAACCTTGAGGGGCAGAATTCTACCCATTGGGGGCCTCAAGGAGAAAATAATAGCCGCTCATAGGGCGGGGATAGAGCGTGTTCTCATCCCCAAAGAAAACATGAAGGATATCGAAGAGATACCGCAAAAGGTCCTCAAGAAGGTCGAGTTAGTTCCGGTTGGCCATATGGATGCGGTGCTCAAAGAGGCCTTTGTACTGGCGGAGGGGGAAGAGTTCTTTCTATCTGAAGACGCGTTCCAGCCGTTTACGTTACCGAAAGGAGAGATACCAAAAAAAGAAACAGAGCCTGCGGTTACTGCACATTAATGGGGGGCGGGTAGCTCAGTGGGAGAGCATCGGCCTTACAAGCCGGGGGTCACAGGTTCAAATCCTGTTCCGCCTACCACGGGGACGTAGTTCAGTTTTGGTTAGAACGCCGGCCTGTCACGTCGGAGGTCGCGGGTTCGAGTCCCGTCGTCCCCGCCAGTTTTAAAAAAGCCTGTTGCCCTCGGGTAACGGGCTTTTTTCTCATGGCATATTTCGTTTATATTTTGAGAAGTCAGAAAGACGGGAGTTATTACGTGGGTTCAACTCAGGATATCAATGAAAGGCTCATGCGTCATAACCAGGGAAGAACAAACTATACAAGGGCTAAGCGACCTTGGGAGTTTCTATATTCGGAGGAATTTCCAGACAGATCTGCTGCGATGAAAAGAGAGAATGAAATTAAACGGCGAAAGAGCAAAGATTACATGGAATCTCTGGTTAGAACGTCCCGTCAGGTATGACAGGAAGGCCGCCCCGTCCCTTCGGACGGGATCGTCCCCGCCATGAAGACCCATGAGTCTGCTCTCTATGGGTTTGTTCCTTCGGTTGCGTTATGTATGTATGAAGCACCGGTATGCGAATGTGGGATGGACCCGAGGAGGATCTGGGTTAATCTTACCCTCACGTTCCTCCCAGGCCTCGAGTTTCAAAGTCAGGCTTGGGGAACAATTCAAACAATATCTCCATGTCCTCAATGGTATCATATTCCCTGAGGGACTCGGGTATTTGTCGAAGGGCTTCTATTGCCAGGGTGAGAGCTCTATAAACAATGTATTTTCCTCTATGAGAATACAACAGTTCCTGGGCGACATCTTGCTTGTCCTGCGGTGAAAGGGAATCCCAATTCTCGGGTTTCATTTCGTTCAAGCCCTCCTCTGAAGAAAAATGTAGCACAATCCTTATACATCGAATGCAAGTGTGTTTTCAATAGTTATCCTGTTCTCAGTCCAAAAATAGTTGCCCCCAAACCATCAACAAAGCCCTTGTGGACGCGCGTTTCAGTTTTCTGCCATCACATAGCCTTTCTTTCGGATGATTTCAGAAGCAAGGCCAAGACTATTCCCAAAACGGAGATACCGATACCCGCCCAAAAGGCCTGTTGATAGTTGCCTGTAACATCGAAGATATGACCGGCAATGTACGAGCCAAAGGTAGCGGCACCGGACTCAGCAAACGCGAAAACCCCCATAAATAGCCCGAGCGAGACCATTCCAAAGACTTCGGAGGTCACGGCAAACCTCAGAACGGCCTGGGCTCCCCAGGCAAAACCAAAGACAAGGGCAAACAGATAGAGCCTCCATAAGCTGTGCGCGATCAAACCCCACCCTAGGATAATCGCTGTGGCAGCAAAGCTTATGATAAAGGCTGGTCTGTTTCCGATCCTATCCGCCACGCGGCCCATCCCGATTCTACCGATCATGCTTGATGCGGTAAGGACCGCCAAGACATTAGCCCCATCGAAGAGGGTGAAACCCAGATCCTGAACCTGGACTGCAATATGGGCTGTGAACGTCGTCCTGCAGAAGCCGAAGCTACCATACAGTCCCGCCATTATCCAAAACTGGCTGGTTCGAATCGCCTCCCGAAGACAGAGCCCCGGATTCAGCGAGGTTGGAGGTGCCTGCGCTATATCCTTTACCACTTCCTCACTCCCGCCATCCGGCCACTGGCCTACATCTCTGGGGTCTCGCCTCAGAAAGAGCCCTGCCCCGATAATACCAACCAACGCGATGATGCCCAGGATTGCGTAGGCGGTGCGCCAGCCATGGGCCAGGATGAGCCACACGGAAAAAGGAGGAAAAAGAAATCCGCCGATACTGACTCCTGCCTGCACAATACCGATCATGAGCCCTCGCCTCTTAATAAACCACCGGGATACCGTGGCCATTACCGGTACCGTAAGGGTGCTTACACCAATGCCTCCCACGAGTGCATAGGTTATCTGGAACTGCCATAGGGCGGTAATTTGTGACAGAAGCACATAGCATATTCCCAAAAAAGAGCCAAAAACAGTGAGCACTGCCCTTGGCCCGATCCTATCGGTGAGCCATCCCATTACGATCGCCACGGCGGCCTGGACCAAGAATGACAAACTATAAGCGAGTGTGGTCGCTGCTCTGGTCCAACCGAACTCGGTTAAAAGGGGCTTGAAGAACACGCCGAAACAGGGGGTAAACGTCCCCCAGCCTATGAACCAGATACCGAATCCAGCTGCAATAACAACGTAGCCATAGAAAAACTGCGATTTCCGTGCATCACGTGACATCGGGCTCTATCCTCCATCTACCGATTGAGCGGAACCTCCACCAATCCTCGACCCACCCTCAGCTTGAGAGCAGTTGTAAACGGGCCTAACGTGCTACGATTCGACTTGCCCACCGTCGTAAATATGTTTCTTGTGGTCCGACTTCGGAAATACAAAATGCCCTTCGGCGCCCACATCGTTCTCCAGTAAAGCATTTTTGCTCTTCCGACCCTTCTGAAGAATTCATTGATGTGAGTTCAGTCTGCCTTGACTCTCTCGGACATACCGTGTAAGAATACCATCTCGAACACGAGCTCTCTACAAGAAAATAGTTGCTATTCCTGCTCCTCACACTCTTACTGTTGTGGAAACTCCAGCTCTTTTCCTGCTCACGCGGCGATTGATACGTTCTCAGGGTCAGTTTCCTTGCTCTCTGCGCAACGAAGTCTGCGAGGGAGAGTTGACGGATGAACGATTATTCCGTGAGTGAAACCCAGAGGGTAATGACATCAGGAATCTTGGTCCAACAAATAGGACACCTATGCATTGTCAGGAGAGGGAAATCCTATGACCATCAAGAAAAGTACCTGTGGCCTCTGTTACGCCGGGTGTGGTATCGTTATTCACCTTGAAAATGGAAGACCTATCAAAATAGAGGGAGATCCGGATAGCCCGGTAAACAAGGGCCTTTTGTGTGAAAAGGGAATGGCGTCTCTCGATTACCTGTACCACCCTGAACGGCTGCGATATCCCTTTAAGAGAAAAGGAAATCGTGGGGAGGGTACGTGGGAGAGGATTTCCTGGGATGAAGCCTTGGGAATGGTGTCCGAGAAGTTGAGCCTGGTGAAGAGGGAGCTTGGAGCAGAGTCGGTTGCCTTTATTCACGGGGCTGCAAAAGGTCTTCAAGAAACCTACCTGAAAAGGTTCGCCAACGTATTCGGCACGCCCAATGTAGCATCAATGGGGCATGTCTGTTTTCTCCCTCGGAAATTCGGTTCTGTGATGACCTTCGGCTATAATCCTAGTCCCGATTATGACCACCCTCCTCAGTGCATCATGGTATGGGCCTCCCATAAGTCAAAGATAGCTGAATTCCACAAAACGCTTGAAGCCGCAGAAAAGGGAGCAACGCTCATAGTCATTGACCCGAGAAAGACCGCGCTCGTGGGGCAGGGAGATCTGTGGGTCCGGCTACGTCCTGGCAGCGATTTAGCATTAGCATTGGGCATGATCAATGTCATTATCAATGAGAACCTCTATGATAAATCCTTTGTGAACGAGTGGACTGTAGGCTTTGAGGAACTCAAAAGGCACGTCCAGGACTATCCGCCAAAGCAGGTGGCGGAGATTACATGGGTTAAAAAGGAGTTTATCGAGGAAGTAGCGAGGATGTACGCAACTGCAAAGCCTGCATGCATTCAGATGGGAAATGGCTTTGAGCACACCATAAACAGCTTTCAGACAGTACGAGCTATCTCAATCCTAAAGGCCCTGACAGGTAACCTAATGGTCCCCGGCGGCGAGGTCTATCGCAAGCCCCTTTCAATCCCAGACCGGTATGCTCCGGAGCTCACACTTGACCTCATGCTCCCTGAAGAAAAAAAGGGGTTGAGGCTAGGCTCAGATATGCATTTTGCACCATTCTATCAGTATGCTCACCCCCCTACGGTAGTAGGGGCAATGCTGGGGACAGGGCCCTATCCGGTACGGATGGCCTATATCCAGGGAGCCAATCCTTTGCTGACATATAGCAATGCCGCTAGGGTTCATAACGCCCTTATGGGCCTTGATTTCCTGGTTGTGGCTGATCTATACATGACACCCACCGCTGCCATTGCAGATGTCGTACTGCCTTCGGCAAGTTTCCTGGAGTTCGACGGCATTGTCAACCCGCCATATTATCCAATCGCCGCTGTACAACAGAAGGCAGCCGAACTCGGTGAGTGCTGGTCAGATTTCAAGATACTGAATGAGTTGGCAAAAAAGATGGGCCTGGGCGAATACTTTTGGGAAAACGAAGGGAGTTTCCTGGATGTAGTCTTGAAGCCCTTGGGCATCGATTTCGATGAATTCAGGGAAACAGGCGTGCTCTCGGGAGATAAGGAGTATTACCACTATACAGCGAACGGCTTTGATACCCCTTCAGGCAAGGTTGAGCTGTTCTCCGATCGCCTCAGGGAATGGGGTTTTGATCCTCTCCCGATCTACCATGAACCCCCGGAGACGCCCTATGGCGCTCCGGAATTAGCAAAGGAATATCCCCTCGTCTTCACATCGTGGAAGTCGGAATATTACAGGCACTCGGGGCAACGCCAGGTACAAGCACTTCGGAAATACCACCCGGAACCCGTCGTCCATGTTCACCCGGAAACAGCAGCCAGACTGGATATCACCGAAGGGGATTGGGTTTGGGTCGCCACAAAAAGGGGCCGTATAAGACAAAAAGCGGTTTTTTCCGAAGACCTAGACCCCCGGGTAGTGGGGGTGGATTATGCATGGTGGTACCCTGAAAAGGGAGCCCAGGGCCAATACGGCTGGAGAGAATCAAATATCAATATCCTTACTGATGATAGACCCCCGTATAATAGAGAATTGGGAGGCACCAACCTGCGAGGGGTGCTCTGCAAGGTGTATAAGTAGAAGGCTCGTATCTGCGCGAGATGTCATTGAGTGCGCCTTGTAATATGCTAAACAAGGCGGGCCCTTAATTCGAAATGTGAAAAAGGACTCGAGTTGGGCACCATTGGGAGAGCCTGAAGGCATTACAGATGGACCGTCATTTGATGGCTCGTTGCACAGGATGTCCACCAATCCGGACAACAGTCTTACTTCATGCATTCCCACTTTTCATGCAGGCTACGGTCTTGCAGGCATAGAGACAGTCAACAAATCCTGTTTAGGTCTTTGGCCAGAGCCTGCTTCCGTGCTATACTGCTTTACTTGTTAACCACATAGGAGGCCGAGATGAAAATCGACATCTTCAACCACATCTTTCCCAAGACCTACTTCGACAAGATGATGAAGGTTGCCCCGAACTATAAGGACATGGGCAAGCGTGTTCGCGAGCTACCAGCACTCTCTGATCTGGACGTCCGATTTCGCATCATGGACCAGTTTGACGACTATGCCCAGGTGATCTGCCTGGGAGCTCCGCCGCTTGAGGTGCTGGCCGGTCCTGAAGTCACGCCGGAACTTGCTAAGATAGCAAATGACGGCATGGCGGAGTACGTGGCAAAATACCCTGAACGGTTCCCCGGTTTTGTCGCCTCGATGCCCATGAATAATCCCGATGCGGCCCTTGATGAGATGGACCGTGCCATAAGAAAGCTCAAGGCAGTGGGCGTTCAGTTCTTCTCAAATGTCAAGGGAGCCCCGCTCGATCTCCCCGAATTGAAGCCCTTATTCGAAAAGATGGCCGGATATGACCTGCCCATCTGGATCCACCCTGCCCGGGGGGCCAATTTTCCGGACTATCTCACCGAAGAGAAATCCAAGTATGAGATCTGGTTTGTATTCGGCTGGCCCTATGAGACCAGTGTGGCCATGGCCCGGCTCGTTTTTGGCGGTTACTTCGATCAGTTTCCCAACCTCAAGATCATTACCCACCACATGGGGGCCATGGTCCCTTACTTCGAGGGTCGGGTGGGCACGAGCTGGGATCAGTTGGGAACTCGTACCTCGGATGAGGATTATACCGTTATTCTCAAGCAACTCAAGAAACCACACCTGGAGTACTTCAAGATGTTCCTGGCCGACACCGCCCTGTTCGGATCGTCTTCAGCTACCAAGTGTGGCCTTGAATTCTTCGGTGTTGACAACGTTTTGTTTGCCTCGGACTGTCCCTTTGACCCTGAAAAAGGCCCGGGCTATATCAGAGAAACCATCAAGATCCTCGATGCCCTCCCCATTTCAGATGCAGAACGGAACAAGATCTATGAGGGCAACGCGAGACGGCTGCTAAGGCTCTAGCAATTCTCGTATTTCTCGGCTTTCCTGAAGGTGACTCCATCACTGGGGGCGCTATTTTACTGACAAGTTCAAGATTGATGGGTGATTCGTTAAGACGAAAAGGAGGGCTGATACCATTGGAAATGGTTGAATCCTTTTTAACTGCTAATTCCTCAGGAAGCCTTTGCGATAAATGCGATCCCTCACAGGCTAGATATGTCTGTACAATCTTACTTTCCTCATTGCCCTATTCTAAGCAAACATCCATACTCATTCAGCACTTTCAATGGACCCAGAGCCGCGAATCTTACTCTTATTACCCTTCATTTATCGCCGAGCAAAAATATCTTTTCTTGGCATTTGAGACAAGGTATAGTATGTTTCAAAAAATCCCATGTTTGGTTATTTCCTCAAAAACAATAAGACCTCACATTTCGAAATGATCCCTGTCAGCACTGCAGGAATCTCTTTTTCCCTGTCAAGAGCGACCGAATCATCGAAGAGATGGCTTAGGAAAAAAGATTGATTCTCCATTGTATGCTGGGACAGACTCACCTGCATTCTCACTGATAAGACTTATTAGAAGAGCTCGGAATAAAAGAGCCGGTTTTATAAAAACAAGATATTCGGGGAAGAAGTCTCCCTTTCCTAGCTTTGAATTAGCCTTAGTTCTTTGCCCGAATAAACTCGGAAGGGGGTCTCATGCCGCCCGTGATTGATCGAGATAAGTGTAATGGCTGCGGAATATGTGACCAGCATTGCCCTTTAGACGTTCTCTACGTGGAAAATGACGTTCTTGAGGTTCGATATCCTGACGAGTGCTGGCACTGCGGGGTATGTCGGCAGGACTGCCCCACCGGAGCAGTGACCATTGAATTCCCGCTGATCATGCTAGCCGTTTAAGGACATTGTTTCTTGAGAGAGGGCTGAAATGAGAAATGGGGAGGTTTATCAAATCGACACCGATGTGGCGATTATCGGCGGCGGCACGGCAGGGCTCAACTCTGCCATGGCTGCAGCCGAAAGGGGCCTCAAGGTCCTCGTCGTCGATAAGGCCAATATTGCCCGAAGTGGTGCCATTGCCGGGGGAATCGACCATTTCGTGGCCTATCTTGAGACGGGAGAGCCATGGGACACGCGGGAGGCCTACCTGAAATACGTGGGTCGTGTCGCCCGGGGGGCAGCGGACCTGAAGATTCACGAGGCAGTATACTGTGAAGAGTTAGAAGCTACTATTGAAAGGGTAGAACGAATCGGGATTCCGCTCAGAAATCCCACAACCGGGGAATTTTACCGGACCCAGGCCATGGGCCAACCAGGACCCTACTTTATCAATTTCAACGGCAAAAGGCTTAAGCCGAAAATGGCAGAGGAGGTCCAGAGGCTCGGATGCCAGGTGCTGAATAGGGTACAGGTGACCAAGTTGTTTCTTCACGACGGAGAGCTGGGCGGGTTCACGGGATTCGATATGCGCACGGGTGACTTTTACCGGGTTCGGGCAAAGGCAATCATAATCTCAACCGGTAACACCAGCAGGATGTTCAAAGCGCAGACGGGCAACCCCTTTAACCTGTGGTACTGTCCGGCCTGCACGGGAGATTTGCATCGCGCGAGCTTCGATGCCGGGGTAGAGTTGGCCAACATGGAATACGTGCGTATGACCATTGTGCCTAAAGGATTCAGCGCCCCGGGATTCAATGCCTTTTTCGGGATGGGTTCCCACTTGGTTAATTCCCTCGAAGAGCGCTTCATGGAACGCTACCATCAGATGGGCGATCTGGCTCCGAGGAATTACATGGTCTGGGGTGCACTCCAGGAGATTAGAGAGGGCCGGGGCCCCATCTATATGGACTGCCGCCACTTAAGCGAAAAAGACCGGGAGCATCTATTTACTACGCTCGGGTATGACAAAGATACCCTCCCTGACTTCCTTATCAAAAAAGGATACAACCTGGAGGGGACTATGATTGAGATGACGGTCTCCGAGCCCATGCAGGCCCGGCCGTCAGAGCAATGCGGGAGTGGAATTAAGATAGATGAAAATTGTGCCTCTAATGTCCCGGGTATATTTGCAGCTGGAGACTCTTCTGATCAGATGGGGTGCCTCCACATGTGCACCGCAGGAGGCTATGCAGCAGGGAAGCACGCTGCCGATTATGCTAAGAAAGTCAAGCACCTCAGGCAGGTTGATTCCAAGGAGATGGCTGATGAAAGGGAAAGGGTGTTCAGGCCACTTGGCAAGAAGAGAGGTATGCCTTACTGGGAATTCGAAGACATCGTCCGGATCATTACGACCGACCACTTCGGCCCGGTCAAGACCGAAAACAGCCTGGAGACCGCAATCAACAAACTCGACTGGCTGGATGCTGCACGGACAGATCTCAAGGCCGACAATTTACATGAATTGATGCGCGTTCACGAGGCCATGAACATCCAGCAGGTGGCAAAAATAACTGCTACCGCAGCTTTGGCCCGCAAGGAAACCAGATTTCCCCCATATCACTACCGGGCAGACTTCACCGAGACTGATGATGAGCACTACTGTGGTCTCATAGTGGTAAAAAAAGACCAGGACGGCAAAGTCACCACCCGTTTCGAGCCCTTGTCCTATGAAGCATAGAATTGGTATATATAATGCTCAAATCGGGAGAGAATAATAGGTTCACCAATCATTAAGCCAGGAGATAAAAAAGAAAGGAGGTGATGGTTTCATATCCACTGAGGAGTTAAGGCGAGCAACCTTTTGCGAACCTCACAAGCAGTAAGAAAGGAGACCAATGATGACCAAAAGAAAAGTAAAGATGGTAGGTGTAAGTCTGTTTGTTATGGTTTTTCTCGTAACCTTTCAGGCAACGGTGCTTCCTGTGGCTAAAGCTCATGCCGACGTTGAGCAGCTCGCCATGGGGACATCGCTTGTCGGGGGTCTTTTTTACAATCTCGGCAATCCGGTGGCACAATGCATTAACAAGGCCCTTCCCGAGGTCAACGTGACCGCCGAATTCACTGAAGGGTCCACCGAAAACCTCCGCCTCATCGGGCAAAAGAAAATGCATATGGGAATTATATCCCCGATGATCGGGTATTTCGCACGAAGCGGTATTCAGATGTTCAAGGACAAACCCGTCGATTTTCGAGTTGTTGTGCGCCTGCTGCCCAACGGCAATATCTGGACGACGTTGAAAAAGAACAAGGATATCCATACTATTCGGGATATCAAGGGCCATAAGGTAGGCGTGGGCACCGGCGGGATCGGCGTCGTGTCAAGGCTGCAATTAGAGTATCACGGGATTGATGTCAAGAAAGACATCAAACCTTTTTTTCTGCCAACGGGCGCCCTGGCGGATGCCCTGAAGGACGGAAGTGTGGACGTCTCCTTCCTGACCAAGGAGCTGGCCATAATGGTCACGGCCACCCATGAAATCAGGATTATTTCCTGGCAGAAGGAAGACCTGAAAAAATACGTAGGCGAAAAGCCCTATTTCGGTATGTACGCCTATCCTCCCAACACCTTCAAGGGGGTGGATTATGAGGTTTTGACGAACGATAACGGGATGCAGTTAATCTGCGACAAGGATATGAGTGATGACATGGTCTACAAACTGACCAAGGCCATCATAGAAAATCTCGACTGCGTCACTAAAATCTATGCGCCTGCTAAGGCCCTTAATCCTGAATGGTGTGCATCCAAATTGGGTAATCCATTTCATCCGGGGTCCATTAAATATTTCAAAGACGCCGGCTTGTGGAAATAGTTGGAATCTGAGAGGAGGGGATAGTGACAGAGAAAACAGGGACCGGAGAAAATACATCCAAATTTCGTTCTATAGTCGGGAAATGGCTGGCCGTCGGGTGTTCGGTTTTCGTCATCTATATCATGGCCACACTGGCTATACAGGAGTTGCAGCTTCTGAGCCTTTTCCTTGCTTTTTCCTTGTCCGTGGTCTTCCTGCATTATCCCCTTGATCCCAGAAAGCCGGGTTTCAAGCCATTCATTGCCATCGACCTCATATTGGCGGCGCTCAGTTTTTCCTTTGCCATCTATATCTACTTCGATTACTGGGAGTTTATTTTCCGCGTTGGAGATCCAACAGGCTGGGATATGTTTTTTGGTCTCGTCACCATTGTACTTATCTTTGAGGCCACCCGCCGTGTTGTCGGGTGGCCCATTCTTATCATCGCCTTTTGCTTTTTGGCCTATTGTTTTTTCGGACACCTTTTGCCGTCTCCCCTTTCCCACAGGGGGTATGATCTGGAAAGGATCGCCACGACCCTTTTCATGTCGAAAAACGGGATATTTGGCGTACCCTTGAAGGTCATGACGAATTTCATCTATCTCTTCATCGCCTTTGGGGCTTTTTTCGAGACGTGCGGCGGCACCGAGTTTTTCATTGATCTGGCCAGTGGCCTTTTCGGAAAACTCAGAGGGGGCCCAGCCAAGATCGCCGTTGCCGTGAGCGGGCTGATGGGGACGGTTTCCGGGAGTGCCGTAGCAAATACCGTCACCACAGGAACCTTGACCATTCCATTGATGAAACGCATCGGGTTTGAGCCACACGTAGCCGGCGCTGTTGAGGCTACGGCCTCCTCGGGGGGCGCCCTCATGCCGCCAGTGATGGGGGCGGCCGCCTTTATCATGGCGGAGTATTTGGGGATCCCATATATTAGTATCTGTAAGGCCGCACTCATCCCCGCCATCCTTTATTATCTGGCAATTTTCAGTGTAGTCCATTTTTATTCCCTGAAAATCGGCATTCAGGGCATGCCTGAAAGTGAAATTCCCTCTATAAAATACGTCTTCAAAGACAAATGGATGTTTTCGGTTCCTCTCATCGTATTGATTGTGATTCTCATATACGGTTATTCCCCGAGGATCGCTGTGCTCTATTCCCTGCCGGCCATTGTGGTCATGAGTTTTCTGAGAAAAGAATCGAGGATGACGCCTTCCAAGATATTTTCCGCCCTGGCAAGGACGGGACTTAACTCTGTCATGGTGGCCTGTGCCTGTGCCACGGCAGGCATTGTCATTGCTGTGGTGCTCTTAACGGGTATGGGCGCCAAAATCACATCCCTCGTGATCATTCTTTCCGGCGGTCAATTGGTCCTTGCACTCCCCATCATTATGCTGGCGTCCCTGCTTTTTGGAATGGGCCTTCCGACGGTGGTTTGTTATGTCCTTCTGGCCTCCACGGTGGCCCCGTCTTTAGTGGATTTAGGGGTTCATCCCTTGGCGGCCCATCTCTTTATATTTTATTTCGGGATGCTGTGCATGGTTACCCCGCCGGTATCTTTCGCCGCCTATGCCGGGGCCGGCATAGCCAACGCCGATCCCATTAAAACAGGTTGGACGGCATGGACCTTCGCTCTGGCCGGTTTCCTCCTGCCTTACATGTTCGTTTATAATAATTCCCTCCTCTTGATGGGTGCTGCAATCAACGTCTCAACTGCTGTGGTGACATCCGTAATAGGAGTCATCTGCCTGGGGTCCGGTATCATTGGTTACCTGATTACCGAAGTCAGGTATTATGAGAGAATTCTCTTGCTGCTGGCAGCCTTTCTACTCATCAAACCCGGGTTGGCAACAGATCTCATTGGACTGCTCTGTGTGGTCTGGGTTATTATCCTCCAATTAAGGCTGAGGCGTCTCAGTGAGGGGGTGCCAGCTAGTCCTAAAGACTAGAACAGCTATGATCTATAGTAAGCGATTGTATGGAAGGAGAGAGTCTGGAACGGGACGTGGTTATCTATGGTTGAAAAAGATACTCCTTGTACAAGGTCTTGGGTAGACGGCAGGTTTCGGCTAACGAGTAAGTGGTGTCCTGAAATCTATCTGAAGGGACTTCGAGGTGAAATTCCCACCCACACGGGCAACCGTGAGGCCATTCCTCACTGACGCGCGTCTTTCCCGTTTCCGGCCGTTTCAGGATCCATTCTTATCTTCCAATCGCTAGAGATTGGATGAATGGTGTTCCTAGGAGGTTAGAGAGGCCTTTGGTCCTGGTATTGTCATGTATATATCCGAGGCAGGATGGCCCTGAAGTTTCAATGCTTGAACTCAAGGTCAGGAGGTGCAATGGATAAGGATATCGCTCAAGAGAGAATTAGCGTACAGATCTCTACTCAAGAGCTTGAACGGAGATGGAAAGCCGTCAGGGTTGCCATGGAAGAAGAAGGGGTCGATGTTCTTATTATGCAGAATACCAACCAATTCCTGGGTGGCTACGTGAAATGGTTTACCGATATACCCGCCTTCAACGGCTACCCAACAACCGTCGTTTTCCCGAGGGAAGATGACATGACCGTGATCAATATCGGCCCCAAGATGGATCCCGAAGGCCTGCTTACAGATCTCAGCACCAAAGATTGGGCCCTCCGGGGCGTGAAGAATCGATTTACTGCTCCCTATTTCCCCTCGTTACACTACAGCAAGACCTATGATGCAGAGTTGGTGGTTGATCTGCTGAAGCCCATGAAGGATTGCACGATTGGGTTCGTCGCCTTGGGTCATATCCCTGCCCCTTTCTACAATTATATAAAAACAGAACTCACCATTGCACGGTTTACCGATGCTACTGATCTCGTGGACTTTATCAAAGCGATCAAAAGTGATGAAGAGATCGAGCTCATCAAGAAAACTGCTGCCATTCAAGACGTTGCCATGGAAAAGGCTCTTGCTGCAATCAAACCGGGAGTGAGAGACTTTGAAATAATGGCATTAGTGCAGTACACCGTTCAGAAACTTGGAAGCGAGCAGCAGTTAATCATGGCGGGATCTGCCCCTATGGGCACTCCCTGCCCTCAACTCAAGCGACACTTTATGTATCGTGAAGTGAAAGAGGGAGATCAATTTACCCTTATGATCGAAGTCAATGGACCAGGGGGCTTATATACTGAGCTAGGCAGAACCTGCGTTTTGGGAAAGGCATCAGATGAGTTGCTCGAAGCCTGTGAGGTCGCCAAAGAGGCACAACAGGTCACCGTCAACCTCCTGAAGCCCGGGGCGGAGCCCAAAGATCTCCTTGCCGCAAACAACGACTTCTTGAGAAGCAAGGGGCTGCCCGTGGAAAAAAGGCTCTATGCCCACGGACAAGGCTATGACTTGGTCGAGAGACCAGCGATCAGAGACGATGAGCCCATGAAACTGCAGGCGAATATGAACATTACCGTTCACCCCATTGCCGCTTCAAAAACAGCCTTCGCCTGGGTATGCGATAATTACCTAGTCACAGAAACTGGTGCCAGCGAATGTCTTCACAAAACACCCAAAAAGATCTTTGAGCTGTAGGGGTTGATATGAACGAGCCCCCTTCTTTTCATGAGCGAATCCAAATAATGGGCGATCAAAGATTAAGTGCAGGCATTAACTTTATCCTCTCCACCTTCAGAGGCCCTCGTGATGGCCCCGTGACACACCTCAGTCGGCTCACATGGCTCAGATGAGGTGGTGGAGCTAGCCACCGAATTGTCCATAGATCGTATGAGGGCAAAGCCTGCTTGATCGACTGAAAAAGGACCATCCCTCTGGATACGTCCGGATGTTTTGTCAGGAAACTGCCTTACCCGGAGCTCCCATTGCTGCCTTGCGGCTTGGCTTCGCATCTTTGGTTCCTATCGAGCCTGATTCCACATGTGCCTCTTCCATTCAGACCCAAAAATGTTTACCTGTTGCCTTCCGCCTCCAGCACACTCGCCGGGTCAGGGGGTGGTTCAGTTCAATGGAGCCCGGCCTCGGGCATGCACCCACGCAACAATCGGCACTCCTCCGGGTAGAAGACGGCTGAGCGTTCTTGCCTGTTCACCCTGTTTAGGAATCTGGTAATCTGCAAACTTGATCTTGGCTTCTGCGTATGATAAACGTCTGCTGCATCACTTCGTAAGATTGGGTTTTCTATCCGCATCTTGGAAAGACCCAAAATATCATAGCGGCTGAGAGGCAGAAACACAATGGCTGTGTGAGGAGAGCAAATGAGCATCCTGTTCCAACCTATGAAAATAAAGAACATGGAGTTGCGAAACCGCTTCATCAGATCAGCCACCTATGACAAATCCTCGGATGAAAAAGGTCATGTGACTGATAAGCGGATTGAGCTTTTTGCAGATCTTGCAGACGGCGGTGTCGGCTTGATCGTAACGGGCCTCACCTATGTCCACCCCTCCGGACAACTCGCAGCATTTGAGAGCTCCATAGCCACGGACGGTTGCATCCCTGGCCTCAAGAGATTGACTGCTGCTGTCCACGATCGGGGAGCCAAGATTGCCGTGCAGCTCTATCACACGGGCCGAGAAAATGCCAGATTCCTTGAAGCCAAAGGGGAACAGGCAATAGCTCCATCATTTGTCCCCAATGATCCCTATTTTATCCAAGACTACCGGCAGATGACTGAGGAGGAAATATGGGAGATAGTTGAAGCATTCGGTGATGCAGCCAAAAGAGCCAGGGAGGCTGAATTCGACGCTGTTCAAGTTCATGGTGCCCATGTTTATCTCTTGAGTCAATTTCTCTCTCCCTTTACCAATCGTCGCGAAGACGCGTGGGGAGGAACTCCGGAAAACCGGCTCCGCCTCCACCGTGAGGTGTACAATACCATAAGGCGTAAGGTCGGCCATGACTACCCGGTGCTCATTAAGATCGGGGTGCAGGATGGGTGCTCAGGGGGGCTTCAATTCAGCGAAGGAAAGCAAGCTGCTCAACTGCTTGCCCAATGGGGATTCGATGCCTTGGAGATCAGTCAAGGACTGAGGGGCAAGGCCTATGAGGAGACGGAGTTTAAGACCAACATCAGCTCCCTGGACCGCGAGGCCTACTTTCGACCGTGGTGCAGGGAAATCAAGGACCTCGTAGATGTCCCTGTCATGATAGTTGGAGGGCTGAGGACCTTCGAGCTTATGGAGAAGATAATCAGAAACGGTGATGCGGATTTCATCTCCCTGAGCAGGCCTCTCATAAGAAAGCCCGGCATTATCAATGAGTGGAAAAGCGGCAATCGGCACAGGGCTACCTGTATATCATGCAATCAGTGCTTGGAAGCGCTCCGAAAGGGAGAGGTCCTGCATTGTGCACAAAAAAAGGCCAAAGAAGAAAGTTGAACAAGGCCAACAAATATAAAGTCAGTATCTATGATCCCAGAATTCGTGATCCATTATGAACGGATCTTTTGGCTATCTGCCCTCCCAGCAAACTTTTTTATTAACAGCTTCATGGTTATAGATATCTCCAACCTTCTTCTCTTACTGCAAGCCTTGGAGAAATGCTTCAAGGAATTCTACTCGGCAGCTCCTATATCCACATAGGCAGCGAGTCTGGCTCTCTTCAGTAAACTGAGGCTGAAGGCATCTCTATCGCAAGATCGACATTCCCTTTTGTGCTTTTCAGAGTGTGTATTTCTAGTTCTCTTAGTGTATCCATCCTCATTGGAGTGGTGTGTTGCGAGCTCGTTTGATTATTCTAACTACCCTATCGCGCGGAATATATAACTTTTTCGTAAGCTTTTCAGTCACATAAGCACCATTTTAACTCCTCCATAGGCTTACAAAATAGTTCGCCTCATAAGCCAGCGCCAAACCGTATCAGCAATGACCTTCCTTAGCTTTTTTTCGATCTGGAGCTCTCTGATAATGTGCTGTTCAATGCTTTCGGAAATCTTTCTGGCTTTGGCTTTTCTACCATACTGAATTGAGAATCCATGAGGACGTTCTCCGTAGTGCTTGACCAGGACGAAAAACCTGCTTCTCTTAACGCCCAGAATCTCCAAAACATACTGGATCTTACTTTCCCTTTTTGCATACCGTTCAATCAGCTCCTTAACCTGTGTGTCGGTGAATTCCTTATGTAACTGTTCCATAATCTGAAGCCTCCTTTTGACTTCGGATTATGGCCTTTTAGAAGTCCAGTTTTAATTCAAATGACAAGCCGGTTTTTTATGTTGACAATTTGGAGCAAATATGAGGTAAAGCATAGAATAAAATGCTAAACAAGCAAATACGTAACCCCCTTGATATGACGAGCACTCCTCCGCAAACACTTGTTCACTCCTGTTAAGAACAAGGGGGCAATTGAAGAGATATTCTCTCAAATAGATCAATCGGTTCCTAGAAGTGCCCAAAACCCGGTGATAAACAGCCCTCTGAGACCGAGCTTGGTCGTCCGTCTACCGGGGGCCCTAGACAATTCGGGAGGCAGTGCACCTGATTGACCTACCAACCTTCGTAACCATACTGAAGAGCAGTATTGGTAGACCATAACAGAAGACACCATTCTGATGGCACTTAGCAACGGGTTATATGATGCAATACAAATGCGATGAATTACCGTTGTGGATCTAGAACCCGTTCGGCTCTAGATAGTAGAAGGTCATGGTGTAGCATGTAACAAGAACGCTGATGGTTCTGATATTCAAGATCTTCAAACCAATATCCTGAAGTCAAGATCCCATGCAGAGGCCAACCTTTTCCTTTTAGGGATAGCTTCAAGCTCTATAAAGCCTGTGGCCTCAAAGAACCAATTGATTCCTGTCACGCTCGAATCAATCATTGCCGTCATGGCCGATCCTTTTGGCTTGTTCCAGCCAGAGCTTGTTTCATTAAGGTTATCGGGAAACGCCAACAAACTGTAAGGGCGATCATAGTAGAAGAACCGACATGGCTGCCTCTTTGCTGAAAAGACGCAGAATCGAAGCAGGGACTCGATTTCAGGCCTTAATACGCCGGGCCGCAGTTGAAGCGGAGGGCTGAACCAGTATAGCAGAAGCGATCCAGTAAGAGAAGGCGCTTATTATGGTAGTTGTTATGCAACTGAACCAATCTTGGCCAGTGGAGCCTGGGTTCTGGCACACGCCAGATACGTAAACAGCCTCCAAAATTGGATGATCCCTTTCTGGGCTATATTTCAACTAATTACAGTCCGCGTTTGGATAGGAATCAAACAGGAGAGCAGACATGAAAATCGACATCTTCAACCACATCTTCCCCAAGACCTACTTCGATAAGATGATTGAGGTTGCCCCGAACCATAAGGACATGGGCAAGCGGGTTCGGGGAATCCCTGCACTGTATGACTTGGAGGCCCGATTTCGCGTCATGGACCAGTTTGACGACTATGCCCAGGTGATCTGCCTGGGAGCTCCGCCGCTTGAGGTGCTGGCCGGTCCTGAAGTCACGCCGGAACTTGCTAAGATAGCAAATGACGGCATGGCCGAGTATGTGACCAAGTACCCTGACCGGTTCCCCGGTTTTGTCGCCTCGATGCCCATGAATAATCCCGATGCCGCCCTTGAGGAAATGGACCGTGCCATAAAAGACCTCAAGGCAGTGGGTGTTCAGTTCTTCTCAAATGTAAAAGGAGCCCCGCTCGATCTCCCCGAATTGAAGCCCTTATTCGAAAAGATGGCCGGATATGACCTGCCCATCTGGATCCACCCTGCCCGGGGCGCCAATTTTCCGGACTATCTCACCGAAGAGAAATCCAAGTATGAGATCTGGTTTGTATTCGGCTGGCCCTATGAGACCAGTGTGGCCATGGCCCGGCTCGTTTTTGGCGGTTACTTCGATCAGTTTCCCAACCTCAAGATTATCACCCACCACATGGGGGCCATGGTCCCTTACTTCGAGGGTCGGGTGGGCACGAGCTGGGATCAGTTGGGAAGTCGTACCTCAGATGAGGACTACACCGTCATCCTCAAGCAAATCAAGAGACCACACCTCGAATACTTTAAGATGTTCCTGGCCGACACCGCCCTGTTCGGATCATTTTCAGCTACCAAATGTGGCCTTGAATTCTTCGGCGTTGACAATGTCTTGTTCGCCTCGGACTGCCCCTTTGACCCTGAGAAAGGGCCGGGATATATCAGGGAAACCATAAAGATCCTCAATACCCTGCCCATTTCAGATGCAGAACGGCAAAAGATCTTTGAGGGGAACGCGAGGAGGCTGCTCAAACTTTAGAAAAGGCGATATCCGATCAGGGTATTTGAGATCATTGATGGGATCTTCTGTTTGCTTTTGAGGAAAAGGGGGCCTTTCATTTATCTCAAAAATCATCAGAGAAAGGTCAAGGCTACCCGTTTATGCGCTGAGCCCTATTGATCGCCCTCATGTAAACCGCCATTGGGGGGCAAGATAAAGCGTTTAAAAAGGAGGAAATACATGGGAATAGAATACCAAGATTTGAGGGAGTGGCTATTGAAGGCTCAGAAAATGGGCGAGGTGAAGACGGCCAAATCAGTGGATCTGGAAGACGTGGGGAGAATCGCGGAGATTTCTACGGGCTTTGAGAGTGCGCCCGCAGTCCTGTTGGACGAGTTTCCAGGATACAAACCCGGCTACCGAATCCTGATCAATCCCTATGGAAGCACCGCCCGGATAGGCCTCTCTTTCGGCTTTCCTCCTGGTGAGGACCGGATAGGCTTGCTGGATCATTTCAAGAAGAAGATTCAAGAGGTGGGACTCATTGCCCCGGAGTATGTCGAGAGCGGGCCTGTTTTAGAAAACCGCCTTGTTGGTAATGATGTGGACCTGTATCAGTTCCCAATTCCCAAATGGCACCTGGCAGATGCGAGCCCATATATTGGGACAGGCTGCATGGTGATTACCCGGGACCCAGAGGAGGGATGGGTAAATTTTGCCCCTTACAGGAATCAACTCCATGACGAGAAGACAGTGGGGTTTTATATATCTCGTGGGCATCATGGATGGGCCCACCGCAATAAGTACTTTAGCCAGGGAGAGCCTTGTCCTGTGGCGATAGTCTTCGGAATCGACCCGCTAATTTTTGCCGCAGGCATGACCGAGTTGCCCTGGGGCGTCAGTGAATATGACTGGGCAGGAGGATGGCGAGGTGAACCCATTAAAGTCATTAAGGGCCCCATAACCGGGCTTCCCATTCCCGCCGTTGCCGAGATCGCGATCGAAGGGTTCTCTTATCCGGGAAAGACCCGGATGGAGGGGCCCTTCGGTGAGTGGACGGGCTATTATGCATCAGACCGAAGGGAAGAACCCTATATAGAGGTTCAGGCCCTCTATTTCCGAAACGACCCCATCTATCTGGCGATGCCCCCTCAAAAGCCGCCCTACGATGCGGACAAGGGAAGGCAATATGTGAAATCCGCGTATCTATATAACTACCTGACCCAGTTAGGCATCCCAGGGATAAGCAATGCCTGGTGTTATGGCTTGGGAGGTTGCAGGCTCCTTGTTGCGGTTGCCATTAACCAGCAGTATTGCGGCCATTCCCGGCAGGTAGGCCATGCGGCCTACGCTACACCGATTGCGAACTATGCCGGTCGGTATGTGGTGGTGGTGGATGACGATATTGATGTAACTGACATAAAGGATGTCCTCTGGGCCTTGCTGACTCGTTCCGACCCGGCCACTTCCATTGATATCGTTCATCGAGCAACATCGACCCCACTAGACCCAAGGATCTCCCCGGAGGACAAGGCAGCGGCTAAATTCTTTAATTCCCGTGCCATCATAGATGCTACAAGACCTTTTGAATGGAGAGATCAATTCCCCAACGCGGTCCAACCGGATCCAGAGTACAGGAGGGAGAGCCTGAAGAGATTCGGCTATCTCTTTGAACCCTAAAATTCGCATTAAAGCAATTAATGAACTTCCTTATGCCGAGTATGCTCTCCAAACCTAAATGAAAACCGAAGGCACGATATGTTAAATCTCTTTGACCCAACCATCAATCCTGTGCTGATCACGTTTCCGGGGGGTAAAAGGACGTTGGGATGATGACCGATTCAGAAGTAAGACTGAGAATCTCACTTCTGGAAATGTTTTTAAGGGGTTCTAGGCCCATGACACCCCCATAGGGAGCTGTCATATCATCAAAAACCATCACATTAAAGGAGGTTTCAAATGAAAAAGAAAAGCCTGCTCATCGGTATCTTTGTTGTCGTCACATTTTCAATTCTGACCTTTCCCCTGACTTCAGCGGAATCGGCATCCCTGCCTCGGGTTTTCATCATGACCACCCACGCTCTGGGGACAAAATATTACGCCCTGGCTTCAGGTCTAGGTAAGGTCCTGAGTAGCCACCTGCCTTCGGAAATCAAGGTAATGCCCACCACCGGTCCTGTAGAGTGGATGCCCATGATCCGGGAGGGGGAAGTGGATATGGGTGTGGCCAATAATTGGGATTGCCAGTACGGATTCTTGGCCAAAGGACCCTTTGAAAAGCCTATGAAGGGTAAGGGATCCCGTATCCGGCTTCTTACCAGCGGTTCGCCAAATATTATGGCGGTGGTCGTATCCGAGACATCGGGGATCAAGACATTCAATGACTTGAGAGGAAAGCGGTATGTGGGGATATTTGCCGGCAGCGCCGGACAGACCGCCCAAGCCCAGGCGGCCCTGGCTAATTTTCGCCTGACAAAGGACGACTTGAAGGTGATGTCCATGCCGGGAGTGGGTCCAAGCCTTAGGGCCATCATCGAAGGTAGGGCGGATGCCTCAGGCACTGCAGTCCTTGGTATGGGGCTTGTTGCCGAATTGGATGCCGGGAAAGGCGCCCGTTTTATCTCCTATGACCCATCGCCGGAAGCCGTCAAGCGCTTTAATGAGGTTTTTCCGGCAGAGCCGGTTAAGGTCGAACCGGGACCAGGGAAGATCGGGGTAAAGGAACCGATCACTATGATGAAGTATGATACCTACCTGGTTGCCAGAGAAAGCCTGTCAGAAGATGCGGCCTACGAGTTGGTGAAGGTCCTCTGGGAGTACAATAGCGAACTCTGGCCCATTCATGTCGGCCTGAAGACCTGGACAACGGACCAATTCGTCACGAAGCATGCCACCGTGCCCTATCACCCCGGTGCGATCAAGCTCTTCAAAGAAAAAGGGGTCTGGAACAGTGAGATGGACAAGGTGCAGCAAAAACTCCTTAGCATGGAAAAATAGGTGATGCCCCTTTTTTATTGAAAGATTGTCATGGTACACGGTAAATCAGTAATGCTCTGGTGCTCCAGATGTGATCAGTTATACCAGCTGCCATAGCTGGGGTGCTCTGAACCCATTTTTTACCCGTGTCTTCGGACTCCTTACGAAGGCCAAAATGCTCTTTGACAAAGTGACACTATCTCAACGGTAAGTACAACTGGACCTCGAGTTTTCTGATGTCTCTAGAGAAGCCATTGCTCTTTCGCCCCAATCTCCCTGACTGTTGTCCCAGGGTCAGGTTGTTCCGCTCGATGAAGGAGATGTTGTCACGTTTACTCACCGGGGGTGTCTCTAAGGGCCTCTGCACCTCCTGCTCTTTTCCAAGAATCACCTTCGTGGTGATAGAGACCACGCGGCCCTTTCTGCGATGCTTTACCACCTGGGCATATCTCAGCTCCGGAGGGGCTCGGAGGTTCGATTTCCGAGAGCGTCCTCTTTTCCGTGGCCCCTCTGGTAACTCCTCAAAGATCCCGTACACGCGCAGCAGGGCACCCGTATGGTGGACCAGTTCAGCGCTGGTAAAGAAGAGGATAGCTCCACCAGTAACACGAGATAGTTTCTCTACCAGTCTATATACATCGGCCTTCGTTCTTTTGCCAACAACGAACGCTGGCAAGATCTTGGATACGGGATCAAACGCCACCCAAACCCGGGCATCTCCATAGTGAGCAGGGATCTTCTCTAAGGGTGTGAGATCTTTTTCCTTACAGACTATGTTACCTTGTCCCTTCTTTCTGTAATCTATGCATTGTTTGTTGGGGCAGTAACATTGAGATATACCCATGACTATCCCTTCGACTATATGTAACTATTTTAAAACCCGATTTATCATAAGCGAAGGGATTAAGCTAGAGAGTAGCTACAATAATATGGGGACAAGATACAAAAATAGACCGGAGAAGAAATGCCCGAAAAACGATTATTGAAGATTGTGCAAAAGAGCCTGGGCCTGGCTATCCCAATCGTAGCTATTAGCTATATTTTGGATATTCCGCTTTACCTCATGGGCCTATCCCTGTTTAACCAACAATACCTCGCCTTGTTCTGGGCCCTCATTACCGCATTGATTTTCTTGACAATCCCGGCATCACGGGAGTTCAAGGAGAAAAAGGTTCGATGGTACGATCTGTTGCTGGTGCTTTTGACCCTTTTGGTCGGCCTGTACGTGGCTATTCTTTACCCAAGGATTTTGGATAACCTGGGCACACCCTCCCGGTTCCAGTTGGTCTTCGGCTTTCTCGCGGTGGTTTTGGTCCTTGAAAGTGTGCGGCGTACGACGGGCTGGCCTATCGTGATTATCATTTTCCTCTTTATCCTCTATGCCAAGTTCGGCAACCTTGCACCCGGCATTCTTCAAACCAGAGGATTATCTTGGTCACGTATCTTTCAACAGCTCTACGTGGGTTCTGACTTTATGTATGGGATACCCATCAGGGTTGCCGGGCGCATGGTTTTTGGGTTTATTCTCTTTGGCCATGTGGTTATGCAAACCGGGGGAGGGGATTTTCTTTTCAATTTTGCACAAGCCCTTATGGGCCGGTATCGAGGAGGGCCGGCCAAAGTCGCGGTTCTAGCCAGCACATTCTTCGGTACCCTTTCCGGCAGCGCGGTGGCGAACGTCGCCGGGACCGGCATGGTCACCATTCCCATGATGAAAAGGATCGGATATCCACCCACCTACGCCGGGGCCATTGAAGCAACCGCCTCGACGGGCGGACAGATCATGCCCCCTGTCATGGGCGCCGCCGCCTTCGTTATAGCGGAGTTTTTGGGCGTTTCCTATCCGATGGTGGTCGTCGCAGCTCTGGTGCCGGCCCTGCTTTTCTATTTGGGATTATTCCTGCAAGTGGATCTGCGCGCCGCCTCCAGCGGCATGAAGGGGTTGTCCCGCGAGCATATCCCTTCCCTAAGGAGTACCTTGCGCGAGGGTTGGATTTTCATCATTCCCCTGATTGCCCTGATCATTACCCTTTTTGTTCTTCTCATGCCGCCGGGTGCCGCTGCCCTATACAGCGCACTGGTAACCGTGGTAGCCACCCTGCTGAAAAAAGAGGTCAGGACGGCCTGGAGCTGGAGCAAGGTCTCGAATATCCTGGAGCGAACCAGCAGGACCCTTTTTGAACTGGTCGCCGTGAGTGCCGCCGCAGGATTTGTGGTTGGTATTGTCGGCTACACCGGGCTGGGGCTTTCCCTGTCCCGTGTGCTGACCGAGGCAGCCGGTGGCAGCCTGTTTCTTCTGGCAGTGCTCACTGCCTTCACCAGTACCATCCTGGGTATGGGTATGCCCACGACGGCGGCCTATATCCTCCTGGCAGTTTTGGCTGCTCCGGCACTGACAAATCTGGGGGTAGAGCCGATCTTGGCACACTTGTTTATCTTTTATTATGGGACCCTGTCCATGCTCACCCCTCCCGTGTGTCTCGCAGCCTATGCCGCAGCCTCTATAGCCGAGGCGCCTCAGCTGCCGCTCGCCTTTCGGGCAATGAGGCTGGCCGTGGCCGGCTATGCCGTCCCCTTAATCCTCCTGTACGAACCGGGCCTGGCCCTTAAGGGCTCCGCGGGAGGAGTGGTTTTCTCCGTCCTTACGGCTGTGATAGCCATTGCCTTTTTTGCCTTCGGTGTGGAGGGATACCTCTTGAGCCGGCTGCGGTGGTACGAAAGGATCCTATCCATTTGTACCGCGATCGCAATTTTCGTACCCAGCTGGGCATGCCGCGGCTTCGGTCTACTCCTCATTGTCCTTTTGCTGGTCCCGCAGTTTAAAAAGAGGCTGGGAACGGAAGGAGGGGAAACCGATATCATAACGGGTTAAGGTCGAAGGTCCGGGGCCAACGGGGAGACGGAGACCTAGGGGATGCTTCCAGGATCATGGAGGAAATGATGGAAAAATCTGAACGAAAAGTCTAGGAGGTCAAAATGGTGAATTTCAGGGATTTGAGGGATTGGCTGAGGAAGGTGGATGAAATAGGCGAGTTAAAGGTGATACGGGAAGAGGTGGATTGGAATGAGGAGGTGGCGGCTATCACATATATGGCTGCCAAGAAAAAGGGCAGCCCTGCCCTCTACTTTGAGAAGATCAAAGGATATCCTGAAGGATTCAAGGTCCTCACCAATATCTTAGGCTCTAGCCTCAACCGTATAGCCCTAAGTCTTGGACTCCCACCAAATTTATCTGCTATCAATATGATAAGGGAAACCAAGGACATCTATAAAAGGTCAATACCACCGGAGGTCATAGATAAAGAGAAAGCGCCTGTAAATGAAAACATTGTCATGGGAGATGATGTAGATCTGTACCTTTTTCCCGCGCCTAAGATGTGGCCGCTAGATGGCGGAAGATACATCGGCACCGGAGATGTCGTAATAACCAAAGACCCCGAAGATGGCCATTTCAATCTTGGGACATACCGTCAAATGATCCTTTCTAAAAATGAAGTTGGTTTTTATGTATCACCGGGGAAAGACGCGCTCCTTCACCGCGAAAAATGGTGGAAAATGGGAGAACCGTGTGAGGTAGCGGCCGCTTACGGAATTGACCCTGTTCTTTTCATAGTAGGGTCCATGGGGTTTCCCAGAAACGTATCGGAATATGACCATGCAGGAGGGATACGGGGGGAACCCGTAAGGGTGGTAAAAGGCGAGGTTACAGATCTCTTGATTCCAGCCGACGCCGAGATCGTTGTGGAGGGAATAAGCTATCCAGACAGGCTGAAGGACGAAGGCCCCTTTGGAGAGTTCCAAGGTTATTACGGTCGGCCAGGGGGACCAACTCCTTTTATCGAGGTGAAATGTATCCACTATCGAAACAAACCTATCCTGACGGCAGCACTGATGGCCGATCACCCATCATGCGAACAGAACCTCTTTTTCGGTATCGCACGCTCAGCCCGGATCTGGGGTGATCTCGATCAGCTCGGCATCCCTGGCATCAGAGGGGTATATTCTGTACCGGCCGCAGCTGGTGGGTTCGGGATGATAGTAGTCTCCATAGAGCAAAAGCACGCCGGCCATGCTTCTCAGGTTGCAAGCCTGGCAGCACAGTGCCCCGGAGGCGCTTATAACTCCAAATGGATCATTGTAGTGGATGAGGATGTGGATCCTACAGATTTGGAGCAGGTCTTATGGGCTATGTGCACCAGATGTAACCCCCCTGATGACATAGATATCCTGAGAAATACCTGGTCCACGTATCTCGATCCCACAAAGAATCCCCCAGAGGAAAGACCTTACGGTTCCAAGGCCTTGATCAATGCCTGTATGGAACATAAGTACCTTCATGACTTCTCAAAAAGAACTTTTCTTCGTGAATCTACGTATCGAAGGGTTAGGGATAGGTGGGATAAATTCGGATTCGACTTCCCCTCTCCCGAGCTGAACATCTTCGAACCAAAGGGGCAATAGGGCCTGAAGGTGCACATGTATGGATTCAGTAGGATATGATTTTCATTGTTTTTGGGGTAACTTGAAGGATCTTTTCGATTTGGCAAATTTTCCTCTCTTTAATTGAGAAAACCATACGAAAGAAGGGTTGAAAGATGAAGACCGGAGAAGATAATCAAAAGCGGTGATGCGGATTTTATCTCCCTGAGCAGGCCTCTCATAAGAGAGCCCGGCATTATCAATGAGTGGAAAAGCGGCAATCGGCACAGGGCTGCTTGTATATCATGCAATCAGTGCTTGGAGGCCCTCAGAAAGGGCGAAGGCCTATGGTGCGTTCAAAAAACTTTAAAGGAAAAGGTTGAACAGGGCCAAAAGTAGAACCTAATTTACAGATCTCGCCTCTAGACCCGGAAATGCTCGCCCGTTCCCTTCCGCTTCCAGCGCACGCGCTGAGGTAGTGGTTGTGTCAGCCCTGGTTGGACGCTCTTTTCAATCACCTGTGGCATGGAGGATGTCAGAAAATGACCTTGGGGTCAGGATCGGAATACCTTGAAACTCTTCCAGAATGAGTAGGTCTTTGTCGCCTGTTACAATGCAATCAGCATTGGCGTTTACTGCCAGCCCGAGAATCTTGACATCGTCAGGATCGCGACAAAGGTCCGCTGCGAGTGGAACCGGACTCAGCATGTTTGAGTGTTCCCTCAGAAGTTTACCAATGTCCTCAACAATGCTGCTAGGAAGCTTGATCTTCCGGTGGAGATTCCTCAGAGTCTCTTCCAGTAACTCATCGCAGAGCAGAATCTCATGGCTATGGAGGCAAAGCTCCATAATGGATTCGCAAAGACCGTGAGAAGCGAAAGCAGCAACGATAACGTTGGCGTCAAGGACTATCTTCATGAAATGGCCTTGAAGACATCCTCGTCCGTCAAAATCCCCTGAGCCTCAGCGAAAGGTAGGACCTTCCTCCGGAGTACTCGGAACTTTTCCACAGCGACATATCTCCGAATGGATTCTCGCACGATGTCGCTAATGGGTTTGTTTTGCTCCCGACTCAGTCTTTGCAGATCAGCCCTTAGCCCATCCGGCAGTCTAATAGTGAGCGTGTTCATAGTAAGACAATGTAGCACATCTCTCTAAGAAGGTCAATCCTTTCTTTTTGCGTCGAACTCTAAGCCAAGTCGCCTAATAGCAACAGAATGATGTTGTATTGCAAGAAGCTCCTCTAGTTGGAAGGCGTTTTCTGCGGCGGGGCTAAAAGAGCCCCTTTTTGGTTCAGATCAGGTCTTTTTTAGATCTGATATGCCCTTTCTCCCTTTAGACCCGAAAATGCTCGTCCGTTCCCTTCCGCTTCCAGCGCACGCGCTGGGTTAAGGGGTGATTCAGTTCAATGGCGCCCGGCCTCGGGCAGACTCCCACGCAGCAACCCGCATACCAGCACTCCTCCAGGCAGAGGCCGATAGGGGATTTTGTTCTCTATAAGAAAGAGTAGGCAGCATCCACCTCTTAAGGTCGCCACAGGTACATGAATTGTACCTCCGGTATCAGAGAGAGGAAATCACCGTTGACGGCGATAAGGTTGATGTCGATATCGGAGCGTTGAGGCGGGCCTGAGTAAATAGTCCCTTTGTAGCTTCCGGAACGACAGTAGGTAACGACCTTGGCCTCTGCCAGGTCAAGCGAGCCTTTTATTGCCTTGACCGCATCGTCCAGATAACCGATCTTATCAACGAGCTTGGCTGCCAGTGCCTGTTCTGCCGTGAATATACGACCATCTGCAAGCTTCTCGACCTCCTCTTGACTCAAAAGGGGTTTGCGCCCGGCATGCACAACCCCCACGAACCTATCATGGAAGGTGTCTATCACGGTCTGGATGATTTCTTTCTCTTCAGGGGTACTCGGTCTGAATGGGCTCCAGATATCCTTTTTGTCCGCCGATTTCACGGTTTCTTCCTGGATCCCCACCTTTGAGAGCAGCTGATCGACGTTGAACTTCATGGCTATCACTCCAATATTCCCGGTAATGGATGTTGGGTGCGCTATGATCTCGTCGGCTGCCGAGGCCACATAGTAGCCGCCCGATGCGGCCAGCCCGGTCACACATGCAACGATCCTCGTGCCGGTGCGTTCCTTGAATTCCATCAACTCATGGTAGATCGTATCAGTTGCGGTAACCGTTCCGCCGGGAGAATTGATCTTAACGACAATACCTTTTACTGACTCATCCTTCTCCGCCTTCTGGAGCTCCTCCTTGATTCGAGCTACCAATGAGGCCTCTGTACCTAATCCGAGCCCCTTTGACCTTTCTTTCTCCGAAATAACGGCCGATATGTCCATCAGGAGGATCTTGGCCTTGCCCTCCCCTTCCAGAACCCGCTCCTGTAAACCCCTCTCCGATGGAAAAAGGGGGATCGTGACAATAGCGCAGCCCGTGACAATGATAAGCACCGCAAGGGTAGACAAGATTATTCTTTTCATGGCATTGATATCCTCCTCATACTATTGATGGTGTCCGTTCAAAGTTCTGAGTTGTCCGTTGATAATAAGTTGCAAAACGATTCACTGAAACAATGTTCAACGGCAAAACTGCTACTATCCGAACAGGGCTTCGCCCCAATTGGAATATTGGGATACTGGAATAATGCGTTTTGGGGAAATGCGATGTTGTTTCCGGAGGCAAAAACACCAACCCTCAAAAAACCCACCTAACTTCAGTAAGTTGTAGAAATCCCAAGACGTATAACGACGGCTATCAATCCTCCACAAGCATGCAGATTATGTCCATTACATTGGTGCGCGTAGGACCCGTCTTTACCAAATCACCGAGGGATTCAAAGAACGAATATGAGTCATTGGACGCGAGGTATGCATAAGGGTCAAGGCCCGCGTTCCGAGCAGCCTGGCACGTCAGGCCACTCACCATAGCACCTGCTGCATCGGTGGGACCATCGGTACCGTCCGTTCCGGCACTCAGCAGGGCAATCCGATCCCAACCGTCCAGGGAGATAGCGCATGCCAGGGCTAGTTCCTGATTCCTGCCCCCCTTTCCCTCGCCGCGGATTGTTACCGTTGGCTCCCCTCCGGCCAATACGCAAGCAGGGGGCGCTATGGGCAGACCTGACTGGCTGATCTCCTTCCCGATGGCGGCAAATACCTGGGCTACCTCACGTGCCTCGCCCTCAATCTGAGATGACAGGATCATGGTGTTGTATCCAAGTGAGATGGCCTGCTCCCGAGCGGCCACAAGGGCATTTCTGTTATTCCCTACAATGAGGTTTTGCACCTTCGAGAAAACCCGATCTCCTATCTTGGGTGTTTCGGGTATCAAGCCGGCTGCACCCTCTTGAAATATCGTCATCACCTCTTTGGGTAGTTTCTCGGCAAGCTGATATTTTTCTACTATGGAAATGCAGTCACCGAAGGTGGTTTCATCGGGCACGGTTGGGCCTGACGCGATAACATCCAGCCTGTCACCGATCACATCCGAAAGCAGTAATGATACAAGGGTAGCTGGATATGCCGTCTTAGCAAGCCACCCGCCCTTGCTGCGCGAAAGGTGCTTCCTGATTGCATTTATCTCATCGATCGTCGCACCCGATTCCAGGAGGAGACGAGTAGTCTGTTGCTTTTCATCGAGACTGAGGGGAGGGCAAGGCGCCGGCAAAAGAGCGCTCCCTCCGCCGGAAAACGCGCATAGAATCAGATCCTCTTCCCCGCATTCACCTATCGTGTGCAAGAGTGATTCGGTAGCCTCGAGGCCTGCCTTATCCGGTATGGGGTGACCTGCCTCCATAGTATGCGTCTTCCCCAGAGGCATGCCATAGCCATACTTGACAATGATCCAACCGCTCGTTAGATGGTCCCCAAGTATCTCCTCCAATGCCTTGGCCATAGGCGCCGTACCCTTTCCTGCTCCAATCAGGAGAATCCTCTCGTAACGATCAAGGGCATATTCTCGGTCGCCCACAAATAGCTTGCTTCCCTCACGGCGAGCACAGTTTCGAACGGCCGCTTCGGGATCTACAGCATCGAGACCTGCCCTCAGTATGCGACCTAAGATCTCTTTGTGATTGTCAATCATCGTCAAACTCCGGCTATTCGCCAAGGCCGTGTTTTAAGCCCACCGGTTTGTAACCCCTTCAAGCGAGGTTCCGTGGCTGTCCGGTATTATCCAAAACGCTCTGCCACAGGAGTCCCGACGGATCTATCCTTTTCCGGCCACTCACCGAAAGATGGATCGGCACATGGACAAAATGTCCGTTCCATATTCCCACCATCATCCCGGTCCTCCCGGATAGAGCTGCATGCACCGCATTCTCCCCAAGCTGAAAACACAGCACGGAATCGTCGGGAGTGGCCGGTGCGCTGCGTATCATATAGGAGGGATCCAGGTATTTCAGTGTTGCCGGAATGCCTTTGGCCCGAAAGTATTCTGCAATTGCGTCTTTCAAGTAGTACCCTATGTCCCCGAGCTTCTTGTTTCCCGATGCATCGGTCCCCGCAACAGGCACGTATTCCTGCCCTGCGCCTTCTGCAACAACAATCACGGCATGCCGTTTCCTGGTAATACGGTCTTCGAGGTAGAAACAAACCTTTTCCACTGAAAAGGGGATCTCCGGTACCAGCACCAGGTTTACGTCGCTTGATGCGAGGGTGGCGTAAGCAGCTATGAATCCGGATTCCCTTCCCATGAGTTTCACGATCCCAATCCCGTTTCGTACCCCCTTGGCCTCCATGTGAGCGCCTGTAATGGGTATTTGGCTCATATCAACGGCGGTCTCGAAGCCGAATGATTTTTCCGTATATAAGAGATCGTTATCAATAGTCTTGGGAATGCCAATAACGGAGATATGCTTGCCTCTCTCCGTTATCTCTCTCGTGATTGCAAGTGCGCCCCTCTGGGTTCCATCACCCCCGATAGTGAAGAGCATGTCTATTTCCCTTTCCAGAAGGAAATCCGCCATGAGTGCAGGGTCTTGCGGGCCTCGGGATGTGCCGAGCATGGTCCCGCCATCCTTGTGGATGTCTTCTACCAGTTCCGGTTCAAGGATGAGAGGCTCATGATTGAACGAGGCGATCAAGCCCTCGTATCCATACCGCAAGCCAAGTATATCCTTCACGCCATAGCGGTACCACAGGACCATAACAAGGGACCTGATTACGTCGTTCAGGCCCGGGCACAGCCCACCACAGGTGACCAGAGCGGCGCGGCTCTTATCCGGATCAAAAAAGATCTTCTTTCGCGGACCTGCCTTTTCCAGGAAAGGCGGTTTATCCTGTCCTTTCCGGTACCCTGAAAGCGTTGCATCAATGAGCACCCCCTCGCTGGCATCAACGAATACCGCCGAATCCAGGGGAGAGGGATACCTGCACACACCAATTCTCTCGATACTGAAGCCCTCTGACATCAATTCTCCTCATTTCCCGGCAAACACGGTACATACAACAACGGCATTTTTACATTTTAAAAATACATAGACAATCAAAAACAGAGTCAAGCGGTAAAATTTGGCCAAACCCGCCATCTTCTGGTACTATGAGGCGGGTTTTTCAAAGGGAATTTGTAGGCTCCAGAAGTTCACACAGATGAAAGGAGGTATATCCCGTGAAGGCCATGATCCTCAAGGAATTCTGCGAGATCGGCGAGAGGGGTGCAGCGGGAAAAAGGACCGATTTACCCCTCAAGCAAGAACCGTTGGAATGGGCGGAAATACCGGCCCCTGTCCCGAATCCCAACCAGATTTTGGTTAAGGTTTCGGTCTGCGGGGTGTGCCACACCGAACTTGATGAAATTGAGGGAAGGCTCATTCCCCCAAAGTTCCCCATAGTTTTGGGACACGAAATCGTGGGAAGGGTGGAGACAGCCGGTTCGGATGTAGCCAAATTCAGGGCTGGAGACAGGGTAGGGATCGCCTGGATCTACTCGAGTTGCGGCACATGTGACTTCTGCCTCAGGGGTGATGAAAACCTCTGTGACCAGTTTCAGGCCACCGGCCTCGATGCACATGGTGGATACGCGCAGTACACCGTTATCTCTGAGGACTTTGCCTACCCCATCCCCGAGAGGTTCTCCGATGCCCAGGCCGCCCCGCTTCTCTGCGCCGGAGTCATCGGCTATCGGGCCTTGAGGCTCTCCGGCATAAAACCCGGGCAAGTTCTCGGGCTCTACGGATTTGGGGCGTCAGCTCACATTGCCATCCAGGTTGCCAGATTCTGGAATTGCCGCATATTTGTCTTTACCAGAAAAGGCCAAAAGGCCCATCAAGACTTGGCCAAGCAGCTGGGGGCGGAGTGGGTCGGCGCAACCGGAGATGCCCCGCCGGAGCTGCTCGATTGTGCCATTGATTTTACCCCGGTTGGAGAGCCGGTCAGAGAGGCGCTTAAGGTCTTGAAGAAGGGGGGAAGAGTTACTATCAATGCTATCCGGAAAATCAACCCGATCCCTGAATTGGACTATGCCACTTATGTGTGGCATGAGCGGGAGATAAAGAGCGTAGCGAATGTTGCGAGGAGAGACGCCGAGGAGTTTCTACCCTTAGCCGCGCAAATTCCCATCATCCCCTCTGTGCAAGAGTTCGAACTCGAAAAGGCCAATGAGGCCCTCAGACTACTCAAAGCAGGAAAAATGCAGGGGGCAGGTGTTTTAAGGATACCGCACTAGATTAACGCTCGCGCGCCGCTTTTCAGCGTTAACGTCCCTATTCGGCCTACTCATCTTGAAGCATACAAGACCTGCCCGTTTGCGCAGCGAGACTGCAACGGTGCAACGGCTATGGCTTGCTCTCCAAAAAAGGCCAGA
>Ga0307379_10000342_pt1 | contig 80705 bp, 63 predicted proteins | sample UN2MG_FD_202237 | JGI IMG/M metagenome (GOLD analysis project Ga0307379, IMG submission 202237) | Soil microbial communities from Risofladan, Vaasa, Finland - UN-2 | ecosystem: Environmental > Terrestrial > Soil > Coastal area > Acid sulfate soil | place: Finland: Risofladan, Vaasa | collected... | reverse complement strand
TTCGGGGGCTGGGTCTTCTTCTCGGACGCAAACCCACGGTTCCGCTTCGCTGCACCGTGGGCTGTACTCCGCCACGCCCTACGGGCGTTCACGTTGCACCCTTGACCGTAGGAGATTACACGCACCCCTCCCGCGCAGGGCTATTGACTCGAATCCGCCATTTGGAGTACCATAGGTCCAAGTGGACGGGGCGCATGAGCCACCAGGAGCACTCGATGGCGCAAGGCAAGCGGGAGTCGGGATTCGAGACGTTGCAGCTACACGGCGGGCAGAAGCCGGACCCCGCGACCGGCTCGCGAGCCGTGCCCATCTACCAGACCACGTCGTACTGCTTCCGCGACACGGAACATGCCGTGCGGCTCTTCAACCTCGAGGAGCCGGGCTACATCTACACGCGGATCATGAACCCGACGACCGAGGTGCTGGAGAACCGCGTCGCCCTCCTCGAAGGCGGTGTGGGCGCCCTCGCCTTCGCCAGCGGCCAGGCCGCCTGCACCGCGGGCATCCTCAACATCGCCTACGAGGGCAGCGAGGTCGTCGCCGCCACCAACCTCTACGGCGGCACCGTGACCCTGATGGACTGCACGCTCCGCCGCTACGGCGTGGACACCGTCTTCGTGGACCCGAGCGACCCCGCGAGCTTCCGCAGGGCGATCACCGAGCGGACGCGGCTGGTCTACGTCGAGACCATCGGGAACCCCGGCCTCGATGTGCCGGACTTCCGAGCCATCGCCCGCATCGCCCACGCGGCCGGCGTGCCGCTGATGGTGGACAACACGTTCGCCACGCCCTACCTGTGCCGGCCGTTCGAGCACGGGGCCGACATCGTGATGCACTCGCTCACGAAGTACATCGGCGGCCACGGCACGTCCATCGGTGGTGTCCTGGTGGACGGCGGGACGTTCGACTGGGCGGCGAGCGGCAAGTTCCCGATGCTCACGGAGCCCGACCCCAGCTACCACGGCCTGAGCTACGCCAAGGCGTTTGGCCCGGCGGCGTTCGTTGCCAAGGCGCGGGTGAACATGCTCCGCGACCTGGGCGGCTGCCTCAGCCCCTTCAATGCCTTCCTCTTCCTGCTCGGCCTCGAAACCCTGTCGCTACGGATGGAGCGTCACAGCTCGAATGCGCTCCGGATCGCCCGATGGCTGGAGAAGCACCCCAACGTCACCTGGGTCAAGTACCCGGGCCTGCCGTCGCACCCCTCGCACAGGAAGGCCCGGCGCTATCTGCCCAAGGGCTGCGGCGGGATGATCGGCTTCGGCATCAGGGGCGGCCTCGAGGCCGGCAAGCGCTTCATCAACTCCGTGCAACTGTGCAGCCACCTGGCCAACGTGGGCGACGCGAAGACCCTCGTCATCCACCCCGCGTCCACCACCCACAGCCAGCTCAACCCCGAGCAGCAGCTCGCCTGCGGCGTGACGGCCGACTTCGTCCGCCTCTCGGTGGGCATCGAGACGGCGGAGGACATCATTGCCGATCTGGATCTGGCCCTCAAGGCCAGCCGTAGGGCAAGAGGCAAGAGGTAGAGGCCGAGTCCGATGTCCGGCGACGAACCGCAGATGCAGCATGTGATCGGGCGGCCCGAGCTGCCGCCGTGGGAGCAGGCGGACTCCGTCGGCATCGTGGAGACGAAGTCGTTCACCTTCGCCGAGCCGCCGAACGAACTGCCGCTCGACAGCGGCGCCAGGCTCGGCCCGATCACCCTCGCCTACGAGACCTACGGCGAGCTCGACGAGCGCAAGCGCAACGCCGTCCTCCTCTGCCACGCCCTCTCCGGCGACGCCCACGTGGCCGGCTACCAGTCGCCGAGCGACAGGAAGCCCGGCTGGTGGGACGGCATGGTCGGCCCGGGCAAGGCGTTCGACACCCGCCGCTACTTCGTCGTGTGCCCGAACTGCATCGGCGGCTGCAGGGGCTCGACCGGCCCCTCTTCGGTCAACCCCGCCACGGGCCGCCGCTACGGGCGCGACTTCCCGGTCGTGACGATGGCCGACATGGTGCGGGCGCAGAAGGCGCTGATTGACCACCTGGGCATCGAGACGCTGCTCACCGTCGTCGGTGGCTCGCTGGGCGGCATGCAGGTGCTCGAATGGGCGATCAACTATCCCGACCGGATCTGGACGGCTATCCCCATTGCCACCACCCCGCGGCTGACGGCCCAGGGCATCGCGTTCAACGTCGTCGGTCGCCAAGCCATCCTCGACGACCCGAACTACCGCGACGGCGACTACTACGAGGGCGAGCTGCCCACCCGCGGCCTCGCCATCGCCCGCATGCTCGGCCACATCACCTACCTCAGCGACGAGTCCATGCGCCAGAAATTCGGCCGGCAGCTCCGCGACAAGAACGACTACAGCTACGAGTTCGACGTGGACTTCGAGGTCGAGAGCTACCTGAAGCACCAGGGCCAGTCGTTCGTCGAGCGATTCGATGCGAACTCGTATCTCTACATCACGCGAGCGATGGACTATTTCGACCTCGCGGGCAAGCACGGCTCGCTCGACGCGGCGTTCCGCGGCGTGCGGGCGCGCTTCCTGGTCATCGCGTTCAGCTCGGACTGGTTGTACCCGCCGTACCAGTCGAAGGAGATCGTCTCGGCGCTGCGCGCGAACTGCGCGCACTTCTCGTACTACGAGATCCCTTCGAACTACGGCCACGACGCCTTCCTGCTCGAGCGCGCGCGCATCAGCCGCGTGATCTCGGACTTCCTGGCGCTCAACTACGCCCGCGCACTGGACGAGGAGCGGCACTAGGTGTCCCCCACGACGAGCCGGGGCCGGCTGCGCCCAGACCTCTTGGAGATCGCGGCTCTCATCGAGCCGGGCACCCGCGTGCTCGACCTGGGCTGCGGCGAGGGCGAGCTCATGGCCCACCTCGAGAGCGCGCGCGGCGTCACCGCGCGCGGCATCGAGGTGAAGCCCGAGCGCGTGGTGGACTGCGTGGCCCAGGGCCTCGCCGTGTGCCAGGGCAACATTGACGATGGCCTCCAGGACTACGAGGACGGCTCGTTCGACTACGTGGTCCTCAGCCTCATCCTCCACCTCGTGAGCCGCCCGGGCCTGGTCGTGCAGGAGATGCTGCGCGTCGGGCGCCGCGGCATCGTGTCCATCCCCAACTTCGGCTACTGGCGCATCCGCCTGGGTCTCCTCGCGCGCGGCCGCGTGCCGCGGGCCGGCTGCTTCAAGGACCCGTGGTACACGACCCCGACGGGGCACGTGATGGCGCTGAACGATTTTCGGGATTTCTGTGGGGAGAGCGGCATCCGCATCGAGCAGGAGCGCTTCGTGGCGAGCGGAGGCCCGGTCTCCCGAGCCCTGGCCTGGGCACTCCCGAACACCTTTGCCCAGTTGGGCATCTACGTCGTCTCGCGCAGCCCGGCCGGCCGCTGACCCGCCCGCGCCCGCGCGGCGCTTGACCGCTGACAGGGAAGATTGTAGACTCATGAGTGTATGCCGCCCACAGGGGCACCCTGGGGGGCAGATGCAGGGCCGGCCGGCCTGATGCGGCCTGGCCCGCCGGCTTGCCGTGTTCCGCGCGCAGGCTCACCCCGGCCTGGCCTGCCAGGCGTTTCGACATCACGTGACGCGCATCTGAGAGGGTTCCATGCCGAAGCCCGACCTCAAGGGATATGAGTTGCTCGAACTCGTGGGCAACGGCGCCGGCAGCGTCGTCTACAAGGCCCGCGAGACGGCCACCGGGGCCCTCTGCGCCATCAAGCACGTGACCCGCAAGACCGTTGCCGGCATCGAGCGGGCCCGCCGCGACGTGCGCTCCGGCAGCCGCCGCCTCGGCCGGTACGCCCGCCTCAACTATGGCAGCTTCTTCGAGCAAATCCGCAACGAATACCGAATCCTCTCCACCCTCGACAAGTCCACCTACTCCCCCCACATCGTCCGGGTCGACTCCCTGGTGACCCTCCGCAAGCTGTTCTTCCCCCGCGGCTACGACCTCATCATGGAGTACGTGGCCGGCGCGAGCCTGCGGGAGAGGAGCGACTACGAGATGGCCGACTTCATCCGCTTCTACCGCGAGGCGGCGATGGGCCTGGCCTACCTCCACACCCACCAGATCCTCCACGCCGACATGAAGCCCCACCACATCTTCATCACGCGCGATGGCCACGTGAAGCTGATCGACTTTGGGCTCGCGCGCTTCTTCAGCGAACCCCCGGGGCGCATCCAGGGCACGGCCGAGTTCATGGCCTACGAGCAGCTCAAAGGGCTCCCCCTCGACGCCCGCACCGACGTCTACGGCCTCGGCGCCACCATGTACTTCGTGCTCACCGGCCAGGCCAACCGCCCCGCCCTCGGTGGCATGAGCGGAGGGGCCGGCCTCACCGTCGGCTACGCGGGCCGCTCCGACAGCGTGCGCGACAGGAATCCCAAGTGCCCCCCCGGCCTCGAGGAACTCATCCTCCAGTCCTGCGAGCGCCGCGCCCAGAAGCGCCCCTCCTCGATGACCGAAGTCGTCCGCCGCCTCGACCTCCTCTGAAACCACCTCACGCCTCCTCATCAGGAGGGCCGGCCCCGACTCGCCGTTTGGCGATTCTCGGCCTTCCGGCTCAGAGTCGCGCGGGGGTTCTCCATTTCCGGCGCACCCATTTGGCTGTTCTCGCCTCTCCGGCTCAGAGTCGTATGGGTTTCTCGGTTTCCCGACTCGAGAATCGCCGATTCTCGGCCTTCCGGCTCAGAGTCGCGCAGACTCGCCAGAGTCGACCGCTTTTCCGCACGGTGGGGTCAGGTCTCAACTTACAACTTTACGCCGAAGCGCCCAACAGATTGTGGCTGCCTCGGGAGCAAGCCCCAACAGCTTGTAAGTCGGCAATGTCGGCAGAGTCGGCAGGTTCATGGGGGAGGTCTCGTGAGCCTCATGTGGCCGCACGCTGCCGGATCCTCCAGCCGTCATCTTCGGCCAAGCCACTGAGGATTCCCGATTGCCCCGCTCGAGTTGGCCGACACTCTCCCAACGCTCCGCAAAGGCGCCCTCTCTTGCCACCGGAAGGATTTGTTTCCCGCCATCCCCCCGGCCCCCATCTTTTCCCCGCCGCCCTCGTCCACGGTCAGCGGCGTGCAGGTGAGGATGGGCGGAGGAGGCACGTCGCCGCTCTCGCCCCCGCCGGGCAGGTCGTAGCTCCCGTCGCCGGGGTCGAGGTCCACCACGGCAGCCACGCTCGTGGACTGGCCGTCGTCGTCCGTGGCCGTGACGGTGAGGATGTTGGTGCCCGCGTAGACGTTCACGCCGTCAATCACGAACTCCCCGCCGTCGTTGGTGCCCACCACCTCGCCGCAGCAGACGCTCGCCGAGGCGTCGTCCACCGTCCCGATGATCTTCAGACGCGGAACTCTGATGTTCCGCGGCTGGCCGGGGAGGCTTGGAGGGGAGAGTGTTTCCCCTCCAAGGGGTGACAGCGGAGCGACGCGAGCCGGCGCAGCGTCGCGCAGCACAAGAGGGGCGGAGCCCCCATTGGAACTTCGTGAGGCTTTGCGACCGAAGTTCACCTTCGCCTGCTCCTCGGTGGACTGCTCGGAGAAGACGATGCTCGTGATGGCCAGGACCGGCGGCAGGCTCCGCACAGCCGTGATCGAGCTCTCGCTCTCGTGCCCCACGCCGTCGCGGGCCACGGCCGTGACCGTGTTTGCCCCTTCGGCCTCCAGCGGCACGTCCACGGCGGTGAACGTCTCCCCGTCAATCTCTGCGGGCGCGCCGTTCACCTTCACGTCGTAGAGCGTCGCGTCGCTCACCGTGCCGCTCACTGTGATCAGCCTGGTGTGGACCTTGTCGTTGTTCTCGGGCGAGGTGATCTCGACCTCGGGGTCCTGGGTGTCGCGGGCCACGGACACGCTGTCGTAGCCCGAGCGGCCCACGGCGTCCCTGGCTTCTACCTGTATATCATTGTTCCCCTCGGCATTCAGCGGGACCCCGACCGCGACCCAGTAGTCGCCGAGGGCGGGTGTCACATCTTCAAATATCAATTATCCCCTCCTTGTCCAGCCCGACTTGCGGGCCTGAGACGCTGCCAAGTGGCGGTTCGGCGCAGGGGCAACCTGGGCCGACGAGGCGTGTGCCCACCGCCTCATCCTACACCTGCGGCCGGCGGGAAGCCAAGACGCAACTCGCGTGCGATGATCTCAAACCGGTTCCCACCGATAATTGACATTTGGAGATGTGACACCGGGTACGGGCCTCGTCGCCCACTGCCGGACCGAAGAAGCTGATCAACCCGGCCGCACCCGCCCCCCTGATGAAGCCGCGTCGAGAAGTCTCCACCCTCAGACACTCCTCAGATTCACGGAATGGCGTGCGTCGCGGTTGCCTTGTTCTGCCCCGCAACTTCCACGATGCGCCGGGCCTCTGTGCTGTCGCCCGTCGGAATCGCAAGTAGGAACCGTGAAGGCACGCGCCCATCGCATTCGTAGGTGAACCGATACGAGCCGGGCCCGTCGGTCGGGGTCAGGCGGAACGAGAACGCGCCGAACGACGTGTGAAGCCCCGTGACACCAAGCGGCTGTTTGGCGGCGAACCAAGCGTCGGGCGCGCCGTACAGGAGGCAAAGCGCGTCGCCCTTCTCGAAGACGAGCGTGTTGAGGATCATCTCCAGCACGCGTCCGTTACCGCTGGCGTTGGGTTGCCACGGCAGGAGCCACGGAAGCTGGGGGCAAAACCGTTCGTGGACCAAGTGGACGTCGCGGGAGGTCCCGTAGGCCAGCGTCATATAGAAATAGCGCAGGGCCTTCAATCGTTCGCCGCGTTCGAGCCAGATGCGATGCCACGTCCGCTCGCGGGTCGTGGTATAGTACAAGTCCACCTTGCCGCCGGCCGACCGCTCCTGAAGTGCTTTCAACGTCGCGTCTTCCATCATTTTCATGCGGAACGCAAAGAGGTCGTTCAAGCAGCCGGCTTTTCGTAACGAGGCCTCGATGGCCGGCACGAGCGGATTGTCCGCGGCGAGGAGGCCCGCGCCGAGCAGCCCTTGCGGGCCCGCGTGGATTGTCCTCGGCAAAGCCTTGGCTGGATCCTCATAGACCTCGTCGGGGACCCATTGGAGCGACGGGTCGAGGGGATGCGGCTTGATCGCACCGGCCACGGCGGCAAGAATGCACCGGCGGTAGTCGTCGGCCTCCTCGCGCAGCAGCATGGCCTCCGGCAGGCCGGCCGACTCGTAGGCTGCAGCCAGGCGGTCCAGGCCTTGCCATGTGTAGGCGTCGGTGAAGAACTGGTAGCCCTTGTCGGGCCAATCTGTGCCGCGTCCGCGCGGCATCAGGCCATAGTGCGGGACCTTCCTGCCGTCGGGGCCGGCCTGTTTGGTGCGCGCCCGCTGTCCCTGAATCCACCGGGCCGCCTTCAGCAACGCGGGCGAGTCGCGGCGGAGCTCGGCCGCGTCTTGCCTGCACAGGGCGTGTTCGGCAAACACGCGGAGGATCGCGCCGGTCTCGCACATCCAATGAATGTGGGGCCGGAACGCCCCTTCCGCCGTCGAGATATCGCCATCCGGGCCGTGGGTCCCCTGTTGCGTGGTGAGGAAGTAGTCCAACACGCGGCGGACCTCGTCTCCGTAGCCCTGCTTGTCCATGATAGTGAGAAAACACGAGGACTCCCAGCCGTAGACCACGGAGAAGTTGTTGAACCCGCCCTGGCCGGGCTTGAGGTAGGCAACGCCCGGCGTGTTCCCTAGGAACTGAAGGTTATTGAGCGTGAGCGTCCGATAGATTTGCTCGACCATGGGCTCGGGGACCTCGATTCGCGCGGCCCTGTCCAGTTGCTGCTTCCACAGGCGAGCCTGCCGCGAGTAGGCTTCGTCGAACGAGAGCGACAAAAGCTGCTTGGCGTCCTGCCTCCGAAACACGGGTTCGTACGGAACGACCACTTCGATCACCGCCTCCCTGGCACGGTCGAAGGAAAGCGTCAAGGCGAGCGGGCCCTTCGGACCACTGCCGGGGCCGAGCGACACGTTTTCGCCGCCGCGGATCGCCAAGAAGACGACGTTGCCGTCGTGCAACACCCCTTCGTCGCAGCGCAGGTCGAGATACGCCTGCCAAGCCGGCGCCCAGGGCTCGAAAACGATGTAGTCCTCGTTCGGATGGGAGTGAAAACGCCCGTGCGGCTGTCTCACGGAGAGCCAGCCGAGCGTAAGAGTCCGAGGCGACGCGCTGTCCTCAGGTGTCACGCGCAGCCGTATCATCAGGAGCCGGCGACCGGACGGGCCGGCAGCCGTGAACGCGGTCTGCTGGAAGACAAAGCCCGACTGGGCGATCCTCTGCGTGAGCAAGGGAAGCGCGTGGTCCTCGAATTGCTGCTGGGTCCTCGTGAAGTCGAAAGATTCGGGCTGCCCCCCTTTGACGATCACAAAGCCGAAGCCGGTGACCTCTCCGCCGCGGGTTGCCGGTTTCATCTGGAACTTGAGGTCGGGCCGGGCTTGCACGATTCGATAGTCACACGGCTGGTGCAGGTAGATGCGCTTGGTGCCGGGCAACGGGAACAGCTTCGCCGCCCAGAGGAACGACGGAACATCGGCGTCCGTACCAGACCGTTCCTTAGGCGTGGCGGCCCCCATAGCTGCCCTCAGGCAATCCCCTGTCAGCAGGGCGATACAGAACACGCTCGTTATCCGCCGCACGGTTTCCTCCTGTTCGCAGTTCCACTTGGGCATGGACAATACCACAGCTCCCACAGAGGTGCAACCTAGCCAATCGCTGAGCCCAATCGCTTCCCTTGCGTTCCCAGGAGAGGCGGTTATAATGCAGCGGCGTGCCACTTGGAGAGGCGCCATGGCGAACGGCTCCGCGGTTGACGGCTGAGCGAAAACGCCCAGAGACGTCCAACTCGCGTTCCGCCTTCAGCGGCACGCGCGTGCTGAGGCCGAAGTCGGAATAAGACTCGTTTCGGAAGGGGGAGCCCCATGGGCGACAAGCCGAACCGCCGCGTCACCCGCCGCCAGACGCTCGTGAGGACCGCTCACGGCCTGCTGGCCTCAACCGCATGGTCCGCGGCTTGCGGCGGCGAGGGCAAAGAAGGGCTGGATTTCCGCGTCCAGCTCGAAGTCATCACCGAAGGCTACGATCGCAAGAGCGACTGGTTCCAGCCGCGGATCGGGAAGGGGTGTCACATCTTCAAATATCAATTATTGCGTCCTTACACAAATCAGAGGGGTGGGAGAGCGGTCACGACGGACGCGCGGTTCAACCCGCCGACAGGCCGGGCTGACGAAGGGCTGTCCATGGCCTCATCCTACACCTGCGCACAGCGGGAAGTCAAGAGGCGGCTGACGCGCGGGTGCGTGTAATCTCCTACGGTCAAGAGGTCTGCGTCTTCAGCCTCCGAAGGAGTCGACGGAATAAAGCCCACGGCGACGCTTTGGGAGCCGTGGGTACAGGCGCACCCGGGATTCAGCCCCCGAAGCGGGGCGGCGGAGCATCCAAGCCACCCCGAAGTTCCGCCACCCCCTTCGGGGGTTGGGCGTTTCTCCGCCACACAAACCCACGGTTCCGCCTCGCTCCACCGTGGGCTTTACTGCGCCACGCCCTGCGGGCGTTCGTGTTCCATCCCTTGACCGTAGGAGATTTCACGCACCCCTGACGCGCGAGGGCCTCAAGCTCGTCCCTGCGGATCATAGTGGAGCGTCGGCAAGGCGGGTGAGGGCGGCGGCAACGCCGGATTGCTCGGCGGGGGTGAGGGTGCGGGCGCCGTAGCGGACGCGGCCGAAGGCTTCGGCCACGATTGCGGCGGGGGCAAAGGTCGCTCCGCCCTCGGCGATCACGGCGGCCGCGAACTCCTTGGGGGTGACCGCGGCCCCTCGGCGGAAGCCGCGGCGCCGCAGGATCGCCTCCATCCTGCGGTAGAAGCCCACGGTGGGCCGTCCGGCCACGCCGGCTCCCGCGCGCCGACGCCTCCTGACCCGCACCAGGCGGCGAGCGAGGAGCGCCGCCCCTGCCCCGAGGAGGAGCAGCAGGCCGATGCCCACGACTCCCAGCGCCCCCCCTGCCCTTCCGCCCTCGAGGGCGAACAGGCCGCTGCCCCACGACGGAATGGCGTTCGAGAGCCGCGACAGCAGGCGGAGCGCGGCGTCGCGGAGGTCGTGCTGCTCCTGGGTCGAGTAGTTCACGACATAGGAGTTCCACAGCAGGCGCAGGTGGGCAAGGCGGCTGTCGAGGTCCGCGAGCCAACCCGTGGGCGCAGGCAGCAATGCCTCGCCGAGCGGGGTGGGGTCGAATGTCTCCCAGTCGCGCACGGCGGGGATGTAGGCCTCGACCCAGGCGTGGGCGTTGCGCTGGCGCACGGTGTAGAACTGCCCGAAGTCGTTCCACTCGCCGCCGCAGAAGCCCGTGGCCACGCGGGCGGGGATGCCCAGGGTGCGGAGCAGGATGGCCATGGCCGACGCGAAGTACTCGCAGTGGCCGCTGCGGTGCTCGAAGAGGAAGTCCTCCACGGGGTCCACGCCGGCCCGCGGGGGCGAGGGGTTCAGGGAGTACTCGTAGCGGCCTTTCAGGTGGGCCTCCACGGCCCGCGCCCGGTCGTAGAAGGCGTCGGGCGGGATGCCGGCCACGATCTGCTCGGCCAGGGCGCGCATCCGCGGGGTGATCGAGCGCGGCAACTGGAGCGCGCGCGAGACCTCGGGGTACCCGGGCAGCCTGCTCCTGGGCTGGCGAAGCTGCTCGGCGCTCCACGACGGCACGCGCGAGGCCGCAATGTACCGCAGGCTCACCGAACTGCCCCGCGGCGAGCTCGCGGTGCGGCTCTCCGCGTGCCAGAAGACCGAGTCGAGGTTCGGCGTGGCCGTCTTCAGCATCAGCAGTTGCGGGAGGTAGAACAGCATCCGCGTGCTGATGGGCTCGAGGGTCACCTCCTGCGTCACCTCGATGCCTGGGAACCGGTAGTAGCGGGGAGGGAGGCGGCACTCGCCCTCGCGGTCGAACGGCCGCGAATCGGACTCCTTGATGTAGTCCTTGGTGGACCAGGCGGCGTTCTCGTAGGTGTCGTGCGCGGTCGCCCGCCATCGAAGGGGGAACGTGGCGGCCTGGATGGGCTGGCCGTCGTGCAGGAGGCGGACGGCCATGACGGCCTGGGCATTCGACAGGATTCGGCCCAGGTCGCCGAACTGAATGCGGTCGCTGAACCCTGTGAGCGTCGGCCCCCTCTGCACGGGGCGGAACTGGAAGAGCTGGATCCCGAAGCGGGGGAAGTACAGGAACACGGCAACCGTGAGCACGAACTCGACGGCCGCGACGAGGGCGATGGCCCCCAGCAGGCGCGGGCGGACACGGGGCGCCGCCCCGGCCGGCGAGCCGTGGCGCTCGAGCTCGGCGCTCAGGTTCAGCAGCACCAGCGCCGCGACCCCGGCGGGCAAGTACACCAGGAAGCACAGCCCGAAAAACAAGTCCACGCTCAGCACACCGGCGAGCATGATGTGCACGAGGCTCACGACGCAGATCAGGCCGTAGTTGCGATTGGTGCGTTCCTGGCTGAGGAACACGAGTTGCGAGATGAGAAGAAAGTGCGCGGCGGGCACGAGGAAGGCCCCCGTGCCCGCGACCTCGGCGACGAAGCCCCAGGCGGCCGCCACGGCCGCCACCGTGGCCAGCCCACGCCGCAGGTGCCACGCCGGCCGCAGCGCCGCCAGCACCAGGTACGCCGCGAAGAGGCCCATCGCCAGCAGCAGCCACGCTGCCGAGGCGAGCGACAGGCTCAGCGCAGCAATGCCGGTGCCCGCTACAACAAGCACCGACACGCGAAGCGACCGCACAGGGGTCATGAGGGCTCACCACTCGATGCGGGGCAGCGCCTTGCCCGGCGTCTCCTGGGTGACTTTCACCGCCAGGGGACGGCTGGACTTCGGCAGGACGAGGCTCAGCGTCCCGTCGTCCGTCGTCGCGGCGGCCTCGCTCACCAGCGTGCCTCCGAGCGTGTCCCACACCTCCACGCGGAACTTGCCGCCCAGCATGCCGTGCAGGCGCACGGGGCGCTCGGCGAACAGCAGCGGCCGGTCGGCGTGTTCGGGACGCACGATGCGTGCCTCGTCGAAGACCCACAGGAGGGCCTCCGAGGGCGCCACCAGGCCCTGGATGTTCACCGTCGCCTCATCGCTCAGCTTCACCTGCGACACGACAAGCTCGTAGTTCCGGCCGCGGCGGTCCACGCCGTTCGCAAACTTGCTCAGCACGGCCCAGTGGCTGTAGAGCTTATTCTTGTCCACGAACGTGTCCCACCACCAGGGCATGGCGTTGCCCGCGAAGGGGCCCACGAAGGCGAGCCACAGGCCGGCGTGGAGGTGGATGCCGCGCTCGTCGCCCAGGTCGTCGCCCGGCTTGATGCCCGCGGAGAACTCGCTGATGAACATCGGCTTCCGCAGCTTGCGGTAGTGCAGCCAGGCGCTCTGGAACTGCTCGGCCAGGTCCCGCGTGTACAGGTGGATGGGAATGAAGTCGATCTCGGGCACCTCGAACAGCCCCGCGCAGCGCCCCGGGCTCGACACGCTGGTGGTCACCAGGTGGCCGTGGGCGTCGGCCTTCTTCAGGTGCGCGGCCATCTCGCGGTGCCAAGCCACCACGTCGCTCTCGCGGTCGGCGCGGGTCAGGTCCACCTCGTTCCACAGCTCCCAGGCGAACAGCGTGGGCGAGGCCCCCCAGCGGGCCGCCACGTAGTCGAGGAACCGCTTGTGGAACTCCTTGGCCTTGCTGTCGGTGAAGAAGTCGCCCGCCCACGTGCACGGGCCGCCGTTGACGGTGTTGTAGGGGTTCTTGTCCCACGACGCGTCCTGCATCCCGTGGTAGCGCAGGACGAGTTGGACGTAGATGCCGCGCGCCCGGCACTGCTCCAGCAGCGTGTCAATGGCCTTGGCGACCGCGAGGTCGTACTTGCCCAGCTCCTTGGGGTCCTCGAGCTGGAGGTTCCAGGGGCAGAGCCAGACGCGGACGTGGTTCCCGCCGTACGCCTTCATCTGGTCGAGGTAGTACTCGTAGTTGGCCGCCCAGCAGATGTTCTGGCCGATGGGGTAGTAGAAGGAGGCGTTGTCGAACTCGAAGTACTGCGGGTCGCTCTTCGAGACGCGGATGAAGCCGGCCCGGCTGGCCCCCTGGCGGCAGAGGAACTCGTAGGTCTGCGAAGTCGTCTCGCCGCCGGCGTCCTTGACGGTGACGTCGTAGCGCCAGAGGCCGACCTCGGTGGGGGTGAAGCGGATGCGCCAGGCGGGCCTGCCGGCGGTCTGCCCGTCCGGGGGCGCGTCGGCCTCGTAGACGAAGCCCTTGACCTCGCAGCGCTTGCCCGAGGGGGCGAGGAACGAGGCGGTGAGGTCCACCTCGGCTCGGTCGAAGAAGTTCTGGCAGGCGGCGTCGAAGGCGACGGCCAGCTCGAGGGTCTCGAAGCGCTCGAGGGTGCCGGCCGAGGCGCGGATGCTCTTGATGGCCGGCTTGACCCTGGCGCCCAGCTTCGCGGCGGGGTGGTCGAAGCGCAAGTTGTCCACGTGCACCGCGCCCTCCTTCTCGTCGCGCTCGCGGAAGATGAGGCTGACGCGGTTCACGCTGTCGCGATTCCAGGACCAGGAGCTGCCCCACGACCCCTTCTCGGCCACCGAGAGGTCGCCGAGGCGGAACGTGATGTCCTTGTTCCACCCCTTCTCCAGCGGCTGGGGCGGCGTGGTGAAGAGCGAGGCATCGTAGCCGGCCCGGAGGCCGAGCACGAGGTCGAGCGGCCCGCCGTCGTTATAGACGTCCACGCGGGCGCGTGTGGCGTTCGTAAGGTCGAGCTTCATCTCGCGCCGCAGCTCGAAGTTCCCTTTGCCGAACGCCTTCCAGGTGGCCTTGAGGGCCTTCTGTCCCTCCGAGACCTGTTCCTCGGCAAGGGCGAGGGCCGCGTGGTCCGCCGCGCTCTCCACGGCCCAGGCGTTGCCGTCCTCGAAGCCGTCGAGCACGTCGAAGGCCGTGGCCAGCTCCTCGGCGGGTCTGGCGACCGCGGGGGTCGTCGTGTCGCCCCACGAGGGCCTCGTGCCGTTGGTTCCCAGGTCGGGCGTCCGCCCCGTGTCCCAGGCCGGCGTTTCGGGCTGTCGGTAGGGCTCGGACAGGGGCGGCACCGACGCCTCCGTCTCGGGTTGCCTCCAGGGCTCCTCCTCGGGGGGCTGTGTGTCGAGTCCCGAGATCCCTGCGCCGGCCGCTGGCGTGCTCGTGTCGGGGCTGGGCGCTGGCGGGGCCAGGACCGCCGTGGCGGTATCGGGGCGTGTCGGAGGCTGGGCGGTGGTGGCCTTGGTGCCGACGGATTCCGTCGGCGTTGGCGCGGGCCTGGCCTTGGCTTCGTCGCCCGCGCGGTCGGGCGCGCCCGCGCGCCCGGCCCAATAGGCCAGCAGGGCCACCAGGATCGCGATGGGGAGCCAGATAGCTGAAACCTGATTGCGCATGCGCATCGCCTCCAAACACGCCAGGCGTGACACGGGGCAAGGGGGAAGCCCGGGCGCTCGATCACCCCTATTCTAGTCACAAGCGCCCGCGTTTTCAATCACCGCGGCGACAGGCGGCACCTGCCGAGCAGGGACTCAGCCCTGCTTGCCCTTCCGCGGGTAGTTCGCGCCGTAGAGGAAGCGCTGAGGGCGCGGGGCCAGGTCGCCGTTGGCAAGGAAGGGGGCACCACGCTCGGCAAAGTGCTCGACGAGGCGGCCGCGCCAGAGGCGCAGCGCGGCCTGGTGCGCGGGGTCGGAGGCGAGGTCGTTCAACTCGCCCGGGTCGGCCTGGAGGTCGAAGAGCTGCTGCTCGCCGTGCATGGCGTGGTAGATGTACTTCCAGCGGCCGTCGGTCAGCGCGTTCCAGTGGTTCTCCTGGGCGTAGCACACGTCGTGCTCGAGGTCAATCCACTCGCGCCAGCCCTCGGCCTTGCCGCGCACGAGGTCGAGCATCGAGCGGCCGTCGAAGCGCTTGGTGTCCACCTCGACGCCGGCGGCATCGAGGAACGTGGGCAGGATGTCGCGCAGCTCGACTGGCTGGCGGAGCACCCGGCCCCGCCTGGCGTCGAGGAAGGTGCTGCCCCAGCGGATGAGCATCGGGATGCGGGCCGATGCCTCGTAGGCATAGGTCTTGCGCCAGAGGTAGTGATCGCCCGTCATGTCGCCGTGGTCGGCCGTGACGAGGATGAGCGTGTCCTCGAGCCAGCCGCGCTTCTCGATGGCCTCGAGGATGCGGCCGATCTGCTCGTCAATGAAGCTCACCGAGCCGTAGTAGCCCTGACGGGAGCGGCGGACCTGTTCCTCGCCCAGATCGCCGCGCCACGTGCTCGACGGGAGCTTCTGGCCGCGCTGAGCGTGGCGTTCCGCCCACTTGCCCACGACGGCCTTCGGCAGGTCGGCGTGCTCGTAGAGCTTGAAGAACCGCTCGGGCGGGTCGTAGGGGCTGTGGGGCCGGGTGAAGGAGACCTTGAGGAAGAACGGCTCGTCGCCCTGATAGGATTGGAGGAACTCGACGGCCGTGTCGCCCATCCAGCGCGTGGGGTGCAGGCGCTCGTCGAGCGCGTAGGGCTTGGCGGCATAGTCGTTCCAGCCGATGCCCGTCGCGTCGGGGTTGAGGCCGGGGGCCTGCTGGCGGAACCACGCGCGGTACTCGCTCACGAAGCCGGGCGTTTCGGAGCGCCCCGATTCGTCGAGAATCGTCTTGTGGAACCCGTGGAGGTGGCGCTGGGGGGACCAGTGCATCTTGCCGATGCCGAGGGTGTGGTAGCCGGCCTCGCGGAGCATCTTCGGCTTCTCGTTGGGATAGGCGTCGGCCACGCGCCCGTAACCGAGCATCCCGTGGCGCCAGGGCGAAAGCCCCGTGAGGAGGCCGGCGCGAGCGGGCGTGCACGAGGGCACCGACGTGTAGGCGCAGCGGAACAGCACCCCCTCGTTCGCGATGCGGTCGAGGTGCGGCGTGCGGATCGCCCGATTGCCGTCCGCGCCAATGCAATCCCCCCGCTGCTGATCGGTCATCAGGAACAGGATGTTGGGGCGCTTCCGGGCAGGCTTCGTGCCTTCGGCTGCAATGGCCGTCATGGCGAGGCCCCCTAGTCCCGCTTGAAGAGCGGCTCGGCGGGTGAGTGGCTGGTGGCACCAAGACACGTTACTGGACATCAGGCCTGCCCTCCGAAGGTTGCGCTGCGAACCAGGTCATGCCTCCCCAGTTCCACGGCGTTCACCCTCTAGTGTACTCTGGAACCGTGGGAATGCAAACGCCTGCTGCCGCGCTTGACTCAAAGTCGAAAAGTGGATAGCGTGACGTGGAGGAGGGCCGGAGCGCCCGGGCCGGGCGCACGTGGAGGCACGGAGGAGTCGGCCATGACACGGGATGACCTGCTTGCGCGAATTTCCATCAACCCAAGCGTCTGTTTCGGCAAGCCGTGCATCCGCGGGCACCGCATCTGGGTGTCCCTGATTCTCGACTTCCTGGCCAGCGGCATGAGGACCGAGGAGATCCTGGAGGAGTACCCCGGTATTGAGGAGGCAGATATCCTCGCCTGCATTGCCTACGGGGCCGAGATGTCGCGCGAGCGATACGTCGAGATCCCTGTGGAGTCGAAGCTGTGAAGCTGAAGCTCGACGAGAATCTCGGGAAGCAGTGCGCGGTACTCCTGCGGTCGGCGGGGCACGATGTCACCACGGTTGTCGAGGAGGATGTGTGCTCTGCCCCAGACGGGACGGTGATCGAGGCCTGCCGGGCAGAAGGGCGATGCCTGGTGACGCTCGACCTGGACTTCGGGAACCCCTTGCTCTTCAGGCCATCTGAGTACTCGGGGATTGCCTTGCTGCGGCTTCCTCCGAAGCCGACCCCGCGCGACCTGGCCTGGGCCGTCACGACGCTCGCCGGGGGCCTTGCTCGCGACAGCATCAGAGGCAAGCTTTGGGTGATCCAGAGCGGGCGGCTCCGTGTCTATCAAGAGGAAAGCGCGGACCTCGACTGAGCGGTCCAACGTCGGGCCGCTGTCTGCACCTTGCCTATCTCCGCGTCAGCTCGGCGATCCTCCTGGCCAGCAGCTCGCGCCATTGGTCCATCTTGTTGGCCTGGCGGCCCTCTTCCCAGAAGTCGTTGACGAGGTCGCGGCCGCCGGTGCCCTGGTTGGCGAGGGTCTCCGTGCGAATCTGGGCGAGGAGGTCGGAGATGTCCTTGCCCGCGGCCTTGGCGGCGGCCTTGGCGGTCTCGACGTAGCGGCGGTCGTCCCAGGCCTCGCGCAGCTCCTCGTAGTCGGGGGTGAGGATGGTGTCGAAGGGGGAGTACCAGGCATACTCCCAGTTTGAGCCCTCCGTGGTGTCGAACCGCCGGCCCCAGTTGTAGGCCCAGCAGAGCGACCCGCGCGAGTCCCACGCGGCGAAGTAGAAGCCGAAACCGAACCGGCGGCTGCGGGTGCCGGAATACTGCCAGAAGATCTTCCCGGCATTCCGCACCTTGTTCCCAAGCTCGTTGTCCTCGTCAATCGCGTTGGTGCAGATGACATCGCAGTCGGGGATGAAGATCTCCCCGACCCGCCCATCGGTGCCATGCACCTTCCGGTGGAAGTTGCGGTGCATCGAGATGTAGACCTTGGTGCCGGGGACCGCCTCGTGGATGAGGGCGCAGGCATCCTTGAAGTGGTCGCGTATCCAGGGGCCGCAGCCGATGGCGAAGGGGTAGCTCCGGTCGGCCCGCGGCTCCGTGTAGGCCCACTTGGCCGGCTCGTCGAAAGGGGTGAGGATCAGCTCGGGCCAGCCCTTCTCCTTCGCGTGCGCGACAACGTCCTGGAGCCAACGCTTGTAGTGCTCGCGGACCTCGGGCAGGATCTTGCCGCGGAACTCCTGCGAGCCGGCCTTCTTGAAGAAGTCGTCGCGTGGGCCGCAAGCCAAAGCGTAGAGGTCGCGCTCGATGGAGAGCGTTTGGGGGAAACCGTTCGGGTTGCCGCCGAGGAACCACACGATGGCGCCTTGGCCGTTTTCCTTGGCGACTTGCATCCAGTCGTCGAGATAGTGGAAGTCCAGCACGATGCGGTCGCCCTCCTTCCGCATCTCGGGCTGGACGCCTGCGAACCAGAGGTTGACCATGTTGTGATTGTGCTCGCGCATGGTGGCCATTTCGCCGGCCGTGGCGAGGCCGGTCACGCACCCGCCCATGCGCAGCCCCGCCTCGTCCATCGTGAGGAGTGTGACGGGCAGCACCTCGACCTGGATCGGCAGCTCCGCGGCGTGCGGCCCGGCCGTGATGGTCACCTTTCCGCGGTACTTCCCGGGCTTGCTGTCGTCGCCGAGGGTGCGGAGGGTGATCCAGAACCAGGCCGACCGCCCTCTCTTGATGGCCGCGGGGAAGGCGGGCCACAGGCGCTGCGGCGTCCACACGAGGGTCTTGCCCTTCGGCTCCAAGGCGAACTCCGCCGTGTGCCGTCGCACCTCGCACGCCAGCTTGCCCGCGGGGCCGGTCAGCTCCGAGACCGCGAAGTCCACGCCTGGCAGGTCCTCCTGGGCGTAGACAGCGAAGGTGCCGGGCTCGAACTCGTTTCGGGCCATGCGGACGTGAATCGTGGCGGCGGCCTCTCCCTGCCTGGGCGCGCTGTTCGGGTAGATGCGGTCGTAGTAGGCGCGGACGTAGGGCACGATGGCCTTGCCCTTGTGTGTCTCCGGGATGTCCGGCGTCTCGTCGGCGACCATCTGTCCCGCGCCAGCCGCCTTGGCGGCCTGGACCTTTGCCACCCACGCGCGCGATTCCGCCTCGTAGCGCGCCTGGTCCTCGGGGAGCTTCGCGTCGCGGATCGAGAGGTGAGAGATGGGCACATCGGCAGGCGCACGGAAGGCCAGCTCGGCGGACTTCGTGTCCCTCGGCAGCACCACCAGGTCCCAACTGACGGGCACCTGCGCGACCTTCCACTTCCCGTCGTTCTCGCCCCCGAAGCGGTGCAGCTCGCGGCGGCTGTAGTAGCTGCCGAGGGCGTTGAAGGCTTCGGCCACGACGGGCGCATCGGCCACGTCCTTGTAGGTCACCTCGACGACGTATCGGGCGCCCTTCGGCGGCCGCACGCCCTCGCCCCACCAGGCGGGCACGCGGAGCCAGGCGTCCTGCCCCTTGAGCGCGGCGCGATACACCCGTTCGCCTTCCTTCGCCGCCGCGCCCCAGGCCCGGGGATTCAGCTCCTTCACGGCCTCGATGGGCAGCGACAGCGGCAAGCTCGCCGCCCACGCGCGACCCACCAGGACGAGGAACGCCACAGTGCCCAGTCTTGCGCGGCCTCTCTGCATTGTCGTTTCCTGTCCTTCCCCCACAGTGTTCTCCCCGATCCGATAGTATTGAGATGCCGAGCCGGTGTCAAGAGGGAAAGGCCGTTGACAAGAGCGGGGGGAATTGCGACGATAGCTGGCCGAGCTTGGGACCCCCCGCAGCAGTCAGGAGACACCGATGGTGAAGGCCCTCGCACACGTGTGCTTCACGGTCCGCGACCTCGACGCGTCCATCGCCTTCTATTGCGAGAGGCTGGGGCTGAAGCGGGCGTTCGACTTTGTGAACGACAAGGGGGAGCGCTTCGGAGTCTACCTGCACGTCGGCGGGCGGAGTTTCATCGAGCTCTTCACGGGGCAACTGGGCGAGCCGGCCAAGGGCCAGAGCTTCCGTCACATCTGCATCGAGGTGGACGACGTGGCTGCCGCCGTCGCCGAGCTGCGGGCCAAGGGCGTCGAGATCACTGACCCCAAGCTCGGCAGCGACCAGAGCTGGCAGGCCTGGCTCGCCGACCCCGACGGCAACCGCATCGAGCTTCACGGCTACACGCCCGAAAGCTGGCAAGCCCCCTCGCTGCGGCCCGTCGCCCCCTGACCCTGCTCAGGCTACAGGCCGCCACTCCCCCCGCCCCTGGGTTTGGCGGCCTGTAGGCCAAGGGGCCCCTACCGTAACACATTGCCCACTAAGCACTTATGGCTCGGCGCAGGCATCCTTCTGCCTGCTACAGACCGCCAACTGCCCGGAATGGCCTCACTTGCGCCGGCCTCGTCCTGCCTCCAGGGTCGCGCGCTACATGCTAGGCGCTCAATCTCCCCGCCTCTGGATTTGAGCGCCTAGTGGCCCGGGCTCGATCTCCATAAGCACTTATCGCCCTGTGGCTTATGGCGACAACGCGGGCCTCGCCGCCCCGCGCTACATGCTCAGTTCCTGCCTTCCTCTCTCCTTGTCCTCGCCGTCGCTCTCATCCCGCCTTGACACAAAAGCCCCAGGCTGGCATCATGCAGGGACACCGGAGGCTGAATGGTGAGAGAGATCACACTGGGTATTCTCCTGGCTCTGGCCGTGTGGGGGTCTGCAATGAACGCCGATGCAGGGTCGTACGCCCCTGAGGTGGGGAAGAGGCATCCCGACTTCATGCTCCCGAGGATAGACGACCGCAAGCCCGTGTCGCTGTCGGACTTCCGCGGCAAGAAGGTGCTGCTGATCCACTTCGCCTCGTGGTGAGTAGGCTGCCGCCGACACGTGCCGGTCTGGCACGCGGCCACGCGCGAGTGGGTGAAGTCGGGGCGGCTCGTCCTCCTCGGCGTCGTCCAGGAACAGCACGCCGATCGGGCGCGGCTCTTCGCCCAGTGGCAGCAGCTCGACTGGCCGATCCTCCACGACCCCATCAACATCCTTCGCCTTCAGGCCGTGCCCATCCCGGTCGCGATTGACGAGCACGGCATCGTGCGCGCCGTGCGGCCCGACCTGAAGACCTTCGAGGCCGATTTCCTCAACAAGACCTTTCCCGACGATGGCGGCGAGGCAGCCCCGCTCACGCCGAAGGCATCGGACATCGCGGCCTTGCGCGAGCAGGCGAAGGCAAACCCAACCGCCGGCTGGCGGGCGCTGGGCGATGCCCTGGCGCTCTGGGGCGGCCCCGGGCGCCTCGATGAAGCCATCGTCTGCTACCAGCGTGCCGCGCAGGTCGCCCCCGCCGATGGCGATGCCTTCTTCCGCCTCGGCGTGTGCCGCCGCCTGCGCTACGAGACGGCGAGCCGCCGGCCCGGCGACTTCCAGGCCGCCGTGGATGGCTGGAGCCGCGCGCTCGCCACGAACCCCAACCAGTACATCTGGCGGCGGCGCATCCAGCAATACGGCCCGCGGCTCGACAAGCCCTACGCCTTCTACGACTGGGTCGCCGAGGCGGCGAAGGCCATCGCCGCGCGTGGCGACACGCCGATCGCCCTCGCCGAGCCGCCCTACGGCTCTGAAATCGCCTTCCCACTCAAGGACTTGCCTCAGCCCGAGGCCCTGGAGCCGCCCGATCCCGAGGGCAAAGTCCGCCGCGACGACCAGCGCCTCATCGAGGCCGAAGTGGCCGTGGTCCCGGCAAGCGTGGCGCCCGGCCAGTCCGTCCGCGTCCACATCACGTTTCGGCCCTCCCGCGATGCCAAGGCGCACTGGAACAACGAGACCGAGCCGCTGCGCCTCTGGGTGGACGTCCCGGCCGGCTGGCGGGTGTCCGACCGGCTGCTCGTAGCTCCGCAGCCACGTGCCGCGGAAACCGGCGAGGTGCGCCGCCTCGACTTCGAGGTCCAGGCGCCGCCCGGCGCGGCCGAGCCCGCCCGCTTCCGCCTCTACGCCCTCTACAACGTTTACGAGACCCAGGGCGGCCAGTGCCTCTTTCTCCGCCAGGACATCTCAGTCGAGATTGCCCTCAGGAAGTAACCCCCCTGCCTTGACACGCGAGGCGGAAGCCGGCATCATACTGCCCGACAGTTCCTGCATGTCCCGGACCCCAGGAGTCTTCTATGCGTAGCAAGCAACTGGCCCTGCCGATTGTCGCTGCCGTCGTGCTTTCTTCGCTTGCCTTCGCCGGGGATTGGCCGCAGTGGCGCGGGCCGGCCTTCAACGGCTCGTCGGCCGAGACGGGGCTGCCGACGACCTGGGACGTCGCGGCGAAGACGAACGTCGCCTGGGTCGCGCCCATGCCCGGCCTCGGAGCGGGCACGCCCGCCGTCTGGGGCGACCGCGTGTTCGTCAGCTCCGTGGACAAGGAGACGAAGGACCTGCTGGCGCTCTGCCTCGACGTGGCATCGGGCAAGGTGCTCTGGCGCAAGACGGTCGGCAGGGACCGCAAGGCGCCCGTCGGCGGCAACCACATGGCCTGCGCGTCGCCCGTCACCGACGGCAAGACGGCCTGGTTCTACTACGGCACCGGCCAACTCTTCGCCTTCGACTACGACGGCAAGCAGCTCTGGGCGCGCGAGTTGGAGAAGGACTGCGGCGAGTTCGTCGTGAAGTACGGCTACAGTTCAAGCCCCCTCCTCTACAAAGGCAAGCTCTACGTCCTCGTGATGCAGAATGCAAGCGCGCAGAAGTACAACCGCACGCACGACAAGCGGTCGGAGCCGCTCGAGTCCTTCCTCCTCGCCCTCGACCCCGCGTCGGGCAAGACGCTGTGGAGACACGTCCGCCCGACCACGGCGACCGACGAATCGGTCGAGAGCTATCTCTCGCCCATCCCCTACGAGGGCAGCGGGCGAGCCGAGATCATCATCCCCGGCGGCGAGTGCGTGACCGGCCACGACGCCGAGACGGGCGCCGAATTGTGGCGCTGGTGGTATCAACCCAACGACCGCCAGACGTGGCAGCGCACCGTCAACTCCGCCACGCCGGGCGACGGCCTCGTCTACGCCGTGCGGCCCAAGCACCGCTCGGTCTACGCCATCAAGGGCGGCGGCAAGGGCGAGTTGGGCGCGGGCGACCTCACCTGGCGACTCGACCAGACGGTCCCCGACGTCCTCACTCCCCTGCTCTATCAGGGCCGCCTCTACGTGGCCGACGACGGCAAGCGCGTGATGGCCTGCCTCGACGCCAAGACGGGCAAGAAGATCTGGCAGGCAAGCCTCGAAATGAAGGGCGTCCTCCGCGCCTCGTTCACCGCCGGCGACGGCAAGGTCTACGTCCTCAGCCAAAACGGCGAGGTCGCCGTCCTCGCCGCGGGCGACGAGTTCAAGGTGCTCTCCCGCATCCAGATGGGCGAAGGCCCCTGCCAGGCCAGCATCGCCATCGCGGGCGGCAAGCTCTTCATCCGCACGGCAAGGAACCTGTACTGCGTCTCGGCGGCGAAGTAGCCGCCAGGCCGAGCCCCCATGGGACATATGGGACCTATGGGTCCCATGCCCTGTTGCGGGTCCTATCAGTCCCATATGTCCTATACGTCCTATTGGACCCAACCAGCAGGAGCACATTGTGGAGCTCAACCGCATCTCGACGTGCACGTATCCCCTGCGTGAGCGTCCCGTGGCCGAGGCGCTCGCCGCGATGGGCCAGTGCGGCCTGAAGAAGGTGGACCTGTGGGGCCGGCCGCCGCATTTCTCGGCCGACCCTGCGCAAGTGGCCACTGAGACCATCGAGGCGGCGGCCAAGGCCGCGGGCGTGCGCATCGCCAACCTGGGCAGCTATTGCGGCGGCGACTTCGCCTCCGATTCCGAAGAGGTCCAGGCGAAGGCCCTCGAAGAGATGAAGGCGACGATCGACCTGGCGGTCCGCTTCGGCGCGCGCTCGATCCGCGTGCGGCCCGGCACAGGGGAAGACCCCGCCATCATCCCGCGCATCGCGCCGCTCTTCCGGCAGAGCGCCGACTACGCCGCGGCCCGCGGCATCTTCCTGGGCATGGAGAACCACAAGGGCAGCCTTGCGGGAATCCCCGACGCCACGGTGCGCCTGTGCGAGGCCGTCGGCTCGAAGCACTTCGGCGTGCTCTACGAGCCGTGCAACCTGCTGCACGGCGGCGTGGACTACAAGGCGGCCTTCGAGGCATTCGCCCCGTGGATCGTCCACATCCACGTCAAGGACGGCCGCTGGGAGGGCGACAAGTTCCAGGCAACCCATCTCGGCGAGGGGGAGATTGACTATCCCTGGATTGTTGGCAAAATGGAGGCGATGGGCTATCGCGGCGACTACGCGCTCGAATACGAAATCTGCGAGGTCGAGCCGATCGAGACGGCGCTGCCACGTTGGCTAGCCCACTTCCAGCGGCTCTGATGCCTCTCAGTAGCTCACCGTCACGGCTGCTTTGCCCACGACATTGGTCAGCCGCACCACTTCACGCGCGGCGTCGAAGTCTCTCCATTCCTTGCCGTTGACGGTGACGCTCTTGATCGGCGCGGCCTTGGGATGGCGCAGGCGCAGGAAGACCTCCTTGGGCGGCTTGCGCGACGGCATCTCCAGCGTGGCGCTGATCCTGCCGTTGTCCACGTCGGAGACGATCTCATAGGCCGCGGTGCCGAAGTGCGTGGGCGAGTTCTTCACGGCGATCTTCCTGCCCTGCTCAAGCCACGCCCGTGGCGTGGCGCGGGCCAGCCACAGGCCATCGCCGACCTCCATCACCAGCATGTTGCGGAAGTTCGATAGGAACACGGCGCAGCCGTGCGACTTGTCGTTCTGGGCGAACGTGGTGTGCTCGTTGAACGAGTAGTCCGACAGGTTCATGTCCACCGCGCAGCGGTTCAGCCAGGAGCGGAGGAAGTTCGGCACGTCGTCCTTCGCCAGGTAGTACTCGGGCAACCGCTCCCAGCCCGACTGGTAGGACCAGCCGAAGTCGAACCAGTCTCTCTCGGGGTCGTAGTCCTTCCTCCGCTTGCGGACCCAGGGGTGGTCGAGGAGCAAGGCGTCCTCCAGTACGTCGAAGTGGCCGTCAACGCGCGCGTCGCCCACGGGGAGCACTCCGCTCCTGAGCCAGGCCTCGATGGAGGCTGCGGTGACGCAGTAGTCGGCGTGGTACGGGCCGCAGTGGGAATAGATGTTCGCCCCCTCGGGCAGCGCCATCGCCAGCGGGCCACGGTCCTGGAAGCCCTGGGGGATGAAGGAGCGAGAGGTGCCGTCCCGCACCCGAATGATGGGTGAGAGGACGATGGATTCCTCGAGCACGGGCAGGAAGTCCTTCAGGTACTTCGCTGCCTGCTCCGCATAGTCCACGGCCATCTTGGGGTCAACGTCCGCGACGGCCTCGGCGAAGAGCTTCACGGACCGATAGCCGCAGGCGTCGGCCCAGTAGTAGTACCTCGACCCCGACGGGTTGCCGTCGCCCATAGCAACCTTGGGTTGGAGGCCATAGGGCGACCAGGTGCCGGCCTGGATGCCGGCCTTCTCGGCGGGCGTGAGGTCGGCCTTCATCGTGGCCTGGCGCCGCGTGAGAATCCAGTCGGCCGCGGCCTTGAGCCGGGGCAACTGCTGCTTCAGCCACTCCTTGTCGCCCGTAAGCCAGTAGTGCTCGGCCATGACCCAGAGAATCTGGAGGGCGCCGACCTTGTGGGCCTTCTCCATCCCCGAGTTCAGCGTCAGCGAGCCGTCCTTCTGCTGGTTCTCGAGCCAGATGGCCATGCCGTCGGCGGCCACGCGGTGCATGCCCAGGTGGTCGAGCGCCCAGAGAATGCGGTCGGTCTCGCAGCCGAGGGGCGGGAAGGGGTTGTCGCGGACCACGTAGATGCCTCGCGGGTCCTTGTCGTCCACGCGGCGGCAGTCGTTCGTCACGTCGCCTGCGGCGGCGAACTTCGCCATGTCGGCCCGGTCTATGCGCGGGCAGCGGCGGATGATGCGCCAGGCCCCGAGCCGCCAGAGGCCGGCGAGATTCTTGTCGGGCACTTCCACCGACATCGCAGGGTCGAACGGCGGCGTGGGCATGGGCGGGAGCTTCGTGTCGCCGTAGAGCGACCGCATCGCGCCTTCCCACGTCTGCTCGGGGTGCTCGCGGACCTGTTCGCGAATGGTCTGGAGCTTGTGGGCGGCCAGTTCCGCGAGGAACTCCCGCGCGGTGGTTGCCTTGGACTCGAAGGGCAGCGTGGGCGGGTGCCAGGAGAAGCCCTGCGTGAGGAGCCTGGGGGCGTAGAAGCACCAGACCGCCCCGTTGCCGAGCGAGTCGGCGTGCGGGTTCATGGCCTGGATGTTCTCCACCACGTCCTTCGCCAGGTCCCACGTCCGCGGCTTGTCGGCAACTTCGGTGATGGTGAACTCCACAGATGTGGTATCGCACGTGTACTCGCCTCGATTGCCGATCACGAGCGCGAGCAGATCGAACACTTCAACGACCGCCGCGACCTCGGGGACCGCCACGGACCCGCCTCGGTCAATCGCGCCGTGCCCCAGCACCTTACGGCCAGCCTTGGACTCGTGGACGATGGACCACTCGACGCCATTGCCGCCCGAGGGATGCGCGTCGGCGACCTTGGCCTTCACGCTCACCTTGCCGGCGATGGGGCTTTGCCAGCCGATGGCCACGTCGCAGTCCGGGCCTGGGTGGACGGCGATGCTGCGCGGCGGCAGCTTGATGATGCCGCCCAGGAGCGTGCCCGGCTCCGTGCCAGGATACGCGAAGACGCTGGGCGTCTCCTTGCTCCCCCAGCCCGTGACGGCCGTGGCCCCCTCGCGCGCATCCACTTTCCCCGTCAGCATCTCCGCCGCCGGGGGGAACACGGTCAGCACGGGCTGCGGCCTTGGCACGGGCTTCGGCTGAGGAGTCGCCAGAACGAAGAAGCCGTATTCCGGCGCCAGGATCGGCCCCGATTCCATGTCCACCGGCTGGAACGAGAAGCTGCCGGAACTGGTGCGTACGGTGAGGATCGTCCGTGCAGGCCCGCGAACCGAGGAGGTGTAAAGGATCGGGACGAGGATGCCACGCCGCGCCTCACCCCCCGCGGGGGATCTCCAGGAGAGCGGGCCGGCCATGGTCGTCTGCTTGTCGCCAGGCAGCGGCTGGGCAGTGCCGAGCGCGCCCAGGGAGTGCGTGGACTGGATGCTGCCGTCGAAGGGCAGGTTCTCGGTCCCCTTCTTGAAGCCCCATTCCACGGCGATCTCGGCATACTTCCAGGCCAGGTTCGCATGCCCGCTGACCTTCTGCCCGGCCATGTCGCGCAGATTGGCCGGCGCGGCCTGCGGCGCCTCTCCCGCCCCCGCCCTGGCGGCGAAGAGCAACACGACGGCGGCTATGCCGGTGATGGGGGGAGGTGACCATCCCTGACCGTTCATGCGCGGCTCCTCCTGAGTACGGGTCACGGAATGTCGCCATTCAGGAACGCGATAACCATGGCAGGCGAAGGCGGTTGAGCGACAGGAGAGAGCCTCTGCCCCGCGCCCGCGGCGCGATAGCTCGCCACGGCGGGCGCCAAGCGCTTCGTCGCGTCCTCCGGCGGCAGCGGGCGCCTGCCGGAGCCGATGGGGTCCGCCCACAGGAGCGGCCTGGGCGCCCAGAGGGCCAGCCACTGCGACACGTCGGCCACCTTCAGCACGTTCGCCGCATACGCCCACAACGGCTGCGAGGGCGGGTCCTCGATGGCGAGGACATAGCTCGCCAGCGTCCTCTCCACCGCCGCCGCGGACAGGTCGTCGGAGAGCGCCCCGGCCAGGACGGCGATCAGCCCCACGCTCCCCCGAGCGACGACGGCCACGCTCTCGCTGCCCACGTCGGCCCGCGATTTCAGGTAGCGGGCCGCGCACAACACGTCCCAGGCCTGCTGTGCGAGGAGCGGGCGGCCCAGGAGCACGGCGTCGCTGGCGCAGTGGTTGAGCTTGACGGCTCCCTCGCCGAGCGCCCTGGGCTCGAGCGCCAGCACGGCGGAGCCGCGCTCGAGGAGCCCTCGGACAACGGGCGACACCCGCGCGGCGGCCTTGCCGCCATCGTCGAGGAAGATGACTGCTGGAGCCTTCGCCTTCACCTTCGTGGGGTGGATGAGGAGCGCGGGGACCTCCAGCGGCGGCGACGTCTCGGTCGAGATGGCGAGTCGTTCGACCTGGTGGCCGAGCCACTCGAACTTGCCGAGCTCGCGCGCCGAGGGCTGTGGCGGGGTCGGCTGGCCGCCCAGGACCTCCCACAGCCGCTCGCGCAGCGCCTTCGCCCACTCCGCGCGCCCGGCTGGGTCCTGGGGCATCGGCGGGTAGCTGGCGACCAGGCGCTCGGCCTCCGCGCGGATGAGGTTGGCATAGCTGCGAGCACCTTGGGGCAGCTTGCCTTCCTTGAGGCAGTAGAGGTCCTTGCACTTCAGGTCGTCGGGCTCCACCTTCGGCTCGGGGAGGGGCGAGCCATCGCCCTTGCCGAGGAGCCATCGGGCGAGCCAGCCGCAGGCGGCCTCGCGCATCGGCTGCGCCCAGCCGTGCGGGAGCTCGGCCTCGAAGAGGCGCACGCGGTCGGCCGCGTCGTCCAGGGCATAGACCTTTCTCGCCCGCTCGATGGTCTGGCGGGTGCCCGCGATGGGGAAAATGCCGTCCTTCGCCCCGTTGGCGGCGAGGAAGGGGCGCGGGGCGTTGAGGGCGATGATCTCGAACTCCTCCATGTGGCGAAGGATGCCGGGCATGTGGTTGCAGATGCAGTGGTCGCCGCCGTCCTTCACCCACGCGTGGTACGAGCAGACGAAGCAGCAGGACGCGCCGGCGGCGAATCGCGGCTCCATCGGCATGGCGTAGAAGGTGTTCTCGCCGCCGCCCGAGTTGCCCGTGAGGCCGAGGCGCTTGGGATCCACGTCGGGCCGGCTCACCAGGCAGTCCACCGCCCGCATCGTGTCCCAGGTGATGAAGCCCTCATTGGTCCAGCCCACGAGTAGCGCGGGATAGCCGACGGTGTGGGAGTAGCCGGGCAGCCGGCGCTCGCCCTGGCCGATGGGGTCGTAGGAGAGCACGATGCAGCCGTGGGCCACGAGGGCGAGCTGCCCGGTGCGGTAGAGCGTGTAGTTCTTCCCGTCGGGCATGGCGTGGCCGGGCACGACGACCACCGCCGGCTTGCGCTCGGGACCGCCCTTGGGCACGTAGACGTTTGCGGTGACGAAGAAGCCAGGGCGGCTCTCGAAGAGGGTGTTCTCGATGGTGTAGCCCTCGCGCTCGGCCCGGCCCGTAACGCGGGCGTTCAGTGGTGTCCGCTCCGGCCACGGGCTGAGGCCGAGAGCGCCCTGGAGTGAGGCGGCGATGCCCTTCCGGCGGCCCTCCCAGTCGGCCTTCGAGGCAGCGTCGCTCCTGGCCTCGCAGAGGGCGAGGCACGCCTCGATGTTGAAGCGGAGCGCGCTGGCCGCGCCGGGAAGCTTCCCGTCGTAGGTCTGCCAGTGGTTCTCGTCGGCCATCGGATTGTCGTCCTTTTCGTTCGTCAGAAGAAGGGCGTCCACGGACTCGAAGCCGACATCGGCGTCTCGGATGATCACCGCGACCTTCCCCGCGGGAAGCTCGATGGCGCCGGCGCGCTCCCAGGCCCAGCGGCGGCGCTTGTCGTTGTGGGTGACGGCCAGTCGTGTGCCGTTCACCTCGACCTGGAACGCGCGCTCGGAGTTTTCGGAGGTGTATCCCCGCGCCCACACGGCGTAGGTGCCGCCCTCCTTCAGCGTGGCGGTGGTGCGCATCGCCGTGTCCGCGACCTTCGGATTGGCGTTCGAGGTGCAGAAGCCGGAGCCGAGGTAGCCGGGGATGTTCGTCTGCCGCCGCCATGGGCCGTCGAACTCCTCGACCTGGAGCAGGAGGCGTTCCGCCGCGGCGCCCCTGGCGAGGAACGTGAACGCCAGGCCGAGGAACGCCGCCCGGCGAGCCGTGCGAGTCGAGATGGCCATATCCAGTTCCTCCATTCGGGAGACACACCAGACCGAATATAGCGATGACGGGGGCGCAGTTCAAGCGCCCTCCGCACTTGACACCCCTGCGGGCATGAGGACAATGGGAAGCACGACGAGACGAGGTGGCCGATGAGAGCCCATGTGGCTTCGTTGCTCGCGGGAATCGCTCTTGGGGTGGCCGTGGCCGGCCCGCCTGGCCCCGAGGCCACCTTTTGCCCATCGCCCGAGAACCCGCCGAAGGGCGAGAAGATGCCCGCCGTCGTCCGCTCCGGCGACCGGGGCGCCGCCTACCAGTTCGTGAGCGCGCAGGAGACCCGTCTTCCCGCCGCCGACTGGCAGCTCCAGACGATTCACCGACTGCCCTGCCTCACCATCGTTGCCACCATCCAGCTCGAGCAGGCTCCGAGGGCGAAGTGCGCCATCGTCTCCCGCTGGCAGACCGTGGACGGCGGCCGCTCGTTCGAGCTGGGCGTCTACCCCAGCCGCGAGGTGTTCTTCGACGTGAGCGGGACAGGCAACTGGGACGCGGGCGCCCGCGAGGTCAAGAGCGAGGCCCGGCTCCGCGTCGGGAGGCCCTACGTCATCGCTGCCATCTTCGAGCCCGGCAAGCGCATGGCCGTCTACGTCAACGGCCACCTGGCCGGCGAGAGCCGCGCCGGCGTGCCCAAGGGCCTCTTCGTCACCAAGACCCCCTGCTACGTGGGCAACCGCCCCGGCGACGAGAAGGCGTGTGGCTTCGACGGCCTCGTCTACGGCGTTGCCCTCTACGGCTGGCTGCTCGACGAGGCGTGGGTCAAGCGGAACGCGGCGGAGACTGCGAAGCTCACCGAAGCCCCGGAACCCCTGCCACGCGACCCGGAGCCACCCCCCGTGCGGGCGATCACCAAAGGCCCGAAATTCCACTGGTTCACCTACTACGACCGGCCCCAGTTCGACCCCACCTGCCGCTACGCGCTGGGGCTGGAGGTGGACTTCGAGCACCGCTCGCCGAAGCCCGACGATGTGATCAAGATCGGAATGGTGGACACGCAGGACGGTGACCGCTGGATCGAGCTGGGCGAGAGCCGGGCCTGGTGCTGGCAGCAAGGCCCCATGCTCCAGTGGCGGCCCGGCTCAAAGAGCGAAATCCTGTGGAACGACCGCGAGGGCGACCGCTTCGTGTGCCACATCCTCGACGTCTTCACCCGCAAGCGCCGCACCATCCCGCACCCCGTCTATGGGCTGAGCCCGGACGGCCGCATCTCCGTGGCCCCCGACTTCCAGCGTCTCCACGACACCCGCCCCGGCTACGGCTACGCCGGCCCGCCGGACCCCTGGAAGGACGAGGCCGCGCCCAGGGAGTCCGGGCTCTGGCGCGTGGACCTCGAGACTGGCGAGGCACGGCTCATCGTCTCCTTCGCCGACATGCTGAAGATCCCCTTTGCCCACGGGGACGTGGCCGCCGGCAAGCACTGGTTCAACGTCGTGCTCTTCAGCCCCGACGGTCGCCGCTTCCTCTTCCTCGACCGCTGGACCACCAGCGGAAGAGGCAGCCGCTGGTTCACCCGCATGCTCACGGCCTCGGCTGAGGGGAGGGACATCCGCGTCGTGGACGGCGATGGCCGGACCTCTCACCTCTTCTGGCGCGACCCCACGCACATCCTCGCGTGGGCCTGGCACCCCTCGCATCAGGGCGCCTTCTACCTCCACGACGAGGGCACTGGCAAAGCGGAACCCGTCGCCAGGGGCGTGCTGACGCACGACGGCCATTGTTCCTACCTCCCCGGCGGCGAGTGGATTCTCAACGACACCTATCCCACCGGCCCCAGGCGGGAGCAACACGTCTTCGTCTACCACGTCGCCACGGGCAAGCTCGTCTCCCTCGGGCGATACCACAGCCCGCCTGCCTACACGGGCGAGTGGCGCTGCGACACTCATCCCCGTTTCAGCCCCGACGGCAAGCTCGTGTGCTTCGACTCGCCCCACGGCGGCAACGGGCGGCAGATGTACCTGGTGGACATCGGCGCTCTCGTCGCCGCCCCAGCCGCCCCGTGAGGGCGAGTTGCGCAGGCCGCGATGCCTCCCTACAATGTGTGGAGTTGCACGTCCGTCGCCCAGGAGTGCCCTATGGCCAAGGAACTGCGGAACGCGTGGCTGTGGATTTCGACGGGGGACCTCAAGACCGAACTGCGCCAGCTCGGGGAAGAGGGCCGGGACCCGCGCCCACTCCGAGCCCAGTTCCAGCGGCTCATCCGGCTCGGCGACGAGAAGCTGTTCCTGCCCCCCAACCAGGAGAAGGCGGGAGCGGTCCTCGACGCGGCGCAAAAGCTCCCGATGCGGAAGGGCTACCCCTTCGTCGAGCCGTCCGACCTCGCGGGCATCCGCAGGCTGCGGCCTCGCGGGCCGCGGCGTTTCGCAAGGAAGCTCCCCGATAAGGCGCTCCTGGACCGCATCACCGGGGCGTGGCTCGGACGCTGCGTCGGCTGCCTCCTCGGGAAGCCCTGCGAAGGCGTTCGCACGACCGACCTCTGGCCGTTCCTCAAGCTCACGGGGCAGTTCCCGGTGAGCGACTACATCCGCTTCGGCGTCCGGGGCAAGGCCCGGAAGCAATACGCCCACCTGATGCGCCGCGCCTGGTGCGACGATATCCAGTTTATGCCCATAGACGACGACACGAACTACACGACGACCGGCTATCTCATCGTGAAGCAGTACGGCGCGGACTTCACGCCGGCCGACGTGGCGCAATTCTGGATGGGCAACCTGCCGCTGCTGGCGACCTGCACGGCCGAGCGCGTGGCCTATCGCAACGTCGCCCTCCAGATTCAGCCGCCGGCGAGCGCCCGCTTCCGCAACCCGTACCGCGAGTGGATCGGCGCGCAAATCCGCGCCGACGCCTTCGGCTACGTGAACGTCGGCGACCCCGAGCGGGCCGCCGAGTTCGCCTGGCGCGACGCCTGCATCAGTCACATCAAGAACGGCATCTACGGCGAGATGCTCATGGCCGCGATGATCGCGGCGGCGCCGTACTGCGACGACCCGGCCATCGTCGTGCAGGTCGGCCTGAGCGAGATCCCGAGGACCAGCCGCCTCCACCGCGACATCACCGAGGTCTGCGACTGGTATCGCCAGGGCCTCAGCTACGACGACGCCGTCGCCAGGATCCACGAGAAGTGGGACGAGACGGTCGGCCACGACTGGTGCCACACGAACTCGAACGCCGCCATCTGCGTCGCCGCGCTCCTCTGGGGCGACGGCGACTTTGGCACGAGCATCTGCCGAGCCGTCCAGCCCTGCTTCGACACCGACTGCAACGGCGCGACCGTCGGCTCGATCGTCGGCATGATGCTCGGCGCCAAGGCACTGCCCGCGAAGTGGACGAGCCGTCTCCACAACACGCTGAAGACCAGCCTCAAGGGGCACGAGACCGTGGAGATCACGAAGATCGCGCGGGACACGTTCGATCTCCACAAGAGGGCCTGATGTGAGCGTTACCAGGCGCAGCTTCCTGGGCAGCGCAGGACTCGCCCTGGCAGCCTGTGCTGTCCGTGGCGGCCCTCGCGGAGGAGCGGAACCGATGAAGATCCGTATCGGCCAGATCGGGACAGGACACGCCCACGCGTCGGGCAAGATGGCCGCGATGCGGCGCTCGCCCGACTTCGAGGTCGTGGGCGTCGGGGAGGCTGATCCGCAGCGGCGAGCCGCGGCCGAACGCGACCGCGCCTATCAGGGCACCAAGTGGCTGACCGAGGAGCAGTTACTCAATGTCCAGGGCCTCCAGGCCGTGGCCGTGGAGACCGAAGTGTGCGACCTCCTGGCAACCGCGGCACGATGTGTGGCTGCCGGCAAGCACATCCATCTCGACAAGCCCGCGGGCGAATCGCTCTCCGCCTTCAAGAAGATCCTCGACGACGCGACCCGCCAGGGCCTCACCGTGCAGATGGGCTACATGTTCCGCTATAACCCTGCGTTCCAGCTCAGCTTCAAGGCCGTGCGGGAGGGGTGGCTCGGCGAGGTGTTCGAGGTCCACACCGTGATCAGCAAAGCCCTCCCGGCGAGCCAGCGCGCGCCGCTGGCGAAGTACCCCGGCGGCACGATGTTCGAGCTGGGCTGCCACGTGATTGACGCCGTGGTGAGCGTGTTGGGCAAGCCAGACCGCGTCGTGCCGTTCGCTCGGCATTCGGGCAAGTTCGGCGACGACCTGAAGGACAACCATCTCGCCGTCTTCGAGTATCCGCGCGCGACGGCGACCGTGCGGAGCGCGCTGCTCGAGGTCGAGGGCATGCAGCGGCGGCAATTCGTCGTCTGCGGCAGCGAGGGCACGGTGGACATTCGTCCCCTCGAGCCGCCGGCGGTGCGGCTCGCCCTGGCTCAGCCGCGCGGCGACTTCCGCAAGGGCTACCAGGACGTGCCGATGCCCAGGCACAGCCGCTACGACGGCGACTTCGCCGACCTGGCCAGAATCATCCGCGGCGAGAAGCCGTCCGACTTCCCGCCCGCGCACGACCTGGCAGTCCAGGAAGCCGTCCTTCTGGCCAGCGGGCTGCAAACAGAGCCAGCGGGATAGCAGGAGACCATCGTGGCAGACGACGCGGCGGCGCTGGAACGGCAACTGAACGACTTCGACCGCGAGAAGCGCCGGGCAGCCATTCAGCGGCTCGCCGAGCTGGTCAGAGCGGGCAGGGCGACTGTCCCGCCCCTCACCGGCGCGGTCAACGTCCATTTCCACACCTTCTTCTCGTTCCACTACCTCGACTGGTCGCCCTCGCGGATCGTCTGGGAGGCGAAGAAGACGGGGCTCGATGTCGCCGGCTCCGTGGACTTCGATGTGCTCGATGCGATGGACGAGATGTTCGAGGCGGGTGAGGTGCTCGAGGTGCGCACCAACGTCGCGCTCGAGACCCGCGTCTTCGCCCCCGAGTTCCCCGACTGGGAGTTCAGCTCGCCCGGCGAGCCGGGCATCCTCTACTTCATGGGCACGGGCTTCACGAGGCTGCCCGAGCCGGGCACGCCGGCCGCCGCCTGCCTCGACGCCATGCGAGCGGGGGCACGGGCGCGCAACGAGGAGATGATCGAGCGCCTTCGTTCCGTCATCGCGCCGATGGAAGTGGATTACGAAGCCGATGTCTTGCCCCTCACCCCCTCGGGCAATGCCACCGAGCGGCACATGCTCGCTGTGCTCGACACCAAGGCCCGAGCGATGTTCCCGGAAGCCGACAGGCTCGCGGCCTACTGGTCCGAGCGAAGCGGCCTGAGCAAGGAGGAGATTGGGGAACTGCTCGGCGACACGGCGAAGTTCCGCACCGCCATCCGCTCGAAGCTGATGAAGAAGGGGGGGCCGGGCTACATGCCGCCTGACCCCGCCAAGTTCCCGCAGATCCGCGACGTCGTGCAGATGATCCGCGACGTGGATGCCCTCCCCTGCGCGACCTGGCTCGACGGCACCCGCCGCGGCGAGGCCGACCCCGACGCCCTGCTCGACTGGTTCCTCGATATGGGCTGCCCCGTGCTCAACATCGTGCCCGACCGCAACTGGAACTTGGCCGACCCCGCCGACAAGAAGCTCAAGACCCAGAAGCTCGCCGAGATCGTCGCCGCGGCCCGCAAGCGGCACCTCCCCTTCTCCGTCGGCACCGAGATGAACAACTACGGCCAGAAGTTCGTGGACACCTTCGACGCCCCTGAGCTTCGTCCCTACGCCGCCGACTTCCGCGACGGCGGCTACATCCTCTACGCCCACACCCTCCTCCAGCGTGCCTGCGGCAAAGGCTTGATGAGCGAGTGGGCGCGAGACATCTTCAAGGGTGACCGCGCCAAGGCCAACGCCTTCTACCTCGACATCGGCCGCCGCGCCTTCCCGCCTCGGAACGCTCGCGAGCAACTGGCCGAGCGGCCGGCGCCACGCTGATGGCCGAGACGATCGACCAGGGGCTCACGCTGCTTTGGGTGCGCGTCTGGGCATAGCAGGCTCCCACACGCTTCGCTCAGCCGTATGTGGCCATCTACCAATAACTTACATCCTGGGGCGCACCTTCGCCGCCCTCCCAGGCGTCCCAGGGGCTCACTCGTGCGCAACAGGAGGTGAGCCCCTGGGGCGAGAATGCGGAAGTCTAATGGGCAGCGTGCCTTGCGGACTCAGCCCTTGGTCGGGGCCTTGTAGGCGACGAGGCACACGCCGGGCATGGCGGCCTCGGCCTTCTGAAGCGCGGCCACCTGCTTGTCGGTCAGCGGGGCCGGGCGCAGCGGCGTCTGATACGCGAGGATCACGACGCCCAGCTTCCTCTCCAGCTTGGCCACCTGCTTGGTCTGTGCGGCCGTGAGCGCGGCGAACTCGACTTCGTCGTGGTGCGGCATCAGTCTGTCCTCCACTGGGTATCCTGTCCGAACAGGGCGGCCAAATCGCCCTTCGTGTTGACGTTCGTGAATGGCCGCGGCGTCAGCCCCTCCGCCCGAATGTTCCAGAGCACGACGTTCACGCGCGGGAAGAAGCTGCGGATGCGGAAGTCGCGCTCCTCGAGCTGCTGTCGGGCGGCGGGCAGGCACTCCTGCGAGTAGGCCGCGTGGAGCGGCTCCCAATAGCCATCCCACGAGGGCACGACGGCGTCGGCCCCGCCCTCGCGGAGCAGTTCAAGCTGTCGGCGGATGACGGTCGCGTCGAGGCAGGGCATGTCGCAGGCGACGAAGAAGCCGAAGGGGCGCGACATCGCCAGGAGCCCGGAGTAAATGCCACCCAGGGGGCCGGCGCCGGGAATCGCATCGGGAACGTGATGCGTGACGCGTGACGCGTGACGCGTGACAGGAGAAGAGGAGACAGTCTCTGGCACAGGGCGGCCGACAACGAGAAGCTCGTCAAAGAGGGCGGCCAGGACGTCGAGGGTGCGCTCGAGGAGGGTGCGGCCGGCGATGCGGAGCGTGGCCTTGTCGCGGCCCATGCGGCGCGACTGGCCACCGTTGAGGACGATGCCCGAGACGTTGCGGCGAATCCAGTCGTCGAGGTTCACTTGATGCGCCACTCCGCGGCGTAGATGTTCATGCGCTCCGCTCGTGCGAAGCCGACGAGCGTAAGGTTCGCCTGCTCGGCCAGCCGCACGGCCGCATCGGTCGGCGCGCCGCGCGAAACGAGCACGGGGAGGCCCGCGGGGATCGCTTTCGCCACGAGTTCGAGACTCAGCCGGCCCGTGACGAGCGCCACCTTGTCTTCGAGGCCAACGCCCTGCCTGCGGCACGCGCCGATCACCTTGTCGAAGGCGTTATGGCGGCCGATGTCCTCGGCGAAGGCGACCATCTCGTCGCCCCGCGCGATGGCCGCCGCGTGAACGCCGCCCGTCTCCACGTAGACCTCCGAACGGTGGAGGAAGGCCCGCATCGCCGCGCTGATCGCCGCCGCGGGCACGGCAAACGACGTGTCAATCTTCCGCCAGCAGTCGAGCGGGTCGTAGCCCTTGACCGGCGACAGGGCGGAGCCGCATCCCGAGCCCAGGGTCAGGTTCTCCCGAAGCGACTCGACCCGCTCCCGCGACGGCGTGAGGTCCACCCGCACCTCGCCCTCGTCGGGCGACCAGGCGATGGGCGGCACCGGCTCGTTCGGCGGAAGCAGGCCCGATGTAACGAGCAGGCCGAGAGCCAGGTCCTCGACGGCATCGGGCAGGCACTGGAGGCGCAGAAGGCGCTGGCCGCCGACGACCAGGGCAGCCGTGCGCTCGCGCACCACCACGTCCCCGACCTCGCTGCGCTCCCCGCTGCGGATGCGCACGACGCGGACGGGGGCCGTCAGGTCGTGACCGTCTCCGCCGGCATCGCTGCCTCCGCCGGCTCGCTCGTCTTCGTAAGCCTGACGGCGCATACCTTCAGCTCCGGGATCTTGGCGATGGGATCCAATGCGTCAATGGTCAGGACGTTCGCCGGCGCCTCGCGGAAGTGGAACGGCATGTAGACCATTCCCCGCGGCACGCGGTCGGTGAGCAGGGCCTTGGCTCGCACGGCGCCCCGCCGCGAGGCCACCTCCAGGAGCTCGCCTTGGCCGACGCCCAGCTCCTGCGCATCGTCCGGATTCACCTGGATGTCGCCGCCTGGGTAAAGCTCGTTCAGCCCGTTGCTCTCACGGGTCATCGTCGCCGTGTGGAAGTGGTACAGCACGCGGCCCGTGGAGAGCACGAACGGGTACTCGGCGTCGGGCGGCTCGACGGGCTCGCGGAACGGTGTGGCGTGGAAGCGGCCGAGGCCGCGGGCGAACCTGTCCTTGTGCAGGTACGGCGTGCCGGGGTGGTCGGGGGTCGGGCAGGGCCACTGGGGCCCGCCCTTCTCCAGGCGCTCGTAGCTGATGCCGCCGTAGCTCGGCGTGAGCGACGCGACCTCGGCCATGATCTGCGACGGGTGCTCGTAGTGCATCGGCTTGCCCATCCGCGTCGCCAGCTCGCAGATGATCTCCCAGTCCTGCCGCGCCTGGCCGGGCGCCTCAACGGCCTTGCGGAGGCGTTGGATGCGTCGCTCGGTGTTCGTGACCGTGCCATCCTTCTCGGCGAAGGACGCCGACGGAAGCACCACGTGGGCGTACTCGCACGTCTCGGTGAGGAAGATATCCTGCACGACCAGCAGGTCGAGGTGCTGGAGCACCTCGCGGGTGTGGTTCGAGTTGGGGTCGGAGAGGACGGGATTCTCGCCCATGCAGTAGAGGGCCTTGATGCGCCCCTTGTCGGCGGCCTGGAGGATTTCGACAACGGTGAGGCCGGGCTTCCCGGGGAGCGCCACACCCCACGCCTTCTCGAACTTCGCCCGCAGCTCAGGAACGTCCACTCGCTGGTAGCCTGGGAAGACGGCGGGCAGGCCGCCCATGTCGCAGGCGCCCTGGACGTTGTTCTGGCCGCGAAGCGGGTTCACGCCGGTGGACTCGCGGCCGATGCCGCCGGTGAGGAGGGCCAGGTTGGCCAGGGCCTTCACGTTGTCGGTGCCCGTCGTGTGTTGGGTGATGCCCATAGCGTAGACGATGGCGAAGCGCTTGGCCCCGCCGATGATGCGCGCGGCGCGGCGGATCTCCTCGGCGGGAACGCCGCTGGCGAGCTGCGCCACCTCGGGCGTGCACGCTTGCGCCACCTGCCAGAACTCGTCGAAGTTCTCCGTCCGCTCCGCGATGAACCCCTTGTTGTGCAGCCCCTCGTTGACGATGACGTTCATGATCGCGTTGAGCAGCATCACATCCGAGCCGCAGCGCTGGCGGAGATGAAGCGACGCGAAGCGGGTGAGGTCAATGCGCCGCGGGTCGGCCACGATGAGGCTCGCGCCGTGCCTTGTCACGGCCGCCTTGATGCGGAGGGCGATGATCGGGTGCGCCTCCGTGGTGTTCGAGCCGATCACGAAGATGCAGTCGGCGTGCTCCAGCTCCGCGATCGAGTTGGTCATGGCGCCCGAGCCAAAGGCGGCGGCCAGACCGGCCACCGAGGGGCTGTGTCACAAATGGGCGCAGTGGGCGACGTGATTGCTGCCGACCACTGCCCGCATGAACTTCTGGAAGAGGTAGTTCTCCTCGTTCGTGCACTTGGCCGAACAGAAGCCGGCGACGGCGTCGGCCCCGTGCTTCGCCCGGATGTCGCCGAGGCGGCTCGCCGTGTAGTCCAGAGCCTCGTCCCACGTGGCCTCGACGAGCTTGCCCTCCTTGCGGATGAGGGGGCTCTTGAGGCGATTGGGCGAGGAGACGAAGTCGAGGCCGAAGCGGCCCTTGACGCACAGGTCGCCCCGGCTGGCTGGGTTGCCCTCCTCGCCGCGCACGCGGACGATGCGATTGCCGCGCACGCCGAGGACGAGGCCGCAGCCGCACCCGCAGTAGGGGCACACGGTCGTGACCTCTTTCGTGGGCGGCAGGGCCTCCTGCTTCGGGAGCAGCGCGCCGACGGGACAGATGTCCACGCACGCCCCGCAGCTCTCGCAGCGCGAGTCGGTGAGGAGTCCCTCGAAGGGCGCGATCTCGGTCTGGAAGCCCCGCTTCACGAAATCAATGCTCGTCACCCCCCGCACCTCGTGGCACACCCGCACGCACTTCCCGCACAGGATGCACTTCGAGGAGTCGCGGACGAAGAACGGGTTGCTGTCGTCAATCTTCGGCGGGCGCACGTGGCGCGAGACGCGCAGCTCCTTGATGCCCATGAAGTTGGCCACCTTCTGGAGCTGGCAGGCCTGGTTCGAGCCGCACGACAGGCAGTCGGCCGGGTGGTCGGAGATCATCAGTTCGAGGATCATCCGGCGGACTTTGTTGACCTCTTCGGTGTCGCTCTCGACGGCCATGCCGTCGGCGGCCCTCGTGGTGCAGGCCGTCGGGAGGCCGCGCATGCCGCTGATCTTGCAGATGCACAGCCGGCAGCCGCCGTAGGGCTCCAGCTTCGGCGAGTAGCACAGGTTCGGGATGTAGATCCCGGCGTCGAGCGCGGCCTGGAGCACCGTGGTGCCCGGGGTCGTCTCGATCCGTCGCCCGTCAATGGTGAACGCGATCCTGCTGTTCTCGGCCATCAGGCGAATGCTCCTGGGACGTATCCCCTCAATCCTCCTCGAGGTCGCAGCGGAGGCAGCGGCGCGCCTCCCGGCAGGCCTGAGCAGGGGTGATGGCAGTCACGATCTCCTCGAACCCCCTCCGCCGTTTCGCAGGCGAGAGCACGCGGGGCTTCGGGCGCTTGCCCGAGCTGCGGCTCTTTGCCGCGTAGTTCGTGATCTCCTCGTCCTCGGGCAGGAGCCCCTCGCCGCCGAGGGCCTTGTCAATGGCCATCGCCGCCTTCTGGCCCCCCCCGATGGCTTGGATGACCGTGGCGGCGCCGCTCACGCAGTCGCCGCCCGCCCACACGCGCTCCATCGAGGTCTTCATCGTCACGGGGTCAACCACCAGGGTGCCCCACCTCGTCACCTTGGGCAGTTCCCCCTCGAACGCACCGAAGTCGGGCTGCTGGCTGATGGCGACGATAACGGAGTCGGCCTCGACGCGGTGCTCGGAGCCTGCGATGGGCACCGGCCGCCGCCGACCACTCTGGTCCGCCGTGCCAAGCTGCATTCGGACGCACTCGAGGCCGGCCAAGCTTCCGTTGCTGCGGAGGACGGCCGTCGGCGCGACGAGGTACTCAATGCACACGCCCTCCTCGATGGCCTCGTGGACCTCCTCCTCGTAGGCGGGCATCTCGGCGCGCGTGCGGCGGTAGAGCACGGTCACCGACTCGGCGCCCAGGCGAACCGCCGTGCGCGCCGAATCAATGGCCGCATTGCCTCCGCCGACCACGGCCACCCGCCCCAGGCGCGGCATGCGCTGGCCTAGCGAGAACTGCCGCAGGAAGGCCGCGGCGTCATAGACCCTCCTGCCCTCCTCGCCCGGCAGTCCGAGGCCAAGCCCCTTGTGGGCCCCAACGGCCAGGAACACGGCGTCGAAGCCACCGTCGAGGAGGGACCCCAACGACTTCACGCGGTGGCGGAGGCGGAGCTTCACGCCACACTGGCAGATGTAGTCAATCTCGCGCTGGAGCACGTCGCGCGGCAGCCGGTAGGCAGGGATCCCAACGGCGAGCATGCCCCCCGCGACGGGCAGGGCGTCGAACACCGTGACCCGCCGGCCCAGGAAGCCGAGGAAGTAGCCGCAGGTAAGCCCGGCCGGCCCGGCGCCCACGATGGCCACCTTGCCGCTGCGCTTCGCGACCTCGGGCGGCGCCTCCAAGCCCTCGCGGGCATCGACGTCGCTGGCGAAGCGCTTGAGGGCGCGGATCGACACCGAGTCGTCCAGGTCGCCGCGCCGGCACTTCGCCTCGCACGGGCGGTCGCACACCCGCCCGCAGACCGAGGGGAAGGGATTGCGCTTGCGGATGAGCTGCACGGCCTCCTTGTGCCGCCCCTGGGCGATGAGGGCGACGTACTCGGGCACATTCACGCCCGCCGGGCAGGTGTGCGAGCACGAGGCCCGCATCAGGGCCTGGCACTGGGCCGCAGGGCAGCGGCGCTCGCGAATGTGGGCGTCGAACTCGTCCCGGAAATACCGGATCGTCGAGAGCACCGGGTTGGGAGCCGTTTGCCCCAGGCCGCAGAGCGACCCGGCTTTCACCGTCGCCGCGATCTCCTCCAGCAGAGCCACGTCCCCCTCCCGCCCCTCGCCCCGCGTGATCCGCGTGAGGATCTCGAGCATCCGCCGCGTGCCCACGCGACAGGGCACGCACTTGCCGCACGACTCGTTCTGCACGAAGTCGAGGAAGAAGCGGGCCAACTCCACCATGCACGTCGCATCGTCGAGCACGATCAGGCCCCCGGAGCCCATGATCGCGCCCACCGCCTGAAGCGAGTCGTAGTCGATCGGGAGGTCAAGGTACTGGGCCGGGATGCAGCCGCCGGAGGGCCCGCCCGTCTGCGCCGCCTTGAACTTGCGGTCGCGCAGAATCCCGCCGCCGATGTCGAAGACGATCTGGCGGAGCGTGGCGCCCATAGGGACTTCGACGAGACCGGTGTTCTTGACTTTGCCGGCGACGGCGAAGATCTTGGTGCCCTTGGACTTCTCGGTGCCCATCGAGGCGAAGAAGGCAGCCCCGCGGTTGAGGATGACCGGCACGCAGGCGAAGGTCTCGACGTTGTTGATGTTGGTCGGCTTCCCGAACAGCCCGGCCTGCGCGGGGAAGGGGGGCCGCGCGCGCGGCATGCCGCGCCGGCCCTCGATGGAGGCGATGAGCGCCGTCTCCTCGCCGCACACGAAGGCCCCCGCCCCCTGCTTGATCTTGAGGTGGAACGAGAAGGAGCTGCCGAGAATGTTGTCGCCGAGGAGGCCGAGGGCCTCGGCGTCGGCGATGGCCTTCGTCAGATGCTGGATGGCGATGGGGTATTCGGCCCGGCAGTAGATGTAGCCCTCCGTGCACCCGATGGCGTACGCGCCGATGAGCATCCCCTCGATGACCGCGTGGGGGTCGGCCTCGCACACGCTGCGGTCCATGAAGGCGCCGGGGTCCCCCTCGTCCGCGTTGCAGATGAGGTACTTCGGCTGGCCCAGGGAGGCGCGGCACAGCTCCCACTTGCGCCCCGTGGGGAAGCCAGCGCCGCCGCGGCCGCGCAGGCCGCTCGCCGCCACCTCGGCGACCACCTGCCCGGGCGTCATGCCGCCGAGAACCTTGGCGAGCGCCGCGTAGCCGTCGAGGCCCAGGTAGTCCTCGACGCTCTTCGGGTCAATGTGGCCGCAGTGGCGAAGCACCAGGCGGGTCTGGTGCTTGTAGAACGGCACGTCGTCCTCGCGCACCCCGCGCTGGCCGGTCGCGGGGTCCAGCGACAGCAGGCGCTCGATCACCTCGCCCTGGAGCACCGTGCGCTCGATGATCTCGGGCACGTCCTCGGGCGCCACGCGGACGTACAGGATGCCCGCCGGCCCCACGACCACGAGCGGCCCAGCCTCGCAGAAGCCGCGGCAACCCGTCTCCTGAAGGGCGACCCTGTCGCACAAGCCCCGCTCGCGCAGCTCGCGCTCGATGGCCTCGCGCACCCGCACGCCGCCCAGAGCGCGGCAGCCCGTCGTGTAGCAGATCGAGAGGGTCGCCGCCGCCCGCTTCGGAGCGGCTCGCAGGCGCTCCTTGAGGCCCAACAGCGCGGCAACGGATGTCAAGCGCTCCATTCCGGGCTATCCCTTCTTCGCCTGGCGCAGGTACTCGTTGACGACAGCCTCGGCGCGCTCGGAGGTCATCCGCCCATAGTACGTGCCGTCAATGATCATCACCGGCGACAGGGCGCAGGCCCCCAGGCAGGCCACGGTCTCGTAGCTGAACATCATGTCGGGCGTGGTCTCGCCTTCCTTCATCCCCAGCTTGCGCTCGACCATGCGGCGGATGCGGAAGGAGCCGCGGACGTGGCAGGCCGTCCCGCGGCACACGCGGATGCGATGCTTGCCCTGCGGCTCGAAGTAGAACTGAGCGTAAAAGCTCGCCACGCCCTTGACCGCCGCCTCGGACACGTTCAGGTGGCGCGCGACGTCCGCCAGGACCTCATTCGGCAGGTAGCCGAACACTGCCTGAGCATCCTGGAGGATCGGGATCAAGTCGCTGCGGCTCTGGCCGTGACGGCTGAGGACTTCCTGGAGCTGTGGGTCCATGCGGCTCCCCGGGTTTCGGAGCAATGGGGATCGACTCGGCTCTCCCCTCCCCTGCGAATGCATTCTGCCTCCCACCATTTAACCGCATCGCACCCCTTCGTGTCAAACCAATCGCTCACGCTTTCGACCACGTGGTGCCGACCGAAATGTCCACCTTGAGCGGCACGTCGAGCGTCATCGCCGACTCCATCTCCTCGCGGACGACCTCGCTCACTGCCACGGCCTGGCCGGCGGGCACATCGAAGACGAGTTCGTCGTGCACCTGGAGGATCATCCAGGCGTCTGGGTAGCTCTTCCGAAGGCGCTCGTCGAGGCGCACCATCGCGACCTTGATGAGGTCCGCCGCGGAACCCTGGATTGGCGTGTTGATCGCCGCGCGCTCGGCCGCCGAGCGGATGCCCTGGTTGGTGCTGTAGACCTCGGGGATGGGACGCCGCCGCCCCAGAATCGTGCTCACGAAGCCGTCCCGCCCCGCCGCGGCGATAGTGTCCTCCATGTACTTTTTGATGAGCGGGTAGCGGCGGAAGTAGCGCTCGATGAACTGCTGGGCCTCGGGCAGGCTGATCCCCGTGTCGTGCGCGAGGCGCTGCGGCCCCATGCCGTAGATGATGCCGAAGTTGATGGCCTTGGCCCTCGAGCGCATGTCGGGCGTGACCTGCTCGATGGGCGTCTCGAAGACCTCGCTGGCCGTGCGGCGATGAATGTCCTCGCCGCGGCAGAAGGCGCCGATGAGGTTCTCGTCGACCGTGAACTGCGCGAGGACGCGAAGCTCGATCTGCGAGTAGTCGGCGCACAGGAGCCGCCGCGACGGGTCGCTCGGCACGAATGCCTCGCGGATGCGCTTCCCCACCTCGGTGCGGATCGGGATGTTCTGAAGATTCGGGTCGCTCGACGACAGGCGGCCCGTCGTCGTGACCGTCTGGTTGAGCGATGTGTGGATCTTCCCCGTCCTGGGGTTCACCAGGGTCGGGAACGCGTCCACATAGGTGCCCTTGAGTTTCGCCAGGCCGCGGTACTCGAGGAGGCGCTGCACGATCGGCTCGTCGGCGAAGTCCTCCAGGGCGCCCACGCTGGTCGCGTAGCCCGTCTTGGTCTTGCGGACACGGCGCCCCTCGCCCTTCTGGATCTGGAGCTTGTCGAACAGGATCGCCCCGAGCTGCTGGGTCGAATTGACGTTGAACTCCTCGCCCGCAAGCTGGTAGATTTGCGCCACAAGGGCGTCAATCTTCCCCGCGAACTCCGCCGACAGGGCCGCGAGCAGGTCCAGGTCCACCCGCACGCCGCGGCTCTCCATCCGCGCGAGAACGCCGACCAGCGGCACCTCGACGTCGTGGTACAGGTCATCGAGATCGGCGTCCTCCAGCTTCGGCAGGAACAGGTGGTGGAGGCGGAGCGTGACGTCGGCGTCCTCGCAGGCGTAGGCGGCGACCTTGGCGAGCGGAACGTCGCGCATGCTGATCTGAGCCTTCCCCTTGCCGATGAGCTCGCTGGTGGGGATCTTCCTGAAGTTGAGGTGCTTCAGGGCCAGCAGGTCGAGGTTGTGCTGCCGCTGCGACGGGTCGAGCAGGTAGGATTCGACCATCGTGTCGAAGGCGACGCCTCGGACCTCGATGCCGTAGTTGGCCAGCACCACCATGTCGTACTTGATGTTCTGCCCGCCCTTGCGAATGGCGGGGTCCTCCAGAACCGGCTTCAGCCGCGCCAACACCAGGTCAAGCTGCGACGGCGAGCATGGCCTGGGTGCAGGCGGAGCCGAAGCGAAGAGGGGCAGATCCGACGACGACGACGGGAACGAGGACGATTGGGGGCCGCCCTCCCAGATGGCAGGCACGTAGAATGCCTCGCGCTCGCGGAAGGCGAAGGACAGGCCGACGATCTCGGCCCGCGTCGGCTCGGTGGACGTCGTTTCGAGGTCGAGCACGAACTCCTCCGCGCGCCGCAGCCGCGCCAGCAACTCCTCGAACGCCGTGCGGTCGGTGACTGTGTGGTAGCCCTCCTGGTCGGCGGCTGCCCCGGCGAACTGGATCTTCTCGATGAGGGATGGGAACTCCAACTCCTCGAAGAGCTGAAGGAGCCGTTGGGCGTCAGGCGTGTGGCGGCCAAATTGCTCGGGGTCGAAGGCCACGGGGGCATCGGTGCGAATGGTCACGAGTTCGCGGGAAAGCAGGGCCTGGTCGCGGCCGGCGAGGAGACCCTCGCGGACCCGCTTGTTCTTGACCTCGGGGGCGTGGTCGAGCGCGGCGTGGAGGGAGCCAAAGGTCTTGACCAGCTCGACGGCGGTCTTCTCGCCAACGCCCTGGACGCCGGGCACGTTGTCGGAGGTGTCGCCCATCAGCCCGAGTACGTCCACCACCTTCTCGGGCAGGACGCCGAAGCGAGCCTCGACGGCGGCGCGATCAACCACCTCGTCGTCGCCCGCTTTCTTCTTGAGGTCGAGGAGCCGGATGTGGTCGCCGACGAGCTGCATGAAATCCTTGTCGCCCGTCACGATCGTCGTGTCCCAGCCGGCCTGCTCGGCGCGGCGGGCGAGGGTGCCGATCACGTCGTCGGCCTCGTAGCCCGGGCAGCGGAGACTGGGCAGGCCAAGAGCCGCGACGACCTCATCGAGCACGGGGAGCTGCCCGCGCATCTCGTCGGGCATCTTCTCGCGCGTCGCCTTGTAGTCGGCGAACTTCTCGTGGCGGAAGGTGGGTTCCGGGCTGTCGAAGACGACGGCGATGCGGTCGGGCGCCTCCTTCTCGATGAGCCGGAGCACCGACGACGCGAAGCCGTAGATGGCGCTGGTGTTCTGCCCCTTCGAGTTGATGAGCGGGCTGCGGATGAACGCGAAGTACGAGCGATAGGCCAGCGCGTGGCCGTCAATGAGAAACAGGCGGGGTCTGTCGGGCATGCAAGTATCCTCTCGTGCTTCGTGGATTCTAGCAGCCGCGCGGCCGCACTGTCAAGGAACCAAGCCCCCAGGGATCGCCATTCGCCCATTCTCGGCCTTCCGGCTCAGAGTCGTATGGGGTTCTCCATTCGCGACGCGCTGATTTGGCGATTCTCGCCCTTCCGGCTCAGAGTCATACAGTGTTCTCGAGTCTCCGACTCGAGAATCGGCGATTCTCCGCATTCCGGCTCAGAGTCATACAGACTCTACAGAGTCGGACACTTTTTCGCGCAGCGGCTCGGCGGGGGGAGGCACTACTGCTTGTGGCTATCTCGGGGCCAACCACAACTGGCTGCAAGTCGTCCAACTCGTCCAAGTCGGCAGATTCACGGGGGCGTCTCTCGAGCCGCAGGTGGCCGCACGCTGCCGCTCCGCAGCCCCTACGGGGCGTACCATAACAGCCCAGGGCAACGCCCTGATCTTTGCCCACATCTCTGCGGATGGGCGCTCCCAGCCCCGTCAGGGGCGTCAGAAGGTAGCCACGGGCGTAAGCCCGTGGACTGGGCGGACCACGGTCCAGCCCCCGCAGGGGGCGGCACAACGCCGGCGGCCAACGCTTCTGCCGCCCCCTGCGGGGGCTGGGCCTTGTACCCGACCGAACCCACGGCTTACGCCGTGGGCTACCACCTGCCGCCCGCCGTCGGCGGGCTACGGAGCCCGAGATGTGGGCAAAGATGAGGGCAACGCCCTGGGGATTGGCGAGCGCCCGTGCGCAGCCCTGAAGGGGCGTACTATGGCCGGGTCGGTAGTACGCCCCTTCAGGGCTGAACGGACGCCGAACACCGTTTCCCAGGGCGTTGCCCTGGGCTGTCATAGTACGCTCCTTCGGAGCTCGGCAGGCCAAGGCCAAGCACCAGAACTCGGGGCCATACTCCCGCTTCCCCCTTGCATTCCGAGCCGGCCCGGCTATACTGCTGGCAGGAGGACAGGAGACCCAGGGATGAAATGGCGAATCGTCCTCGGCCTCCCCATCCTACACGCCAGCAGGGTCGACGAGAACGGTCTCTCGACCCGGCAGCTTGAGCTGGATTGAGTGAGGTGACCAGCCAACTACATAGCCTTTGCGCAAACGGAGTACCGGAATGGGCAGGACCATGCGCGTAGCCGGTCTGCAAGCGAAGCTCGACAGCATCAGGTCCGGCCGAGTGCACATCGCAACCCCCTGGGGAGATGACTCAGTCCGGCTTGCGATCCCCCCAGATTCGGGGCCACTTATCGAGGCCCTCAATGCCGTGCGGCTTCCTCCCCGTTTCACAGCTCTATGGCACGCCGATTCGAGGGACATGGAGTTTATCTTCACAGCACAGCCCGTCGGCAGGGAAATCACCGAACGTGGATTCACCTTCGACATGGCTGGTGCACAATACCGCTGCGATTTCTCGCCCGCAAGCAAGCGACTGCTCGAGATCGCTCGATGCTTTGAGCCCGCAGGTCGCGTCTCAGCTACTGGGTGGCGTAATCTCGCCGACCTCATGATGTACGCCCGGCTCTCGGGGGGATTGGGTAGCGCCGCTCAGCCCGTGGCGGCAACATCTTTCTGGATCCGGGATCTGCAGTTCGACGAGGAAGCAGTTCACACGCTGGCGACGAACCTCAACTTCTATATGTCTTACTTCGACCTGAGAAGCCCGCGAATCCTGGTGCATGACCCAGTGCTGGCTGGTGAGAGCGTGCCCTCGGTGAACAGATTCCCGCTTGGTGAGTTTCCAAAAAGGATCTCCGGCCATGTGCTCGACCGATATGCGCTGGACCTCTGGCACAGTGCGCGTGACGCACAGGATTCCTTCCGGCAGTTCCTCTTCTATTACCAGATACTCGAGTACATTTCCTTCTACCAGATAAAGCAGGAAATTCTGGAATCTGTCAGGCGGGTTCTCCTCGCCCCGAACATGCATGACCGTCTGGACGCGGTATGCCGAAACGTGATTGATGCAATGCAGGAAGATAGGACAGAGCCATACGCAAAGCTCAATTCATTACTGAAGAAGGCGGCGGACCCGGCCGTTGTATGGCGCCAGATTGAGCCACTCGCAGACTACTTCTCCTGCGAGATGGCCTTTGAGGGAGGCGTCAAACTCGCACCACTTCTGAAAGCAGGGTGGGGGGCAGCCGATTTCAGTGCTGCCTGGGTACCCGCGTTCCCACAGGCTCTCCGCGACCTCAGGAATGCACTCGTACATGCTAGGGAGTCAAGGCAGGTAGGCACGATTCCTCCGACTCGAAGGAATTACCGCTTGTTGTCCGCTTGGGTGGGACCGATCGCGGTGTGTGCCATGCAGGTTATGAATTACAGTTCCTTTTGATTGCAGGCCCTGTCGGTAGGTCGTTTGTGTCATTGCCGTGGTCGCCTCAACACGTGGCAGGATTCAGCGGACAAAGCCGGCCGCTGGCTATCCGTGAATTCCGTGCCATCCGTGGTGGGCATCTCCGCTTCGCGTCCCCTGCCGCCATTCCCCTGCCCTTCTTGGGCGGACGGGCAATGGACCGTGGACGGTGGACAGACGGGAAGAGGCGGGCGGGAAAGCGGGCGCACCACGGAGACACGGAGAACACGAAGAACAAGCCCCGACTGGGTTCATGCACGACCCGGGCCTTCTCCGACTCAGTGCATCCTCAGTGCGCTCGGTGTCCTCTGTGGTGAGTTCCTATGGCTATGGCCGTGGTGGCGTTCCCTCGAAGCGATTGCCCCCCGCCTTGACGGCATTCTCCAAGTCGGGGCCGATCTTCCAGAAGGGCTGGCGGCCTTCGGTCAGGGGCGGGTCGGTGGCGAGGGTGAAGGTGTTCTTCTCGATGCGCACGGTCATGTTCACGGGGGAACCTGCGCCGACGAAGAGGTCGTTGCTGAGGAAGCGGTTGTCGTGGACCCAGGCGGAGTACTTGCCCTGCTCGGCGGAGCCTTTGGTCATGCCGACGAGGTAGATGGCCGACGCCCACTGGCCCGACGCGCCGTAGCCGCCGTGGCGGGTCTTGCGGTACTCGGTGAGGGCGACGAACGTGTTGTCGGCGATCTCGTTCATCGCGTTCGGGTTGTAGCACGCGATGTTGAGGGGCGTGGCAGGCACGTAGTCCCACTTCTTGTCGGGGAGCTTCTGGACGATGCGGCAGAAGTTGCCCGTGACCTTGCAGTTGGTGACCTTGTCGCCCTCGAACTTGATGCCGTGCAGCTCGACGCGAATGGTCTTGAAGGGGCGGGACTTGGCGGGCATGTCGTCGAGGTCGGCGTGGCCGACGAGGTCGAGGTAGTTGTCGTGGAACTGGATGCCGTCGCGGGTGAGGTGGGCGCCGCGGCCGGTCGAGGTGACGCGGTTGTGGTGCACCTTCAGCCCCGGGCACGAGCAGGCCAGGGCGTAGCCGTTGACGTATTGCATGTGGTGGCGGATGTCGTTGTGGTGGACCTCGACGTTCGGCCCCTCGCCCGCGAGGCGGATGCCGACGTGGCAGCCCTCGGTGAGGAGGTTGTCGCTGACGTCGATGTTGCCGCCGGCGATGTCGAGCCGCAGAAGGTCGTTGCCCGGGTAGTGGCGGCTCTCGATCTCGGTGACGCGGCTGGCGAGGAGGTTGTGGTGGATGCGGACGTTGGCGGCCTTGCCGAGGAACTTGACGGGATAGGCACAGGGCAGGTGCACGTCCGTGCTGATGCCGAATATCTCGGTCGGCTCGGCTCGCCAGCGGCTCTCGATCGCCGTGCTGTATGCCTTGCACTTGGCACCCTGGACAATGTGGCCGTTGCAGATCGTGGCCTTGCCCGCGTTCTTCGCCAGGACGCCGCTCACCTGTTCCGCCGTGTTGTTTCCGAAGACCACCGTGTGGCCGTCGAGGTCGAGCGTGACGTTTGAACCAGTGATGACGAATGCCTGGCCGTCCGCGGTCACATCCTTCGTCAGGATGTAGGTCGCGTCGGCCTTGTCGAGGACGAAGGGCGGCCCGGCCACGTCCTGTGGGATGCGAATCGCGTCCGGGCTCTTCTTCGTCGTGAAGCTGAGGAGGTCGCTCTTTGTCGGCTGGCCGGTCTTGGGGTCGAGGGCGACAAGCCGATAGTGGTAGGTCGCGCCCGTCTCAAGCCCTTTGAGGCGATGGAAGTGTGCCCAGCGGGCGTCGTGAGTGGTTTCGGTCGTGCTGCCCAACTCCTTGGTCTTGCCGTACTCGACGCAGCTTCGGGCCTCCTTGCGAATGTCGTCGAGCTGCCAGTAGACGGCCGCCGACGTTTCGGACACGTGCGTCCACTGTCTCTGGAACGGCCCCTGTTCCGCGGCGAGCGCGGAGCATGCCACGACGACAAGGCACAACCACACCGTTCGCATCGAGTTCTCCCTTCGGTGGCTTGACTGAGCCGCACGGCTCCGCTACACTTGCCGTTGTCCCATCCACCTCATGGAGCCGAGGGCTACATATGGCTAAGATACTCATTCGGGCGGGAAAAGTCGAGGCGACTGCGACGCTGAACGACACGGCGACGGCGCGGAGGATTCTGGCGGCGTTGCCCATCGAGAGCCGGGCGCGTCTGTGGGGCAAGGAGGTGTACTTCGAGATCCCCGTCCACATGGACCCCGACGACGCGCAGGCGAAGGTGCCTTCGGGCACGGTGGCCTTCTGGCCCGACGGCGATTGCCTGTGCCTCTTCTACGGCCAGACGCCCGCCAGCCCGGTGAACGTCGTCGGCACCCTCGATGGCGATCCCAACGACCTCGCCCAGGTCAAGAGCGGCGAAGCGATCCAAGTCGAAGGAGCGGATTAGCCACAGAGACACAGAGCACACAGAGAAGGCGGCGATCAGAGAACGAAGCGACGAACACCGTCCTTGAGCAACCTTGAGTTGAAGTTGATGAGCAGGCCGACACGCTTGCCCGCCATCTTCAGGTAGCTGAGCACCTGGGCTTCGAAGATGGGGTCGTGCCGCTCCACGCTCTTGATCTCCACGACAACAGTGTCGGCGACGAGGAGATCAAGGCGATGCTCACCAATGGCCCTACCCTTATAGCTGACAGGTACAACCATCTGCCGACAGAACTTGATGCCCGCGTCTTCCAGCTCAATCGCCAAAGCTGACTCGTAGATGGACTCGAGCAAGCCAGGCCCAAGCTCACGGTGCACCTCGATCGCGCAGCCGATGATCCGTTCGGTCAGCTTGTCTTTGTCTTCCATGCCCAATCCCCCCTTTCTCCTCTCGGTGCCCTCTGTGCCTCTGTGGCCAATCCGCTCCTTCAGACTTCCAGGACCACCTTGAGCGCGCCGTCCGAATGGTCGGCGTAGAGGTCGAAGGCGCGCTGGGCATCGGACCAGGGGAGGCGGTGGGTGATGAGGGCAGAGAGGTCGAGCTGGCCGTCCACCAGCATGCGCACGGCAGCGTCGAAGAAATGCACGCACTCGGCGCCAACCGAGGCGATCATCTCCATCTCGCCGCGGAAGAAGGTGTTGAGCGGAAACTCCTGGGTCTGGAAGCGCGGGACGCCGAAGACGTAGACCCGCCCGTAGCGCCGGGGCAGAGCGACAGCGGTCGCGAGCGATTCGGGGAAGCCGACGGCCTCGACACTCAGGTCCACCATCCCGCCACCGGTGAGGGCGCGCACCGCCTCGACGGGGTTCTCCTTCGAGGCGTTCACGCCATCGGTCGCGCCGAAGCGATTCGCGGCCTCGACGCGGTAGTCCAGCAAGTCAATGCCGATGACCTGGCGAGCCCCGGCGTGGCGGAGGACGGTTGTAAACGTGAGCCCCATCGGCCCCTGGCCGACGATGGCGCAGCGGGCATTGGCCACAGAGCCAATGCGGCTCATCGCCCGCAGCACGGTGGCCAGCGGTTGCGCCGCGATGAAGGGCACGGGATCGTCGCTCTTGGGCAAGGCCACCAGGCCCGGCGGCTTCGCACGAACCAGCTCGGCGAAGCCCGCGTAGTCCTGCGGGTGGGCGAGGACGAGTGTGCCAGGCTCCCAGCCGGGGAGCCGCGACTCGACGATGGTGCCGACGCACTCGTGGCCGTCCCAGCCCGGCGGCCTGGGGTACTCAAGCTTCTGCCACTGCCCAAGGCCGAGGTACGGATGGATGTTGCTGCCGCAGATCGAGACCCACTGGCAACGCACCAGCACCTCGCCGTCGCGCGGCGAAGGCTCGGGCACGTCGTCCAGGAGCGCCAGCTTGCGAGGCGCGACCATCTGGAGAGCTTTCATCGCTTCCTCCGCTGGGGATCAGGAGTAGGAATGGAGCCCGCCGAGGAACGAGTTGCCTGCCAGGCTGAGCGTGCAGGCCAGGAACCCGAGAATCGCGGCGAGCGCGGCGCTGCGGGGGCTCAGGCCCTCGCGGTACCGCTGGTGAAGGTAGATCGTGTAGAGCACCCAGCCGACGAGTGAGCCGACCTCCTTCGGGTCCCAGCTCCACCAGTTGCCCCAGGCAAAGTGTGCCCAGATGGCCCCCGCGAGCAGCGCGCCGAAGGTGAAGACGGGATAACCGATGAGCACCGAGCCGTAGCCGATGCGGTCGAGCCGCGCCACGTCGGGCAGGAACTCCCGCACCTTCGGCAGGACGAAGTAGAGCGCCCAGCCGAGCGCCGTGGCGATGGCCACGGAGAGGCCGACGAAGGCGGCGACCTGTCCCGCGGCCTTGCGCGGCAGCAGGGCGTTCGCCTCGCGGGCGTGGTACTCCTGTTGGATGGCCTTCTCGGTGCGTTCGAGCTGAGCATAGTCCGCGGGGAAGCTGAGGCGAGCGCCCAGCTTCTGCGTGTTGTCGGCCCGCTCGCCCATCTCGCGGCCGATCTGCTTGATATCCTTGTAGCGGATCACGGGCTTCCACTCGGCCCCCGACTTGCGGAAGAGGTCCTGGAGCGACTGGAAGACCGGGTCGCCGGCCAGCTCGGCCTGCTTCTCCAGGCTGAGGGGGAGCCAGCGGGCCTTCCCGAGGATGCCTTTAGCCTGATGTGAGAGGGAGCGCCAGCGCTCGATGTCGGCTTCGAACGCCTGTCGCGTGAGGGCCGTGCCCTCGTGTCCGCCGAGCTGGCCCCCGAGGCGCACCAGCTCCTGCTGCTCCTCCCGCAGGTCGGCGATGGCCTGCTCCTGCACCCGCGTGATGCCGCCGAGGGCCAGGCACGCCGCGAAGAGCGCCAGGCAGGAGATCACGAAGACGAACGAGCCGAAGCCCGACCTGTCGTCCCGCTTCCGCGTCAGGGGATAGGCGATCCACAGGAGCACGAAGGTGAGCATGCCAAACACGCCCAGGAGCGCGGCTCCGTAGCGGACCACCTGGATCAGCCCCACGGGCGGGGCTTCCGCCGCGCCCGGCACCTCGTGCGGGGCGTAGGCGACCTCGCGGAACGGCAGGATCACCCCGCCGAACACCAGCGCCAGCGTCACGGCGAGCGCGACGCCCTTCACGATGGTGCCTAGGAGGAGGAACCGCCGTTTGCCGCCCGGCGGCACCAGGGCCGGGTCGTACGCCTTGACGAGGAGCAGAGCCCCCACGACGAACGCCACGCCGAACACGGCGTAGGCGATGCTCGTCAGCGACACGTGGATGAAGAGCCAGTAGGACTGGAGCGCGGGGACCAGTTGAAGCTCGATGGACTTCGGCTGGATGGCAGCGAACACGGTGAGCATGCTCGCGACGATGGCCAGCGCGGCGTCCATCACCACCAGGCGCAGCTTCGGGCTGGCCGTGAGCAGCGCGATGGCCGAGCACCACGAGGCGAACGACAAGTACTCGTACACCTTCTCGATCGGCAGCCGCGTGAAGTCCAGGAAGTCCAGCAGAATCATCTCCAACACCACGGCCACAGCCGCCGCGGGGAGCCACACGGCGCGCGCCTTGCGGAAGATGACCCCAATGGCCACCGCGGCCGCGGCAACAACGAAGAGAAGCACGTACGTGGCCGCTTGCCACGCCGGCCCGGCCGAGAAGGCGGCACCCAGGCGCGGGAAGAACATGTGCGGCGGCTCCGTGCCGATGACGAACGACCGCCAGACGATGCTCGCCGTGTGGGCGGCGAGCCCGAGCCACACGAGAGCGCGGCCGAAGCGCGCCAGCCCTTCGCCGCTGCTTCGGCGGAACGCGGCTGCCGACAGCACAAAGGCCGCAAGCAGGTAGCAGGCGAAGGCAATCCAGAAGAGACCGACGTCATTCATCGCTGGCTCCAGATTGTCTAATCGCTTCCACGACGGCATCGAAACGCTCTCTGAAACGTTCGCGCCACTTGAAGGAGTCGCCGGCAAGACACACCTCGATGCGGCCGCCATCGAGCGGCCGGGCCAGCGCCCACACGCGCTCGTGGGTGCAGTAGAAGCACAGGACGATGCCCAGCATCATCACCCCGCATCCGATCCACACGGGGAGCATGATGGGATGCGTCTTGAAGGTCAGCCACGTCGCGTAGTCGGGGCGGAACTCCAGGGGCATGAGCCGGTAGTCCGCGTAGTCCACCACGCCGCCCGGGCGGGGCTGACCCGATGGCAACGGCAGCGGGAGCCAGCGCTCGCGCGGCGGCGTCCCCGGGGCGGACAGGCGGACGCGGACGGCGGGGTTGACGGGCTCGTCGGAGACGTTCCGGGCCTCGCCCGCCACGATGCGACCGTCAGGCGTCTGCTCCAGAGGGATCTGCCAGTGGGGGAAGTAGCGGATGAGCTGGAGCGTGAGGTCGGTGCCGGGCACCAGGACGGGGGCGTCGGGGGGCACGGCGAGCGAGATCTGTTGGAGCACCTCCACGGGCGCCTCCTCCCCGTGCACTGCGGGAGCGGCACCCTCGGCTCTGCGGACTTTGGCCACGACGAAGCTGACCGACGTGATGGCGCGGTAGTCGGGCTGATAGCTCTGCTGGTAGACGTGGAAGCCGTGGTAGACGAGCGGGTGGTTGACCTCGATGGCCAAATCGGTCGGTGGCTCCGTGTCAAGCAGGGTCACGTGGGAGCCGAAGTACTCGGGCTTGCCGCCCGGGTCGCCCCGGAACTCGAAGTGGCGCAGTCGCATGCGGAAGCGGGCGTCGCTCGTGGTGTCGCCGGGCAACTCGCGCCAGTCGGTGCGAGCCGCATCGCCCCCCGTGTCCCGCGGCACGGCCACCACCTCGCCCTTCGCCAGCAACTGCGCGTGGCGGAACGACTGCTGGCCCGAGACGAAGCCGCCGACGGCGATGAGAATGACGCCGAGGTGAACCACCTGGGCGCCCAGGCGCCCGGCTCCCGCCAGCTTGCCCAGCGGGCGCCAGAGGCGGCCCAGCCCCCCAAGCCAGCCGCGGCTGCCCTCGAACAGCGTCCCGCGCGCCGCCTCCATGCGCTGGGCACGAAAGCCGGCGTCGCGGAGAGCCGCCTCCACCGCGTCGGCGCCGCCGCGCTCGAGGACGACCGCCGCGTGAGTGCCACGCCGGCGGTACCAGCCCGGGTCATCGGACCCCTTGAGGCCGAAGGCCATTCGCCACTGGCCCGGCAGCCGCTCGACGGAGCACGCGACGAGATTCAGGAGCAGCAGCCCGCACAGGAGGCGAAACCAGGCGGACGTGAAGAGCACGTGGATGCGCAGGAAGAGCAGCACAGGCCCGAGGACCGGCCCGAAGGAGTCCACGTAGGCAAGGCGAAGACAGGCGCCCGCCAGCTCCTCGCTCCGGAGCCGGTCGGCCATCATCCCGGCGAAGCCCAGCCAGTCGTGGTCCTCGAGCGTCCTCTCCCCTGCCCGCTTCGCCAGGGCGCCGAACGCGGCATCGCCGTGCAGGATGCCGGCCGAGCGAGCGAGGGCGACGAACTCCGCCGCCTTCATCGCGTGCTCCGCACGCGGGTTCAGCCGCCGCTCCACGTAACTGCTCGCGCTGAAGGACTCGGGCTGTGGGAGGAGGATGCCCACGGTGGACGCGACGGCGACAAGGATAAGCAGGACTACGGCAAGGCGCACCGAGGCGACCGTTCGCCAGGCCGCTCGAATTGCGGACCGCGGATTGCCGATTGCGGATTCCCCCGGCCTCACGCGCCGTATTTCTCGAGGCCGAGCGCGTGGGCGACGAGGATGGGCATGAGGTGAATGCCGCGCATGCGGCCCAGGCCGCCACCGGCGCAGGCGCGCTCGCTGAAGACCGGCACGCTGTCGGGCCGGCCCCACCTCGCCCACACGGCCACGGGCACGGGGTGCCAGCTATGTGCCTTGAGGACGCACGGAGTCGAGTGGTCGGCCGTCACGCACAGCACGGCTGGGTCGAGCGCCCGAGCTCGCGGGATCAAGGCGTCGGCCTCCTCGATGACGTGCACCTTGGCATCCCAGTTGCCGTCTTCGCCGTAGCTGTCGGTCTTCTTGATATGGAGAAAGAAGAAATCGTAGTCGGCGAAGTGGCGCGCGAGGCAGGCGAACTCGCTTTCCATCGTGTCGCCCGCGTCGGGCAAGATGTCCATGCCGACGAGGTTGGCGACGCCTCGGTACATGGGGTAGGTGGCGATGGCGGCGAAGCGCAGGTCGTAGGTCTCCGTGAGGAGCGGGATTTTCTCGAAGCGGGCATAGCCGCGCATCAGCAGGTTGTTGGCGGGGTGCTGGTCTTTGAGGACTTCGGCGGCCTGGCGAGCGAACTCGGCGCCGAAGCCGGCCGCCTTCTCGGAGCGGGCGTCGAGGGCGGCGGCGAGGCGCGGCGGCTCCTTGCCCGTCGTCTGCGGGTCGGTCTCCGCGATGGCGTCGTAGAGGCCGTCGGCGCGGAAGACCACGCAGGCGCGGTGCTCCTTCTCGGTGCGGACGAAGACCTCGCAGCCTGGGATGCTCACCGCGGCGTTGAGCATGGCCACGAGCTTCTCGTTCGTCTCCGTCGCGATCCTGCCGGCGCGGCGGTCGGTGACGAAGCCGGTCGCGGGGTCGGTCGTGCAGAAGTTCACGCGGACGGCGAGGTCGCCCGGCTGGATGGGGAAGCCGATGCCGAGCGCGCCGAGGAGGCCGCGGCCGATGTCGAAGATGAGCGGATCGTAGCCGAACAGGCTGAGGTGTGCGGGCCCGCTGCCGGGGGTGAGGCCAGGCAGCACGTTGTCGAGCAGGCCGCAGGTGCCCTCGCCCGCGAGGGCGTCGAGGTTCGGCTTCCGCGCGCTCTCCAGCTCGGTCGGCCCGCCCGGCTCGCGGGGGATGCCGCCAAGGCCGTCGAAGACGATGAGGATGATCTTGCCCTGTGGCTTCTGGCGAAGCCGCTTGAGGACGTTCAGCAGTTCCATCGGGTCGCTCTCTCCTTGTGAAGGGGGAACTCAGTTGTCCGAGCTGGCATCGTCGTCCATGCGGTAACGCTCGCGCAGCGTCTTGTGCAGGTCGAAGAGGTTCTGGAAGTCGGCCTTGCAGTCGCGGGGGCTCTTGCCCAGGAGGCCGTGCTCGACGAGGGTGAAGACGATCTCGCCGAAGTCCTCCGTGGAGGTGACGCCCCAGTGCTTGAGGACGGTGGGGGCGAGATAGCCGAAGCGCTCGACGGCGAGGTCGCACAGCCCCTCCATCAGCTCGCGGCCCGACACGTCGCGGCGCTCGCCGAGGCGGCTGCACGTGTAGTTCACGCCCTCGCACACGAACACGTAGGCGTCGGGGCGATAGCGCGGGTTCTCGGTCATGGCCTCGCGGAGGGCCAGTTGGCGTTTGATGATGTCGGTCAGGCTCAGGTCCTGGGGCTCACTCATGGGCGTCGCTTCCTCCCCCTCCTCGGGCGAGCGGCAGCGGGCCGGCGGGATGGCGGATTCGCGTGCCTGCCGGGATCCCGCCTGCGGCAGGCGGCCCTCCGGGCGCCAGCACGCGGGGCTCCGTGCCGAGACAGTGGTAGATAGCCATCGCGGTCCTCGGGAGAAACGGGGCCAGGCTCCACGCTATGCGCCGGGTGGCCTCGGCAAGTGTGAACAGCTCGAGATCGCGCCGGCGCTCCGGAGGGCCGGACACATCGTTCTCTGCCCCGCCAGCCCGTCGCGCATACTCCAGCGCCCGTGTGACCGTACTACCAATGTGCGAAAGAGCGTGTTGAAAGTCAAACGCGGCGATGGACTCCGCGACAGCCACGGCCATCGCGTCGGCCGCATGGAGTAGCTGACTCTCCGCGGCGCCCAGCGGCCCGGCGCCAGGCACCACGCCTGCACGCTCGGCCTGGAGAGAGGCCAGGACGGTATCCAACAACTCCTGGAGGGCCTCGGCGAACGGCTCGCGGGCGGCGGGGACGGCTTGGGCGGGCGACAGCCGCGCGCCGGCCACGTAGCTCACGTTCCTGAGGAGCGCGTAGCGGGTCGCATCGGCGCCATATCGGGCAGCGAGCGCCAAAGGGCTCAGGTCAGGCGGCGCCCCGTCCGTGGGCCCGATGCCCTCCAGCCGCAAGTTGCCGCGCACGAGGAGCCGATGAGGCCGCGAAAGGCCCAGCGCCGCGAGCATGGCGGGCCATGCGAAGGCGTGCACGATCAGCGTCTCCTCATCCACCACCTGCAGGTGGGGGGGCCAGCAGGACTCCATCAGGGCCGGGTCGTCCAGGTATCCGCACCCCGTCAGGTAGGTCGCGAGCAAGTCGAACCAGGGCTCGACCACGAAGCCGGGGTCCGAAGGGACGCCGGTGCCTGTCCCGTGCCTGCGCCGTGCGACGAGGGGGTCCAGCGCGCCCTCCTCGCCCGGGAGGCGAAGGAGGGCGTCGCGCCGCTCGGGCGGCTGGATGAACTCGGGGTGTGCCTGAAGCTGCTCGAGGATCGGCCTCAAGCGCTTGCGAACGGCCAGGAAATAGGCCTCTTCGCCCTCGTGTGCCGCCTTGTAGATGTCCTCCTGGCGCGCGAGCTTGAGGAAGAGCGCCCTGGCGACGCGTACGTGCCGGGCCTCGTCCGAGGAAACCAGTTCGTCGCAGGCGATGTCGAGCGCGTTCAGGGTCGCCAGCCAGCGCTCGCGGGCGCCTGCCGGCCCCGGGGAGGGCCCCGCGACCAGGAAGCGCACGCGATGCCCCCGCGCTCGGAGCGAGCGGGCGTAGACGTCGGCTCCCGTCAGCTCGAAGGCTAGGTCGAGGTCAGGCTCCCGGCCGGCGAGCCAGGGGGCAAGGATGAGGTGGATCGGGCCGTCGCGCACGTCACCCCCTCGTATCGGGCTCGGAGGCGGCGTCGGACGCGTCGGGCCCTTCGGCTTCGTCCGCGGGGGCGGACGCGCCCTGCGGCGCGCCCTGACCGGGGAGGACCTCGATGTCCGAGAGGCGGAACACGGTGTCGCGGTCGCCGCCGAGGTCCACGCTGACGGTCTGCTTGAGGATTTCGGAGCCTGTGACGACGCCGACGCCCTGAGCGGTCTTGACCTCCGTGCCCTTCCTGGGGAGCTGCTCGCGGAGCTCGGCGTAGCACTGGTCCTCGAAGCGCAGGCAGCACATGAGGCGGCCGCAACGCCCGGAGATCTTGGCGGGGTCGAGCGTCGTCTTCTGGGCCTTGGCCATGCGCATGGTGACGGGGGCCAGGTCCTTCATGAAGCTCTTGCAGCAGAGCATGCGGCCGCAGTGCTCCACGTCGGCCAGGAGGCGGGCCTCGTCGCGCACGCCGATCTGCCGCATCTCGATGCGGGTGCGGTACTGGGCGGCGAGGTCCTTCACCAGCGCCCGGAAGTCCACCCGCCCCTCCGCCAGGAAGTAGAAGATGATCTTGTCGCCGCCGAAGAGGTGCTCGACGCTCACGAGCTTCATCGGCAGGTTGTGCTCGCGAATCTTGTTCACGCAGAAGTTGTATTCCTGCGGGGCGAAGCTCTCCTCGATCTCCTCGGCGCGCGAGACGTCGCGCGGGGTGGCGCGGCGCAGGATCTGGCCCGTGGGGACCTCGTCCTGGCCCGTGGGGCTCGGCTCGGACCGGCACACGACCTCGCCGAGCTCCACGCCGCGGTCGGTCCGCAGGATGCACTTCTCCCCGCGATGGAGGTCCGGGGTGTCCGTGCGGAACACCCCGATATGCCTCATCGCCCCGAAACAGGCGATCATGTGATACATCGTGTCACCTCGCAACCAGGGGCGCCCGGCTCCGGAGCAGGGCGCCCGTCTCGAGTATCAACGTGTCGAGCAGCAGTTTGATGTTGGCGTTGGCATCCACGCGGTCCCGCGCCTCGAGGGTCAGGGCCGCGAGGCGTCGAGCGGCCCCCGCTGGCAGCCCCTCGCCCAACGCATTCAGGGCCTCGCACGAGTCGCCCCAGGTGAGCAACTCCTCGGGGTAGCCGGCGCCGCGGAGCAGGAGGTCGCGCCAGGCGAGCCCCAGGAGGTCGAGCACGGGGCGTAAGTGGTCGCGCGCGTCCTCGAGGGTCGCGCCGCGCTCCCCTCGCCCCTTGTCGAGGAGCTCGGCGGCCAGGAGGAACTCGCCGCCCGGCAGCATCTCGGCCAGCGCGCCGAGGAGCCACCGCGCGTTCTCGTAGGCGTCGGCGTCCAGATAGCGGAGCGCGCGGCCTGGACTCCCCTCCGCCAGGCGGGCCACCACTCGCGCCTGCTCGGCCTCCAGGGCGTGGGCGTCCACCAGCACCCGCTCGGCCTGCTCGCACGTCAGCGGCCGGAACCGCACGATCTGGCACCGCGAGATCACGGTGTCGACGAATGGCTCGAGCCGCGACGCCAGCAGGATGAGCAGCGAATGGGGCGGCGGCTCCTCGAGGGTCTTGAGCAGGCAGTTCTGGGCCTCCTCGGTCATCCGCTCGGCGTCCACGACCACGTAGACCTTGTAGCGGCCGGCGAAGGGCTTGTAGGCGATGGCGTCCTGGATCTCCTCGCGGACCTGGTCCACGAGGATCGCCGCCCGGCGCTCGCCCTTCGAGCCCTTCTCGATGCGGCGGACGAATGTGACGTCGGGGTGGTTCCCGTGCTCGACCTTGTGGCAGGCCGGGCACTGGTCGCACGCTTCAGCGGGGCCGCTCGCGCACTCGACCGCCTTGGCCAGCTCGCGGGCGAACAACTCCTTGCCGATGCCCTCGGGCCCGACGAACAGGTAGGCATGCGAGAGCCGCCCGCGCTCCAGCGCCTGGCGGAAGCGCTCCGACACATTCTCGTGGCCGATGATGCGCGACCAGGCCATGTGGTCCTCTCGGCGAGAAAGCGCTAAGTGCAGGGGATGATTGGATGATTGGATGATTGTCAGACACCCATCCATTCATCCACCCATCCAGTCATCCTCTCTTCCATTCATCCACCTGTCTCGATGATCGCGAGCACGTCGCCCACTTTCACCTTGTCGTCGTCGTGGGCGCGGACCTCGACGAGCTGGCCCGACACGGGGCACGGCACGTCGAACGTCGCCTTGTCCGTCCGCATCTCCACGATGCCATCCGATTCCTTCACCTGCTCGCCAACCTCGGCGTACCAGAAGGACACGATGGCCTCGTTGCCCGCGTCCTCGCCCAGGTCGGGCAGCTTGAATTCGATTCTAGCCACAGGCGCCTCGGGCTCCTTTCGTCAGCGGATGAATGGATGGGTGGATGACTGGATGAATGCAGGAGAAACGGGGCATAGCCACCTTCTTCTGACATTCATCCACCCATCCAATCATCCATTCGTCCTCGTCCCATCTCCGCTCTGACCTATCTCGGTCAGCATTGCGTCGGCGTGGTAGGAGCTGCGGACAAACGCGCCCGCCGCGACCGCCGAAAACCCCATGGCCTCCGCCTCTTCTCGATAGGCATCGAACTCCTCGGGCGGCACGAAACGCTCGACGGGCAGGTGCTCGGGCGACGGGCGCAGGTACTGCCCGATGGTCAATGCCTCACAGCCGGCCCGACGCAAGTCCCAGATCACCGCCGCCATCTCGTTGTGGGTCTCGCCCAGCCCCACCATCAGACCGCTCTTGGGCAGGATGCCCTGCCCGTGGTCGGCCACGCGGGCGAGCAGCTCCAGCGACCGCTCGTAGACCGCCTGCGGCCGCACGCGGGGATAGAGGCGCGGCACGGTTTCGATGTTGTGGTTATACACGTCGGGGCGTGCCTCCAGGACGCGGCGAAGGCAGTCCCTGTCGCCCTGGAAGTCCGGCGTCAGCACCTCCACCGTCGCGGAGCAAGCTGCCCGGATAGCCTCAATCGTGGCGGCGAAGTGCCCGCTCCCGCCGTCGGCCAAATCGTCCCGCGTCACGGACGTCACGACCACGTGCTGCAGCCCGAGCCGCGCGGCGGCCTCGGCCACGCGGCGCGGCTCGTCGGGGTCGGGCGGCACTGGCGTGCCCTGCCCCACGGCGCAGAAGCGGCACGAGCGGGTGCACGTGTCGCCCAGGATCAGGAACGTGGCCGTGCCGCGGGCGAAGCACTCGCTCTGGTTCGGGCACTGGGCGCTCTGGCACACCGTGTTCAGGCTCAGCCCGCGCAGGAGCTCGCGCACGGGGCGCAGCGCGGACTCCGACCACGGGCGCCTGGGGAACCATTCCGGGAATCGTCGAAGTGGCGAAGCCATGAGCCCTGACCTGAACAGGGGAGCGGGGAGAAGCCGTGGCGCGCGCCCACTTCTCCCACATTGCATGGTATCGGCGCCCGCCGGCGCTGTCAAGCGCCTTTTGACAGCAGGAACCGACCCGCGCTAAGATCTGGTCGACGAGGACGACGACAAGGACGATGTTCGATGGCCATCTGCCACGTGCTCCGCATCCCGCGCATCGGCTATCTCGACGCGCTCGAGGTGCAACTGCGACTTGTCGAGCGGGTGCGCGACTCGGAGGCCGAGGATGCCGCCCTGCTCCTCCTGGAGCACGAGCCGGTCATCACCATCGGCCGCTCGGGCGGGCCGGAGCACTTGCGCGTGCCCCGCGACGAGTTGGCCCGCCGGGGGATCGAACTGCACGAGACCAATCGCGGCGGCGACGTGACCTATCACGGCCCCGGCCAGATCGTCGGCTACCCCATCCTCCACCTGCCCGAGGGGCGGCGCGACATCCACCGCTTCCTGCGCTCGCTGGAGGCGGTCGTCATCGGCGCGCTCGCCCGCTTCGGCATCGAGGGGCGGCGGGTGGCGGGCTACACGGGCGTGTGGGTGGGCGAGGCCAAGATCGCCGCCATCGGCGTCGCGTTCAAGCGCTGGACCTCGCACCACGGCTTCGCCCTCAACGTAGCGACCGACCTGGCGGCCTTCGACCTCATCGTCCCCTGCGGCATTGCCGACCGGCCCGTCACCTCGATGGAGCGCCTCCTCGGCCGCGCGCCCGACCGCCGAGCCGTCGAGGACGCCCTCCTCGGCCAATTCCTCCGCGAGTTCGGCCTCGACGCCGCTGACGAATGCTCCTCGGAGGACCAGCTTCTGGCAAACTTGCCCTTGCTGCGCCGGCAGGGGAATGGTATGATGCTGGCAGAAGCTGAGGGAGATGAAGGGACACGCCGATGAAGGTCATGACCGCCGACGAGTTCGCACGAGACGTGCGGAACATCCTCGACACCATCGGGCGAGATGACGACGAGGTCGTGATCGTGCGCGATGACCAGACCACTGTCAGGCTGGTTCCCACACCCCCTCGTGGGATGCCGGCGCACGAGGCGTTCGCACGTCTCGAGGGCATCCTGACCCCGGAAGAGGGGGAGGCCCTCCTGCGCGACATCCGGGACATGGACAGCAACTTCGATCAGAGCATCCGTGACCCATGGGAGTGATAGCCGACACTTCCATCTGGATTGACCTGGAACGCGGGTTCCTCCGGGCAGCAGACCTGGAGGCCGCAGTGGAGGGTGACGATGTCTTCGTGGCTCCCGTGACCTTCGCTGAGATGGAGTATGGCTTCAGGCGAGCCCGTGGCCGGGAGCAACGCTCGCAACGCGCAGCAGCACTGGCAGCTATCAAAGCGCGGCCCTGCCTCGCGATCACCGACCAGACAGGCGAGATATTCGGCCGCGTGGCTGCCGATCTCGACAGCAGCGGCCGCCCGTCGAAGCATCGGACCCAGGACCTCTGGATCGCCAGCCTCGCCCTCCAGCACGGCTTCAAGGTACTCACGCAGAACCGCAGGGACTTCGACGACATTCCTGGGCTGACCGTCCTCTCCCTTAGCCCGTGAGGACTCCTCGGCCCGCGCGGCGCGGGATGGAGGGTGCGGGATGTTCGACACCCCTTGGCACCAGATCCTCATACTCGGGGCAGGAGTTATCCTGCTCACGGCCCCCTTCATTCTGAGCGGCCTCGTTAGACGCTGCGAGGCCAGAGCCGCGGCGCGCGGCGAGCTGGAGCCGAGCGTTGGGGAGTGGATGCTTCGAGCGCTCCTCGTGCTTTCCGTCCTGCTGATGCTCTTCACCCCCATCATCGTGCTCTATGTGGCACTGTTGGGAGCGAATTTCGACTGACTCCCCTGGGGGCGATGGCGATGGGCACTCGATTGCCGGAGGCGGTGCGAACGCGGCGGGCGGAGGAGGCGCGGCGGCTGTACGCGCGGGTGCTGGTGGAGCACGAGCGGGTGCGGCACACGGAGGCCCACGCGGCGACGCCCAGCGCGCCGCTGTGGCGCCCGATGCGCGAGCTGGCGATGTTCCACGCCACGGGCCGCCGCCGTAAGCCGCTGGCCGACTTCTGTGGTGCGTTCCGCGATGCCGACGGGGTGCCCGCCTCCGTGCCGACCGCGGCGTATCGGGCCGCGCTCCGCGTCGCGCTCGACCTGGCCGCGGACCAGCTTGTTCAACTCGGGGGCGACACGCCCTGGGGCCGGGGCCGCTCCCGGGTGCCCGATTCCGTCGAGCACTTCGAGTCCATCTGCCGCGAGCTGCGCGACGGCGACGCATCCGGGGCGATTGCGGCCATTCTGGACGACGCGGCGCCGCCGCGCCGCGGCACGGCGGTGGGCCTGCCGCGCGTGGTGTTCGACGTGCCGGGCAAGCTGCTGACGATCGGCTCCGCACGCATTCCGCTGCCCGAGGGCCGCGAGCTTGGCTTCCTGCGCATGCTCGCCTCGCGGCGCGCGGACGGTGAGGTGACGCCGCCGACGGAACACGGGACGGACTGGAAGAATGCGGCGGACCAGTTGCGGGCGCGGATTCGGAAGGCCACGGGGCAGAGCCTGATACGCGCGGTGGTGACCAGCGGCAAGGCGCCGGTCGGCGGCTATCGCCTGGCCCCCAACGTGGAGGTCGTGGGCGAACGCGAGGTGCGCCTCCAGATGTTCGCCCCGGAGGTGCTGGAACGGCTGGAGGGCGCCTCGCGCCGCAAGCCGCGCGGCCGCGACTTGAGGGGCGAGGACGACGACTGAGGCGAGCCATTAGCGAGCACAAAGCGAGTGAAGAGCGAGTCAGAGCGATTCTCGAGAGGTTTTTCCGTCGCCACAACCAGCCACCACATATAGCCTTACGCTCACGCCCGCCTGAAGCGCCCTCTCGAATGAGTGATTCCATCAGCGAGTCGGTGCAATAGGTGGAGGGGAGCGGGTGTGTGCCGGCGACTGCCCCCCGCTTCCCTTGTACGAGCGGCACTCGAAGGGCGGCGAAGTAGGCTCCAGACCCCATGACCCAACCGCCGCCCCGCCGGGATGGAAGAGGCCCGGCAGGAGGAACTGCGGGTTGTCCGACAATCTGGAACCCGCGCCGAGCGGTTGCCCACCGGCGGGCGACCGCCCTCCTGTTCGAGCGCAGCTCGGAGGCGGCCGGCGAACGGCATAGCCAAACTCGTCGCGTCGGGCCGTCGCACCTGCTCTTTGACAATTCGGAAAGCGAGGCGTCCCGCGTGCCCCGTGCCGCGTGCCCGGGTAGCCGGAGCGCGCCTGCGACTCGGCTCCGGGTGCGTGGCACGCGGGCCGCGGCGCGGCTCAGATTTCCTCGATGGCGACGGCGCGGGCGGTGGCACTGTCTATCTGGGCGCACTTGAAGGGGAGGGCCATGAAGAAGAACTCGCGGCGCCGCAACTCGCCGAGGCTGTCGAGGAACTCGACGAGGCAGACGTCCTGGCTCATCAGGATGTCGTGGAAGGCCCGGGCCGCCGTGATGGTGGCGCCGAGCGAGAAATCGGTGCCGATGCCGACCATTTTGACCTCGCGGTCGCGCATCCAGATGGCCGCCTCGGGCGTCAGGCACGGGTGCGGGCCGGGGCGCGTGTCGCTGTTGCGGCAGAGGACGATGTCGCGGTGCTGGACGACGTCGCCCAGGCACTTGTCAAGGTAGGGCGCGGCAATCTGCTGGGCCTGCGTGGCGTCCGCCACGTCGAGCAGCACGGCGCGGCCGAAGAAGGTGTCGAGCGGCAGCTCCGTCACGTCCTTGCCGCCGGGGTAGAAGTGGGCGGGGCTTTCCACGTGGGTGCCGACGTGGGTGTGCGTGCGGACGATGTCGAACTTGTAGGCATTGTCGCCCAGGCGTCCGCGTTGGATGACGAATGGCCGGTCCGGCGTCCCTGGCGGCACGACCTGGTAGGAGAGGTCCACGACGCGGTACTTGTCCTGGTCGATCGTGAAGATCATGGCTGTTCCCCTTCGAGCCGCAGGACCACGAGGTGCGCCGCCTGGCCTGCCTTGAGGGCGATGGTCAACTGGCCCCCCTGCACGGGGACTTCGGCACGGGACCAGGGCTCGGCCTGCCCCCCCGCCCCGTGGGCCACGACGAAGTGGTCCGCTCGGGCCGCCAGGCGCCGGTTGCCCAGGCCCTCGAGCTTCACGTGGACGACGAGTTCCTGCTCGGCGCGGCGGATGACTCGGAGGATCACCTTGTCGCCGTCGCGTCCCGCGACCAGGTCGAGCGGGGGCGGAGACCCCTCCGCCGGGTCGGCTTTCACGTGCAGCAGCTCGCCCATCGGGTGGGAGCGGAAGAGGGCCCAGACGGCCCGCTCCGACGCGGCGCCGTCTCGCCCGCACAGGAGGTCCACCAGGGGGGCACTGCTCTCGTGCCCGCGCGGCGGGGTGCAGCGGAATGCGGCCATCGCCCCCGGGCCGCCGTCGCGCGAGAGCGCGTTCAGCAGAAGGCCGAGCGCCGGGGCCGGCGAGGTCTCGTCGTCGTCCAGGCCGCAGTCCACGAGCGCCAGGTGGAGCGAATGCGCGCGAAGCTCCCTGGCGGCCTCGGCGACGGCGCGCGCGAGGTCGTGGTCCACCTCCTCCGGCGTGCCGTGCTCGGGGACGCCTTTGGCGACGTGGCTGACCATTGGGCCGGCCTGCTTGGCCTCCCGGGCGTCCTCCTCGTAGTCGGAGAGGAGGGGGCCGCCGAGTGCCACGAGCTGCGGCGTGGGGTGGAAGCCGCGCATCTCGCGCGCCAGCTCGGCGAGGGTCACGGGGTAGGCCTGGCCGCCGACCTCCTGGAGCCGCTCGCCGCCGAGGAGCCAGTAGCGCACGCCGTAGGGCTCGGCGCGGCCGTAGGCGGCCCGCTGCTTGCCGAACGGGGTGGCGAGCGGGCCATTGCAGTAGTTCAGTAGGTTCTGGACGGCCAGCGTGCCGAAACGCGGGTTGAGCACGATGACCGGCTCGGCGCCCAGCTCGCGGCAGAGGGCGAGGAACTCGTCGGTGCCGAAGTCGTTGCAGGCCGGCTCGAAGGCGGGTGCGGAGCCGCTGGTGACGGAGAGGACGGGCCGTTCGTCGGCCGGCCCGATGCCCCGTTGCCAGTTATAGTGGTTGGCGCTGGGTCCGGCCGGCCAGCACAGCAGGGCGGGCCGCAGTGCGCGCAAGGCCGCCACGACGTCGCTGCGCAGCGCCCAGGGCGTGCGGGCGCTCTCCGCGGCGAGCGACACCTGGTCCACCCACACGGCGGCCCTGCCTCCGATCGTAATGCAGAAGTCCGCTTGCGGGTCCGACTCGCCGGGCTTGAGGACGAAGTCGTGGGCCTGCCACGTGCCGGTGAGCTCGCCGAGCGCCTGTGTGGCGAGGACCTTGCCTGCGGCGGTCCGCAGCGAGGCCGCGATCACTGCCCTCCCTGTCCCGCGAAGGTACACGCGACCCCTGTAGGTTTCGCCGGCGGCGATGGGCACCCCGCTCTGGCAGATGCCCGCGTCGCCCCCTTCGTAGGTGTCCACGCTGATGCTCTGGGAGAAATGGCTGTTGAACGGGTAGAGGGAGTCCCAACCGAAGCTGACCTTGTTGCCCTCGGCACGCAGGGGCTTCCAGTCGCTGGCGAGGGTGTCGAGCCCGATTCTCGACGGGTTGTCGAGGAGGAAGAGCGGGATGTCCTTCGGCTCGTAGACCGCGAGGTCGAAGTACTCGGCCGTGGCATCGGTGGCGCCGAGACCGAAGCCGGCGTGGGGGAACCGCGCGTCGTCGACCTGGGTGATGAGCCGCCCGTCGAGCGAGCACTGGAGCGCTCCCCTCCTGAGGCTTACGTCAATGCGGTAACAGCGCCCCGTCTCGATGCGGCCTGGCACGGGTGGCGCAAGGAGCCGCGGCACGCCGCCACCCACCGACTCCAGGACGTGTTGGCAATTGCCGTTGGCGCCGAGGGTCCAGCGGAGGTGGTTGCGCGAGTCCTGCACGTCGAAGAGCACGCAGAGGCCGCCCGACCCGTCCACCTTGCGGGCCTGAAGGGTCAGGCGGTAGCTCCTCCAGCCGCGCCTGCCGATGAGCACGAGCGGCTCGTCCCACTGACGCTCGTCGCGCACGATCATGTGCCTGCCGCCGAAGGCGAAGAGCTTCCAGCCTCGGGCCCTGCTCCAGCCCTCGGGCATGGGCTTGGGGCCGGCCATGGCCCCCTTCTCGAAGCTGCGGTTGCTCAGCAGCTCGGGCAGAAGGCCCTCTGCGCCCGGCGTGCCCGGCGCCGGGAGCGCGCACCCGAACAGGAAGGGAGAGACCCGCCCCACGGGCCGATCGAGGTGGATGGCCACGCGAACATCGCGTGCGGGCCTCGCGCCGGCCGCGGCCACGCTGGAGGCGAGCAGGCAAGTCACCAGTGTACGGGCACACCCGCGCATCGGATCTCCCAAGCGTAGCGGGCCACTCGACTCTTCTCCCCGCACCGACCCTCCCTATTCTAGCACCGCGCCGAGCCGGGAGTCAACCAATACAGAACGACTACAGGGAATCCGCTCTTGACGAGGCGATCTCCCTTCTGATAACATAGGCGTGGAGGTGGGGGATACGCGAGCGACGGACATGGGGCGGAGGAGATCCGGTGAGCGTCCAAGACCTGGACCTGGTGGTGACGTTTCTGGACGTGGGCCACGGCGACGCGGCGATCGTGCGGTTCCGTGAGGGCCACCACGTGCGGACGATCGTGGTGGACGGCGGCGGCCCCGCCCACGCGGGGCGGCTGCTCGCCTACCTGCTGGGCAACGGGATCACGGTGGTGGACCTGATGGTGGCCAGCCACGTGGACCGCAACCACATCGCCGGGCTGCTTCAGGTGGCGGAGTCGGACCGCGTGGCCGTGGAGGCCTTCTGGGGGCCGGCGTGCGAGTCCACGCAGCCCTCGGTGGCGGGGCACCATTTGCCCGACGAGCGCGCCTACCAGCGCCTCTACTCGCGCGTCCACGGGCGCGTGCGGCCGGAGCGCCTTTGGGGCCCGGTCCGCGGCGCGCCGCCTCCCCCGCTGTTCTCCGGGGCCGCCCTCACGGTGCTCAATCCCCCCGTGCCGAACCTGTTGCGGGTCCCCCCGAAGGATGCGCCACCCAAGCGGCCCGCCCTCCTGGCCCGCGAGCAGAATGAGCTTGCCCTGGTCCTGCACTTCGAGTGCCACGGCGTCCGGCTGCTCCTGGGCAGCGACACCCAAGGCTCGTTCTGGGCCGCGGCCCTCAGCGACCCCGGGCTCCACAGGCACCTGGAGGTCAATGTCTTCAAGGTGCCGCACTACGGGCGCGCAGCCGCCTTCCCCGCGGCAGCCGCCGGCGGGCTCCACACCGAATACGCCGTCTTCTCGCTCAGCGCGAAGACGGACAAGCAGCCGTCGAACGAGGTGGTCGCCCTGCTTCGGGAGATGGGCGCCGAAGTGTTGTGCACCGAGCACGCCGCCCGGACCGCCTTCTGCGCGAACCCCCACTGCCACGCGGCCACAGGCGGCCAGAACATCGTCTTCTGCAAGTGTCGGGGCGACTCCTCGTACTCGACCAGCGCCTACTTCTGCCCCCTCCAGGCCGGCCGGCAATGAGCGAGTCGGCCGGCCAAGCGGCGCCGCGCCCGGTCTCGGAGGGGGATCTCCCTCCCGAAGCGTCGGCCCAGCTTGCTGCCGCCTACCGCGCCCTCGATCGGCGCCTTGTCCGCCTGGGCGTCGAGTGCCGCGCGTGTGGGCGCTGCTGCGACTTCCGCCGCAACCACTACCGGCTCTACGCGTGCTTCCTCGAGCGGGCGCCGATCGTCGCTCGCCACGGCGCGCCGCGGCTGAGCGCCTCGGGGCACTGCGGCTTCCTGGTCGAGGGGAGATGCTCGATCCACGCCTGGCGCCCGCTCGGCTGCCGCGTGTTCTTCTGCGCCCCGGAGCACAAGGCGCGCGAGCAGGAGCTCTACCAGGCATTCCAGCGCCGCCTCCGCGCCGCCACCGACCGCCACGGCCTCCCGTGGGACTACCAGCCCCTGTTCGACGCAGCCCGGACCGAGTGAGTGAGTGAGGGGATAAATGAATGGAGGGATGACTAGAACTCGGTCTTTCCGTACCGCTTGAAGTAGAAGCCGGCGCTCGAGAAGGCATAGTCCTCGGCCCTCTCCACCATGCCGCACAGCACGGGCTTCTGGTGGATGTAGTTGAGCTTCTCGAACCGCGAGTGCGCCGTGTAGATGACGAGCACCTCGGGCTCGTCGTCCCACAGCGGCCGCCCGTTGTCCGACAGCCTTACGAGCCGCTCCATCGCCCTGTTGATGGCCAGCACAGCTTCGGCCACGGGCCCGCTGTCCGGCCCCGCGCCGAGCAGGACGTGATAGTGGTCGGGCAGGACGACATAGGCGTATTTCTTGAAGCCCATCTGGCGGCGCAGACTCTCGATCATGTCCACCAGGGCAGTTGCCCGGCCCTCCTCGTGGAAGACGTGGCGGCAGTGGAACGTGCGCACGGTCACAAAGTAGCTCACCTGCTGCTGCGCGGCATCGTCTTCGCTGGACATAGTGCCCCCTACACCGAGCGCACCCGCGCCTGGAGCACGAGCGCGACCACGAACCCCACCAGCCCGCCGCCGACGAGCGCGGGCACCCAGAGGTCGTAGGACTCGAATTCGCGCCACGCGGCCACGTCGTAGCCGACCTGCTCACCCAGGCGCTCGATGAAGAACAGCGACACACCGGCCATCATGGCGGTCACGCTCACGAGCACCGTGTTGTTCTGCGTCGTGCGGGCCGCCAGGGCGATGCACCCCACGGCCACCAGCCACACGACCAGCGAGCCGCCGAAGCCGGCCACCCACCGCCCCGTGCGCGAGCCAAAGCCGTAGCCCACGGTCACGCACCACACCGTGGCGGCAATGCAGGCCACCAGGAGCACCGTGCGGGCCACCTGCCAGTCCGACCTCGTGTCGGGTTGGAACAGGTGGGGCCCGAAGCGCATGAGCTTCTTGCACTTCGCGCACTTGAAGCGCTCGCCGGGCCGCAACGTGGCGCCATCCATCACGCGCCCGCAGCCGGGACACCGGAACGTACCGCCGCCAGCATTGAACAGGTCGTCCACGCCTGAGCGCCCTTTCCCCAGAGATCACCCCGGCTCGCCCGCCGGCCGGCACAGCACGATGAACCCGTTGCTGCGCAGGCCCCGGGCCACGCCTCGGAGCGCGCCGTTGCGCACGCGGTTCAGATAGACGAACTCCTCGACGCGGAGGCCCGCCCGCGCAACCGTGCGGCGGACCTCGCGGTCGCTGTACAGGTAGAGCGAGAGGTCCGCGATGCCGCGGTAGCCGTCCATGTCCTTCTGGAACGCCTCGGGCCGCCCGCGCAGCCGGCCGCGCAGGGCGCCCCACAGGTATCGCCGCCCGTTGGGGTCCCACAGGTTGTGCCAGCGGTTGTGCACGTGAAAGGCGAACAGGCCGTTGGTCTCGAGGTGCTGACGCACGGAGGCGAGGAGCCGCTGGCGGTTCGAGGACCCATGGACCATCCCGAGCGTGCTGAACATGCAGAGGATGTAGTCGAAGCGCCCCAGCCCCAACTCGTCGAGCCGCGTGATGTCGCCGTGCACCAGCGTCGCCCGGCAGCCGCACGCGGCTAGCTTGCGGCGCGTGACCGCGAGCATGTGGTGCGAGAGGTCCACGCCCGTGACGTCGAACCCCCGCGCGGCGAAGTGCACCACGTGGCGCCCGCTCCCGCAGCCCAGGTCGAGCAGACGTCCCGGCACGCTCAACCAGCGGTCCAGCACTTCGCCGTCGAATCGGAACAACTCGCTGTGCGCGAAGTACCGGTCGTAGTCCTCCGCGATGTGTGGCGCCGCGAGGTAGGCCCTCGTCGCGGGCGCGATGGCCTCCACCTGGTGCCCCTGCCCGGCTGCCCGGGAGGTGCCCCGCCAACCTGGCGGGCAGGGCGGCGGTCCGACGCGGTGCACGTGACCCTCCCGGAGGTCCACCGTGGCGCCGCAGTCGCACTCGATGGCGCGCTGGAACTCGAAGAGCGTAACGTCATACTGCCGCCGGCACTGTGGGCACTGGATGGCCACGGCGAGCCCCTTAGCCGTCCCTCCTCTCGTCCCTCAATCCTAACACATGAGTGCCGCGTCGGCAAGGGCGCGGTTGCCGGGGAGTACGGCCCCCAATCCTGGCAACCAGCCGGTTCTCCCATCGTCCTCGTCCTTCGTCCTCGATTCCCCTGGCTTGAGGAGAGAAGAGTCGAGAACGAGGACGAGGACGAGGACGATTACAGAAGAACAAGGGCTTCACCATAGCCAGGGGCCATCCTCAGGCCAAAAGGAAATCTTGACTCCCCGGCGTCGACCCATTATAATCTCGGTTGGAGGAAAGGGCGAGCAGGGCGTTCCGACGCAAGGAAACGGGTCGGTGAACTACTACTCAGTGCTCCAACTGGAGCGGCAGGCCGGAGTCTCTGAGATCAAGCGGGCCTTCCGCCGTCTCCTCAAGCGCTACCACCCCGACCGGAACCGGTCCAACGCCGCGTGGGCCGAGCAGCGCACCCGCGAGATCGTCGAGGCCTACCACGTCCTGTCCGACCAGCGCCGCCGCAAGTTTCACGACGAGCAGCTCCGCGTGAACGGCTTCGCGGCCTCCGTGGCCATGGCCGAGGCCCCCATGCACCCACCGGGCGACGGCATGGCGAGCCGCTGCCGCCAGCTCTTCGACTACCTGCTTCGCGGCAACACCTCAGCCGCCGTCGGCCTCTACGAGGATCTCCGCGGCCCGAGCGAAACCTTCGATCTCTATCCCCACCTGAGCCTCAAGGACCACCTGGACTGCAAGTTCCTGCTCGGCGAGGCCTACGAGCAGCAGGGCCGCCTGGACGATGCGCTGTCGCTCTACGAGGAGGTCTACCGCGAGGAACTCGAGGGGCCGCGCCTGCGCTACTTCTTCGACGAGGTGCAGGAGCGCATCGTCAGCATCTACTGCCAGCACCTGCCACGCGCCGCCCCACCGCAGGATGCCGTGCGCCACTTCCAGCACGCGCTCAAGCTCGGCCTGCCGGCGAGGGACCGGGCCGAGATCCGCAAGCGCCTGGCCGAAACGCTCCTCAAGATCGGCGACCGCGAGGGCGCCCAGCGCGAGCTGCGCGAGGCCCTCAAGCTCCACCCGGGCATCAAGGGGGTCCAGCGCCTCGCCGCGCGACTCGGCATCCAGGCCGCCTCCTCGTGAACGACGGATGACCAATGGCCCACCGCAGAGCTCGTCGGGACGCCCGGCTGCCCGCCCTGGCAACTCGATATTGGTCATTGGAAGTTGCCCCTTTCCCTTCGGAGAATCCCCCACGTGAGCGCAATGCCCGTCGTCACGCAGACTGACCTCCCCGGCTACACCCTGCTTGGCCGAGGCAAGGTGCGCGACATCTATGACCTCGAGGACAAGCTCCTCATCGTCGCAAGCGACCGCCTGTCGGCCTTCGACGTCGTGAACCCCGTCGGCATCCCCCAGAAGGGGCGCGTGCTCACCGCCCTCTCCGTCTTCTGGTTCCGCCGCGTCGCCGACCTCACCGAGACCCACTTCCTCACCGACCAGGTGGACGAGATGGGCCACGGGCTGGAGCGCTTCCGCGACGTGCTTCAGGGCCGCTCGATGCTGGTGAAGAAGACCGAGCCGATCCGCGTCGAGTGCGTCGTGCGCGGCTACCTGGCCGGCTCGGGCTGGAGCGAATATCGCAGGACGGGCCGCGTGTGCGGCGCCGAGCTGCCCAAGGGCCTGCTCGAGGCCTCGCAGCTCCCCGAGCCAATCTTCACCCCCGCCGTCAAGGCCGAGACGGGCCACGACGAGAACATCTCGTTCGCACAGGCCGCCGGCATCGTGGGCACCGAACTGGCCACCGCCCTGCGCGACCGCAGCATCGCCCTCTACAACCGCGCCGCCGACTATGCCCGCCAGCGCGGCATCCTCATCGCCGACACCAAGTTCGAGTGGGGCCAGCGCGACGGCAGGCTGCTCCTCATTGACGAGATCTTCACCCCCGACTCCTCCCGCTTCTGGCCGATGGACGGCTATCAGCCGGGGCGTCCGCAGCCCTCGTTCGACAAGCAGCCGGTGCGCGACTGGCTGGAAGCCACGGGCTGGGACAAGACGCCCCCCGCTCCGGCCCTGCCGCCCGACGTCGTCCGCGCGACCACCGAGCGCTACCTCGAGGCTCTGCGGCGGCTGACGAGTTGAAAGGGGATGAATGGATGAATGGATGATTGGATGGTTGAAAGAGAGATGCGCCAGGCCACGGTCTGCTTCTGACAAACATCCACCCATCCATTCATCCACCCATCCTCCCATTTCTCCGGGGAGAGCCGTTGGATAAGCCCAAGCTCAGGCACGTCGAAGCCCTCCCCCTCCGCCAGCGCGGCAGAGTCTTCATCCAGCTCCACGACCCCGCGCGCATCAGCGACAAGGTGCTCGTCGTCCCCCAGGAAATGCTCTTCCTCCTGTCGCTCTTCGACGGCACGAACACGGTCCAGGACATCCAGGCGGCCCTCCTGCGTCAGTTTGGCGAGCTGGTCTTCGCCGAGAAGATTCAGGAGATCATTCAGCAGCTCGATGACGCGCTGATGCTCGACAGCCGGCGCTTCCGAGCGCGCGTCGGGGAAATTGCCGAGGAGTTCCGCCGGTGCCCCGTCCGGCCGCCGTGCAGCGCCGGCTCGGGCTACCCTGCCAACCCGCTTGAGCTGGGCGCGACCCTCGACGCCCTCCTCGCCCTCGCCGAGGAGCCGTCCGGGGCTGGGCACGGCGAGTCACGCGTCACGCGTCACGCGTCATCGGCCACGTGCCACTCCTCACTTGCCACTCCTCACTCTCCCCTCGTCGGCCTGATCGCCCCGCACATCGACTTCGAGCGCGGCGGCCCCTCCTATGCCCACGCCTACAAGGCGCTCGCCGAGGAATGCCCCGCCGACCTCTTCGTCGTCTTCGGCACCGCCCACCAGGCGCAGAACGCCCTGTTCACCCTCACCCGCAAGAGCTTCGAGACCCCGCTCGGCACGCTGCCGACCAATGCCGAGCTGGTCGAGGCCCTGGCCAGCCGCTATCGCCGCAAGCCGTTCGCCGAGGAGCTTCTCCACAAGAACGAGCATTCCATCGAGTTCCAGGTGCTGTGCCTCCAGCACGTGCTCCGCGGCCGCCAGGTCGAGCTCCTCCCCATCCTGTGCGGCTCAATGGAACGCAAGGTGGGCAGCAGGAAGTCCCCGCGACACGTCGCAGAGATCCGCGATTTCCTCGATGCCCTGCGCGACGTGCTGGCGGAGAGCGGCAGGCAGGTGTGCACCATCGCGGGAGCCGACCTGTCCCACGTCGGCCGCCAATTCGGCGATGAATACGAGCTTACGCCGCAGGTGATGGCCGACGTCGAGCGCGCCGACCGCGAGATGCTGGCGCACGTCGAGCGACTCGATGCCGACGCCTTCTACGACTGCGTGCGGGCGGATGGCAACGCCCGCCACGTCTGCGGCGTGCCCCCCATCTACGCCCTGCTCGCCGCGACCCCTGCCAGCCGCTGCACCCTGCTCGACTACCGTCAGGCCACCGACTACGACCTCCAGCGCTCCGTCACCTTCGCCAGCCTCGCCCTCTACAAGTGACGAGCGACGGGCGACAAGCGGCCCCCCCCCACCTGCCGCAAGATGCTCAAGATGGCCACGCGCGCGCAAGGGGGGGTGGCCATCTTGACTAATGCGCCTCAGCGACGCCGCGTCGCCATAAGTATCTCAGCATCAATCATATGTGTCTCTGCGTATCCTCTTGGCCGCCCCTTCGCGGGCACCGTCAAGATGCGCAAGTCCCTTCTCCGCCTCGCGGCGAATTGAGGACGGGGGACGAGGAGGAGGGACGAGGACGATAGGAGCGGGGCCAGGTCCCGAGTGTTACTTCCCCCCTCCCCCCTTCCAGTGCGCCCACTGGAGGAGGTGGCCCGTGCGGAGCATCATGGCGGCCTGGCGACTCCAGACCGAGTTGTCGGGGAGGAAGACCGGGGGCGACTTGGACTCGGGGAAGCCCTCGGCGAACAGCTCGGCGGCATTCGCCAGGTAGTCCTTGTTCCCCGTCACGTGCCCCACGTAGGCGTAGAGGCCCGAGAGGAAGATCGGGGCGTCGAAGAAGGTGGACGGGAACTTCTTGCCGCAGCCCTCCTCGAGGAGCTTCAGGACGCTCTCGGCGCCCGTGCGGTGGTGGAGCTGGCAGAGGAACTGGATGGCGTAGCAGTACTTGATATCCTCCTCCTGGTAGTCCTGGCCGCGCACCTGGGCGTCGGGGTTGAACAGGTGCGGCCCGTGGTTCTTGCGGAGGGCGGCGACGTGGGTGTCGAAGAGCTTCATCGCCTCGTCCAGCCAACTCCTGTCGGCCGTGAGGTCGTACATCGCGCAGTAGGAGTCCATGGTCCAGGCGATGGCGGCCATGTTGCCCTGCGGGCCGGCCCAGGGCTTCTTCTGGGCGATCCACGCCCAGGCTGGTTTCAGGGCCTCGGCGTTGCGGCGGCAGCACTCGAGGGCCTTCGGCTCGCCGGTGAGCAGGTAGTAAAAGACGGCGCCGGCGAGCCAGTTGCTCGTCACGTCGGGCGGGCGATAGAGGCGGTAGCAGTGGTAGTCGGGGTAGTTGTCGTCGCGCAGCATGAGGCCGCGGAACTCGGGACGCTCGCGGTCCGACCAGTGCTGATCCACGTCCACCCGGTGCCGCGCCATGTCGGTGGCGAGGCGGAGGAAGCGCACGTCGCCCGTGCGCAGGGCGTCGAGGAGGAGGACCCAGGGCCAGTCGTAGTGCAGGCTGCACGGCCCGCGGCCCGGGACCGCGATGTCGCCGAAATCCATCCAGCCGAACCAGAACAGGTTGCGACCCACGACCTGCTGCCGCGCGCGGAAGAGGCTGGTGGGACTCTCGGGGTCTGCGGCGCTGCGGGTCATGCGCATCCAGGCATCGAGCTTGGCGTCGCACTCGGCGTTGCCGGTCCTGACCTCAGGCGGGGCGAAGAGGCCGGGCGCGGCGTCGGTGGCGGCATAGTAGGCGGCCGAGGCCAGGGCGAAGAGGGGGGCGGACAACTCGGCGGCCGTCTCCTGCGGCGAGCGGCCGGCGAAGTCGAGGATAAGTTCGTGCCCCTTGTGTGTGCCGCCGGGCAGGTTGTATAAGCCCTTCCGCACCCTGGCCGTGAGATTGCGGTCGTAGACCGACATGTACTCGGTCGGCGTGCCGTGCCGCGGCCACTGGAAGCCGAGGGGCCAGAGCCAGAGGCGAAGGGTCGTGCCCTCCAGCTCGATGGCTTTCTCGTAGTTCTGCCAGAAGGCGTGGATCGCGGCCGTGAGCGACCCTGCCTCGCCCTTGAACGCCACGATGCCGTCGGTGCGGTCGCCTTTCTTCAACTCCTTGTCGTCGCTCGTGATGGTGTACTCGAGGTCGTCGAAGGTGTGCCAGGCGCCGTGGGGCGGGGGCCGCTTGGCCCGGGCCGGGTCGCGCGCGGGGACGCAGTATTGGAGGACTTTGAGGCGGCCCTGAGCCGCGACGTCCTCGCACGAGGCGGCGACGCTGGGGCCGAGGCCGAGGCCCAGCTCCACGGCCAGGCCCTGGAAGAGCAGCCATTCGAGATTCGTCGGCTCGCCGTCCTCTTTGCCGCCGTAGCCTCTCGCCCCGTCGTTTTCGAGCCAGACGTGGATTTTGGCGAACCGCTGGCCGGCGCAGGCCGTGAGCCGTGCCGTGTAGCTCAGCAGGCCGTTGTGGGCGCCCGGGAACTTCCCCTTGAGGCACACAATGGCTCGCATCGGTCCGGCCTGTTCGAGCGTCACCTGGCTCGGCGGCCCGGCCGCCACTTCTTTGCCATCTTCGCCGTGGAGCACCAGGCCCCGGCCGGCTGACGTGATGAGCTCTTTGCCGCCGACCTTGAGAGAGGTGAGGAGATTCGACTTCCTCTTGTCAATGCTCAGCTCCAAGGGGCCGGTGGAAAGCTTGAGCACATCGGCGGCGTCGGCGACCTGGACGGGGGATGGCGGCGGCTTGTTCCCGCCGTCGTCGCGGACGACCAGTTGCGCCTTGCCGCCCGCCGCGAGGTCCACCTGGCAGTCCATCAGCGCCCAGCGCACCGAGCCGTCGTCCCAGGGGGCCAGGAGGGTGAACTGCGCAGGGATGATCTGGCCGTCGGCGGCGACGGAGAGCTTCGCGACGTCCTTGAGGGCGCCCCTGGCAAAGGGGATGCCGCTGGTCACCACGCCGCCCTTGCGGGCGACCTGCGCATCGTCGCTGACAGTGAGTTGGACCTCCACTGCCAGAGCGCTGGAAGCCAGGAGGAGAAAGGCAGCCGGAAAGGGCAGGGTTCGGTTTCGCATCACTTGCCTCCCAGCTTGCTGGCCGCCTCGGCGGCGAGGCGCCAGAGGGTTTCGGTGCGGCGCGCCCAGTCGGAGCTGACGAACCAGGGCATCCCCTCCCCGTCCGAGTGCAGGCAGAAGCGGATGCGCGTGTCGAGCGCGCGGCGGCACTCGGCGGCCAGCTCGTCGCCGAGCCGGGCCTTCTTCGCCTCGTCGGTGAGCGCTCTCTCGATGAGGACGCGGGCCTCGACCTCCTGGAGGTTCTCGCGGAATGCCTCGGACCGCACGGTGGGCACAGGCCCCGTCTTGCCCTTGCCGAGGAGGTAGGGGACGCCGTAGTTGAGGTTGAGCTGCCCCCAGTAGCTCTCGGGGTAGCGCCCGGCAAGGCTGTGGGCGACGCGGCCGCGGGCGTCCTTGAGCACGACCCAGAAGTCGGCCCCGAGGCGTCCCAGGCCGCGGGTGCCGATGGCCTTGGCGTATGCCTCCTTGCTGCGGGTCTTCGCGCCCATCCAGGCCTCGATCTTGATGCGGTGCTCGACCAGTGTGGTCGCGAGCGACATCTCGCGCGGGTAGTAGGAGAGCCAGAAGGGGTTCTGCCAGCCGTAGCCGTAGCCCTCGGCGGGGTCCACGGGCACGCTGCCGATGCCCCAGAGGGCGATGGCCATGCCCATCGGGTAGCCCTGCCACTCCGTGCAGTAGTAGTGCGAGTGCACGGCCCACTTCGCCTGCTCCTTGAGCGTGCCTGTGCAAATGGTGTCCATTGCCATCTTGGTTGGGCGGGCGTCGCCGACGAGGCCGTACAGCGTCGAGCTCTCGAGGCCGCGCTTCTTGAGGAGGGGGAGGATGCCCCTGTTGAACTTGGCCCAGAACTCCCTGGCCTCGGGCGTGCCCCAGGCGGGGCCGACGCGGTCCTTGAGGCCGCCCGTGGCGGGGTCCCAGAGGGTGTAGAGGATGGGCTTGTCGTTGGTGCGGTCGGCGTTGCCGGCGCCGCCGGCGTGGCCCATCGAGGACATCGGCTCCCAGCAACACAGGATGACGCCGGGCACCTTGCCCAGGTGCTTCGTCGCCACGTCGAGGTACTTCTCCGCGATGTCGAAGTTCGGCTCCAGCTCGCCGTCCTTCCCACGGGCCCATCGCACCATGGCGTGCTCGTTGCCCCAGTGGGTGCGGCGAATGGCGGTGAGGTAGACCGTTTTCACCGCCAGCGGCTTGAGGAGCGCGAATGCCTGGTCGAGGAGCTTCCAGTGCGCGTCGCTCCACAGCTCCACGCCGTAGGCCATGGCCAGCGATTCGGGCGACTCGACAATGTCCATGCGGGCGGTGAAGGCGTTAGGGTCGGGCAGTGCCCAGTCGAAGACGCGGAGCTCGAGGGGCACCTCCACGGACGCGACGCCCTCGGCGGCGACGGCGACCGTGCCCTTGTAGTCGCCCGGCTTCGCATCCGCCGGCACGCTCAGCGTGAGCCAGATGGGCTGCACGGAGCCGCCGTGCTGCTCGTAGACCGGCACCTCGTCCGGCGGAGAGTCCTCCAGCGAGTCGAACGGCGGCATCCGGCCCCGCCTGGGCGGCTCGCCATCGGGCAGCGCATAGCGCACGCGCACGGCGGAGGCGGGAATCGAGCCCGGCCCCTTGAGGTCGGAGACCACGGCCTTCAG